>Ga0315280_10001309_pt1 | contig 43050 bp, 29 predicted proteins | sample YL17G06_40_MG_FD_203697 | JGI IMG/M metagenome (GOLD analysis project Ga0315280, IMG submission 203697) | Sediment microbial communities from Yellowstone Lake, YNP, Wyoming, USA - YL17G06_40 | ecosystem: Environmental > Aquatic > Freshwater > Lake > Sediment | place: USA: Wyoming | collected...
TAGAATAATATTCCGGAGCTGTTATTTTTTTCCTGGCCCGTTCCCTCGCCCGCGCAGCAATTTTTCGACTTCGTCGATGTCCTTGGGCACGTCTCTGGTCAGGACCTCGCAGCCGTCCTTGGTGATGAGGACCGTGTCCTCGATGCGAATGCCGATATTCTTGTCCGGGTAATAGAGGCCAGGTTCAATGGCAAAGACCATCCCTTCCTGAAGCGTCAGGGGCCGCGGTCCTACATCATGAGTCCCCATTCCGACAAAATGACCAAAACCTCCGCGCAAACCTCGGGCCTCCAGCCCTTTCTTCATCATGACCTCTTCGACATGCTTCTGGACGTCCTCCGATGTCACGCCGGGACGGTAGGCCTCGATGCAGGCCTTCTCGACAGCCAGGGCAATCTCATAGACCTCCCTCTGCTCTGGAGAAAACGTGCCCGAACCCGGCCAAGTCCGGGTGATGTCCATCGAGAGATAGTCGAGGTTGGCCCCGAAATCCATGAGCACAAGGTCTCCCGCCTGGACCTGCCGGGAATTCTTTTCGTAATGCAGGATGCAGGTATTGGGCCCCGACCCGACAATCGGGGCATAAGCCGCACTCCTGGCCCCGTTTTTCAGGATGACCTGCATGGCCGCTGCCTCGATTTCGTATTCATAGACACCGGGTTTCGCAGCCAGCATGGCCTGCTTGATGGCCTCGGCCGAGATCTTTCCGTTTCTCCTTATGACCTCGATCTCCTCCGGGCTTTTGATCAACCGCAGCGCATCGATCGACGGCGCGACGTCCTTGAACTCGCAACCCGGATAGCGCTCTTTGAGCTTTTCGATCCGGTAATTGTCGAGAGAAATCTGGTCGTTGTAATGAAGGCGAGCCTTTCTGGCCTGAAAAATCTGCGTTTCGTACCGGGCATTGTCTACCGAATCACGAGGTGACAGCCGGACGTAAAGCGTCAGCTCCATTCTGGGAACATTCCGGGCGATAAATTCATCAAAAAACCCGACCTCATAGACCTCCTGGAACCCCGTTTTTTCCTTGGCCTTGGAATCCTTGAGGAGATTGGGCCCCTCCATCATGGCCTCGCGCGGCGTCTGCTGAGGAAGGAAGAGATAGGACTCTTTTGTCTCGGGAGTCAGGACCAGGACGGCGCCCGGGTCTTCGACCCCGGTGAAATAATAGAAATCATTATCCTGACGGAAATGGGCCGCAGGCTGAGGGAGGGCCTCGCCGAACAAGACGATCATTCCATCAGAGACCTTCTCCATCAGAACATTCCTGCGCCTGATGAACTCTTCTTTAGAGTAGCCGGTCCTCTGGCTGAAGGAAAAAGATGGCAAAAGAAGGAACGCCAGGCCCAAAAGAAGCGCGGTCTTGAAGAAATACTTTGTTTTCATCACCTACCTCCTTTCTAAGATTCAGGCCATTAATTGAGATGTCCCTCGTTTTTTCCTGCTGTTTCTCCTTTGAGGCGATATTTCTCGAACCAGGACATGAGATAGAGCTGTTGCATCAGCCGGTGGGACGGCCGTCTCCAGCCATGGTATTCCTCCGGCATGCGCACGAGGAGAGTGTCTTTCTTGAGCATTTTCAGGGCCCGGTAATATTCTTCGCTCTGGCCGATGGGCGTTCTCAAGTCGGCTTCACCCGTCATGACCATGGTGGGAGTGGTGACGTTGCCCGCATAATAGAGCGGCGAGCGAAGCGCATATTCCATCGGGTCCTCCCAGGGGAATTTTTTGAATTGCCTGTACCACATGGGCCCGTCCGTCGTCCCGACAAAAGACTGCCAGTCTATGACCGGCCTCATCGAGACAGCCGCGCGAAAGCGGCTGGTGTGGCCGACGATCCAGGCCGTCAGCACCCCTCCCCCGCTCCCTCCGCAGACGAAGAGGTTGTCCTTGTCGACAAAGCCTTTGGTCAGGGCGGCATCCACACCGGCCATAAGATCATCATAATCTTTTCCCGGGTAAGAATATTGGATGCCGTTGACAAAATCCTGGCCGTAACCCGTGCTTCCCCTCGGATTGATGTAGAGAACGGCGTAGCCGTTGGCGGCAAAATTCTGCCAGTCCCAGTTGAAACCGACGTTGTACATGGCCCAGGGACCGCCGTGAATCCAGAGGAGCAGCGGGTATTTCTTGGAGGGGTCAAATTCAGCCGGTTTGATCAGCCAGCCCTGGATATCCCAGCCGTCGGCCGATTTGAACCGCAGCTCTTCGACCTCCCCTAATGTGACGTCGGCCAGAATATCCTCATTGACGTCAACAAGCGTCTTGATATTCGAAGGCCTGAGCAGGTTGAACGTCACCAGGCAGCCGGGGCGGTCAAAAGTCGAAAGGACCGCCGTGACCTGTCCCGTTTTAGAGATCGACGTCCCCGAAAGATAGTGCACGCCCTCGCTCATCTTCTTGATCTTCCTTTCGACGGAGATGAAATACAGGTTGGACTCTCCCCTCTCCGCCAGCAGAAAATAAAGCCCGGAGCCGTCCGCGGCCCAGATGAGATCTGAAGGCGAGCTGGGAAGATTCCCCGCTAGGAGCCTTTTGTTCTCCCCAGCGGCGTCCATTAGATAGATGTCCTGGAGAGAGCTGGTGTAATTTTTCTCATCATAGCCTGTATAAGCGATCCATTGTCCATCCGGCGAAACGCGCGGACCCTGGTCGGGTCCCTTCCTGTCCGTGAGGGCCTTGATTTCGAGCGTCTTCAGGTCAACTGAATAAATCTCCGAATCTCCGTTCTGGTATTCGGCGTCGGGCTTGCGGATTGCCGAGAAATAGATTTTCTGGCCGTCGGCTGACCAGTGGGGGTCGCTGTCGGAAAAATCACCCGAGGTCAACTGCCGCGGCGTTCCCCCGGTCTCGGCGTCGATGACGAAAATATGCGAGCTGCCTTTGGGGAGAGGGCCGCGGCCGTCAGTTCTCCAGGAAAGACGGTCGATGATCACGGCCGCATCAGCCCACTTGGCCCCCTCGGGCTTTCGAGGGGGCTTGATGCTCAGGATAGGATTATCGTCGCTGATAAACATCACCAAGGCCAAGCTTTTTCCGTCCGGAGACCAGGCCAGGTTCGTGGGCTGATTCTCCAGATGGGTAAGCTGGGCGATTTCCCTGGTGTCGAGCCACATGACCTGGACCTGGGACGTCCCGTCCCGGTCGGAAATAAAGGCGATTTTCTTTCCGTCCGGAGACCAGACCGGGGAGGAATCCCGCCAATTCCCGGCGGTGAGCTCACGGACTCTTTTCCCTTCTACATCCGTTATCCAGAGGTTGCTGTTGGAGCGGTCGTTTATCTTATCGACCCAGATGCGGGTGAAAAGAATATTCTTCCCGTCAGGAGAGATGTCGGGGTTTCCGACCGACTCCATCTCCAGGAACGTCCCGGTATCCAGAAGCTTGGTGCTTTTCTGCTCCTCTGCCCTCGCGGCCAAGACCAGGCCCGAGAACAAAACAAGAACGAAAAATAAAAACACAGTTTTTCTCATTCTTCCTCCTTATGGTTTTGCCAGAAGCTCCTCCAGCGCAGTCAAAAATATCTCGGCGTCCTCCAGGCTGTTGTAATGGGCGAAGCTGGCCCGGCAGACGCTGTCACGCCGAAAATGCCTGGAGAAGACGGCCGAATAATGATTGCCGTCGGCTATCTGGATGGAGTGATGGTTCCAAAGATGTTTTTTCGTCTCAACGCGATAAGGCTCAAATCTATCCGAGAGCTCTTTCTTTCCCCAGAGAACTCCGAGCATGGGTCCGAAAATCTTGTACCCGGAAAAGGCCAGGAAGCGGCCGGACTTTCGGTCTTCAGGCATGAAAAAAATCATATAGCACAGCGCCCGAGGGATGTCAAAAACGGGGCGGCTCAGCGGTTCAAGTTGATGGCTGGGCCTGGCGCAGGCGGAGGCTAAGCCTCTCGGCCAAAGTGCGAACCCGGGGCTGGAAAATGAGACTGCGGTGGTAGCCGCTGATGCGTTCGATATCAAGCCTGCCGCCGACAAGCTGGCTCCAGCCCATGGCCGGGTCTGTCCTGAACCCGAGGGGCTCGCGCGTGGGCCGGAACAAAACGGCGGAGCCAGAGTAGGAGCCTGGGCGATATTGCCAGTCTCGGTCGTCTTCCTGGCCCGGTAGCGAATAGGAGGAAGGGCCGGGGGCTTTTATCCCGCCCGTGATGAAGCACAATTCACGCACCTGAGTTCTCACTAAATTCAAAAGATACTGTTTTCTAAGGTTGGCTGGAAAACGGCTGATGTAGGCCAGAAAAGGCCTGATGCGGCGCGCCCGGTCGATAAATGAAAACAGCAGTCCCTGGGCCAGGCCGCGCACTGAAGGAACCGGGCAGCCGGGGGCATAGCTGTCGATCAAGGCCAGGAAGGCCACTTCCTTTCGTTGGCGCGATAGGATTCGGGACATCTCAAAAGCGACCAAAGCACCGAAACAATAGCCGCCGATCAAATAGGGGCCATCCGGCTGAAAAGCCTGCATCGCCTCGATGTACTTCTTAGCCAGATTCTCTATCCCCCCGGGCGCCGGCCGCATATCCTCTCCTGGCAAGGTTTGAAAAGCATACAAGGGCTGGTCTTCTTCAAGATAGTCCGCCAACCGATAGAATAGAGCTACGCGTCCGTCGTGGGGGTGAACGCAGAAAAAGGGAGGCCGCGCTCCGCTCCGTTTGATCGGGACCAACGCCCTCAAGGCAGGCCCGATGGCTCCCTCGATAACCCCAGCGAGGTGCCGGGCCGTCGCGTTAAGGATGAACTTAGAGATGGGAATGTCAACATCAAAGTGTCTTTCCACTTCCGCGAGAAAAGCCGCAGCCTGCAGCGAATCGCCGCCGGCCTCAAAAAAATTATCTGCGGCACCGAACCGTTCGCCCGCCAAAAATTTCCGCATGAGACGGAGAATTCTTTCTTCTTTGTCGCTCGTCTTGGCCAGATGCTCCATCCCGGTTTTCTGCAGTTTCGTCTGGAGCTGAGTTCCCGCGGATAAGCCTAATTTTTGCGCCAACCCCAGGCGTTGAAGCTTGCCGGTCGACCCCTTGGGAATTTCATCCACGAAAATGACCCGCCTCGGCACCTTGAAATAAGCGAGTTTCCTTGCCACAAAGGCCCGGATTTCGTTCTCATCAGTCTTTGCTCCGGCCCTCGGAACTACGGCCGCGGCAACATCTTCGCCCAGCCGTTCATTCGGCACAGCAAACGCTACGGCCAGGGCGATTTCCGGATGCGTCAGGAGCACGTCCTCCACTTCCCGCGGGGAGATTTTTTCTCCTCCCCGGTTGATCATCTCTTTCAACCGGCCTTTCAAATAAAGGTAGCCGTCCGCGTCGAAATGGCCTATGTCGCCGGTCCGAAGCCAGCCCTCGGAAAAGGTCTTGGCATTGGCCTCGTGGTTTTTGAGATAACCCAGGGTTACTGTCGGGCCTCGGACTCCGACCTCGCCGGTTTGCCCGTTCGGAACGGGAGTTCCGGCTTCGTCCAGGATGGCCATCTCAACTCCCGTCGGCAGTCCCACGGAGCCGGCCTTCCTCGGCCGGGGCGGCAGAGGATTCGAAGCCATCTGATGGGAGGCCTCGGTCATGCCGTAAGCCTCGACCACCGGAATGCGAAACAAGCCTTCCAGACCCGACATCAGCGACGGAGAGAGAGATGCCGAGCAGGACCGGATGAACCTCAACCTGTGAGTTTTCAAGGCATTCGAGAAATCGGGGCCGCGGGCCAAAACAGCCTGGTGGATCGTCGGGACGGCCGTGTACCATGTCGGGCTGTAATCTCTCATCCAGCCGAAGAATTCGTTGGCCAGAAACGCCGGGGCACAGACAAGACTTCCACCGGCCGCCAGGCTGGCCAGGAGGGAAGCAACGAGGCCGTGAACATGAAAAAGAGGCATGACATTCAAGCATCGGTCTTCCGGCGATAGACGCAGACTTTCTTTAATATTAAGCGCGGAAAAATAGAGGTTCGACTGGGTCAGGGGAACGAGTTTCGGTTTCGAGGTCGTCCCCGAGGTGTGAAGGAGGAGAGCGATGTCATCCGGCTGTGGCAGATGATCGTGGGAGGGCGGCCCAACCGCGGGACAGGCAACCCGGAACGAGCCCGCTTCCGCTCGATCTTCAGGATACAGCTCGATGACGGGAATTTTTCTCGCCCCGGCCACTTCCCGGGAAGGATTATTCATCCCAGCCTGGATGAGCAGGGCTTTGGGTTCGGCGTCGCCCAAATAAAAATCGAATTCCGCGTCCGAGTAATCCGGGTTGAGAGGGGCGGCCGCTCCGGCGACCATCACGGCCAGAAGAGATACGGCCATCTCCGGACCGTTGGGGAGAACGACGGCCACACGGTCCCGCGCGCCGATGCCGGCTTCCCTGAGGTTGCGCAGGTTTTCCCGGACGATCCTGGCCAATCGCCCGTAAGAAAGCGGTTTTCTCCCGGGTGCCAGGATGGCCGGCGAGCCCGCGTTCTCGACCCGAGGCTCTCCGATCAGCTTCCACAAGATTGGGATTTGGGTCCGAGAATCAGGAACGCGGGCCATGAAAGCGCTATCCTCCGCGGAATAACCTTCCTTTCTTGGCATAAGAATTTTTTTCCAGGCCGGCGGAAATTCAGGCCATTCTTCGGACGCCGCCGCCCGTCCTGACTTCGCCAAGGAGTATAAATAGAGAAAGCGACGCCTGTCAATGTATCCTGATCCCAAAGGCATATCTCTTACCATGACGAAGAGGAGTCCTGTCACGGCCCGAGATTGCCGTTAGCATTCCGTCATGACTAGAAACCTTAAGTCATCCATCCAGACCCGAATAAAGAACCGACACCCGATGGGTGGCTCGGTTCGGGGGCCCGCCGCCGCCCGGAGCGTTTGATGCCCCGGACTCTTTAACATGGAAATCAACAAGATCGACCGCGACGCGCGCCGGGGGTGAACCGAGACAGGACCCGTCGGGCTTTCTAACGGCAATTTCGGGCCACGGCGCCGCAGTTGAAATCGGCCGGAAGAAATGATAGAATTCGATATCAAAGGAGAGTCGTGCCAAAGGGAGTGTTTTCATAGATCCAAAAATTGAAAGGAGGTCTAAAGGATGAGATTTAAAAAAATTGTCGTGCTTAAGCTTCTCTTCTTTTTCGCCCTCTCGCTGGTCTTGCTCCATTCTCTGCCCGCCCAGACTTTCGACACGATGAAGAAACAGGTCAAAGTTCACACTCTGTCCAACGGGATGAAATTCATCGTCCTCGAGCGTCACGAAGCCCCCGTGGTTTCCTTCCATGTTTATGCCGATGTCGGCAGCGCCAACGAGGTCGCCGGAATCACCGGGATTTCCCATATCCTGGAGCACATGGCCTTCAAGGGCACAAAAATTGTCGGGACGAAAGATTACGCGGCGGAGTCGAAGATCCTGGATGAAGTCGATGCTCTCTACGACGATATCAAAAGAGAAAAGGCCAAGCCGCAGCCTGATGCCGCTAAAATCAAGGAGCTCGAGGAAAACTTCGCTGCCTTGGAGAAGAAGGCCAAAGAGTATGTCATCAACAACGAATATTTCGACATGATGATGAAGGAAGGCGATCAAGGCGTCAACGCTTACACGAGCAACGATGCCACCCAGTACATCAACAGCCTGCCTTCCAACAAAGTGGAATTCTGGATGGCCATGACGTCTGACCGTTTTCTCCATCCCGTCTTCCGCGAGTTCTACAAAGAAAAAGACGTGGTGATGGAGGAAAGAAGGCTCGGCCTGGAAACCCAGCCGATGGGCAAGCTGCTGGAGGATTTTTACGCCACGGCTTTTAAAGCGCATCCTTATCATCACGATGTCGTCGGGCACATGTCCGACCTTCAGGCCATCACCCGCAAGGATGTCCATGACTATTTCCAAAAATATTACAGCCCCAGCAACCTGACGGTGGGCATTGTCGGCGATGTCAACCCGGAGGAAGCCTTCCGGTTGGCCGAGCTCTACTTCAATCGCATCCCCAGCGGTCCGAAGCCTGAACCCATCCGCACGATCGAGCCCGAGCAGTGGGGAGAGAGGCACGTGACCGTCGAGGCCAAGTCTCAGCCTATCCTTATCGTCGGTTACCACCATCCCGATGTGCGGAGTAAAGACACGAACGCTCTGGACGCTCTGGCGAACATCATGGGGCGAGGCCGCTCCTCCAGGCTCTATCAGGTTCTGGTCAAAGACAAGAAAGTTGCTGTCAACGTGGTCGGCATTAACGGCTTTCCCGGAGACAAGTTCCCCAACCTCGTGGCCTTCTATGCCATGCCCTCGACGGGTCATACGTCCGCCGAATGTCTCGACTTGATCGAAGCCGAGGTCGAGAAGATCAAGCAGGAGCTGGTTACGCCGGAAGAGCTGACCAAGTTCAAACGAGGAGCCGTCAAGAGTTATATCAACCAGATGAAGGCGAATGACAACATGGCAGCCCTGCTGACCTATGCCGATGTCGTCCAGGGTGATTGGACGCAGCTGTTCGACCAGATCCAGGAGATCAATGCCGTTACGGCCGATGATGTCAAACGGGTGGCCAACGCCTACCTCTTCAAGAAGAACCGGACCGTGGGCGAGATTGTCCCGGAAAAGGGGTCCTAGATGCGGCCGGCAGAGAAGAAAACCTTCCCTGGAGAATAAACGATGAAAAACCTAACAAGAAAAACGCTCATTCTTACCCTGGCGGCGCTCTTTTGCTTCGCGGCCGTTTCCTTGGCTCAGAAGAGTCCCAAGGACAAGTTCGTCTTTGGCCCCCTTAACCCCATCAAGCTTCCTCAAATCGAGAAAGTGGAACTCGCCAACGGCCTGACGCTTTACCTTGTCGAAGACCACGACTATCCCACCATTGATATGAGGGCCATGGTTCGAACCGGCTCTGTCTATGAGCCGGCGGACAAGATCGGGTTAGCTGCCGTCTGCGGACAGGCGCTCCGTACCGGCGGGACGCAGACCAAAACCGGGGATGAGATCGATAAAGAGCTGGAGACTCTTGCTGCCACTGTGGAGACAGGCATCGGCCAGACGTCGGGATATATCATGATTTCTGTGCTCAAAGAAGACGTCGACCACGCCTTGGCTATTCTGGCCGATATCCTGATGAACCCCGCCTTCCGGGAAGAGAAAATCGAATTAGCTAAAATCCAGCAGCGGACGACTATCTCCCGCCGGAACGATAATATCATGCCAATCGCTTTCCGCGAGTTCACCAAGTTGGTCTATGGAAAGGACAGCCCGTATGCCCGCAGCACCGAGTACTCCACGATCGCGGCCATCACCAGACAAGACCTCGTCGATTTCTATAAAGCGTATTTCTATCCCAACAACACGATCATGGCCGTCTGGGGTGATTTTGACAGCAAGGCCATGGCCGGAAAGATCAAGCAAACGCTGGGCCAGTGGAAGCCCGGAAAAGTCGTTATCCCACCGTTGCCCAAAGTCGATTACGCTTATAAGTACACTGTAAATTTCATCTCCAAACCGGATGTGAACCAGTCCAATATCCTTATCGGACACATCGGCGGCCTGATGGACAATCCCGATTATCCGGCCCTGAGTGTCATGAACAGCATCCTTTCCTTTGATCGCATGTTCAAGAAAATCCGGACGGACGAAGGACTGGCTTATGCCGTCTGGGGAGACTACGAGGCTAATTACAGACATCCGGGCATCTTCAGCAGCGGCGCCCAAACAAAATCGGAATCGACAGTCTATGCCATCGAGCTCATGCTCAAAGAGATGAAGCGAATAACCGAGCAGGAGGTGACCGACCAGGAGCTGTCTAAGGCGAAGGATACGTACCTGAATTCCTATGTCTTTAACTTCGACAGCCGCGCCCAGATCGTCAACCGGCTGATGACTTATGCTTATTTCGGGTATCCTCTCGATTTCATGGAGAAAGTCAAGGCCGGAGTGGAGAAGGTCACCAAGGCCGATGTTCTGCGGGTGGCCAAAGAATATCTCAAGCCGGATAAGGTTCAAATCCTGGTCGTGGGGAAAGAGGCTGATTTTGATAAGCCGCTCAAGACGTTCGGAGAAGTGAATGTCATCGACATCACGATTCCTCCGCCTCCCCAGCCGCCGCCTCAGAAAAAGTAAAAAAGTTTGGTTCTCTTCCATCTTGTGTGGGTGGAATACACGGAAAGGAGCGACGACATTTCCGTGTATTCCACCATCCTATCTACCAACACTAATGTAAACGTAATAAGTATTGTTACTTTGTCATCGCGAGCGAAGCGTGGCGATCTCCCCAACCATAAGATTCTAAACGTTTTAGAGATTGCCACGGCGCAAGGCCGCCTCGCAATGACACATAACATATTACGTTTGCATTAAATGGAAGAGGACCAAAAGTTTTTTACCAGGCTATTCCGTAATCTTCGCCGTAGTTGCTGGAGCCTCCCCAGAAAGTGCCGTGTTTCCAATCAAAGAAAATGGCGTTGACCGGCCCTGAGGTGTATTTCTTGAAACTCAACTTGTAGCCCATCGCCGCCAGTGTATCTCTCACTTCCTGAGGCACTTTTTCGTTCAGGTCGAGTTTTCCGGGCGAGATCTCATGCCCTCCGAAAGAGCTCCGCATTTGGTAACTTGTGATATTCGGCGCCTCACAGGCTTCCTGGACATTCATCCCGAACTCGACAACATCCAAAAAAAACTGGAGCAAGTTTTGATCCTGAGTGTCGCCCCCCTGAACGGCAAAAGAGAGAAAAGGCTTCCCCTCCTTAAGGGCCAGGCTCGGTGTGAGCGTTGCCCGTGGTCTCTTTCCCGGCTCGACGACATTGAAAGGATTTTCCGCTTCGTCCAGGACAAAGCTCTGCAGGCGCTGGCTCATTCCAACCCCCGTGTTCCCGGCGATACAGGCCGGAATCCAGCCGCCGCTCGGCGTGACGGAGACCACCCAGCCATGCTCGTCCGCGGCTTGAATAGACGTCGTCCCGGAAAAGAAGCTGGATGAAGCTTCAGAAATGATCGTCGCTGTGTTTGGCCAATTTTCTAAATAATGAAGATAGGAATTCCTCCTGCCTTCAAAAGGATATGGGTCGCCTGGCCCGACGTTCGGGTCATTGGCTTTCCAATTGATTTGCTTGAGCCTTGCCCTGGCATATTCTTTCGAGAGCAGACCCTTAAGCGGCTCCTCCGGCGGAAAATAGGGATCTCCATAATAAAAATCCCGGTCGGCAAAGGCCAGGTTCATGACCTGATAGAGGGCATGGATGTACTCGGCGCTGTTGTAACCCAGGGCCTTGAGGTCAAGATTTTCCAGCATGTTCAGGGCCTGGAGCATCACCGGGCCCTGGACCCAACAGGTGAGCTTATAGACCTCGATGCCCTTGTAAAGAGTCATCTCCGGCTCCTCGAGGTGGACCTTCCACTTGGCCAAGTCCTCAAGTGTGATCAACCCGCCCTGTTTTTTGCAGCCGCGGACAAATGCTGCGGCGATATCGCCCTTGTAGAAGCGGTCATAGGCAGCGTAAATGGCTTCTCGGCGCGTTTTGCCTGCAGCCAGGGCTTTCTCTTCAGCTTCAACCAGCTTTTTAAGCGTGGCCAGCAAGTCGGCCTGGCGGAAGACCTCTCCGGGTTCAGGCGCTTCCCGGTTTTGCCCGAGATGAGGGAGCAGGACTTTTCGCGAATAAGGCCACTCCTTGATTTGTTCCTTTTCCTTTTCGATGCTCTCGGCCAACTCTTCCTCAATGGGATAGCCTTCGGCCATTTGGATGGCCGGCGCGAGAACGTCTTTGAGCCTGAGCGTGCCGAACTCGGCCAGCATGACCATGAGCCCGCCCGGCGTTCCCGGGGTGACAGCGGCCAGGGGGCCGGATTCGGGCGGATACTTTATCCCCTTATCACGGAAAAAATCGGCTGTGGCGCCGGTCGGAGCAACTCCCAGGGCATTGATACCGATGACCTTTTTGGTGACGGGATTATAGATCAAGGCCTGAGTCTCCCCTCCCCAGCTCAGGGTATCATACATGGTGCAGACCACGCCCAGCATAGAGCAGGCCGCATCCACCGCATTCCCCCCTTTCTGGAAAATCATTGCTCCGGCCGCGGCGCCGAGAGGTTTGCCTGTGATGGCCACCCAATGCTTTCCATGAAGCACGGGCTTGTCGGTGCGGTCTGCGGAAAGCCCCTGGCCGGATAGGGCCAACAGAAAAATAGACAAGAAAAAGAAAACTGGAGTCGCTTTTAAAAAGAAGACAAGGGCTTCTTTGCTTGAAAACATCATCCCTAGAAAAGCTCCTTTCTCTCAAAACTTTTATGAATGGCGCGCTTTGTGTTTATATCAAAAAAGGTGGCTATCTTTTTCTGTAAGTATGCTCTAAAAGAATCATTTTATCTTCAGGGGTTATCCCGGTAAATTCAATGCCCAGCTCGAACAGCTCTTCCGCATAAACGCTGCGGACCCAACGGATTTTTCCGGTCACCTGGATCAGTTTGCGGCGCTTGGAGAGAACAATTTCCATCCTGACAGGCGTCTCGTTGGGCAAAGCCACATTGGTCATGAGTCGAGCGCCGCCGGGCGAGATATCCTTGGTCAGCGCGTTAAGAAACCTTTTTTCGGGAGGAAGCTGGGGATCAGAAAGAAGCTCAATAACAACCTTGTCCTCCTCTTTGACCCGGCTGTCTTGTCTCCTTTCGCCGATCGGCCGCGCCTCTTCCTTCTTCTTGGGCATAGTCAGGGTACCTCTCTATAAATTAGTCGTTCCAGACCGCTCTTTTCAGAGGCCTTCACATCTTCCTGTCGAAGCAAAAATCTCGCTAAGAATATACCAGGAGGTTAGCTGAATATCAACAAGATTTTAATCGCAGCGTCATTCCTCGCTCTGGAGCGCCTCGAGGAAACGCTGAATGGCGAGCGGAGTGGTTGGACTAAACTGCTACAATAAATAATGAGACATTCTGCCTGGGTTACCGTAGGGTCAATTCTCTTGACCGCCTTTCTTCTGGGCAGTCAGGGAGCGCCCCCTGCAGACGAGTTCGTGGCCAAGGCCAGGCACTCCCCACGCCGGCAGAATATGTTCAAAAGGCCGGAAATGTCGGCGAGTCTGTCAGCAACGATATCGCCGCTCTTACCAAGAAATAAGCTTAGTAATTCTATTGATTTTATAAATATGGTATATTATAATTATTGTGGCATCCTGCTTAGCTGGCTGGGCAGGTCAACGCCATTCCAAAACCCCTCCTTTTGCTAATTCCCCGAACAGCCAGCACCTTTTTTTATAAAAAAAAGCAACGAACTTGACATTTTCCGAGTATTAATATATGAACAGTAGGAAATAGGGGTGAAAAAATGTCTGGACCTAACGGATATAAGGGCGAAAAGCGTCCTTGGCTCCCGCTCTCAGATAAGGAGGACGATGAGCATGTTTCCGGAGACGAACCCAGGACCTACGGGGTAAACTGGCCGCGCCTGAGTGAAATCGAGGGCTTGGCCGAAGAAAAATCCCCCGGGCTTGAAGATTCCTGGCCGGATTCCGGGGAATCTTCGCTAAACGGGAAGCAAACTCCAGAGCCTTCAAACGGCCACGAGCACAATACCGATTTGGTGCGAATCTATCTCAAGGACATGGGGAGCGTCATGCTCCTGAGCAAAGAAGGCGAAGTCAACCTGGCCAGGCGTATTGAAAGAGGAAACAAGATCCTCCTCAAGGGATTGCTCAAGACCCCGCTCTTCCTCGAAGAGGTCGAAACCATTTTGGACCGGATTAAGCATGACCCTGGTTCCCTGAGGCAGATATTTTACTTTACCGAGGATGAGATACAAGGCGACAAGATCGGACCGCAGCTCCGGGTCAGCCACGATAAGATTAATGCCATCAATAAAACGGCTCTCCGGCTGCAAAAACTTCCGGACCGAAAAAAGAATAAATTTGCCCGGGGGCGTCTCGTCCAGGCCCTGGGCCGGTTTCTCCAGGAACTCGAGCTCAGGCCTGAATACATGGAGGAACTGAACAACCGGATTATGTCCCGGTTGCGCTCGGCCAGCCGCGGCCCGGGCAAGAAAAAATCAGCCGACGCGGCCAGAATATTCAGGGAAATGACCCGGGGCAAGAATCTGAGAGACCAGGCCAAAAAGGAATTGGCTGCTGCCAACCTGAGACTCGTCGTTTCTATCGCTAAAAAATATCAAAACCGGGGCATCGCTTTTCTTGACCTTATCCAGGAAGGAAACATCGGGCTGATGAGGGCTGTGGATAAGTTCGATTACCACTTGGGGAATAAGTTCTCCACCTACGCTACCTGGTGGATCCGCCAGGCCATCACACGGGCTATCGCTGACCAGTCCAGGACCATCAGAATTCCGGTCCACATGACCGAGACTTTACAGAAGCTGACCAAAGCCAAGCAGGCCTTCGTCAAGAAGAAAGGAAGACAACCCTCGCCCGTAGAAACCGCCAGGATGATAGGTCTTTCCCTGAAAAAGGTCAGGGAAATATTGCAGAATACCCAGGAAACATTATCGATCGAGACACCCATCGGCTCGAACGGAGAAAGCGCTCTCAGCAACTTTATCGAAGACAAAGGCGTACTCTCTCCTCCTGATACGGTTATCCATATCAGTCTCAGAGAGCAGATCGAAGAAGCTCTCAAAAACCTGACGGACAGAGAGGCCGAAGTTATAAAATTGAGGTTCGGCCTGGATGAGAACGGCGATCATACCCTGGAAGAAGTCGGCCGGCGGCTCCAGGTGACGCGGGAAAGAATCAGACAGATCGAAGCCAAAGCCCTGCGCAAGCTGCAGGACCCCGACCTGAGCAGCAAGCTCAGGACGTTTGCCTAGGAAGAATTCTCGGTCAGGTTTTTTTCCTGATATAGATGATGGCCTGCATGGCCGCCACTGCACCTTCTCCCGCCGCTGTTACGACCTGCATACCTCCGCAGGTGATGTCGCCGGCGGCGAAAACTCCTTCGAGGTTTGTCCTCTGAAACCGATCCACAGCCAGGCACTGCTTGTGATCGAGCTTGAGGCCGGCTTTTATAAATAAGGGCGAGGTGAGGCTTTCCCTCAAAATGAAAAAGCCGGCGATCTTGAGCTCCTCCTCTCTTCCCTCTTTTTCCAGGACGAGCTTTTCGACTCCTTTTTCGCCGACGATCTCCTTGACTTTAGTCTGCCAGTGAACAGGAATTTTCTTGGCCTCGATTTCCTCAAGCAGCTCGGCCGGCACTTGGCCTTCCTTGGGCTCGCCGGGAATCCAACGAACCTGACAGCCCAGCTGGTGCAGGGCCAAGGTATCTTCGGCAGCTTGGTCGGATGAGCCGAAGGCAGCCACGGGAAGGCCGCGGTAAAGAGGCCCATCACAGGTTGCACAATAGCTGACACCCGTCCCGAGCAGCCTCTCCTCTCCCGGGATCATTTTCTCCTTTAAAACGGGCTTGCCGGTGGCCAGGATGACGGCTTTGGCCTCAAGAAAGCTTGCGCGCGTGACAACGTATTTCCGGTCAGAGGAAAGGCTGAAACTTATAGCGTCCGCACTGACGACCTCTGCCCCAAAGTGTTCCGCCTGCTTTCGGAACTTATCAAGCAGCTCGTTGCTGTCGATTGTGATAAACCCGGGATAATTTTCGATCGCATACCCGACGGAAAGGCGGGAGGCTCCCCTTCCCTGCAGGATGACCGTTCGTCTGCCTGCCCTGGCCGCGTAAAGACCGGCTGTATAGCCTGCCGGCCCCCCACCGACGATGAGGATCTCCGCAGATATGTTCTTTACTTTAGGTTCAAGACCACTCATGTGTCACCTCGCGTATATTTTTTTAAGAATGATTAATGACTCCGGGAAAAGTTCGTTGAGGTCGACATAAGACCATTCGGCAGTCTGGATGAGCCATCTCTCTCCGTTTTTTACCAGACCGATCTTGAGCCGGTAATTGTCAGGGGAAATCTTGATCAGCCGGCGCAGAGATTCGGCTCCGCCTGAAGAAAGCGCCACCTCGGTCTGGAGCGAGGCCTGATCTGCCGCCAGCACATCGACCCGGCTGCTCAACCGGTGGATAACAATGCCCGTCCTGCCGCTGAAGTAGCCTGCGAGCAAAGACTGCAGGCCGGGTTTATCGCGGCCTTCGAAATCTGAAAATTCCTCGGCAAAATTGGCCATAATCGCCTCGAGATCTTTTTTCTCGGCCAGCCGGCTGAGGTTATCGACCATTTCCAAGATGAGGTCCTCATCTGTTTTCCCGCCACAGGAAGTGCAGACAAAGAGCGCAAAGAAAAAAGAAATAAAGAGAAGATTGAAGCTCTTTCGGTTCAAACTGCGCCTATTCAAGCCCTTCTTATTTTTTGGCTACGCTCAGCCTGTAAATTTTCTCCAGAATCTCAAAATTCTTCAAGACCTCCAGCTCGGGTTCAGCCCATTCTTTCTTCTTCAAGACTCTGGCCAAGGCAAAAGTATCCAGTTCGGCGACATCGTCCCATTTGCCGATTCTTCTCAAAGCCGCGATGAGTTTTTCCCTTTCCTCCGTGTTTTTGGCAGGAAATTTGACCAATTCCTGTTCCTTGACCGCGATCTTGCTCTCCGAGCCGAAAACGACCGAGACCTCTTCCCTCTGGCAAAAGGCAATTAGGGCCTGTTTGAGCTTGTCCATCTTTTCTTCCGCCACCCGGCAGAATTCATCGTACTCATTCTTGGTCTTCACGTATTCGTCGACAAGCTTGACTCCCGGGTCATCGAGATATTCATTCTCGCTCAAGGGCTCGATCTCGACTCCGTGTTTCCACATCGGACAAATGGATTTATAGACGCACCAGTCGCAGAGGCCGGAAACGACGGGCAAAAATTCTCGGGCCGCCTCAATCTCTTTGACCCGGGCCAGGATTTCTTCCCTGGTCTTCTCCAGCTCTTCGGCCTTTTTCCATGACTCCATCTCTCTGTCAAAGGCGAGAAAATGCCAGACCAGCCGCGCCCGCCTAAAGTCTTTGAACCGGCGCTTCACCCAGTAAGCATAGATGGCCAGCTGTCTATCAGCCTCCAGGTCTTCCGGCCTGGGCAGCGAGGAAGACGTTTTATAATCGTGCACTTCATAAAGGCCGTCGCCCATATCAACAAGCCTGTCAATGCGGATATGTAACTGATATTCCCCGTTCTCATCCAGAGGTATAACGTCTTTTGTCTCCAGGCCGAGCACTCTCCCCCGGTCGAAGGGCTTGTGCCGGCTGTAATAATTGCTGAGGTACCGCTCCCCCATCCCGCGATAGTTCTCCGGCGTGTATTCCTTCTTAACGATGATGATGGAATCCTTCCACTGCTGCCTCCAAATTTTGTTGAAATAAGCCAGCCATTCTTCGAGGGAGAGCAATTTCTCGTGCTGCTTGTCCCGATAGAGTTTTTCCAGGGCTTGGTGAACTCTCTGACCGAGAAAGGTCTCAACGGTATCTTCGGCTTCGACTTCAACGTGGTCAATATAGGCGTATTTGTACTGCAGGGGACAGGTGCCATAGGTTCCGATCCTTGACACGCTAAAAACGGCCATTTTTCTTCTCCTCTGCTATGCTGCTATTTTCTGATCTTGGGCAAAGAATCCTATTATCGTCGTCCGGATGATCTTCAGACTTTTTTCTCTGCCCGCGGTCTGGCCGAGCCCCTCGGATTATTTTTCTTTTTTTGAGCCGAGACTGAAGGGCCAAGGCTTGCTAATCTTCAAGAACATCAGGGCTGAGCCCATGAGGGCGATGTTCTTGGTAAAGTTGACCAGGTCAGCGGTCTTCTGCGGCTGCGCCTCAGCCCAAAAATTATGCATCAGGAAAGTCACGGGGATGAAGAAAACGACCAGCGAAGCCACCCCGAGTTCGGGATGCCAGCCGAGGAGGATGGTGACCCCGGCGACAAAAAGAAGGATACCCGCTCCAGCCACGGCGACGCCGGGAAGAGGGACACCCTTGCTTTTAGCATACTCGGTCAGCATGGAATAACTGAGAAAATGGTGAAGCGCATGGTAGAGGTAAAAAGCTCCGACCAGAATCCGCCCCATCAAAAACCCGATAGACATATCGAGACCTCCTTTCAGCGACTAAGCATAATCATGATAATCATATTGTTACCGAGTATTCTACCATAATTTGTCCCGAGATTGGCTTAAAGTCTATCACGCCTGCACAAAAAAACTTTATGGCCAATGACATTGGCTGTTGATCTCTGATTATCTCGCCTGCCCCAAAGTTTTTTCAGTCTACCAAAGAGGAAGAAGCGTTTAAGCTTCTTCTACCCCGTCCCAGCAGTACGTGCAGATCTTCTCTTTGGGCAAGTTTATGGCCTCGATAAGATCCTCCAGCCGCTGGTACTTGAGCGTCGTCAGGTTGAGCCGGCGCCGGATTCTCTCTTCCATGGCCTGGTATTTTTCCGTCCCGTTGCGGGCATACTCGCTCAGGTCGCGAACGCTCTCTCCCTCGAGTTCCCGGATGGCTTTTCTTGCCGCCAGGTCCAGCTCGGACCTTGAAGTCGAGAAATTCAGGAATTTGCAGCCGAAAACAAGCGGAGGGCAAGCCGGCCTCATATGGACATCCACAGCTCCGGCGTCATAGAGCCTCTGGATGGTATCCTTCAGCTGTGTGCCCCGGACAATGGAGTCCTCGCAGAAGAGAAACTTCTTGCCTTCAATAAGCTCGCGAATTGGAATGAGCTTCATCTTCGCGACCAGGTCACGCACGACCTGATTCTGGGGCATGAAGCTCCGAGTCCAGGTGGGCGAATATTTGACGAAGGGCCTCTTGAAAGGAATCCCGGCTTCAGCCGCATAGCCCAACCCGTGGCCGATCCCCGAGTCAGGGATCCCGGCCACAAAATCGATCTGGATCGGGTTGCGCCGGGCCAGGAAGGCACCGCATCTGTTGCGAACCCATTCCACGTTGACGCCTTCATAGCTTGAGGCAGGATAGCCGTAATAGACCCAGAGAAAGCCGCAGATCTGCATTTTTTCTTGAGGTGGTTTTCTTTGCTCGCAGCCATCCGGAGCGATAAAAGCGATCTCTCCCGGACCTAAATACTTATCGGTTTTAAACCCGAGGTTGGGAAAAGAACAGGTCTCCATGGCCACCGCCAGGCTGACTTCCTTTCTGCCGATGACCACCGGAGTCCTCCCCCATTTGTCCCGGGCAGCATAAATTCCCTGCTCTGTGAGAAGAAGAAGCGAACAAGAGCCCTGAATCGCGTCTTGCGCTTTCTCAATCCCGGCTTCGAAAGTCTCTTCCTGGCTGATCAGAGCGGCCACGAGCTCGGTCGGATTAACCTCTCCCCCGCTCATCTCGGAGAAATGCAGACGTCGGGTTTGGAAGGCCTGCCTGGCCAGCTGGTCTGCGTTTTTGATGGCTCCAACGGTGACGATGGCGTAATTTCCCAGATGAGAGCGGATGAGAAGCGGCTGGTCGTCATAATCGCTGATGACGCCGATGCCGCTGCGGGAATGCATGCCTGAGATATCCTGGTCAAATTTGGACCGGAACAGGTCATTCTCGATATTATGAATGACGCGGACAAATCCATCGGGCCGGCAAACCGCTAATCCTCCCCTCTTCGTCCCAAGATGGGAATGGTAGTCTGTTCCGTAAAAAAGATCGTTGATGCAATCAACCTTCGAGACGACGCCAAAAAAACCACCCATCCTTTCCTCCCGGCCCAAAATCAGGATGTCTTGTGATAGACCACCTTTCCGCCGGCGATGGTGTAAACAACTTCAGCGCCCAAGATTTCCTCTTCAGGAACCGTCAAGATATCCTCTGAAAGAACCGTGATATCGGCCAGTTTTCCCGGTGTGAGGGACCCGAGAACGTCCTCTTGAAAGGCGGCATAAGCTGCGTTCAATGTGTAGGTCCGCAAAGCTTCTTCCCGGGTCAGGCACTGGCCGGAAAAGAAAGCTGTCCCGTCTTTCATCTTCCGGGTCACCAAAGCATAGAAATTGGGAATGGGGTCAACATCCTCAACCGGAGTATCTGTGCCGTTCGCCATCACGGCCCCAGTCTTAATCAGCGCCCGCCAGACATATGCACCTTCCTCCGCCCTCTTCTCGCCTAACCTTTTGATTACCCAAGGACCGTCGGAGGTGCAGTGAATCCCCTGCATCGCGGCGATAACTCCGAGCTTTCCCAAACGGGGAATATCTTCAGGGTTCAAATGCTGCGCGTGCTCAACCCGCCAGCGTACGTCCTTTTTCTCCGGATGAGAGTTGAAGGCCTCCTCATAAATATTCAGCGTTTCCCGATTAGCCCTGTCTCCGATGGCATGGGTGCAGAGCTGGAAATCGTTTTCGACGGCCAATCGGGCTGACTCTTTCATAACCTCGAGCGGGGTCGTGTTAAGGCCCGTGGATATCGGCAGGTCGGTATAGGGCTCCAAAAGCCAGGCGCCATGAGAGCCCAAAGCACCATCCATGAAGCGCTTGATCGCGCGGACAGTCAGATGATTCTGTCCGGCTCCGACGATCCGGTATTGCGCCAATCTTGCTTTTAGGGCTTCGTTCCCTTCACTGATCATCACATAGAGGCGAACACCCAGCTTCCCATCTTCGGCCAGAGACTTGTAGAGATCAATGGTCTCGAAGGAAGCGCCGGCATCATGGAAGCTGGTGACACCCTTAGCCAGGCATTCCCGGGTGGCCAGGTCGATGATTCGTTTTTGTTGTCCCTGGATCGCGGCCGGCGTTAATTTTTGCTGATAATCGGCCAGTCCCCTGCCGATCAGACCTTGAGCGGTTTCAAGAAAGGCGCCGATGGGGTTCCCTTGCGCATCTTTTATAATCTCTCCTCCCGGAGGATTTGGAGTCGTTTTGGTGACTCCGGCAAGCTCCATGGCTTTGGCGTTAGCCAGGCAGGAATGGCCACTGGCGTGGTTGAGCAAAACCGGGTTATTTGGCGAAATCCTGCTGAGGTCATCATGGTACGGCAACCCCTCGACGTTGGGCTGCGGCGTTTTGTCCCATTTCTCCTGGTGCCAGCCCCGGCCAATGATCCATTCTCCGGGCTTGGCCTTTTTGACGGCTTCCTCGACCATGGCCACAATCTCACCCCAGTTCTTGGCCGTCGCCAAGTTCAGGACCATCTGGGCTTCCCCCAAACCGGTGAAATGGCCGTGGCTATCGATGAACCCGGGAATGGCCAGCTTTCTCTGGAGGTCAATAACCTGGGTCACCTCTCCCCGGTAAGCTCTGATTTTTTTGGAGCTTCCTACAGCGACAATCCGGTCAGCTACGACCGCCAGGGCTTCTGCCTCGGGCACATCCTTATCCACAGTAACGATCCTGCCGTTTGTCAGGATAAGGTCAGCCGGTGTCTCTTTCTTAGCGCAGCTGATAAAGGCGCAGACGATAAAGACGGCCAGGACAAGGCAACAAGACTTGAAAGAGCGCTTTGTCGGCATCCTGATTTACCTCCCTCAGCGAAAGTTCAACTCGGGGACCGGTTTATTTCCTAGAATTCCTTCGATCCGGTCCATAATCTCAGGAGTCAATTTATCGACAACACCCATAGCTTTCATGTTTTCGACGACCTGTTCGGGACGGGAAGCGCCGGTGATGACTGAACTGACAAATGGGTTCTTGAGGCACCAGGCCAGGGCCAGTTGGGCCAATGTGGCTCCCAGGTCATCAGCCAGGAGTCTGAGCTGACGGACCTTTTTTATCCTGGATTCTGCTTCCGGGCCTTCATACCGATCCCGGAGCCACTCATATCCGGTCAAGGTTCCCCGGCTCCCCGGGGGAATCCCGTTGTCATATTTACCTGTCAGAAGCCCCCCGGCCAGAGGGCTCCAGACGGTCGTCCCCAACCCAAAACTTCGGTAGAGACAAGCATACTCTTTTTCCACTCGTTCTCTGTGGAACATGTTGTATTGAGACTGTTCCAGGGCTGGAGGCAGGAGATGTTCGCGCCGGGCGATATGGCTGGCCTCGGTAACCTGACGGGCGCTCCATTCGCTTGTCCCCCAATAGAGGGCTTTCCCTTGGTTCAGGACCTGGTTCATGGCCCAAACCGTCTCTTCAATCGGCGCCTCCACGTCCGGCCGGTGGCAAAAGATCAAATCCACGTAATCCATTTGCAAACGCGTCAGAGAAGCATTTGTGCCCTCGATGATGTGTTTTCGGGACAGGCCCCTTTCATTGACTCCCTTTCCTCCCCAAAAAATCTTAGTCGAGATGACGAGCTCTGACCGCCTCCAGCCTGCTTTTTTGACTATGTTTCCCATCATGATTTCGGCCCGCCCGCGGGCATAAGCTTCGGCATTGTCGAAAAAATTGACTCCGGCGTCATAGGCCGCCTTCATGCAGGCCCCGGCCACATCCTCGCCTATCTGGTCGCCGAAGGTAACCCAAGACCCATAAGAAAGAGCAGAGATTTTCAAACCCGACCGGCCCAGCGAACGGTATTCCATGCCTTCTCCTCCTCAGTCTTTTATCTCCAAGAAAGTCTGTCTCTCGGCTGAACCATTTTTTTTATGAAGCCTAAGGATATATCAGACCTGACAAAATCTCAACTCCGCAAAGCCCTCCTCAGAACTTTTTCCAGAAAGTTCGCAGCCGGGTCAATTCCTTCCGGTCTTTTTCTTTGACGATCTGATGATGGAGCAACGATTCTTCAGCAAGAGAAATGAACTCTGTCCGGGAAAGAACGGTCTCTCTAAACAAAGCTTCTCCGCGAAAATCGACTTCGATCTCGGCCGGCAAAAAATTCTCCAGGATATCCTGGGGGGCCGTTTCGACGGCCCATTCCACATACACCACATGATTGACGTGCCTATTCCAGTCCAAGTCGCGCCTCTGGACCTGAAAAGACAATTCCAGGTCTGTCCTTACTGCTTTGGGCAAAGGGCCAAAAGGATCGGCGATGGCTCGACTGGGATCTTTAAGGTATTCAGGGAGATTGTCAGCAAGAGGAACCGGCCTTTTGCTTTTGATATCGAGCAGCATCCATGAGGTTGTGGCCGCCGCCAGCAGATGACTTTGTTCATCCCGGACTTCAAATTCCCTCAGGGCAAAGAGTCCCTGCTGGACCGAAGGCCAGGTTGTCAATCGGAGAGATTCCTTCCACAAGGGATAGCGGAAGATCTTGATATGGTAACGAGAGAGAACCCAGGTCAAGTTTTTGGAAATCAGGTCGGTGACAGAGGCACCAAGATTCTCGGCGTGTTCGCTGGCAGCCTCCTGAAAATAGTTGAGCAGGCTTCCCAGCTTGACCCTGCCCCCTGGGCCCATTTCGTAGGCCTGGACTCTAAACCTCCGCTCAAGCCGGGGGCCGCTCGCCAAGCTGTCATTCTTCATTATAGCTCCTCTTCATTTTCCTTAGCCCGATCGTCCTTGATGGGTCAGCCAACAAGTCCTTCCGTGGACTATCTCATCTTTCTAATAGGTTGAAGGATTTTTTTCATTTTCAAGATTGATTTCTTCATCGTCTCACCTCTGCGATCGTCAGGACTTCATTATTACAATAAATCCGGTTTAAGCACAACTTCTGCCTCGACTTTTACTTCCTCCGCGAGACTGTATTATACTGAGCCTGTAAAAGATGAACCGATCCTCAAGGAGACAGGGCCAGAATGGCGCGATGGCAAGACCGGGCTGAGGTTGTCATCATCGGCGGCGGTATCATCGGAGCAAGCACGGCCTATCATCTGGCCAGCCGGGGCCAAGGAGATGTTATTCTCGTGGAAAAAGACCTTCTGGCCCAAGCCTCGACGGGACTGAGCGTGGGCGGCATCCGGCAGCAGTTTTCCCACCCGGCCAACATAAAACTCTCGCAGGAATCTGTCCGCATTTTCGAGCGCTTTGAACAGGAATTCGGAGTGGACATAAAGTTTCGCCAGGCCGGATATCTTTTTTTGGCCCGGCAAGAAGAAACCTGGAGAGACTTCCTCAGGTCCGTGGAAACACAGCAGCGACTTGGCGTTCCGGTTGAAACTCTCCTGCCCAAAGAAATCAGCCGGCGCTGGCCCTATCTTAACGTCGAGGATATCGTGGGCGGCACCTTTGGCCCTGAAGACGGCTATGCCGACCCCTATCTTGTGACCATGGGATTGGCCGCTTCGGCCCGAAAGCTTGGTGTGAACATAGAAGAATTGACCAAGGTGACTAGAATCAAAACGACTGGAAGCAAGGTCCGCGGTGTCGAAACGACAAGAGGGCCGATCTCTTGCCCTCGGGTTGTCAATGCCGCCGGACCTTGGGCGGCAGACGTGGCCAGGATGGCCGGGCTCGATGTGCCGGTGAGGCCTTACCGGCGCCAAGTCTTTATGACGGCGGCTTTCGACGCAATACCCAGGCCGGTGCCTATGATCATCGACCAGGATGTCAGTTTCTATTTGCGCGGGGCAGACCCAGGCCTTATCCTGGGCATGAGCGACCCGGATGAACCGTCAAGCTTTCATCTCCATGTCGATAGAGAGTTCATGGAGAAAGTCGTCGAAGCGGCGACCCACCGAGTTCCCGTCCTCGAGGCCGCCCGAATTCTCCGGGGTTGGGCGGGTCTTTATGAAGTTACGCCTGACGATAACGCGATCATAGGCGAGATCCCGGCCCTGCGGGGTTTCTATTGCGCCTGCGGGTTTTCCGGGCACGGCTTCCAGCAGGGCCCGGCTGTCGGGAGAATCTTGAGCGAGCTGATCGTGGAGGGATCGACGGATTTCGACCTCAAACCTTTTGCCCACGACCGCTTCGCTGATAGGCCTGAAGGCGAGAGAAAAGTCGTTTAGGAGCTCAGGCGAGGATGACCTCGGCGGCCATATTGGCTGTGTACATCGCGGTAGGAATGCCGCCCAGAAATAGCTCGGAAGCCGCATAAATCCCGGCCAGGAGTCCGGGAAATTTCATCGATGCGGTCGATTTTGTCCCTGTAAACATCTTCGCTCAGCCCCTGCTCTGGTCGACAAAAACTCTCTTCAGGTTTTCTCTAACGCCATCCAAAGGAAGCGAGTAAATGATATCCAATGACGGTGCGATAAGCTGGAAATGATTTCTCTTGAAGGTGATGGGTTGTTCCACGCCCACCTCAGAAAGGAAGCTTTGCACACGGCGGGGAAAGCTGAAGGAGAGGGGGCCCATCGGAAAAGAGTATCCGTCCCGCTTGAAAATATAGCTTGTCCCTCCGATGTGACGGTCCTTTTCCAGGACCACGACTTTTCTGCCGTTTCTGGCGAGTTTCGCCGCGCAGCTTAACCCGCCGATCCCCGCGCCGATGACGATCACATCGTAGGTCATTTCAGGTGAATATCCAGAATAATCTTTTCAACTCAATGAAGATTTTATCTGACCTGGCCGGGTTAATGCAAACAGCTCCACCCCACCCGAGCCTGTTTGACAGGTTTTATCTCGTGAGGTATAAATTCTTCCGTTCTGTATCTGTTTTTGAGGAGAAAGACTATGGCCGGCGTCAAGATAGCTCTTTTGGCAGGCCTGGGACTGTTGCTTTTGTTTGAAATCAAGGCCGGTCCGCAAGAGGCAGAATACTGGCCCAAGGGTACGGCTCGCTGGCTTCAGGGCTATGCCCGGTCCGTTTCCGGAGAGACAATCGCTTACCACTCGGCTCAGCCTGATGTAAACTCGGCGCTTCTTGTTCGGGCTCTGGACACAAAAAGTCAGATCGAATGGGAGACTGAGGCCATCCCCACTGACTGGAGTGATTCCTACCTCACTTTTATCTGGCTGGCCGGGATGGCCACCCAAAAAGGAGGCCACAAGTTCAACCTGTACGCCCACGGCGCGCGCTTGCTCACGTTTACATCGGCCGAGGATGCTTCCCAAAAGTTGAGGATATTTTCGGGTCAAGAAGGCACAGAGCTTATATTCAAGGCGACCAAGGTCGACCAGTTTGATGAGCTGTTCGGGTACATGTTTCTCAAACTGCCCCTCCGGTTTTGCCGGAAGGGACAGGCCCTACGGATCAAGGTGGTCGGGGAGCCGGCGGGGAGCCGCGATTGGTACATGACTTTTAAGTCCGGCCTCAATCCCAAGGTTGAAGCCCACGGCGAGCAGGTTCTTGTTCGCCAAGACGGCAAGCTTTATCAGCTGGCCCGAGTTGATATCAGTCACATCGGTCCGCCTCAGAGGGTCACGATCCTCGCCCCCGGGGCGATAAAAACGGAAAAGGTCTTGGAACTTGGCTATCAATCTCTTGACGTACTCTGCGAGCCTGTCCAAACGCAAAAGACGATTCCTGTCGACGTGAGAGTCGAGGGAAAGACAATCGCCACCCCGGAAGTAAACCTCAGCCCGGTCAGGGGCTGGAAAATCTACCTTCTTCCCCATTCGCACAATGACATCGGCTATTCCGACCTCCAGCGAATCGTCGAGAAAAATCAATGGAAATATTATGAACAAGCTATCGACCTGGCCAAAAAAACGGCTGACTTCCCTCCCGAAGCGCGGTTCAAGTGGAACGTCGAAATCCTCTGGGCCGTCGAATCCTACTTGGCCCAGGCATCTGAAGAGCAGTGCGGAGAATTCATCCAGGCCGTCAGGCAGGGGTCGATCGGGCTCCAGGCTTTCTTTTGCAACCCCTTGACCGGGCTCTTCAACCCTGAGGAGTTTTTTCATCTGACCGAGTATGCCCGCAGCTTATCAAGCCGTTATGGGTTTGTCATCAACTCAGCCATGATCACCGATATTCCCGGCTCCCTTTGGAGTGTGGTGCCTGCCGTGGCTCAGAGCGGGGTGAAGTATTATTCCAGCGGGCCAAATTTCATGCTTTTTTTGGCGGACCTGGGGGACCGCATCGGGTCTTCGTTGAAGGCCTGGGGAGACCGTCCGTTTTACTGGGTTTCTCCTTCAGGTCAGGAAAAAATCCTCTTCTGGATGACGGGCAAAGGTTATTCCTGGTTTCACGGGCTGAATCAAGGTCAAATCAGCAGAGCCGGAGAGGAGCCCATCTTCGACTATGTCCGCGAGCTTGAAGAAAAGGATTATCCTTACGAGATGGTCCAGGTGCGCTACACGATCGGCGGAGATAACGGACCCCCTGACCCGGAGCTTCCGGGGTTCGTCAGAAAATGGAACGAGCGGTATGAATCCCCCCAGCTCATCATTGCCACATCCGAGCAAATGTTCGAGGAGTTCGAGAGGCGTTATGGAGATACGCTCCCATCCGTCAGGGGAGACTTCACACCCTACTGGGAAGACGGCGCCCTCTCAACAGTCCGAGAAACAGCTCTGAACAGAAACTCGGCCAATGCTTTGCTCCAGGCCGAAGCTTTATGGACTATGCTTGCCCCGGACGAGTTCCCTGCCGGGGAATTTTATCGGGCCTGGCGTCAAGTTGTCTTGTTCGACGAGCATACTTGGGGAGCCTTCAACAGCGTCAGTGAGCCTGACGACCCGGCCGTGATTGAGCAATGGGAATACAAAAAAGCTCTGGCCGAAGAGGGAGATGAGATGTCTCAGGCCTTGCTCCGCGCGGCCTTGGCCATGCCGGATAGCTACGGTTTGATTCAAGCCGTCGATGTTTACAACACCAATTCCTGGACCCGGACAGACCTTGTCGTCCTGCCGCCCGAATGGGATTTGCCGGGAGACCGCGTCGAAGACGAGCGCGGGAACCCGATTCCATCACAGAGGCTTTCCACCGGGGAATTGGCCTTTCTCGCCGAGGCGGTCCCTCCCCTGGGAGCTGAGCGCTTTTTCCTGCGGCAAGGAAACGCCTATGTAGAAGAAGGACCCGCGAGGGCAACCTCAAATCAACTCAGCAATGGGCTGATCACGGTCGGTGTCGACGAGACCACGGGCGCCGTATCACTCTTAAGGTCAGAACGCCCAGGGGTAGACTTCGTCGATAAAAACGCCGGCGCCGGTCTCAATGAATACTTTTATGTTTCCGGACGGGACCCCAAACAAGCTCAGCGGTCCGGCCAGACAAGAGTCAGCCTTCTCGAAAAAGGTCCTCTTGTGGCTTCTCTTCTCGTCGAATCCGAAGCGCCCGGATGCAATAAGCTAATCCGTGAAATCAGGCTTGTTCAAGGCCTGGACAGCCTGGAAATTTCTGACAATTTCGACAAGAAAAAAATACGGGAAAAGGAAAGCATTCATTTTGGCTTTCCGTTCCATGTGCCCGGAGGGATTTTGCGGGCCGATCTGGGCTGGGGAATCATCAAGCCAGAGGCCGACCAGATCGCCGGTGCGTGCAAGGATTTCCTCTGTGTCCATAACTGGGTGGATATTTCGAACAGCGAATACGGCCTGACTATGACGACAAGAGATTCTGCGCTCGTCGAGCCCGGGTCGATGACGGATGACTCGTTGAACGACCAAGGAACCCGAAACTGGAAAGAAAAGATAACGCCGGGTCAAGTCATCTATTCTTATGCTGCCAACAATTATTGGCACACAAACTACAAAGCGGACCAGGAAGGCTGGGTAACGCTTCGTTACTCTATTCGGCCTCATCAGCAGTTTGAACCCGCCCGGGCGAAGCGGTTCGGCCTGGAAAGGAGCCAGCCTCTTATTGTTGCGCCGGCGGATACCTTGTGGCCTCCAGCAAAATCGCTCTTCGAAATAAACCCGGCGGACGTTCTGGTGACGTCAATCAGGCCGAGCGCAGACGAGCGGGCCCTCATGATCAGGATTTACAATGCCTCGAGTCTTCCTCAAAAAGCGGAAATCGTCTGGAAATCCTTTAAGCCAGTCTTTCTTTTTTCCAGCAGCCCTTTTGAGGAGAAAAAAGAAAAAATACAGGGATCCCTTGATCTGCCGGCCTTCGGAATAGTAACCCTTCGAGCCGAGAGACCTCAGTAAAATTATTGTTTTAATATTCCCTCAAAGGCTTTGATCACTTCCATCAGGTCGTTGTTCTCGTAGGTGAGCTCCCAATCGCCCGTTCTCTTGGCCCCTGGATAAAACTGGCCGTTATAGACCATCTTTTCGTCTTTCAGCGTCAAAACGAGCTGATACGGAGAAGTCAGTTTATACGGCTTGTATTTTCCGATATTCCGCAGAGCGCTCTCCACCCCCGCCTTTATCTTTTCCCAGGCCACCTCGGGATGAAGGTTGAGCGCCGCTCCTCCTATCCCCTCTTTAACGGCAACTGTCTCGACCTCGCCAAAAAGCTGCTTGGCCTGATCACAAACGGCCTTATCCCCTGCCACAAACACCACGGGGACATTATAGCTGCCTGCAATCAAAGCATTGATTCCCGCTTCGGGCAAGGCAATGCCGTTGATCTTTACCTCCGTTACTCTGCCGGTCATGGTGTGCTCGATGATGGCGTCAGGCGTTCCTGCTTTGGCATGGTAGCCGACAAAAACGGCGGCATCAAAAGTCCCGTCGACCCCGTCCATCATGGACTTTGGTCCCCCGGACCAGTCCCGGATCAGCTTGGCCCTTTTGTCTAGTAGGTCAGGCAGAATGTTGCGGGCTGAACCATGGGCGTCACGGACCCAAATTTCTGCGGCTCCTGCAGCCAAGGCGCCTTCGACCGCGGCATTCGCCTCAAGGGTCATGATTTTTCTGAAATACTGGTAATCATCCCCCGCCGACCGGTCGCACTCGGCTGAGGTGACGACCCCTGTTATACCTTCCATGTCCACGGAAATAAAGACCTTCAGACGTTTGACCGGCTGGCTGAAAACGAGACTTAAAATGGAGACCAGAGACAGCAGGAGAAAAAACATTCGTTTCATTGAGACCTCCTTGTCGAAGAATTTTCTCGTGAGCGCTGACATTATAATACCCGGAATTCCCGGGAGACAAGATAAGAAATCTTTGGCGGTAACATTATTTTGGCATCAGATATCCCTTCGGTCAGCGCCTGTTTCCTAAAGGAAAGACGACGAAGATGAGGATATCCCAAAGAGTATGGCTGATGATATTCAGAAGAGGAGACCGATAACGCAGATAAAGACTTCCCCAGAATAGGCCGCAGATGAGAGCGGCGAAAACCAGGATGGCGTTGCCGCTTCCCAGATGGGCAAGGGAATAAAGAGCCGCCGCCAAAAGCCACCCGGTCAAGGGGCCAAAACGGTCCTGCCAGTGGCGCTGGATGAAGCCGCGCCAAAAGATCTCTTCGCCTGGTCCGATAACGAGAGCCAGGAGAAGGACGACCCGGAGAGGCGAAGCCTCTCCCCCAAAGGCATAGACATCGGAGATCCCGGAAAAGGCAAAAGGAAAAATCGTCCGGGAGACATAATTGCCTGCATAAAAGATGAAATAAAGCACGACGGCGCAAAGGACCCCGAGAAGAATTTTTTTTGTCCGTCGGGAATGAAAATCAGCGACGAGGAAAGAAAAATAAGACCTGTCCAAGGCCAAGCTGAGCGATACGAGGAGAGCGATGTTGGCGCTCATCCACCACCAAAAATCGACCGGCCCCAACCGCTGCAGGGCAAAAAGCAAAACAAAAAGAACCGCGGCAAGCAAACCCAGGATAAAAGAGGCGTTTTTTGAAGTTCTCAAGCTGCTCTATAGTCTGGCCAAGAGAAAATGAAGCCAGAGGGCGGCCGTGCAGAGCACCCCAAAGGTAAGGTTATAGTTGGCCGTTGCTCCATCGAGGATAATAAAATCCATAGGCCGGCGGGGAGCCCGACGCCGCCTGGCACGCCCCCACAACGCCAGCGCCCGGGGAAGAGCCAGGAGAATAACAAGGAAGGTCAGGGGCATGGCGATAAGCCGGCCGGAAACGAGAGGGGGAATGAAAATAAGGCTAAAGATGATAGCGAACGGTCCGACAATGAGAAAACCATAATAATAAAATGACCCCTTATCTCCAAGAAGCGAGGCCACCGTCGTCACCCGCCTTTCTCTGTCCGAGAGAGTATCTCGCCAGTTGTTGGCATGGAGAATAGCGCTGACGAGCATGGCCATCGGAATCGTCCAGACCATGGGGATCCAGGAAAAGCTTTTGGCCTGAACGACCCAGGCCCCGAGCGAACCGAGGATGCCGAAATTCAAGAAAACCGCGAAATCTCCAAAGGCATGGTATTTAAGGCCGGTATAAAAGATTCCGATGACCACCCCGACGGCGCCTATGATAAGAAGGACAGTTCCTGTCACATAGACGAGATAGAGTCCGATGACGCAGCCAACGGTGAAAAGGACGGCCGAGCCCGCTGCGACTTGACGCGGCGATAGCCAGCCGCGCACGATGGCTCCGCTGACCGGCGTGACGTCCTTGTCGAGGCCCCGTTTGAAATCAAAGACATCACTGAGCATGTTGGCGGCCGTGTGGAGGATCATCATGGCGGCAAGAGTGAGAAGAAAGCGAAAAGGAGCGAGGGAAACGCCGGAGATCACCACGGCCAGAGAGGTTCCGAAGATGACCGGCATGGTCGAGGCCGGAAGGGACCAGGGCCGGCCGGCAATGGCCCATTTTTTCAGGCGTCCGGGTTCTTTTGTTTCCATGGCTTCCGGCTATTTCAAGAGGTTGCCGCTGTCTCCCACCCTCCATTCTCCCGCGATCTTAACGTAAAGGACGGTCCTGAGAACTTCCTGTCCTTTCTCATTTTTGTATCTGATGTCGACCAGCATCCAATCTTCAAGGCCTTTGAAAGCCATATTAAGCGCCGCCTCATTGGGCCGGGCAAAATTCGAGCCGCGGAACCGGCGCAGGATGGATTTATCCCCGTCGTAATTTTTTATATAGACCGGAAAGAAACCTTTCTGCTCGGAATCGTTTTTGATGAATTCCTCGATGGGATTTTTGGGGGCATAATTTTCATCGATCGTTATCCATTGATAATCCTCGCTCCTGGAACCCCTCTGGCAGGTTGTGAGTCCGCCCATAATCACGGCACCAAGAATCATTAACGTTAATACGATTCTATTCATTCTCCGCATTTTTCCCTCCTGTTTTTAAGGAAAGAGCGACTTTCTGGAGAACGCACTGAGTTCATAATCGCCAGCGGAATATTATTTTTTCCGGGACCAAAAGTCAACCCAGCCCACCTTTTCTGCCATGGAAGCATTTCCAGGTATGTCATCTTTATGATAGGCGAAGGGCGGCGTCCTGCGCCGAATGGAATCACATAAATAGAGATGCTTACTTCTACCATTTTAGGCTTTCACCTGAACGGCAAATAGATTAGAATAGCAGACCATGGGAAAAAAAGTTATCGCCTTTTCGGGATTTCTCTTTATCCTGTTCGCTTTATGTTGCCTCAAAAAAGTCAGGGATCCGGTCTGGATTATCTCTCCCCCGGCCAGCCGGGAGCAAACGAAGATCGTTCGCGACGGTACGACGGTGATTCCGAACGGAAGATTCCTCACGCCGCGCGGCCTTCAAATAGAAGTCGCTCCCCATCCTTTTGGACTGGCTCTGAGCCCGGACGGATCAACGGCCGTGACCGCCAATTGCGGAATCGAGCCTTTTTCTGTTTCGATCATCGACGATATTTTTGGTGATCATCCCTCGGTGAGACAAATCCCGCCCGGGTTTGAGACGGATGAAGGAGTGCTGGCCTCGGTTTATATGGGCCTTGCTGTCGCTCCAAAAAGAAAGCTCCTCTATGTCGGCGGCGGCCAGGAGGGAAAAGTCGTTATTTTCGACCTGGCCACGGACAAGAGGGTTGGTGAAATAGAGGCCAACATAACTTTTGAAGGAAAACGTTACCAAGACAGTTATGTCGGCGACTTGGCCCTCAGCTCGGACGGGAAAATCATCTACGCCCTTGACCAGGCGAATTTCCGGTTGGTGATCGCGAGCACCGAGACAAACGAGCTTCTCTCCAGCCTGCGTTTGGGCCGCTATCCTTTTGGGTTGGCTCTCTCCCCGGATGGAACCAGGCTCTACGCCGCCAATGTCGGCATGTTCGAATACAGCCGGATCCAAGGCGTTGATCTCGAAAACCCTGACCGGCAGGGTCTCCTTTATCCTCCTTTCTCTTATTTGTCCAAAGAAGCGGAGGAAGGCATCGAGAGAGACGGATACAAGGTCCCTGGTCTGGGCGACCCGAATGTGCCCGAATCTTTTTCTGTTTGGGAAGTCGATGTGAGAGACCCGAAGAATCCACAAGTTACAGCCAAGGTCAAGACAGGCGTGCTCGTCGGGGAAATGGTTGAGGGGATCCCTGCTGTAGGCGGGGCCAGCCCAAACTCCGTGGCGGCCACGGACAGCCGCGTTTTTGTGAGCAACGGGAGTAACGATTCGATATCTGTCATTGACCCGGATAGAAACGTTGTTATTTCGACAATCAGCCTCGCTCTCGACCCTAAGATCCAGAACCTGCGCGGCATCATCCCTTATGGCCTGGCGCTATCACCTGATCGGAAACGGCTCTATGTGGCCGAGGCCGGGATCAACGCGGTTGCGGTCATCGATATCCCGCGCGGCAACGTCCTGGGACACATCCCTGTGGGCTGGTTTCCCTCCAAACTTGCCGTCAGCAAGGACGGCGGATTTCTGATCGTCGCCAATGCCAAAGGGTTTGGGAGCGGTCCGAACGCCGGTCCAAAATTCAAAAGCGGTCCCGAAGGCGCTTACATCGGCGACTTGATGAAGGGGACCATCTCGGTATTCTCCATTCCTCGAGACGGCGAGCTCGAAAAAGAGACGGGGCAGGTGATCGAGAATAATTTTATATTCCAAAAAAGCACGTCCGGGGAATTTTCCCACCGGAAAAATAACCCGATCCCTCTTTTTCCGGGGGAAAAAGAATCCCCGATCAAACATATCGTCTTCGTCGTCAAGGAGAACCGCACTTTTGATGAAGTCTTCGGACAGAAAAAGGGCGCCGACGGAGATGCCGCTCTGGCCCGCTATGGCGCCGGCGTGAGTTTCACCAACATAGAAGGAACAAAAAAAGTGGAAGACGCCACCGTTATGGTTAATCACCTGGCTCTGGCCGACCGTTTCGCCATCTCAGACAATTTTTATTGCGACAGTGATGTTTCCGCCGACGGCCACCGCTGGCTCGTCGGCGTCTATCCAAACGAGTGGGTTGAGACCAATGTGCCGCCGAGTTACGGCGGCGGGAGGGACATGAAGTTCTATTCGACGCCGCCGGGCGAATTGGCCTTTGTCGGCGCCTCGGCAGCCATCTACCCGGAAGATTATAACGAAGCCGGGTCTATCTGGGACCATTTCGCCAGAAATAAATTCGACTATTTTAATTTCGGTCTCGGGTTTCAATTCGCTTCGCCCGTGCCTGATGATAAAAGATACAAGTACACCGGGACCACCCATACGGTCAATTATCCGATGCCGGCAGACCTGCTCGAGCATACCTCGAAAATTTTCGCCACTTACAACACGGCCGTACCCGACCAATTCCGGGTCGATATGTTCATCAAGGAATTCAACGAGCGCTGGGCCGGCCAGGACAAGACCCTTCCTTCCTTCCTGACGGTCTATCTCCCTAACGATCACGGGGCCAGAGAGCGGCCCGATGAGGGCTATCCTTTTCGAGAAAGCTACATGGCGGATAACGACCTGGCCCTGGGACGGCTCGTGGAATTCTTATCTCACACACGGTCTTGGAAGAATCTGGCCATATTTGTGACCGAGGATGATCCTCAGAACGGGGTTGACCACGTGGACGCCCACCGCAGTCTCCTGATGGTCATTTCGCCGTTCGCCAAAAGAAATTATGTCGGCCATGTCCATGCCAGCTTCGGGAGCATCATCAAGACCTGCTGGCACATCCTTGGCCTTCCTTACCTTAACCAGTATGACGGAGGCGCTGCCGACCTGGCTGACTTCTTCACCGGCAGCCCGGATTTCACACCCTATCCAGCATCCCCGGCCGACCCCCGCATCTTCGACCCGCAAAAGGCTCTCGACCCCCTGGATGAGAAATTCAATTGGAAGGCTCTGGCCGAATCCCCGAAACTCGATGATCCCGGGGTGATGAAGAAGTGGATGCTTGAGGAAGAGAAGAAAAGAAAAAACTAAAGCGCGTCGCTCCCGGGGGCGTTCGCCGGCTTAACCGGCGCCGTGGCCGCCCCCGCCGCCCCCGCCCCCGCCTCCACCGCTGAATCCTCCCCCGCCGCCTGAAGAGTAATGAGTGGCGGCCATGCTGGCCTGCTGGATGGAGGTTGACATTGATTCAATGCTGTGGACCATGCCGGCAATTCTGCCGCTCGAAGCGAGGCCCGACCGGGCAAATCCATAATACCAAATGGGGGCGACAGCCTGCTCGTCCCTGAGGATGAGGGGAAGCATTTTTATGATTTTTTTGGCGTTGCCGAAAATAATGGCGAAAACAAGATAATACTCCCAGAGCTTGTAGGCCTCCGGCGGGACCTCTTTGAAATTGGAAAAATCATCCAGGAAGTGATCGAGACTTTTCCAGAGTTCGTACTCCCGCGCCCAGCTCTTTTTTCTCCGTTTAATCCTGGGAATAAAAACGGCCCCGAGAATGCCCAGAACAGGGTTCAAAGTGAGGATGGCCACCGGTATTGTGGCGGCCACGAATATGTTGCGCATTTTTAAGCTTTGGGGCTCTACGAAGAGGAGCTTTTTTGACTCTTGACTTATACTCTTGGCCCATTTTCTATACCAACTCTGAAAAGTTTGCGGCTTTTTCTTGAGAAAGGCTTTGAGCTCCTCAAGCTTGAAATTCGCTCCGGCCCGGCTCCCCTGATGGGCCACATCCTCAAAAAGAAGTTTAAGAACATCTCTTTCGTAAGGAAGCAGCTGCCGCTCGTCAGCATAATCCTTTTTAAGGATGACTGTTGTTTCAAAATCCTCTTTTGTTCCAAAAAGGCCTTTCTTCTCCACGGCACGGTCATCAAGCTCCAGATAGCCGCGCCGGGCCAGGTCGAAGAGCGTGGCGGTGAAAGAACGGGGTGTGATAGAGCCTCCTTCCTTGAGCAAGACTTCGACAAGAGCCGGCTGAAGGTTTGAAGGGAGCTCACGGTAATATTCTGGAATATCATCGAAGTGGTAATCTTGGCCGACCTTTTTCCAGAACCTTAGATAGAAAAAGAACCAGAGGAGAGACCCCAGGACAAGCCAGACGGCCCAGATTCCGGCTGCCGTCAAGAAAACTTTGTTCTGATGTTCTTTTCGAGCCTGCGCCCGCTTGGCCCCATCGATTGTTTCCTGGACAAAGCGGGCCTCTTCCCTCCGGACGGAGTCACGGTCGGAGCGTGTGGACGGGACCCCGGCGACCAGCCCCACCGGCCAGACCATGCGGATTTCAAGAAATTGATGCGCCGGAAGATCCGTCGCTGTAAAGCGCGCTGTCTGCGCGTCGGCAATCTCAGCCCAGCCTGAGAGAGGGCCGTGTCCATACACGAGAATATCATCTTTGTTCGCCACAGGTTCGGGGAGGGTTATCGTTATGGTTACTTTTTTTGTAGGCTTAGTCTCATCCTTTCCTATGGCCTGCCAATAGAGCTCGGAAACATCCGGATAGCTGATAATGCCGTTGCGGACGCGGTAATGTATATGGAAAGTACGCTTCTCGTCCCGGGCCTGGTAATACCATTTGGCCTGGAAAGTGCGGCCAGCCGAAGAGGTCTCGACCCGAAGCGGCTGGTCTTTCTCGTCAAAAATCCGGAAGTCTTCGAGAGATAAATCGCAGCGGTAGCCCTGGCGGTTGACCGAAAGCGGAATCCACAGTGTCGCCCAGGTAAAACGGCCTTCGAAATCATAAGTACGGAATTCGTCGACGACGAAGGAGCCGTCGCGCTCGATTTTGACGTCTATCCTGACCTCAGGAAAATAGAAGTTCTTTGTCTCTGCCTCAACAAACGACGGCATCACCGCGAGCAAAGCTGCGGCTGCAAGAATCAAAGCTTTCATCTCGATTTTCATATGATCAACAAAAACGTCCGTTTTTATCGGCTGAAACGCCGCCCTTATTCCCCGTCCAATCGCTTCAGGTTTCTGAATCTATGGGCTTCACGGAAGCGGGGTTGCGTTTGGCCTTCCAGACCGTTCTATTCTGTTTATTGACCTCTCCCTGCTTTTCCATGCTGCCGTCGATGGTGTTGCCCGTGACGCGTCCTTCAAAAACCATCGTCACCGCTTTCCCGCCCTCTTCTTTATCCACATCCACCGAAAACTTGATTTTATCGCCTGTGAGAACGACATCTCCAAGCGGGAGTTCCGCTCCTTTCACTTTGATCTTGCCGACGGGCCATTGGAAACGCTGCTCCAGCTCGAGCACATAAGGGACCTTCTGCATGTTTTCCGACCAGGTCCATTCCCATGTCCCGGAAACGTTAGCGGGAATAACCCAGAAATAGACATTGTGGGTTTGTCCGTTCACCATCACGACCGAGGATTGGTCGGGCTTCCAGGTGTCCATGGCGTAATTGTGGGAAACGACCCGCGTCCCCGGCCGCAGTTGGGCCAAGAGCCTTGGCCGCAGCCGCAGGTTGACCGAGGTCAGAAGATAGAGCGAAACAACGGTCGCTTCGTGAAAATCCGCTTCAAAAAGGTCCTGATTAATAAACTTGATGAGATGCGTTACATTGGCCTTGGCGGCATTTTCCTGGCTCTCATTGATCCGCTCCGGGTCGATGTCGATCCCGACCCCGCGGGTTCCATACAGCTGAGCCGCGGTTATAACGATGCGGCCATCCCCGCAGCCGAGGTCATAAAGAATGTCGTCCTTGCCGACATGAGCCATCCTCAGCATCTCGGCCACGACTTCCGGCTTGGTCGGAACGTAAGGAACGTCGAGATGTGTTTCCTGCAAGAAAAGCTCTTCCGGGATGAACAAAAGCGACAACAAAAGAAGCATAACAGCTGACTTTTTCATGTGTTCTCCTTGTCCCTGACTTGCATTCAAAGGCCTTTGCTGAATATAGAAAAAATCTTCGTTTCTGTCAAATGCCTGCTCAGCGGAGTCCGGGCAGCATTGGGCACCGGGCCGAGTTGACCGATGCTGATCTTAGGTCTAAATCAAGTTTGTGCCGATAATTTAGGCTGGGTTGCCCTATTATCAAGAGACAACCTATCCTGTCTTTTTTGACTTGGACGCAGCCACGTTCCCAAAATTGCGCTAAGCATTCCCTCATGACCCGAAACCTTAGGTCATTCATCAGGATCGGAATAAAGGGCCGACACCCGAGGGGTGGCTCGGTTCGGGGGCCCGCCGCCGCCCGGAGCGTTTGGTGCCCCGGACTCTTTAACACGGAAATCAACAAGATCGACCGAGACAGGACCCGTCGGGCTTTCTAACAGCAATTTTGGGCACGTTATGGCGATTTGACTTCAGTGGGCAAATCCGCTAATTTAGTCCCTCATGTCTGCCCTGGCAGTTTTAGCACAGCAAGCAGACGGCGCGGTTTCTTTTTCTCTCCACCTCATTCTTTCCCTTTCTTCGCCGCGCCATTTCGAAGCAGTTGGCGGACAGGCTTCGTCTGCTTTTTGCGCGGGTGATTTTTCTTAGGAGGATTTTTTATGAACCTGAATCGATTCTTGAAGATCAGTAATATGATAAATAAGCCGAGACCAAAAGAGGCTAAGGAATTTCAGGAGGTCGCAATGAGTCTGCGCAAATTTTTCTTTGTGACCGGATTTTTTCTTTTCTTTATTTTAACCCTCTCCTTCGCTCAGGAGCGCATCACCAGTCCTAAAGAGCAGTTCGGGTTCAATATCGGCGACGATTACGCGCTGGCGAACTACTCCCAGCTCCTGGCTTACTGGGAAAAGCTCGACCAGGAATCGAAAAGGATCTCTCTCGAAAAAATTGGCACAACAGCGGAGGGCCGTCCGATGTTCATGGCCATCGTCACTTCGCCCAAGAACCAGAAAAATCTGGCCCGCTATAAAGAAATCTCACGCCGCCTCGCTCTGGCCGAAGGCCTCACGGAGAGCCAAGCCCGCGCTTTGGTTTCCGAAGGGAAGCCCGTCGTCCAGATCGACGGAGGCCTGCACGCCACCGAAGTCCTGGGCTCTCAGCAGCTCATCGAACTCGTTTACCAGATGGTCAGCCGGAATGACTCCGAGACCCTGCGCATTCTCAATAATATCATCCTTTTGGCCGTTCCCTCGAATCCCGACGGAATGGACCTTGTCGCCAACTGGTATATGCAGGAAAAAGACCAGGCCAAGCGCACCACCAGAGGGCTGCCGCGTCTTTACCAGAAATATATCGGGCACGACAATAACAGAGATTTTTACATGATTACTCAGCCCGAGACCGAAGCCATCTCCAGAGTCATGTACCTGGGATGGTTTCCTCAGATCGTCTATAACCATCACCAGACGGGGCCCGCGGGCACCGTCCTTTTCTGCTCGCCCTTCCGCGATCCTTTCAATTATGTTTTTGATCCTCTTGTGCCCTTGGGCATAGAGCTGGTCGGCTCCGCTATGCACGCCCGGTTCGCGGCCGAAGGCAAGCCCGGGGCGACCATGCGGTCGGGCGCGGGATACTCAACCTGGTGGAGCGGCGGGCTTCGCTCGACCTCTTATTTTCACAATATGATCGGCATTCTGACAGAAGCCATCGGAAATCCCACGCCCGTGGACATCCCCTTCCTTCCGGAAAAACAGTTGGCTAAGAATGACTTGCCCTTTCCCGTTGCCCCGCAAAAATGGCACTTCCGTCAATCGATCGAGTATTCCCTCACCGCCGACCGGTCCATTCTCGACCTCGCAGCCAAGCTGGGCGAAGAGTTTCTCTTTAATATATACCGCATGGGCAAAAACTCCATAGACAGAGGCAGCACCGATCATTGGACGGTGGGCCCAAAGAGAATCGAGGCTGTGGAACAAGCGATAAAAAAAGACAATGCCAAACCCGAAGGAGCGGGCTTCAATCGGGGATACCCTCTTAAATATTATGAGATTTTGAGAGATCCGGCCTCTCGAGACCCGAGAGGGTTCATCATTCCCTCCGACCAGCCTGATTTCCCAACCGCCACAAAATTCGTCAACACCCTTATCAAGGGCGGGGTAAGAGTTCATCGGGCCGGCAGGCCTTTTGCCGCCTCCGGCAAAAACTATCCGGATGGTTCTTATATCGTCAAATGCGACCAGGCCTTCCGCCCGCATATCCTGGCCATGTTTGAGCCGCAGGACCATCCGCATGATGTCCTTTATCCTGGAGGGCCTCCCGTTGCCCCCTATGACAGCGCCGGATGGACGCCGGCCTATCAGATGGGAATCGTTTTTGACCGCGTCCTCGATGGCTTCGATGGCCCGTTTGAAGAAGTCAAAGGCCTGGCCAAGGTCCCTGCTGGTACTGTAACCTTGGGCCCTGATCCGGAAGGCTTTCTCCTCGACCACAGGGTTAATAATGTCTTTATTGCCGTCAACCGCCTCCTGAAGAGCCAGGCGGAGATTTTTTGGCTGAAGAACTCTTTTGAAAAGAAGGGAAAAATTTATCCTCCGGGCACGGTTTACATCCCGGCCAAATCTGTTTCCCTGGCTAGGCTCAGGGAGATCGCCAGAGAACTCGGCCTGAACATTGAGAGCACGGACGTCAAACCTCAAGGCGAGGCATTGCGCCTGCGCGCCGCGCGTGTCGGCCTCTGGGATATCTATGGCGGTTCGATGGCTTCAGGTTGGGCCAGATGGATTCTCGAACAGTTTGAGTTTCCTTATGAGGTTGTCTTTCCCCCGGACCTGGATGCCGGTAACCTCAACTCAAAATTCGATGTCCTCATTTTTGTCGGAGGAGCCGTCCCCCTCAAAGACAGGGATCAAAGCGATGAATCCCGCTGGCTCGCCCCGCCAAAACCGGAAGAAATCCCTGAGGAATACCGCAGCCGCCTGGGGACTGTGACCGTGGCCAAGACTGTCCCGCAGCTCCGGGCGTTCTTGGAAGCGGGCGGGTCGATCCTGGCTCTCGGAAGCTCGACCTCTTTAGGCTACCACACGGACCTGCCTCTGTCCGATGCTCTCATCGAAAAACTTGAAGATGGGACCGAAAAGCGCTTGACCAGGGAAAAATACTACATCCCGGGTTCTATCCTTCAGGTAAAAGTCGACACCGGGAGTCCGCTGGCTTATGGAATGAACGAAAAAACCGACGTCTATTTCAACAACAGTCCCGTCTTCTCTCTCCATCCCGATGCGGTGGCTAAGGGCGTCCGGCCTGCGGCCTGGTTTGACAACCCCTCCCCTCTCAGGAGCGGCTGGGCCTGGGGGCAGCACTACCTCAACGAAGCCGTTGCCGTCATCGAGGCTCACGTGGGCCAAGGCAAGCTCTTTTTATACGGCCCTGAAATCATTTTCCGCGGCCAGGCTCACGGCACCTTCAAATTCCTTTTCAACGGCATCTTTTACGGTGCTTCCACAACAGCCAATCTCCAATAGAAGAACGCTCTGTTCCGTTTAGTGCAGGCAAGAAAATCGGGAGTCCGTAACGGCCTTGCTCCCGCGAAGGTTTTTAACGCCGTTCCCTCTCCGTCTTCTCGGCGCTGCGGAACTCGCGCCTTGGCTTAGACTATCTCCCCTGATCTGTGCCAAATGCTGGGAGTCACGACTGGTCGTGGCGAGGCTCGCACAGTCCTCGCGCCCCAAAGACAGGGTCCCCTCGAAGACGGAGAGGAAAGGCTAAACCTTCGCTTATGGTCGCTACGACCGTTACGGACTCCCGAATTCACTCCAACAAAACGAAAGAGGGCCAAGGAAGTCATCAAGCCCGGCCCGCTTTACTGGTTGATCCCGACCAAGCTGAAGATAAAGGCGTACTCCATAGCCGTCTCGCGGTAGCGGCGAAAGCGGCCGGAAGCTCCACCGTGTCCAGCGTCCATATTTGTGTAAAGAAAAAGAGGATTCTTATCCGTCTTCAGCGCTCGGAGCTTGGCCACCCACTTGGCCGGTTCCCAGTACTGGACCTGGGAATCGTGGAGGCCTGTCGTCACAAACAGGGCCGGATAGGCTTTGGGTTCGACGTTGTCATAAGGCGAATAGGACAGCATATAATCGTAATACTCTTTATTGTCGGGATTTCCCCATTCGTCGTACTCGCTCGTTGTCAACGGAATGCTCGGGTCCAACATCGTCGTGATGACGTCGACATAGGGCACTCCGGCGATCACCCCCCGGAACAGGTCGGGCCTCATGTTGACGACTGCGCCCATGAGCAAGCCTCCGGCACTGGCGCCCATGGCAAAAAGCTTTTCCGGCCGGGTGTATTTCTCGGCAACGAGATGTTCGGCCGACGCGATAAAATCAGTGAACGTGTTTTTCTTCTTGAGGAGTTTCCCGTCTTCATACCAGGCGCGCCCCATCTCCTGGCCGCCGCGAATGTGAGCGATGGCGTAGATGAAGCCTCGGTCGAGAAGGCTCAAACGCACCGAGCTAAAATACGGGTCGATGGTGGCGCCATAAGAGCCATAACCGTAGAGGAGCAACGGATTGTCTCCATTCTTCTGGATTCCTTTCCTGTAAACCAAAGAGATGGGGACTTTGAGGCCATCTTGAGCCGTGGCGTCGAGCCTCTCCGCCTGATAATTTGCGGGGTTGAAACCGCCCAGGACTTCCTGCTGCTTCATGAGCTTTTTCTCTTTGGTCACCATGTCGTAATCGTAGGTCGAGTTGGGCGTGGTCAAGGACGAATAATCGTAACGCAGCCAGTCCGTGTCGAACTCAGGGTTAAACCCGATCGACGCGGCGTAGGTCTCTTCGCCAAAAGCGAGGTTATGCTCCGATTTATCCTTCCAGCTGATGATGCGCAGCTGGGTCAGGCCCGATTTTCTTTCTTCAGCCACAAGGAACCTGTCGAAAATCTCAAATCCTTCGAATAGGACATCCTGGCGCTGGGGGATGACCTCGGTCCAATTTTCTTTGGCGGTTTTGTCAAGAGGAGTCTCCATCAGCCGGAAATTTTTGGCCTGGTAGTTGGTCCGGATGTAAAACTTGTCTTTGAAGTGCTCGACATGGTATTCGAGGTCGCGTTCTCTCGGCTGAATGATCTTGAACTCACCGTCGGGATTGTCGGCATCCAGATAGCGGTACTCGGTCGAGAGGGTGCTTTCTGAGGAGATGAAGACGAATTTCTTGGATTTGGACTTATCAGCCATAACCTCGAAGGTTTCGTCCGTTTCCACAAAAACCTCTTTGTCAGCGGAAATATCCGTGCCCAGGACATGCTTCATGATTTTATAAGGCCTCAAGGTGGTCGTGTCCTTCAAAGTATAAAAGACGGTCTTGTTGTCATTAGCCCAGGCAGCCTGCCCGATCGTATTAGGAATTTCATCGGCGGAAGTCTCGCCTGTCGCGAGATTCTTGAAATGCATGGTATAAAGACGGCGGCTCACGTTATCCACTCCATAAGCAATGAAGCTGTTATCCG
>Ga0315280_10001310_pt1 | contig 43020 bp, 35 predicted proteins | sample YL17G06_40_MG_FD_203697 | JGI IMG/M metagenome (GOLD analysis project Ga0315280, IMG submission 203697) | Sediment microbial communities from Yellowstone Lake, YNP, Wyoming, USA - YL17G06_40 | ecosystem: Environmental > Aquatic > Freshwater > Lake > Sediment | place: USA: Wyoming | collected...
TCGGGAACTGGCCTGACCTCTTTCGAAATCTCCAAGCGGTTGGCCGCTCAAGGTGTGCTGGCGAACGGCGTGACGCCCGAGACCATGCGCATGGTGACCCATCTCGACGTGGACCGTGCCGGCTGCGAACGGGCGCTCCACGTTTTGCGTGAGATTGTCGGTGCCCCTAACAAGACCACGTTTGCCTGAAGTAGGCGAGGGTTCTGCCCTCCCGCGGGAGCAGCTAACGGAGCGGTAATCTACCGCCGTTCCGGCACGGCGCGAAGGGCTTCACTTGTGCCAAGATCAGCAAAGGTTTCAGGGTATAATGCAGTCATGAAGGGAAGGCGTCAGTTTCTGGTCAACCTGCTTTTCGACCCTGAGTATAGAGGCTACGTGGCTGACGTCCCGCAATTGCCCGGGTGCATGTCACAGGGCAAAACCGTTGAGGCCGCCCTCAAGAACGTCCGCAAGGCCATCCGCGTTTACCTAAAAGCGATGCGCGCAGCGGACTTGGTCGAGGTTCCCGAAATCCTCACCAGCCAAGTTGAGGTTAGGGTGTGACACGGCTGGCAGGAATCTCAGGACGTCGGGCGGTCCGGGCATTTGAACGGGCGGGATTTGTAGCAGGCAAGCCGGAAGGCAGCCATGTTAGCCTGAGAAAAACAGGATACGCACCGCTGGTTATCCCCCTACACCGTGAAGTCTCGCCTTTTCTGCTGCGCTCCCAAATCAAGCGCGCCGGCCTGACCGAAGAGAAATTCCTTGAACTGCTCTGACCAACCCCCTGCCGGAAGGCTGAGTACAAATGCCACCTTGCTGCCACCCGAGACCTGAGGCCTGTCCCCTGGCACGCGCTTTCACGGCGCTTCCGGATCGAGGGTGTAGGTGTCCGAAGCGGCTGGTCATGCGGGGCGGCGGGGCGGCGGCGCCCAAAAGCAAAGTGGTGGTCCGGCGTCCGCTCTCAACCGCCGCGGCGCGCGCTCACTTTTTCTTGGCGGCTTGTTTGGCGGCGAGCTTGCCTAGGGCATCAAAGTAGTGCCGGCGGTAGATCGGGTCGTCGGGTTCCAGGCGGGTAGCAGTGCGATATTCCTTGAGAGCACCTTCCAAGTCGCCGAGTTTTTCGAGCGCATAGCCCAGGCCGTTGTGGGCGTCGGCGTCCGTCGGGTCATACCGGACAGCTTCGAGCATTTCCACTCGCGCGCGTTTCCACTCTTTGGCCGAAAGGAAAGTGATTCCCATCTCGCGGTGGAGGTCGGAATTCTCCGGGTCCAGCGCATAGGCACTCCGCAGATGCTGGATTGCTTCCTCGATACGTCCCCGGGCGCGGAGTTGGACTGCCTCCTGAATGTGCCGGCGCAGTCGGACCTTAACCTCGGCAGGCGCGAGCGATGTGGTGGCAGATTCCGGTGCTACGGGCTCTTCTACCTCGTGGCGGACCTCGACGTTCTCTCCCGCGCGTGGCGAGACGAAGTACGCCTTTCCGTGTTCGTTCGGACAGCGGATGTGAATGTAGTGATCGCCCGGCTCAAGCGCAGAAGTAACGAAAGTCCCCGTGGCTGAGGTCTTCCCAACAAATGCGGAATCCACGTCCACCGTGCAGCCGGCGCGACCGGTCCAGACCCTCACCTGCGCCGATGGCAGCTCCTTCTCGCGGGCAAGCAAGGGCGCAGCGGGCACAATTCCTGCCCAGATGATTGCGCCGACGAGCTCGGCAGCGCGGAGTCGGTTTCGCCCACTCATCCTCAGTAGCCCGGATGTTAACACAGCCGCCCTCGGGGCAAACTCTGATGTTTCGCGGCCCCGCATTCCTTGACGGGTGTGGCGATGTGTTATAGCTTACGTTTTCGGCCTATAGGGGCACCGATAGCGTCCCGAGTTGAGGGGAAAACTCCGGGCCAGCCGGAGAAAAGAAGGGAATCCGCGCGGAACTCGTTCGCGTATTCTTGGTCTTGCGCTGACTCGCAACCTTTCCTGATGTCCGATTTATTGCCAGCCTGGGCGGAGAAGATTTTCGCCGGAGACCGGCGGGCGATTGCCCGAGCCATCTCCGCTGTGGAGAGTGGCGAAGCGGCTGGAATCCAACTGCTGAAGCTTCTGTTCCCAAAGTCCGGCGGGGCCTATGTGATTGGGGTCACAGGGTCGCCGGGGGCAGGGAAAAGCACGCTGGTGGAGAAGCTGGCGGGTGAATACCGCCGCGCTGGCCTGCGGGTCGGCATCATCGCCGTGGATCCCACCAGCCCCTTTTCCGGCGGAGCGATCCTGGGCGATCGCATCCGCATGCAGGCCCTCTCCACCGATGAGGGCGTTTACATCCGCAGTATGGCCACGCGCGGGCATCTGGGCGGCTTGACGGCGGCGGCGCAGGATGTCGTCACCATCCTGGATGCCGCCGGCTGCCAGGTGGTGCTGATCGAAACGGTAGGGGTGGGACAGGATGAAGTGGAGATCGCCCGCCACGCGGACGTGACGGCCTTGTTGCTGGTTCCCGGCATGGGCGACGATGTCCAGACGTTCAAGGCCGGGGTGATGGAGATCGCAGACCTCTACGTCATCAACAAGGCGGACCGGCCGGGCGCCGAGCGGGTGGAACAGGAGGTGGCCGCGATGCTCTCTCTGGCGCCTCGCCGGGATAGTTGGCGCCCCCCGGTCTTGAGGACAGTCGCCACCACAGGCGAAGGCGTCGGCGCTCTGCGCGAGGCTCTAGAGCAGTTTCGCGTCTTCAGCGAACAGGAAGCCCGGCGACTGGGGCGGCAGCGTGAGCAGTGGCGGGCGCGGCTTCTAGAATTGCTCCGCCAGAGCTTGCTTGAAAACGCGGTGAAGGGACTGCACGAGGGCGCCCTTGAGGCTCGGGTGGAGGAGGTCATGGCACGCCGGCGTGATCCCCATTCGGTGGTCGAGGAACTCGTCGAGGAGTTTTGCCGCGGCCAAGAGACGACATCGAATAAAACGCCATGAGGATTCACCACATCGGCATTGCGGTGGAATCGCTGCGGACAGCGGTTCCCCTTTTTGCGAAGCTGCTAGGACGCGCGCCGGCGGCAGAAGAGACTATCGAGGAGCAAAAGGTACGCGTGGTGGCTTTCGCGCTGGGCGAGAGCCGCATCGAGCTGCTGGAGGCTGCCTCGCCCGACTCGCCCATTGCCCGCTTCCTCAGCAAGCGCGGCCAAGGAATCCACCACGTGGCACTGGCGGTAGCGAACGTCTCCGCAACCCTTGCTGAACTCGAACGGGCCGGATTTCGCTTTATCGACCGGGAGCCGCGTATAGGGGCAGGAAGGGAGCGGATCGCCTTTCTGCATCCCTCGAGCACGGCCGGCGTCTTGATCGAATTGGTGGAAGAGAAATGAAGCTGGGGGATTTTGAACTCCGGGTGCTTTCCGACGGTACCTTTGCGCTGGACGGCGGGCAAATGTTCGGCGTGGTGCCGAAGCCGCTCTGGGAGAAGAAACTCCCCGCTGACTCGCGTAACCGGGTGCGCTTGGCACTGAGGTGCCTGCTGGTCGAAACCAGCAAGCACCTCGCCCTGATTGAAACCGGCATCGGGGACAAGTTCGACGCCAAGTACGCCGACATTTACGGCATCGAGAAGTCCACAACGCTGCTGGCCGATTTGAAGCGAGTGGGGGTGCGGCCCGAGGAGATCGATATCGTCATCAGTACGCATCTGCACTTCGACCATTGCGGCTGGAACACGCGGCGCGAGGGCGGCAGAATAATCCCCACGTTCCCCCGCGCCCGCTATTTCATCCAGGCCGGCGAATGGGAGCACGCGCTCCACCCTACAGCGCGCGATCAGGCCAGCTACGTGCCGGAGTCCTTTCGCCCGGCGGAGCCCCAGACGGAACTCCTGGAGGGAAATCAGGAAATCGTCCCGGGGATCCGCGTCGAGGTTGTCTCCGGACATACCCGAGACCTGCAGTGCGTGTGGATTGAGTCCCAGGAGGAGCAAGCTTGTTTCGTGTCCGATCTTCTCCCCACTCGCGCCCACTTGCCTTACTCGTGGGTCACGAGCTTCGATCTCTACCCGCTGGAAACATTGGCCAACAAGGAACGCTTGCTGCCGCAACTGGCGGAGCAGGAGACGCTGGTTGTTTTCCCGCACGACCCGGATGTGCCTTGGGCCAGGCTGGCGAAGGAAGACGGCAAGATCGTGGCCCGGCCAGTTGATTCGCCGGTATAACGCAGCCCGGTGGATGACTGACGACTAATCACCAACCGAGGACCTCTCACTATGTCTAAAGCAGAGATTGGCATCATCGGCGGAAGCGGGCTCTACAACATGCCCGGTATCCAGCGCATGCGCCGGGTGCGCGTCACCACGCCCTTTGGCAAGCCGTCCGATACCTTCCTCCTGGGCGAGCTGGAAGGGCGCGAGGTGGCCTTCCTCTCCCGGCACGGGCGCGGCCACGGGTTGATGCCTTCGGAGATCAACTTTCGCGCCAATCTATACGCGCTGAAGAAGCTGGGTGTCACGCGCATCATTTCCGTGAGTGCCGTGGGCTCGCTGCGCGAGGAACTGAAGCCGCTCGACATGGTATTGCCTGCGCAGTTCTTCGATCGCACCACCAATCGCCCCTCGACGTTTTTCGGGGGCGGTATCGTGGCCCACATCAGCTTCGCCGACCCTGTCTGCCCTGTGCTGGTGGACGTCCTGAGCCAGGCCTGCGCCTCGAGCGGCGTGAACTGCCACCGGGGCGGCACGTATATCTGCATGCAGGGCCCGGCCTTCTCCACCAAGGCGGAATCAGCCACCTACCGCGCCTGGGGGATGGATGTCGTGGGCATGACCAACCTCCAAGAGGCCAAGCTGGCCCGCGAGGCGGAGATCTGCTACGCCACTTTGGCGATGGTGACCGACTACGATTGCTGGCATCCCGATCACGATGCCGTCACGGTCGACCAGATCATCGATTACCTGAACCGGAATGCGCAGAATGCGCAGAAGATCATCCGCGCTGCCGTCCGCCAAATGCCCAAAGAGCGAAGCTGCAAATGCGGGTCGGCATTGGCCCACGCGATTCTGACCGACCCCAAGAAGATTCCCCCGCAGGTCAGAAAGAAGCTGGCGCTGTTGCTAGGGAAATACTTGAAGTAATACTTGAAGTCTCGACAGAGACTGCCCGGAGTGATCTTCGCCCGCGGGAGGAAGCAGAATGTCTTTGCTGGTGGTCGGTTCCGTAGCCTTCGATTCCGTTCATACCCCGCATGGCCACGCCGACAGCATCCTGGGCGGCGCGGCAACCTACTTCGCGGTGGCGGCGAGCTGGCTCACTCCGGTGAGAGTGGTGGCCGTGGTCGGCGAAGACTTCAGCGAACAGCACCTCAGCGTCTTTGCCAGCCGGGCGATTGATACGACGGGCTTGGAGCGCGCAGCGGGGAAGACCTTTCGTTGGCAGGGCGAGTATGTGGGCGACATGAACGAAGCCCGGACGCTGGACACCCAGCTCAACGTTTTTGAACGGTTCGCGCCGAAAATCCCGGCATCCTACCTCGCAAGCGAGTACGTATTCCTCGGCAACATCGATCCTGTCCTGCAGCTACACGTCCGCGAGCAGCTTCCCAGCACCCGGCTGGTAGGCCTGGATACCATGAACTATTGGATCCGAGGAAAACTCGAAGCCCTGAAGAAAACCTTGGCTGCAGTGGACGTGCTGCTGGTGAATGAGGGTGAAGCACGGATGCTCTCGGGTGAGTGGAACCTGACGAAGGCCGCGGCGGCGATTCAGAAGATGGGCCCCCGCAGTGTGGTCGTGAAGCGGGGCGAACACGGGGTGAGTCTTTTCACTGCGGGTTCGATTTTTTCCGCGCCCGGATATCCTCTCGATCAGGTCCAGGACCCCACCGGGGCCGGCGACACTTTCGCCGGCGGCTTCATGGGCCACCTGGCCCGCACAGGCGACCTCTCCGAACCTAACCTTCGGCGCGCGGTGGTCTACGGTTCCGTTCTGGCCAGCTTTGCGGTGGAGGAGTTTGGCCTCAGCCGCTTGCTCCGGTTGACGCCGCAGGAAATTGAAGCCCGCTTCCGGGAATTCAAAACGCTGACCCACTTTGATGTCTGACCGATCCTTGTCCGCCTCGGAGTCTGCTGGCCCGGTGCCAGAACTATCGCTCCGCGCGCGTCTAGCCGTCTGGCTGACCATTCTCACAGTAGCTTCCAGCAGCCTTTACTTCTTCTACTCCCGCGGTCTCAACAATCTCTACGGCGACGCCATGGCGCATTTGGAAGGCGCGCGGCGCATTTTCGATTCCGTCACGCCCGGATACAGCGAGATTGGCACAGTCTGGCTGCCGCTCTGCCACCTTCTGGCTTCGCCCCTGGCCATTAACGATTTCCTCTGGCGAACGGGACTGGCGGGCGGCCTGGTGTCCACGGCCGCCTTTGGCGTGACGGCTTGGTTGCTCTTTCGCCTGGCATGGGGAATGAATCGCAACGGCGCCGCCGCGGGGCTGGCACTCGCGGGCTTCCTGCTTTGTCCCAACATGCTGTACCTCGCCAGCACGCCCCTGACCGAGCCAGTTGCCATTCTCTGGTCCGTGCTGGTGGCTTACAGCCTCTTTCGCTTTCAGGTCAGCGGCGGTTTTGGTGCGCTTCTGGCGGCGGCTTTCGCGGCGTTTCTCGGCACGCTCACACGCTACGACGGCTGGTTTCTGCTTCCCTTTGCCGCCTTGTTCGTGCTGCTCGCGCGGAGGGAATACTGGCAGGTTCGTCTCCGCCACACGCTCATCTTTTCAGCAATCGCGGGGGCGGGCCCGGTTTTGTGGCTGCTGCACAATGCATACCGCTACGGCAACGCCTGGGAGTTCTACAATGGACGTGGATCCACGCAGGATCAATACGCACATCAACTCGCCACTACGGCCTTCCGCTATCCGACGGACGGCAGCCTGTTGACTGCGGCGCGCTACTACCTGACCGACCTGGACCTGGTAGTCGGAGTCTGGCCGCTGTTGCTCGCGATGCTGGGTCTTGTAGCCTGGGCAGCCGACCGCCGCGAGCGCCCGCGCCGTTCCGCTGCCTTGTTACTGCTGGTGCCTTTCCCGTTCTATCTTCACGCGCTGGCCTATGCGGCGGTCCCTCTCTATGTTCCGACGCTCTTTCCTCACACCTATTTCAACCTGCGCTTGGGTTTGGAGATGTTGCCCGCGGTGGCGCTTCTGCCCTCCTTCCTTCTGTCGCCGAACTTCTCGCGGCGGTTGCGCTCCGTGCTGCTCGCAATCCTTCTCAGCCTCGTGGTGGGGCAGGCGCTTTCGACTGCTTCGCACGGGGCCGGGGGACTTGCGGTGGCCAAGGAAGGCGTGACGAACACGCCGTGCCACTCCCGCAAGCAGCAAGCCGTCATTCACCTCCTGCGGGAGAAGTACGACGGCCAGACCATTCTCGCGGCAGCCGGCAAGTGGCCCTGCGTAATGCCGCAAGTCATGATCCCTTTCCGCAAGACCTTGAGTGAAGCGAACCGGGAATATTGGACCAGATTGCGTTCCGAGCCAGAAAAATGGGTGGCGTGGATTATCCGCAGCGATGGCGACACCGTGGACGCGCTGATGACTGCCTATCCGCAAGCCTTTGCCAACTACGACTTGATTTACCAGGAGATGCTGCCAAGTGAAGGGCGCGTGAGGGTCTATCGCCGCCGCGCGACGCGCTGAGTTTCCCTTGACCCGTCAGATGTTTCCAGCGAGACTGACCTGCGCCTTTCTCTCAAGAGACCGACGATGGCTGCAAATCTTGAAATATCGTTCAGCAAGTTTCATGGTCTCGCCAACGATTTCCTTGTCACCCGATCGCTCGGGCTTCCGCAGGCTCTGCCAGACCTCGCGCGCGCGATCTGCGCGCGGCACATTGGCGTGGGCGCGGACGGGCTGCTGGCGGTGATGTCCCCTCGCAACAAGAGGCACCACGCGCGGGTGCGATTCTTCAACGCTGACGGCAGCGAAGCGGAAATGTCCGGCAACGGCATCCGCTGCGCCGCGGCTTTTCTACTGGCTCACATGAGGGTCCAAGGCCCGCTAATGATCGAGACCTTGGCCGGCGTGAAGTCCGTTGGGCCGGTCAAAGTCGCGAAGGGCAGGTGGATCTTTCGCGTCGGCATGGGCCCGCCGATCCTGGCGTCCCGAAGAATTCCTTTCAAGGGTAGCAAGTCCGCGTCGGCCGTTGTGGGGTTCCCCCTTCAGACCTCTCGCGGGGTTGTACCTGTCACCGTCACCTCCATGGGCAATCCTCACTGCACGGTGTTTGTGGACGATTTCGCGGCCCTCGACTGGCGAAGTCTAGGGCGCGAAATCGAATCTCACCGCCTGTTCCCCCAGCGCACCAATGTGGAATTTGTGAAGGTGCTTTCCCGAAGGGAGATCGAAGTGCGCTTTTGGGAACGGGGCGTGGGCGAGACGATGTCCTCAGGCACCGGGTCGTGTGGGGCGGTCGTGGCGTGTGTCTTGAACGGCCGAACGGGCCGCAAGGTGCGCGTCCGCACGCCCGCCGGACCTCTTGAAGTGGCTTGGGAAGAGAAGGGAGAGGTGACGCTCACCGGCCCCGTCGAGCAGATCGCCCGAGGCACCTACCATTACCGCGGCTGATTGCCGCCGCTACCTGGGGGGCCGGGCCTTTTCCGCTTCCCCCACCATGGGCACGAAACGCACCGGAAGTAGCGTTTCTTGTTGCACGCCCTTTCGGGTGCGGCGAATGCGAATCAGATCCTGGAAGAAGCGGCCCACGGGAACCACGAGTCGCCCTCCTTCGCGAAGCTGGTCGACGAGCGCCGGCGGCACGTGGTCGGGCGCTGCGGTCACCATGATGGCGTCGAAAGGAGCGGCCTCGGGCCAGCCGCGGTAGCCATCCCCAATGCGCACATTCACATTGGCGTAACCCAAGCGCTTCAGGCGCTCCGCGGCTTCTTTCCCCAGCGGCTCGACAATCTCAATGGAATAGACCTCCCGGACTAGCTCCGCCAGCACGGCAGCCTGGTAGCCGGAGCCGGTGCCAATTTCCAAGACGCGATCCTGCGGCTTGAGTTCCAGCGCTTCCGACATGAAAGCCACGATGTAGGGCTGGGAAATCGTCTGCCCGTGACCAATGGGCAGCGGTTCGTCCGCGTGCGCATAAGGGAACAGGGACGGCGGGACGAAGAGGTGGCGCGGGACTTTGCGCATGGCCGCCAGCACGCGCTTGTCTCGCACGTCCCGGGCCTCGATCTGCTCGCGGACCATTTGCTCCCGCGCCTGGCGCTGCTCCGCGGTGTCCGCGCTGATTTGGCTGGAGACGGGGTCGGGGCTTGAGACTTCATTTCGTGACGAACTGCATTGCAGCAGCAGAACGCCCAGCAGGAGAACCCATAGAGATCTTTTGCGCGGAACGCTTGCTTTCACGCCGGGCTCCAGGGCTGCCAGGGGGTTGGCTCAGGGTCGGACATATAGATAGAGCGTATGCGAGACGCCCGCCTCGGAAATCACCTGCACCGTCTTCTCCGGCTTCCAGCCGGGAACCTGGAAGTCGTGGGTGACGACCCGGGCGCCGGGGCGGAGATGCCGTTCGAAAATGGGCCGCAAACGCTCGTTGACGCTCGTCAGCAGGTAGAGCGTGACGACCGTGGCAGGGCGCAAGCTCACCTCGTACATGTTCTCGTGCAGAATCTTGGCGCGCTTTCCCAGACCCAGCTCCGCGAGGCGTGCCGAGGATTCCTTGAAGAGGTCATCGTCCAGCTCCACGCCCACCGCCTCGGCTCCGAACTTCTGCGCCGCCATAATCACGATGCGGCCATCCCCCGACCCCAGGTCATAGACTCTGTCGTACTTGTCAACCTGCGCGAGTTCCAGCATCTTCTCCACCACCGACATCGGGGTAGGAACGAAAGGCGCAAGCCGGTCGCTCAGGAAGGCCGGTTTCTGAGGTGCCGGCTCCTGGGCCACGGTGGAAGGGCAGGGCGCACGAACCAAGACAAGAAAACCAGTAGTTGCCAGCAAACACCGGCGCAGCGCTTGGCGATTCAGCATCAACATTCAGCAGTCTCCCTCGTTTTCGGCCAGCCCCACGATTCTAACGAGCCCCGCCGACGTTGTCGAGCCAAACCCCGGGCAGAGGTTCAAGGGTTTGACCTGGGCACATTTCAATGGTAAGTACCGCAGCGTCGAGAGACGAATGCGGCTTCGGACATCATCGTCTCTGGCGGTAAAGAGAGCTTATGTCGGCATCATCCCCTCCCTTGCCCAATGGCCCGCGGCTCCGCCGGGAACTGACGCTCGTGAGCGCTACGGCGCTTGTGATCTCGAACATGATTGGCACGGGCATCTTCACGACCACCGGCTATCTGGCGGGTGACCTTGGCCGGCCTTCTCTCGTGCTCGCCGTCTGGCTGGTGGGGGCTTTGGTAGCGGTGGCCGGCTGCCTGGCGTACGCGGAGCTGGGTATCAATTTCCCGCGCTCCGGCGGGGAATATGTCTACTTGCGCGAGGCTTGGGGTCCGACCTGGGGCTTTCTGAGTGGATGGATTTCGTTCTTTGCCGGGTTTGCCGCCCCGGTCGCTGCCGGCGCCCTGGCATTCACCGAGTACCTAGGGCACTTGTTCCCGTCGCTCTCCATAGGCGCTCAAACTCCATCGGCGAGTGCACTTTTCGGCTGGCTCCGGCTCGGCCCCGGGCAGTTCGTGGCGCTGGGAGTCATCGCGGCCTTCACCGTGGTGAACATCTTGGGACTGCGACTTGCCGCGAATCTGCAAACCGTCCTAACCGCGCTCAAGATTGGGGTCTTGGGAACCTTTCTGATCCTCGCTATCACGGTGGGGCATGGTTCCGGGAGCAACTTCGCTCTGGCGACGACGCGGACCTCTTCCCACAGCGTGACGGCACAATTTGCCGTCTCGCTGGTTTTCGTCATGTTTGCCTACAGCGGGTGGAACGCGGCGGCCTACGTCGCCGAAGAGATGAAGAGGCCGGAGCGGACGTTGCCCGCCGCACTGCTGCTCGGCACGGGCGTCGTCACCCTCTTTTACCTGGCGCTCAACGTCACCTTCATTTACGCCTTGCCCCTGGAATCGCTCAAAGGCGTGGTACGGGTCGGGGCGGCGGCAGCAACGGCGCTTTTCGGCGGCAGGATCGGCAGCCTTTTCAGCGGGATCATGGCAGTGGCCGTACTTTCCTGCGTCAGCGCCATGGTCATCGTGGGGCCGCGCGTCTATTATGCGATGGCGCAGGATGGCTGCTTTTTCCGCGGCGCCGCCAAGGTCCACCCGCGTTGGCAAACCCCCGCGCAGGCGATTCTGTACCAAGCCGTTGTCTCCGGCATCATGGTTCTCTCCGGCACGTTCCAGCAACTGATCTACTACATCGGCTTTGCCTTGGTTCTCTTTGCCGCCCTTGCCACGGCCGGGCTTTTCCGTATGCGCAGACGGCCGGAGTGGAAGCGCCTGCCTGCCGTCAGTTGGTGCTATCCCCTGGCTCCCGCGATATTCGTAGGTGCAAGCTTGTGGATGCTTGGCTACACGCTGTTCCTGCGGCGCACAGAATCTCTCCTGGGCCTGCTGACCATGGCCTGCGGCTTGCTCCTTTACAGACTGACGTTTCGCCGGGCCAGCTAGAGGCGAGGGGCGACTCGTCGCCGGAGCGCAGAAGCTTCGCCCTCTCCCATGTGGGCTGTGAACATGCATGTGAGCCACGCGGGTTGCTCTTCGACCGCGGGATGCTATATTAGAAAGCGGCTTGGCTGATGCGCAGGATATAGTCTCGTCAGATGAAACGCACACCTCCCTTCAGAATGAACGCCTTTCATGCGAGCCGCAGGCGCGTGGGCGCCGCGGGCTGGGCCTGCCTCCTCGCCTGCGTGCTTACGCCAGCCATAGCTTCTCCGGCCGGCCCGCCCGTCACCTACGTTCTCGACCTCCGTGCGCCGGCGTCGCATCTGGTGCGGGTCACCATGACCGTGCCCCAGGCTGCTCCCCGCACGGAGATTCAGTTCCCCGCCTGGAACGCCCTCTACCAGATTCGGGATTTTGTGCGAAACGTCCAGGAGCTCGAAACGCGCTGCGACGCACAACCGCGTGAGCTGACGCGCGTGGATCTCCAGACTTGGCGAAGCGGGGAAGAAACGTGCGCCAGCCTGGAAGTCCGCTATGCTGTCTATGCCAACGAAGAGAGCGTTTTTTCGAGCGTCCTGAACGAACAACACAGTTTCATGAACTTCGCCCTGCTGCTTTTCTACCTGCCGTGGGAACGCCAGCGTGCGGCCCGTGTCAAATTCCTCCTGCCCGCGAACTGGAAGCTGGCGATACTCCTGGAGGAAGGTCCAGCGCCGGGTGAGTTCAGCGCTGCCAATTACGATGTCCTGGCGGATAGCCCCGCCGAGGCCGGAGAATTCCAGGATTATCGCTACCAGCAGAGCGGCGCGACGTATCGGGTAGTGGTACACGCCGATCCGCGTGACTACTCGGCCGAGCGCCTGCTGGCCTCGCTGCAAAAGATCACCGCCGCGGAAACGGCGCTGATGCGCGATGTGCCCTTCTCGCAGTACACCTTCATTCTCCATTTCCCGCGCCAAGGCGGCGGTGGAATGGAGCACCGGAACGGAACAGCGATCAGCATGTCGGCCGCCGAACTGCGCAACCATTGGGAGGCGCTCGAAGCCATCCTGGCCCACGAGTTTTTCCACCTCTGGAACGTCAAGCGCATCCGGCCGCAGAACCTTGAGCCGGTGGACTACGTCCACGGGAATGACACGCGCGACCTCTGGTTTTGCGAGGGCCTGACCAGCGCCTATGCGGAATTGGCGCTCGTGCGGGCGGGCCTGATTGCGCGAGAGACTTTCTATGGGCGGCTGGCGGAGGAAATCCGAAGGCTTCAGGAGCGGCCCGCTCGACACTATCAGAGTGTGGAGCAGGCTGGGCGGGAGGCGTGGCTGGAGAAATACCCCGACTTCCTGCGGCCCGAGCGCAGCATCTCCTACTACAACAAGGGAGCGCTGCTGGCATTCCTGCTCGACCTCGGCATCCGCCACGCCAGTAACAATGCCTGCAGCCTGGACGACGTGATCCGCCGCCTGAACGAAGACTTCGCCCGTCGCGGTCGCTTCTTCACCCAGGGAGACTTCCTCGGTATCATCTCTGGCATGGCCCCGGCGTTCACCACACTGCATCAGTTTGTCGCCGACTACATCAGGGGCACTCGCGAACTAGACTACGAAACCTACCTCGGTTATGCCGGCCTGCGCCTGGCCACGGCAGCCACCGACCAACCAGAACTGGGATTCCTGGCGGTGCAGAGCTTTGACGGGCCCATTCAGGTGGAAGCGGTCGATCCAGGCAGCGGTGCCGAGAGGGCAGGTTTGCAGCGCGGCGACATCCTTGTTGAGATGGACGGCCGCTCCCTCCACGCGCCGCCCCTGGACCAGCTCGCCGGAATAAAGCCGGGCCGTAAGGTCCATTTCCGGGTGCGGCGAGGGAGGCGGGAATTCCCCCTCGAGTTCCCGCTGGAGGCAAAACGGCGGATTAGTTATCGCGTGGAAGAGGTAAGCGACGCCAGCCCGGAACAACGGCGCATTCGCCAAGGGTGGCTGGAGGGAACCACCACCACGCCAACGGCAGGCAGGCCATGATCCGCGCCTTCTTCGTCATCTCCCTCACGTTTGTGTACCTGCTGCTGCTTGGGCCTCCTCTATTCCTCTTTGCGTATCTTACGGGCAACGCCAATTTGGTTTACCGGGTGGGTGCCTGGGGATGCAGGTTTGCCGTGTGGCTGGCTGGGGTTCGGCTGGAAGTCCAGGGACGCGAGAAGATTCCGACCGGCCAAGCGGTCGTTTTCATGCCTAACCATCAGAGCAATTGCGACCCGCCGGCGGTGATTTCCATCCTTCCCCGGGTGCGGGTGCTGGTGAAGAAGGAGTTCTGTCGGACCCCGCTGCTGGGGCGGGCCATGCTGCTGGTCGGGTTCATTCCCGTGGATCGAAAGAACCGCGAGCGCGCCATAGAGGCGATCGAGGAAGGGGCCAAGTCACTGGCCGCCGGCCATTCTTTCATGGTGTTTCCCGAGGGCACGCGCAGTCGGGACGGCCGACTCCAGCCCTTCAAGAAGGGCGCCTTTGTGATGGCCATGAAGGCCCAGGTGCCCATCATCCCCATTTCCCTTTCGGGAAGCAGCAGGATTATGCAGAAAGGCAGATTCGCGATCCGCCCTGGGCTGGTGCGAATTACTGTCCACGACGCCGTTCCCACAGCAGGCTACGCGCCGACAAACCGCAGCCAGTTGATGGAACGCGTGCGTCGGGCCGTTCTTTCCGGCTTGGCGGAGGATGAGCAACCACTATCTACGGCTTCGTCGCCTCCCGTCGTACCCCCCGCGCCGGGATAGGGACGCGCCACTACAGTTCGACTCCTATCTTCCGCAGGTGGTCGCAAACCTTTCTGAAGGCCGCGTAGATCTCCGGCAAGCGCGCAAAGATGGCGGAACACTTCAGCCAGAGGGCATTATCGATGGCCGGGTAGCCAGAAATGGTGCGGTTCGGCTCCACGTCAGAGGGGATGCCCGACTGCGCGGTGGCCACGACGTTGTCGCCGATGGTCAAGTGTCCGGCCACGCCCACCTGGCCCGCGAGCACCACGTTGCGCCCGAGCTTGCAGCTCCCCGCCAAGCCTGCTTGCCCGCACAGCAGCGAGTTCTCCCCAATGTCGCAGCCGTGGCCGACCTGCACCAGGTTATCCACTTTGACGCCCCGCCGCAGGCGGGTTTCTCCCACGGCCGCGCGGTCGATACAGGCATTGGCCTGCACCTCCACGGCGTCCTCGATGACCACGGTTCCCGACTGCACAATCTTGTAGTAGGAACCATCGGCCTGTCGGGCGAAGCCGTAGCCATCACCTCCAACCACGACCCCGTTCTGGAGAATGACGTCATTTCCGATCTGCACGCCTTCACGGACCACGGCATGAGAGTGAGCAAAGAAGCGATGGCCGACCTTCGCGTGGCGGTAGATCATGACGAAACTCTTCAGCACGCAGTCATCACCCAACTCGACCCCTTCTTCAATCACCACGTAGGGGCCAATGGAGGGATTGCAGCCCAGCTTCACATCGGGCGCGAGCACGGCCGTCGGATGGATGCCGGCGGGCGGGCGGTGAGGCGGGGAAAAGATCTCCAGAGCCTTCGCGAAGGTGAGGTAGGGGTTTTCCGCCCGCAAGACCGGCCGCGCGGGCACCTCGACGTCCGGGCCGACGATGATCGCCGCGGCGCGCGTGGTCTTGAGCTTACGATGGTATTTAGGGTTGGAGAGGAATGTCAGCTCGGTTGGCGAGGCCTCATCCATCCCGGCAACCCCAGAAATTTCCAGGTCACTCGGCCCCTCCAGCGTGCTCCCGAGATGTACCGCCAGTTCGCCCAGTTTCATGGTGTTCCTAATCCTTTCTGGAGTTCCACGCTAAGGCCTGCTTCCGCGCGCCTCGTGCAGCCGCCTGCCGCACCGGGAACCCCCTGGCCACCTCCCGCAAGCCTAACAGTGGAGGATGCAAGAAGGCAACGCCCGGTACGAGGGTAACAGTACTTTCGTGCCGTTGCTCCAGGAGCAGCCTTCGGATGAGACTCCCAGGTAACAAGAGGCGTTTCCTGGGCCTCACGGGAGGTGGCATGGAGTGAGGCGGCGGGGCGGGGAAGATGACTATGCATTCCGCCCCGTCGCACGGCACCACATCGAGTGTGGCTGTCTAAGCAGGGGTGGCGGTTCAACCTGTGGCTGTCACAGCGGGGGAGCGGGGGTAGATCGCAGACGAAAGGCTATCCGTCATCCCTCACCCCGCTCCCTTTCTTGCACCCTTGCCCGGGCTAGGTGGACTTCCCCTCAGAGAAGCCTTGCACCAGCGGCAGAATCGAGTTAATCTCTCGGTGGCAGAGTTGCGGGGAAGAATAGGGTCGCAGCAAGCATGAATTACCTGCGCGCAGGCGTTCGGATTCCTTTGGAACTCCCGGCGGAAGTCCGGTGGAAGAGTCGCGGGGGAGAGCCTCGACAAGTCCAGGGGAAGACGTCGTGTATCAGCGCCAACGGCATGTTTGTATCCTTGCCCGTCCCATTGCGCCATCACACTCCCGTCACCATCACGATAAGCCTGCCTGTCGAAGTCACCAAGATCCCGCTGCAGCTCTGCTGTCGGGGACGAGTGGTCAGCCAGCCTCCGAAACGCGCGGGGATTGGGGCGATCATCGATGATTATCGGTTCCGCCCCGCACGGCAGCTCGTATGAGACCTGCTTCTGCGGGGGCCTGCTAGTTCTCAAGGTAGAGCTTCCCACGGCCCGCGAAGACTCCCGGCTGGCATAGTCCCCCAAAAGCCATCAGGGTCGCAGATTTGCGCAAAGCTGGCATCGCGCCGCCACGGCATCGGCGGTGCGGGCGACTGACCCTGGGTCAGTGTCATGGGAGTGGCAAACACGACCAAAAGAAGAATACGGGTCCTGGTTGCAGACCTGGAAGCGATATTCCGCATCGGCCTGAAGAAGGTTCTCGGTGTGGAAGACGACCTGCGCGTCGTGGCCCAAGCTGATAAGGCTGCTCAGGTGCCTGGGTTGGCGAAGAAATTCAAGCCGGACTTACTTTTCGTACAGGCCGAAATGTTGGGGCGTGACCCCAGAGATTCTATCTTCCGCATCCGCCAAGCCTGGGCACCTGGCAGGATCATCATCACTGCCTCGGCGCTGGCCGCTGAAGAGACCGCTCGATATGTGGAGGCGGGAGCCGCCGGGGTCATCCTGAAGTCTGTAAACCCGACTCTGTTTGTGAAGGGTGCACGCAAAGTCATGCGGAACGAGTTGTGGCTGCCACAGCAGCATTCTGCTCACGTGGCCAGCCCGCTGAAAGGCGTGCCCGCCGCCCCGCGGCGGCCCGTGGACACGCTGACCCGTCGCGAGAAGTCCATCATCGCCTGCCTGGTGCAGGGCTGGCGCAACCGCGAGATCGCTCATCACCTCCGCATCACCGAGCAGACCGTAAAGAACTACCTGCGGGCGATTTACGACAAGGTCGGAGTATCTGACCGGCTAGAACTGGCCCTGCACGCAATCTATCAACGAATGGAATTGCCTCCCGTTCTCCCGACCGAGCCTGGGCCGTAATCACCGCGCTGACCCTGCCACCGATCCAGAGCCACTCGTGCTCTCAGACTGGCCTGACGGGGCCCAGAGACACATTGACAGGGTGTCCTTCTCGGTTAAAGACTTATAACCTGTTGATTTCTGGGAAGTTGCGCTCACCAAGGCGAACTCTCACCACCCCGGCGCCAAGCGGGCGGAGGACTATCTTCTTCCACGTCGATGAACTGCCGGACTTGGCCGCACGGCAACTGCCCGCCAAGCTAATGTGTTGCCAAAATGCAGCTTGGCGGCAGAAACTACCTTGTGCTAATATGGGTCCGCAATTGCGCCCGTCAAGTGATTCGGCGACCGCAGCGGAGCGCCGTGCTTGAGAGATCATCGTAACACATTGGAAAATCAGTACTTAGTTTCACGTCGCGGCAGAAGTGTTTGCGTTTCGGGGTTGGCCTCGGGAGCGGCCGCGAAAATGTCCGAGTCTCGTCACCCCCAGCTTGTTCAGCGCCGCTTTGCAGAAACAAGATGGCTGACGAAATGAAAACGGGGCAGACGCTCTCTGCCCCAGATACGGAAAGCAAGCGGGCTGCCCCTAGCGGACCCCGCGCGCCGAATGTGCGGGTGAGCAAGAACGGCCCCTCCGCGGCAGACCCAGTCGCGCCGGAACTCGACTCTTTTCTGAGCTACATCCGCGTGGAGAAAGGGCTGGCTGCCAACACCGTTGACAGCTACCGGCGGGACCTTGTGGAGTTCTTCACTTTCCTGCGTCGCGAGCGTCGGCAACCAGGGATGATCCGGCGCGAGGACATTCGGAGCTATCTGGAGACGCTGTACCGCCGTGGCTTGAACGCACGCTCGGTGGCCAGGCATCTGGTCTCGCTTCGGAATCTGTTTCGCTTCTTGCTGAAGGAAGGGAAGATCCGGAGCGACCCCACGGCGGAGATCGACGCCCCCCACATCGGCCGCAGTCTGCCCAAATACCTGACGCCGGATGAGGTGGATACACTCCTCCAGCAACCCGACCCGACCTGCCCCGCCGGCCTGCGTGACAAGGGCCTGCTGGAACTGTTGTATGCCACCGGGATGCGCGTCTCGGAACTGGTCCATCTGCGTTGGGAAGATCTCGAGATCAATCTGGGTGTGGTTCGCTGCCGCGGGAAGGGAAGCAAGGAACGGCTGATTCCGGTAGGGAAGTCGGCGCTGCGCGCCGTGGAGGCATACGTCGAGCGCGGCCGGCAGCCACTCGCGAAGAGTTCCAAAGCTCCCTTCCTGTTCCTCAACCAGCGCGGGGGGCAGCTTTCGCGGGTGGGATTCTGGAAGCTCCTGCGCGGTTACGGTCGGGCCGCGGGCATTGCCACGCCGCTCAGTCCGCACATGCTGCGGCATTCCTTCGCCACGCATTTGCTGGAACGCGGCGCGGATTTGCGCTCCATCCAGTTGATGCTCGGCCACAGCGATATCTCGACCACACAGATCTACACGCACGTTCTGAAGGAGCGTTTGAAGCAGGTCTATCACGATCATCACCCGAGAGCCTGACGCCGTGCTTCGGGCAGGAGACAAACTCAGCACCGGGGACCTATGAGCGACTACAACTTCCTGATGGAAAGCCGGCTTTCCCCTCAGCAATTCCAGGTTCTCACGCATCTGGCGCGCCTTGCGCACTCTCAGGGAATGAACCTGTACCTGGTGGGCGGCGCGGTCCGCGACTTGACTTATGGCCAGCAGGTAATCCGCGACCTGGATTTCGCCGTCGAAGGCAACCCGCAAAAGATTCTCCGGCACCTGGACGCGAGACGCCGTTCCGGCGGCGAGTTGGCGGCGCTAGGCACCGCGCACCTGCGGCTGAACACCCGGCTGAACTCGGCGGAGATCAGCTTCAGCAACGGGGTCCGAGCCGAAATCGCCATGACCCGCAACGAGGTCTACACGAAGCCCGGGCGCCGTCCGGAGATTTCCCCGGCCGCAGTTTTCGAGGACCTGAAGCGACGTGACTTCTCCGCGAACGCCATGGCGGTCTCGCTACATCCCAACTCCCGAGGTCTGTTGCTCGACCCTACCAACGGCGCGGCCGACATCGAGAAACACGAGCTGCGCGCCCTGCACAGCCGCAGTCTCCTCGGAGACCCCTCGCGCATCTATCGCCTCCTCCGTCTGGGATTGCGCCTCGGTTTCAAGCCTGAGGAGCGCACCCAAACTTGGCTGGAGACAGCGTTCGAGAATCACGCCGCCGAGCGCCTGGACCCCGAACAGCAGGGCCGGGAGTTACGCGCCATTCTCCAGGAGGAGAACCCCGGACGCGTACTGAAGCTGCTGGCCACCCGCGGCTTGCTAGCTGGCCTGGACCGGAAGCTCGCGGTGGCGAAGCTGCCCTATGAGCAGTTCGCCAAGATTCGCTCCATCGCTCACGCGGTCGCCGGGGCCGACGCCTTTTTGCTCAATTTCCATTGCTTGGTCGCCAAGCTCAGCGGGAGCGAGAAGAACCGCCTGGCCAGGAAAATCGTCGGCGACCGCAAATCCATCAAGATGGCGCTGGGTCTGGAGGCAGCAGCCCGCAAGCTCGCACGGGTGCTGGCAAGTCCCAAGGCCGCTCTGCCCAGCCAGGTTTACACCTTGCTTTCCGGCCAGCCTCTACCCCTCTTGCTCTTCCTCCTTGTCAACTACCGCGAGCCAAAAATCCAGACTCGCGTGAAGAACTACCTGCTCAAGTACCCCCCGATGCAAGCCAGGCTGCCGCGCGCGGAACTCCAGACCTTGGGCCTGGAGCCCGGCCTCAAGTTCGAAAGAATCCTCGCACGGCTCTTCCTCGACCAACTGGACGGGAAGATCAAGACACACCAGCAGCTTGTCAAGGAGTTCCGCCAACTCGCGGGGTTGAAGGAACCGCCGGCGAAACCGCACGCCGGCAAGACCGCGCGTGGTGGCAAGAAAAGGTAGGCCCACCCAAAGGACCGTAGCGGCTCCACCGCTTCCGGCGCGGTGGGCCAATCGTTCGCTGAAGAACCAGCGGTCAGCACGGTACTTCCTGTGGCCGCCGAACTGGGAACGTGAAATTCGAAAATCGAAATTGGAAACTGGAATTTAGAAAGTCAAGAAGCGAACGCAACGTGCGCCGCCTTCTGACTCCTGACTCCGGTCTCCTGGCTCAGTGTGGTTTGCGCTTTGTTTTTCCTTACCTGCGGCAACTGCTTGGCTGGCTAGCACTTTCTCGCCTGGCGCGATTCCTAAACCATCTTTATTTTCCATAAACCAGTCACCTCCATTGCTGTGGAAAAAGTCTGAATCGCTGATTTTCCCTGACGTATTAGCTTCCTTTTTTCTATCGTATCGATGGGGAGCGGGCTGCATGTCGCGCGGCTCCGCCAGCGGCGGAGTCGGCAGTCATAGACCGCCGCTACAGGACAATCGGGAGCACCGTGAAGGGGCTTCCCTGCTTGCCACCGCCGGCGGGGAAATTCTGCTAGAATGCTTCAGATGTCTTCAGGGAAATTTGTTCATCTACATTTGCACACCGATTACAGCTTGCTGGACGGCGCCTGCGAGATTTCCCGGCTGGTTGACCGCGCCGCCGAGCTGAAGATGCCCGCCGTGGCTGTCACCGACCACGGGAACCTTTTTGCCGCGGTGAAGTTTTATGATGCTGCGCTCAAGCGGGATGTGAAGCCGATAATCGGCTGCGAGGCTTACGTCGCCCCCACCAGCCGCTTCGACCGCTCGTCGGCGGCCGACCGGCCAAACCATATCATCTTGCTCTGTGAAAACGAGCGGGGTTACCGGAACCTGGTGAAGCTGGCCTCGGCGGCTTACATCGAAGGCTACTATTACAAGCCCCGTATCGACAAAGAGCTGCTGGCGCGGCACGCCGACGGTCTGATTGGTTTTTCGGGCTGCCTGCGCGGCGAGATCCCCTCGGCGCTGCTGGCCGACCGCTACGAGGCCGCCCGCCAGTGTGCCTATGACCTGCGCGATATCTTTGGCAAGGGCAACTTCTTCCTCGAACTTCAGGACCAGGGCATCACCGACCAGCACAAGATCAATCCGCAATTGGCCCGCCTCTCGCGGGAGACGGGCATTCCCCTGGTGGTCACGAACGACTGCCACTACCTGAGCCGCGACGACGCCCGTGCCCAGGACGTCCTGATGTGCATCCAGACGGGCAAGACGCTGAGCGATCCCAACCGCATGCGGTTCGCCACGGATCAGTTCTACTTCAAGTCCTACGAAGAGATGCTGAAGCTTTTCGGCGAAATCCCGGAGGCGCTGGAGCGAACGGTGGAGATCGCCGCGCGCTCGAACCTGCACCTGGAGAGGAAGCAGCACGTCTTCCCGCCCTTCGAGGTGCCGGCAGGCGAGACCCTGGAGAGTTACTTTGAGAAGGTCACCCGGCAGGGGTTTGACGAACGGCGCGTGCGGCTCGAGCGTCTGCGGGCCGAGGGAAAGCTGCGGCATCCGCTAGAAGCCTACGCGGAGCGCCTGGAGCAAGAGATCGAGCTCATCAAGGAAATGCGCTTTGCGGGTTATTTCCTCATCGTCTGGGATTTCATCCGCTTCGCGCGCGAGAAGTGTATTCCGGTGGGCCCGGGCCGAGGCTCGGCGGCCGGCAGCCTAGTCTCCTATGCCCTGCATATTACCGACATCGACCCGCTGCAGAATGGCCTGCTCTTCGAGCGCTTTTTGAATCCCGAACGGATTTCCTTTCCCGACATTGACATCGACTTCTGCATGCGGCAGCGCGGCAAGGTCATCAACTACGTCACGGAGAAATACGGTCGGGAAAACGTGAGTCAGATCATCACCTTCGGCACCATGGGCGCCAAGGCCGTCATCCGCGATTCCGGACGCGCCCTCGACCTGCCGTTTGCGGAGGTGGACCGCATCGCCAAACTGGTCCCCAACATCTTGAACATCACCTTGGCCGAGGCCCAGGCCACCTCGCCGGAGCTCCGTCAGGCCAAAGAACGCGACCCACGGGTGGCCGAGTTGCTGGCCATCGCGGAGCGCCTGGAAGGCCTGGCGCGCCACGCCTCGACGCACGCCGCCGGGGTGGTCATCTCGCCCCAGCCGCTCACGGAAATGGTCCCGCTCTACAAGAGCAACAAGGATGAAATCACCACGCAGTACGCCATGGACGACCTGGAAAAAATCGGCCTGCTCAAGATGGATTTCCTGGGTCTGACCACACTCACCGTGCTCGACGATTGTCAGAAGCTGATCGCCGCCACGCAGGGGGAAACGCTCGATCTGGATAACCTGCCGTTGGATGACCGGGAGACTTACGAACTGCTCGGCAGAGGGCTGACGGCAGGGATCTTCCAATTTGAGAGCCGGGGCATGACGGACATCCTGCGGCGCGTCAAGCCCAACCGGCTCGGCGATCTCACGGCGCTCAACGCCCTCTATCGCCCCGGCCCCATCCAGGGCGGCATGATTGACGACTTCATTGCGCGCAAGACCGGCCGCAAAAAGGTCAGTTACGACCTGCCGCAGTTGAAAGACATCCTGGAAGAGACTTATGGCGTGATCGTTTACCAGGAACAGGTGATGCAAATCGCCGCCAGCATCGCCGGCTTCACCCTGGGTGAAGCCGACGTCCTGCGCCGCGCCATGGGCAAGAAAAAACACGAAGAGATGGTGGCGATGCGGGAGAAATTCCTGGCCGGCGCTCGCCAGAACGGCGTGCCTGGCGCCAAAGCCCAGAAGCTCTTCGAACTCATGGAGCAGTTCGCGGGCTACGGCTTTAACAAGTCGCACTCGGCGGCTTACGCGCTGATCGCCTACCAGACCGCCTACCTCAAGGCGCATTACCCGGTGGAGTTTATGGCGGCCCTGCTGACTTCCGAGATCGGCAATCAGGACAAGCTCACGCAGTACCTGAATGAATGCCGCGACATGGGAATCAAGATCCTGCCGCCTGACATCAACTCCAGTGATTTAGCCTTCACACCGGCGGGGCAGAGCATGCGCTTCGGCCTGACCGCCATCAAGAACGTGGGTGAGGCCGCCATCGACTCGGTGCTGAGCGCGCGCTGGAAGCTGGGGCGTTTTGACAGCCTCTTCCAGTTTTGCGAGCATGTGGATTTGCGCCTGCTGAATAAGCGCGTCATCGAGAGCCTGATCAAGGCCGGCGCGCTGGATTCGCTCGGCGCGCGACGCTCGCAGATGACGGCCGTCCTCGACCGCGCCATGGAACTGGGCCAGAGGCGCCAGCGGGAGGACGCGAGCGGCCAGCACGGCTTGTTCATGGCCGGGGCCGAGGCGGAGCCGGCTCCGGCCATCGAGTTGCCCGACATCCCAGAATGGTCCGAGGCGGAACGCCTGGCGGGGGAGAAAGAAGTCCTGGGCTTCTACGTCACCGGGCACCCGCTGGAGAAGCATGCCGCGCGCATCGCCAGCGTTGCCCGGCAGGACAGTTCTTCGCTCGACTCGCTGGATAACGAGGCTCCGGTGACTCTGGCGGGAATTCTCACTAGCCTGCGCGTCAGGCCAAGCAAGAAAGGAGACCTCTGGGCGAGCGGAATCCTCGAGGATATGCGGGGAAGCGTGGAGCTGCTGGTCTTTCCCCAGGCGTTGCAGCAACTGCGAGGCGTGCTTAAGGTTGATGCGGCGCTGCTCATCAGAGGGCGCGTGCGGCACGAGGAAAATGCCCGGCTCAAGGTGGTGGTCAACGAAGCGCGGCCGCTCGAGGCGGAAGTCAACGGCGCGAAGGCCGAGCTGTTGATTCGCGTTGACTTGGCCCAGGCCAGCGAGAGCATCATGGAGGAGGTAGAGAAACTGCTGGCCGCTTACCCGGGAGAGAACCCGGTCGTCTTCGAGTTGACTCGACCCGGAGATTTTCGGGCGCGGCTGCGCCCGCGCCAGGCGCGCGGGGTAAAACCTGAAGCCGCGTTGCTCGCCCGCCTGCGGGAGATTTGCGGCGAGGAAGCGGTTTTGGTAGAAAAACAGGCAGCCGGGAACAGGGAATAGGGAACACAGATCCGGCGGCGGCCGGAGACTTTTCCTGTACCCTTGGCCTTGTATGCTGTAAGTTCTGGGCCTATGGCAGAAACACCCGGACAGTCCGAAATCGCGCGCGAAATCGAGAAGCAGATCACAGAACTGGAAAAGGCTGCGGACTCGGACGCTTTGCGGGAAGAGCTTGAGCGTTTACGGCAGCAGTTGGAAGCGCTGCGTCAGCAACCCTCGGGCGCGCCCAAGGACGCTTGGGCACGCGTGCTGCTGGCCCGGCACCCGCGGCGGCCTCATACGCTGGACTACATCCAGATGCTCTTCACCGACTTCACCGAATTGCACGGCGATCGGCGCTTCGCCGAGGACCCCGCAATCGTCTGCGGCTTCGCCCGATTCGCCAGCCGACCTGTAATGGTGGTAGGCCACCAAAAAGGACGCGACACCAAGCAGAAGCTGTTCCGCAACTTCGGGATGACGAAGCCGGAAGGCTATCGCAAGGCGCTGCGCCTGATGCAACTCGCCGCCAAGTTTGGCGCGCCCATCATCACGCTGGTTGACACACCGGGGGCTTACCCGGGCATCGGAGCCGAGGAGCGTGGCCAAGCCGAGGCCATCGCCTATAACTTGAAGGAAATTCCCAAGCTCCGTGTCCCCATCGTCGTGGTTATCCATGGCGAAGGCGGGAGCGGCGGCGCGCTCGCCATCGCGGTGGGCGACAAGGTTCTGATGCAGGAGAACGCCATCTACTCGGTGATTTCTCCGGAGAGTTGCTCGTCCATCCTCTGGCGTGACTGGGATCACAAGAAAGAGGCCGCGAGCATTCTGAAACTGACCGCCCAGGACCTACACGGCTTTGGCATCGTGGACCAGATCGTGCCGGAACCTTGGGGTGGTGCGCATGCCGACCCCGCCCAGGCCGCGGCGTTGTTGCGCCCTCTTCTGGCGGAGAGCCTGCAACAACTCAGCGCCCTTCCCGCCGAGGAACTGCTTCGCCAACGGTACGAACGCCTGCGGAACCTCGCCACCTTCGTCGGTGAGGGCTGAACGCCGCGCTATTAGTGGCGCCGGGCAACCGGAAAAACCCTGCCAATTGGAAGCGGTTTCGAGCATGGCCCTGGCTGGGCGTTCTCCCAGCGCCCAGAACGCGGCGCGCGCAGGGGTCAGCCCAAGGAAGCGGCCGGCCGAAGTGGAATCGCTTCCAGCCGTAAGCGCATCCCCCTTCTCAAGCCGCTCCAGCAGCAGGCTTGGCATGAGCCCTCGTGCGGTGTGACGCTTTTCAAAGTCTGCGAGGAATCCGCAACCAGTTGCCCCTAACACTCCCCCGAAAGGGACAAGGTGCCGCCCTCACGCAGGCGACAAACAGGCGCGATTTTTCGCTTGACCTGCGTTGCGAGGGGTGTTATACGCAAGGGTGCAAGCGCTTGCAGTGGAGCTACATCAAGGCGTCGCTGCCCTACCTGAAGGTAGATCCGGCGCCGCTCGGACTAGCCAAGGTAGCCTGCCGGGGCGCGCTAAGCGTAGCAAGTCTTCGCGTCGGGATAGGCACAGTTTAGAGGAGGGAATCATGAGGAGGAGAACTATTACATTTGGGCTGTTGGCCCAGTTGCTCATGGCGGGATTCCTCTGGGCACAGGCGGACCGCGGAGCCATCACCGGCACGGTCATGGACCCGACCGGAGCAGTTGTGCCTGGCGTCCAAGTGACGGCAACCAATGCCGACACCAAAGTCCAGACCAGCGCCACCACCAATGACGTAGGTCTGTACTCCATTCTGAATCTTCCCATTGGAAGATACACCGTCGCTTTCAGCAAACAGGGCTTCAAGACCTATGACCGCAGCGGCATCACGGTGGGGATCGCGCAAGTGGTGCGCTTGGATGCGACACTGCAAGTCGGCGCCCTGACGGAGAGCGTCACGGTCACCGCCGAGGCTAGCATTCTAGAGACCAGCCAGACGCAAGTGGGCAGCGGCATGCGGAGCCAGGTCGTTACCGACTTGCCGCTTTCGATCAGTGGCGGCCGCTCGCTGGAGAGCTTCGCCTACGCGGTCGTCCCCACTGTCGAAGGTGACAACTGGACTTCGCACATTGCCGGGAGCCTGGCGTTCACCAAGGAAGTCCTGATTGACGGCACTTCGGCCGTAGTGCAGATCGGCGGCCACATCGGCGAATCCAGCCCGACTATGGAAGCTGTCGAGGAGTTCAAAGTTGAAACGAGCGGGGTCCGCGCCGAGGATGGTCGTACGGGGGGCGGGGCCTACAAATTCACCCTGAAATCCGGCACCAATACCTTCCACGGCAGCGCCTTCGGGTTCCTGCACAATGAGGTGCTGAACGCCAACACCTGGGAGAGCAACTTCCGCGGGGAGGATCGAGCAAGGGATCGCCAGCAAGTCTATGGTTTCAGCGCCGGTGGCCCCCTCATCAAGAACAAGACCTTCGCCTTTGGGGCCTTCGAGAAGTACATGCAAGAAAGGTTCGTCTTAGGGTCTTTGGACAAGACCGTGCCGATACCGGATTTCCTGGACGGCGATTTCAGCGCGTTGCTCGATACCAATAATGTGCTGGGAACCGATCGTCTGGGCCGTCCGGTGTACTCAGGGATGATCTATGATCCGGCCACGCAGCGGACCGTCACGGCAGGCGCCGTCGATCCGGTCACGGGCTTGACCGCGGCCCGGAGCGGGATGGTCCGCGACGGCTTCGGTTTTGATCTCCTTACCGGTTTGCCGATTACTGGCGACGCGAATGTCATCCCGTCCGGTAGATTCAGTTCCGTGTCGTCAAAGATCGTGGACATCTTCCGGACCTCCTATGCACCCATGGGCCCGGGGCTGGTCAACAACAGCGCCATCACTCGCCAGAACGATCCCTGGTTCCACCAGACGCAGCTCACTTTCAAAGCTGACCACAATTTCTCGGAAAAGCACCGGCTGAGTGGCCATTTCAACTGGATCGAGCGGCCGCGAATACTGGTGGACCAAGGGGGCATCTGGGACCCCAAGGATCCCGGCAAGGCTGGAGGACCGCTGGCCAACTCGCGCAAGCAAGAGGTCACCAGCCGCCGGTTCGCTTTGAACCAGACCTACAACGTTTCGCCGAACGTGCTGAATGTACTCAGCTTCACGTATGGCCGCTACCGAAACCCCAGTTACACGGAGGCATCAAAGACGCAAGACTGGCCTGAGGTCCTCGGGCTCGGCACGACGGGCGCCAGGAACTTCCCGGTGATCACCTTCGGGAACGCAGTCAACGGCGTCTGGACAGAGCGGATTGGCGCTTCCTGGTCGGATTTCTATGTCTCCAATATTTACATTGCGAACGAGGCCCTCACGTGGGTCAAGGGCCGGCACACGCTGAAGTTTGGTGCCGACATCCGCTTCATGCAGTTGAGCAGCCACGCATCCACGCCTTACCTGAACTTCTCCTTCGACCCGTACCAGACCGGCGCTCCCGGGGAAGCTTGGCAGAACAACGTGGGCTTTGGGTTTGCCAGCTTCATGCTGGGAGCGGTGAACAGTGCCAGCCAGCAGACACCTTGGAACCTCTATGGACGGCGCAAGACGTTCTCGGTGTTTGCCCAGGATGATTTCAAGGTGAACAGCAAGCTGACCCTGACCTATGACCTGCGTTGGGAAGTTACATTTCCGTATCACGAGAAGTATGGCCAGTGGGCTAACTTCGACAAGCAGGCTATCAGCAAGTCCTTCGGAGTACCCGGCACCCTGCTCTTCGCCGACAGTGGCGACGTTTCCTTCGAAAAGGAACGCGACTGGAAGGAATTCGCGCCGCACGTGGGAGTAGCGTACCAGGTTACACCCCGGGCGGTAATCCGTGGGGCCTACGGTGTCTTCTACTCGCCCATCGGCCTGAACTACTGGTTCGGCGTGCCGTACGGTTTCGCGCCGGGCTACCGTGGAGTCAACCGCGTTCTGCAAAACCCCGACCAAAGCCCCGCCTTCGACTGGGACAGTGGGTATCCCGGCGTGTTCGAGCCCCCTGTCAAAGACCCCGATTTCGCTCAGTGGGGGATGGTTAGCGTGAATCCTCGTAGCCTCTTCGCCGGCTATGTGCACCAATGGAACCTGGGCGCAGAGTTTGAGCTCGGCAGGGACCTCCGGTTTGACGTCATGTACACTGGGAACCGGGGCAAGCGCCTGCAAAGCGGCGACCTGGAAGGGAACCAGCCTGACATAAAAGCCTTGTCCCGACTGATCAATTCCTGGCACGAGTGGGACGCGGTTTGGGATGCAGGTTCGGCGGCCTCCGCCGGCGTCCCGTATCCGTACCCCGGGTTTGGCTCCTATGCCTTCGCGGCTCTGCTGCCGTACCCGCAGGTTTGGCAGAACTGGGTTTGGGGCGGCCCCATCCTCTCCGTGGGTTCGCCGCTGGGGAAGTCCGACTACAATTCCCTCTACTTCTCTCTGACCAAGCGCCCGACGCGCGGCTTGGCCACCCAGCTCAGCTACACGCTGGGAAGCTCCCACGGCAACCTGCAAAACTCCTTGGGAGGGTTCCAGGAGATCTGGTGGTCCGGCCCGCTCCAGGACGTGACCAAGCTGGACGAGGAAGCCAAGGCGCCGCTCTTCTACGATCAGAAGCATATAGTCAAGGGCTACGTCATGTACGAGTTGCCCTTCGGGAAGGGCAAGCGTTTCGCTCCCGATGCCGGCGGCATCCTCAACGCCTTCATCGGCGGATGGACCATCGGCAGCATGTTCAGGTACAACTCCGGCTCTCCGATTGGCGTCAACTCCAACAACTGGTACGCCGGCTGGGAAAGGCCCATCTATGCGGTGAGGAACCCCGACGGCAACTACCAGCGCAACTTCAATGCCGCGAACTTCAACTATGGCGACCCCGCCGCCTCGGGAAACCTATACTTCGATCCTGCCAACTTCTCCAATCCCGCTTACGGGGATCTGGGGACGGTGCCGATGTACCGCAGTGATTTCCGGGGCTTCGGCTGGTCGAACGAAGATGTGATGTTCCTGAAGAGCTTCCGGTTTGCCGAGCGGTTCCGAGTGCAATTCCGTTTCGAGATGTACAACATCTTTAACCGGCATCACTTCCGGGATCCAAACACCAACATTGGCAATCCTTCGGATCAGCCCTTTGGCTACGTAACTGGCATTGTTGGCTCACCCCGTGAGGGACAGATTGGGGCCCGGTTCGAGTGGTAACGGTTCAACAGCATCGTAGGGGCGGGTTTGAAACCCGCCCCTACGCTTCTTCCTCACCCTCCCGCTGCAATCTTGCCTAAAGGAGACCGTACCTTGGCCCATATGCTGGTTTCTCAACGTGGTTTGCAGCAGCGTCGCGTTGTTTTCTGGCTTCTGCCGTTGCTTCTCGCCATCACCGGCAGGCCGGCGTGGGCTGCTCGCTATTACCTGGACGCCGCCGCCGGCAATGACGCGCGGTCGGGCCTCTCCCCTGAGCAGGCGTGGAAGTCACTTCAGAAGCTCAACGCCACGACGTTTCAGCCCGGTGACGAGCTGCTTCTGAAACGCGGCGGCCGCTGGCAGGGGACGCTGCATCCCCTGGGCTCCGGGACCTCGGCGCATCCCATCCGCCTGACGGCGTACGGCGAAGGCCCGCGGCCCTTCCTTGACGGCGGTTCCGCTCCCGCCGTGCTCATCTATAACCAGGACGGTTGGATCATCGAACGGCTCGAGGTAACCAACAACAAAGACTCTCAACAGGACGCGCTGAAGGTCTGGGCGGGCCCGCGCCGGCCGCACTATCGCTCTATCCGCATTCGTGACTGCGTGGCCCACGACGCCGGTGGTTCCGGCATCCACGTGGGTGAAGGGACCTACGGCAACTACGACGATGTGGTCATCGAGGATTGCGTCTCCTATAACAACCAGGACAGCGGGATTTTCATCCAGGGTAAGGATTTCGCCGAGGTCCGCGGACTCGCCATCCGGCGCTCAGTGGCTTACGGCAACGGTTGGGACGGTATCAAGATTTATAGCGGGCGGGACGGCGTGATCGAATACTGCACGGCCTACCGCAATGGTTGGAAACAGGATGCGCGCGTTGGTATCTGGTGCTGGAACTCCGCGAACATCGTCATCCAGTTCTGCGAAGCCTACGAAAACGTCACTCCCGGCGTCCACGATGGCGGCGGGTTCGACATCGACTGGTCCTGCCTGAACTGCGTTATTCAATACTGCTACTCGCACGACAACGACGGGGCGGGGTACCTCTTCATGGGCAGTGGCCGCGGGTTCACCACGCGCTCCATCGTGCGTTTCAATATCTCCCAGAATGATGGCCGCAAGAACGACTACGGCGGCATCCTCTGCTATGGAACGCTCCAGGATTCCGACGTTTACCACAACGTCTTCTTCTTCAAGGGCGCGGAGGCCGGAGCCGCCATTCACTTCCGCGGAGATAAGGAGGCCGGCTTTCCCTCGAACGTCCGCGTGTTCAACAACATTGCCATCGCAGCCGACGGGCGGGCCGTGCTGCGCGTCCCGGCTGAAGCTGCGGCGCAGAACAACAGCTTCAACTTCAACGATTACTTTTCGCTCTCCGCCCTGAAAATGGTCTGGGGGGAGAAGGAGTTTTCCGATTTCGAGGCCTTCCGGAAAGTCAGCGCACAGGAGAGCCACGGGCTGCTGGCAGACCCGCGCTTGAAGGCAGTAGGGCAGGGGGGACTGGGGCGGCTGCCGCTTGACGCCTACCGGCTGCTGCCCGATTCCCCCTGCCGGCAAGGGGGAACTGAATACACTCCTGATTACGGAAGGCTGGACTATTGGGGGAAGGCACTGGAGGCGCTGAAGAAGATGAATATTGGCGCTGAGCAATAATCTCGGCAGTCTGCGCGAGGCGGCGCGAAGTGAATCCCCGCTCGCGACACCTACAGCCACAGAACCACCAGCTTATTTCCGCCACCGCCGGACGCGGGCCGAATGCGCCTGGCCGCAGCTATGCTATAGTGGGTTCGGGCGCGCTCTCTAAGGACCGAACGCTGTTCGCCCGCGGATCATGGAAGTGTGCGTTGCTGACCTCGCCCTCCTTCTCTTAGCGTTCCTATCCCCTGCCTCTCAAGGCCAACTCTACGACGACGCCTTCGTGACCGCCGAGCAGTACTATCGCGAGGGCAAGGCGGCGGAAGCGGAGGCGCTTTATGCTCGCATCGGCCCCGGCCACCCCGACTATCCTCAGGCCCAGTTGCGTCTGGGGACGATCTTCTACTCCACGGGACGGCCGGTCCTGGCAGAGCATTGCTTGCGGGAGGCCCTGCGGTTTCACAAATCAGCAGAAGTTTACTGCTTGCTCGCGGGCGCGCAGTTCAATCAGGAGAAATTCGACGAGGCCTACACGTCGGCCAAGAAAGCTCTCCAGCTCGACGATAAGTACGCCAAGGCATACACGGCCCTCGCGATGATTTACACCGCCCGCAAGGACTGGCCACACGCCGACGCGGCCTACCGCGAATCCCTGCGGCTGGACGACAAGGATTCAAACACGTGGTTTCTCTTCGGGCGCGCGTATTTCTTCCGCAACGAGTTCGGAAAAGCCAAGGAGACGTTCGAGACTGCCCTCAAGCTCAATCCGCAAAGCGTCCGCACGTATGAGAATCTGGCACTAACCCTGGATTTGCTGGGCCAGTCCACCGCGGCAGAGAAAATGTTCGCGGAGGGACTCCAGGTAAATCGGCGCGGGCCGCGTCCCGAGGCGCGAATCTACATGGCTTACGCCAGCTTTCTTTTCAAACTTGACCGCCTCAGGGAAAGCGGAGCGCAGTTGCGGGAGGCCCTCAAGCTCGAGCCCCAGAACTCCGAGGCCCACTACGAATTGGCAAGAGTGCTCTTTCGCCTGAAACAGTGGACCGAAGCGGCCCAGCAGGCGGAAGCGGCTCTGCGCACGGGCAAACCCGACCGCCGCGTTCACTTCCTGCTGTCGCGCATCTACACCGCGCTGGGCGACCAGCAGGCAGCCTCGTTCCACGCGCAGCGCGCTGCGCTTCTGGCCGAGCAGTCGCGCTGACGCCTCCCGCTTACGGTTGCTTCCCCTCGGGTTCTCGAACGGTGAGGGTTTGATCGGCGGGGACGTTGCGCAGCTCCTGTCGCACTCCGCTGGGCCAGCTTATTTCCAAACGCGTGACCACCGTGTCCTGACCAAGGCCGAAATGCACGCGGCGACTGCTGGAGCTGGCATAGCCGACGCTGGTTGTAACGTGGTTGTACTGAACGCCGCTGGCCGATTCCAACCGGATCTGGGCGCCGATCCCGTCGCGGTTGCTGCGCGTGCCCACTGTCTTGACCAGCAGCCAGTGATTCCCGCCTGGGGAAACGTTCCGGAAAACTTCCGCCGGCCCATCGAAGCGCGAGACGGCAACATCAATCCGGCCGTCGTTGTCCAGGTCTCCGAAGGCGCAACCGCGATGGGCAGCAGCCACCTGAAAGTCCTCCCCGGCGGACGCGGAGACATCCACAAACCTGTCTCCGGCATTGGCGAAGATGGAGTTCCTTTGCCGGAAGAGAACATTCATCTCGAATCCAATGTTGTCGTTGACGTGGGAATTGACGGAGAACAGGTCCTTCCGTCCGTCGTTATTCAGGTCGAAGATGCCGTTGCTCCAGCCGCTCGCGAAGATGCTCAGCCGGCCCAGGCCGCTCGGGTGGGTGAAATCGTCGAAGATGCCCCCGCCCTCGTTATGGAAATAGCTGAAGGTTTCGTTGGAGATGGCCGTGACAAAGATATCGGGGCGGCCGTCATTGTCCACATCGCGAAAATCCGCTCCCATGTAAGACAAGGCCGAGCCGTCGCCGTTGTAGGCTACACCCGCCTGGAGCCCGCGCTCGCTGAAGGTCCCGTCGCCATTGTTGTGAAACAGAAAGTTGCGGGTGGTGTCGTTGGCCACGAAGACGTCCAGGTAGCCATCCGCGTCGTAGTCCGCGAAGGCCACGCCCATACCCTTGCCCAGCTGCTGACGGATGCCCGCGACCGCAGAGACCTCCGTGAACGTGCCATCGCGATTGTTGTGGTAGAGGGCATCGGGCAGGGGAGCGAACTTCGAGGGATGACAGTAGGCGCGCACGCCTGTGAACTCGGAGCCGCAGAAAGGGTCTTTATCTAGACCCCAAACGCAATAATTCACCACAAACAGGTCTAGCCACCCGTCGTTGTCGTAATCAAACCAGCCGGCACAGATGGACCAGGTCTTGCCCCGCTGGGGGTCGAGGCCTTTCAGCCCCGCCGCCTCGGTCACGTCCGTGAACGTTCCGTCGCCGTTATTGTGAAACAGTTGGTTGCGGTTGACGCCGACCACATAGAAGTCTTCCCAACCATCGTTGTCGTAGTCGCCGACGGCCACACCCATCGAGTAGCCCTCGCCTTTCACGCCGGCGCGGGCGGTGACGTCAGTGAAGGTGCCGTTGCCGTTGTTTTGATAGAGCCGGTTGTAGTACTCCGGACCAGTTTTCATGAGTTCCGGAATTCCGGCGCCGTTCACGAAGTAAATGTCCTCATACCCATCGTTGTTGTAATCAAAGATCGCCACACCCGCCACCATGGGCTCGATTTGATACTTGAAAGGGGTGGCACTATTGTGCAGGACAAATCCCACCCCGGCCGACGCTGCGATGTTCTCCAGGCGGACACTGCCCGCAAGCGGCGACGGAGCCAGGCTGGTGCGGCTCTGATAGAGCGGCGTCGCCAGGCGCAAGGCAACCACTGGCCACACCAAGAGGGCAAGCCGGAACCTAAGCCGTCTCCGGGATTGGCCGACATTCGACCTCATCAGGGGTGCGATGTTATCCCGCCCAACCTGTTATCGCAACCTGGCAAACCCCGGCCTGGGCTGAGCTGCATGGCCTGCGTCTTCGGCGCTTGTCGCCTCCGGCTCTCGCAACGGGAATGGCGTTTGCCCCCTGAGACTAGTTTGACCTCGCGCCTGGCCTCTGCTTTCTAGCCTGTGGATCCTTTCGGAGATCAGGGGGATGAGATGTATCTTCTTCGGCATCCTAAGCCCTGGCCCCAATCCTCAGCCCGGAGGTAACCCGTGGGACGCCGCCACGACAGCCTGATCCCACTCTCGCGCCAGCATCAGCACGCGCTGGCGCTAGCGGTCGTCATGCGGCGCCGATTATGCAGCTCCCTCCTCGACGCCAATCTACGGCGCCCCACCACCCATGGGCCCGTGCAGGACCTGGTCAATGGCTTCCATCGGTCCAGAGGCGGTCAGCTCGACCCGCGAACCGCTGGCTTGTATCGCCAGTCCTTGGAGGAGCGCGTTGAGGCCGGGTGTAGCGGCGGTCCCCCCTCTCTGACGCGAGTCACGCCAGACATTGAGCAATGCCGAAAGCGAACCTGCCGTATCGCTGTCTTGGCAAAGGATCACGATGTGTGCGTTGACTGTGCTGCCCCAATCGACACGGTAAAGAACAGCACGAACGGGGTTAAACATTACCCCCGGATCCACTGCCAGTTTTCCCCCGGCTGCCAACCAGGGTGCCGCTTGGCTGGCCGCTGCCTTGCCAGTGGCGATACCCCACTGCGGCGATGAACCTTCCAGTTCGGCCTCCCAGTCCACAAACTCCGCATTCGAGTCCAGGGCGGGCCGGCCCCCTGCACGCACATCGAGGATCTCTTCCAGGTCACGTAGACGACCAAAGGCCGCAGAAGATGAATTGAAAAAGGCAAAGAAGATGTCCGACGGGTTCTCCCCGGCGCCATACGCATATAGCTCCAGTCCTGCGTGCTGTCGGAAGGGCAATTGCTGCTGCACGAAGAAACGGCGGACGCGCTCGGGATCAAAGCGCCCCTCGGCACGACCAAACAAGCCCGCCCCTCCCGAGGCCTCCCCGCGCCAGCCCAACACCACCTCGTCAACGTCTTTGTCAGGGTCGGTACCCATCGAGCGGAGGAACTCCTGGAAATCGCGCAATTGTCGGTCCAGGAGCCGGCGGCGAATCTGCGGGTACTCCGGCATAGATCGAAGCTGGGCGAGGTTTACGTAGGCCAACTGCTGGGTGTCGGCCGGAAAGCTAGCCAGGGCATCGCGGGCCGCCCCTTGGCCGCTCAGCACGGCAGGGAAAAGCGCCAGCGAGAATACCGCTCCCCAAAGCGCGGGCGCGACCTTGACTGAAGGCGGTACAGGTTCAGGGCTGTTGTAGTCCATCGTGCCTATGATACCAGCTAGTCTCGCGTTGCACCACGGCAGACCCTGATCGCTATCTGCACGAAACCCTGGACTCCTGTGCGCGAGAAGCGCCAAACCCGGAGATCGCTAACCTATTGATAAGCAAGCCACTAGGAAAGGGTAGGGGATTCGCTGCGAAAAAACTGGGGAACAGGTGCGTGGATTGTTCCTCCCAAATGGGGACAGGGCAGTTTTCCCTGCTACCTTGATTAAGGACACCGCATCTGATAATTTGGGAGTTGGCAGGTAGGCTGGATCGTCCTTGCTACCCGACAATTCCTCAAGGAGTGGTGAATGCCTATTGAGTTGACACCCAGGGCAGTGGAGAAGGTGAAGGAGATTCTCGCTCAGCAACAGCCTCAGCCGAAGGGACTTCGCGTTTCTGTGGTGGGGGGAGGCTGCTCGGGCTTCTCCTACCAGATGAACTTCGAGAATGAGTCGAGTGGCATCGACAAGACGTTCGAGTTTGACGGCCTGAAGGTTTTCGTCGATCAAGCCTCGCTCATCTACCTGGACGGAACCAAGATCGATTTCGTGGAAACCCTGGAAGCCTCAGGCTTCAAGTTCGACAATCCCAACGTCAAGACCACCTGCGGCTGCGGCAGTTCTTTCAGCGCCTAGGGTCGGCTCAAAACCGCACGCAACGTTTGCCCCCGGTGTTCCCAGACTCACGGAAAAGCGGGGTTTCTTATTTGTATCGCTGGGACGCCGCGAGCCACCGGCCTTATCCAGGCGGCATCTTGCAGTAGCCACCGACCGCCCTCCCCCTCTCAGTTTTAGCGATTCCCTGAGCCTGGCTCCGCTATAATACGGGCCACTGATGAGGATCGCACTCGCCCAGATCAACACGACGGTTGGCGATTTTGCCGGGAACGTAGACCGGATTGTGAAATACGCACGACACGGCGTAGAGCGCCGCGCCGACCTGGTCGTCTTCCCGGAACTTGCTCTGTGCGGTTATCCGCCCCGCGACCTGGTGGAGAAGCCGGAGTTCGTCCAGCGCTCGGAGGCGGAACTCGAGCGCCTGGCCAGCCTCTTGCCGGACGTGCCCGTCCTGGTTGGCTACGTGCGGCGCTCGCACGCGGAGCAGGGCAAGCCCGCTTCCGACGCGGCGGCGCTGCTCCATCGCGGCAAGGCAGTGCTCGACTACGCGAAGATTCTGTTGCCCTTCTACGATGTCTTCGACGAGTCTCGTTATTTCGAACCGGGAACTTCGGTGGGCCTCCACGAGCTGGGGGGATTTCGCCTGGGCGTCACCATTTGCGAGGACACCTGGAACGACAAGCATTTCTGGAAAAAGCGACTCTACGCGCGTGATCCGGTGGAGGAGACCGTGCGGGCGGGCGCCAACGCGCTCCTCAATATTGCCTCGTCGCCCTTTTGCACCGACAAGATTCAGCTCCGGCACGACATGCTCAGGGCCCTTGCCACGGAACACCGCATGCCCGTGGTGTACGTCAACCACGTGGGTGGGAACGACCAGTTGATTTTCGACGGCTCCAGCATGGCCTTCAACGCCCGCGGGGAATTGGTGGCGCGCGCCAAGTCCTTCGCGGAAGATCTGGTGATTTTCGACACCTCCGACGGAGCCCGGGAAATCCACCCCAGTCCAGCCTCGGAAATCGAGGCTGTGTATCAGGCCCTGGTACTGGGCACGCGTGACTACGTCACGAAATGCGGTTTTCAGGATGTGCTGGTGGGCCTGAGCGGCGGGATTGACTCGTCGCTGGTGGCTACGATTGCCACGGATGCTCTCGGCCCGGCGCACGTGCGCGGCATCAGCATGCCTGGACCATATTCTTCGCCCGGCAGCATCCGGGACGGGGAAGCTCTGGCCCGCAACCTCGGGATCGATTTCCGCGTCCTGCCCATCAGTCCCATCTTCGATAGCTACCTAACCACGCTCGACCCCGCCTTTGAAGGCAAGCCGCGCGACGTGACGGAGGAGAACGTCCAGGCGCGCATCCGGGGCAACATCCTCATGGCGCTCTCCAACAAGTTCGGGGCACTCGTGCTGAGCACGGGTAACAAATCGGAACTGGCCGTGGGCTACTGCACGCTTTACGGCGACATGGCCGGAGGGCTTTCGGTCATCGCCGATGTCCCGAAGACGATGGTCTACGACCTGGCGCGCTACGTGAATCGTGCCGGCGAGCGCATTCCGATCGCTTGCTTGGAGAAGGCGCCGTCGGCAGAATTGCGCCCCAATCAGACTGACCAGGACACGCTGCCACCCTACGAAGTCCTCGACGTCATCCTGAAGGCCTACATCGAAGAAAACCTGTCGGCGCAGGAAATCGTGGCGAAGCACAGGCTCGATACGGAATTGGTTCGAGAAACGATCCGCCGCGTGAATGACGCCGAGTACAAGCGTCAGCAGGCCGCTCCCGCCCTCAAGGTCACCGCCAAAGCCTTCGGCATCGGCCGCCGCTATCCCATCGCGCAAAAGTTCTCGGAGCAGGAAGGCCGTGGCTGAGCTTCGGGCTGTCTCTTCGCCTCCCTATGCTACAATCGCAGTCCTTGGCTACCATCGCCCGCAGGATTAAGGGACTTGGTGAAGACTCGGTCTTCTGACGAACAAGCGGCCACGCCTCTCGCAGTTGCGCTTGCGTTCACGCTTCTCTTAGCCGTGGCGGCGCCCGCCACGCCTGCCACGCTGCCGCTCACGCCCGTTCGCGCGCTGGTTCTCTCCAACGGCTTGCACGTTCTGCTCGCGGAGAAGCATGAGGCCCCGGTGGTGAGCGTTCAGGTCTGGTACCACGTTGGCTCCAAGAACGAAACCCCGAGCAAGGCAGGTTTCGCGCACCTTTTCGAGCACTTGATGTTTCAGGGGACCAAGAGCCTGGGCCCCGAGCAGTTCTCCGACTACATCGTGCGCGCCGGCGGCCTGGACAACGCCTACACCACCGAGGATGCCACGGTCTTTTGGGAAACGATCCCCAGCAACCAGCTCCCCGTGGCGCTGTGGCTCGAGGCGGACCGGATGCGCAACCTCGACATCACGGATAAGGCCTTCACGACGGAAAGGGAAGTGGTGAAAGAGGAGCGCCGCTCGCGCTTCGATAACCAGCCCTACGGCACGGTGATCGAAACGCTCTACCGGCTGGCTTACACCGTCCATCCCTATCGGCACACGCCCATCGGCAGCATGGAGGACCTGGACCGCGCCAGCGTTAGCGACATCCGCGCGTTCTACGACACCTACTATGTGCCCGCCAACGCGACGCTCGTCATCGTTGGGGATTTTGACAGCAGGGAAGCGGAGGCCCTGGTGCGGAAGTACTTCGCGGCCCTGGGGTCGAGCGGTCTTGCTCTAAGCCGCAAAATTCCGGAAGAGCCGCCGCAAGCTTTCAAACGCGTCTTGAAGCTCTCCCGGAACGTGGCGCTGCCGGCCTTTGTGACGGGCTATCACATGCCGGCCGATGGCACTCCGGACGCCTACCCGCTGCGTCTGGCGGCGCGCATCCTCTCGGAAGGGGAGAGCTCGCGCATCTACCGCCGCCTGATTTACGAGAAGCAGATTGCTCTCCAGGCGCAGAGCGCCGGAAACTTCACTGAAGACCCCAACCTCTTTTTTGTTTTCGCCATCATGAATTCCGGGCATACGCCCGCCGAGGGCGAAGTGGAAGTTCAGGCGGAGCTCGAACGGCTGAAGACCGAACTGGTGTCATCAGAGGAGCTGACCAAGGCTAAAAACCAGATCTTGCGGGATTTCGTCGTTAGCCGGCAAGGCGTGCAAAGCCTCGGTGAAGAGCTGGGCTACGCCGCCGTCATCCTCAAGGATCCGGATCTGCTGGACAGGGAATTGGATCGTTTCCTGGCGGTAACCCCGGAGGACATTCAACGCGTGGCGCGCAAGTATTTCGTGCCAGAGAATGCCACGGTTGTGGAGGTCTATTCTCAGGCGAAGTAGGGACGAAGGCCGTTAGGCTACGAACTAGGCTAGAGCGTCCAAGCGAGCAGGGAACAGGGAGTAACCAGTAGCGAATAGGGGAAACGAGCCGGCAGGACACGAGACGCTCGAGGCGCAACTTGACATTCGGGAAACCCACCTACGTCGTCGAAAGTCAAAAGGGCGTCCGGAGGCGCGTGCCAGAGCTGCGTTTATCCGCAATCCCGAATCCCGAATCCCGAATCCCCCAGAGGCGCTTCCTCCAATGGCGGGCTCTAGGGCAGCTCCTGTGTGCCGGGGTGCTGCTCAGCCTAACGACAGCGCTGGCGCGCGAGTTCCCGCCCGAGGTGCCGCCGCCCAAACCGTTCGTGCTGCCCAGCGCGCAGGTCCGCGAGCTTCCCAACGGCCTGAAGGTTGTGGTGATTGAGCGCCACTCATTGCCACTCCTGACGCTGCGGCTGGTAGTAAAGTCCGGAGCCGAAGCCGATCCCCCGGACCTCGCGGGCACGGCACAGCTTGTCGCCGGCCTGTTGAGCCAGGGAACCACCCGCCGTAGCGCGCGCCAGATTGCCGAAGCCATTGACCTCATGGGGGGAAGCATCGAGAACGCGGCGGAGTGGGACAACTCCTTTGTTTCGCTCACCGTCCTCTCCGATCACACCGAATTGGCTTTCGATCTGCTTGCTGAGATGGCACGGCAGCCGACGTTTGCCCCGCCGGAAATCGAGCGCCGGCGCACCCAAACCCTTTCCGCCCTGGAAGTCCTGCGTGACGATCCCGCCTACATGGCCGACGCGGTGTTCGACGTCCTCGTTTATTCCGGGACGCCCTACGGCCATCCGCTCGACGGGACCGAGGAATCCGTGCGCCGCCTCACACAGCGCGACCTGCAGGCTTTTCACGCGCAACACTATCACCCATCGAATTGCATCCTCGCTGCCGTGGGCGACATCACGCCCAGCCAAGCGGCGACGCTGGCGGAGAAGTTCTTCGGTGAATGGGGAAAAGGCCAGACGCCACAGCGGCTGCGTGGCGTGGCCGCGGTGACCTCCCGGCGCATCGTGGTAATCGACAAGCCCGACGCCGTGCAAACCGAGATTCGGGTAGGGAACCTGGCGATTCGCCGCAACAGCCCGGACTTTTATGCTTTGACTGCCGCCAACCAGATTCTGGGGGGCCCGGCGGCCAATCGGCTCTTCAAAGCCCTGCGCAGCCAACAGGGCCTGACCTACGGAGCCTCGAGCGACCTCGTCTGCCAACGGGGGCTGGGAACCTGGGTGGCCAAGACCTCCACCCGCACCGCCGAGACCGCCCGCAGCGTGCGCCAGGTACTGGACCAGATGCAGCGCCTCCGCGATCACCCAGTCACCGACGACGAGCTGCGCACAGCCCAGAGCTACCTCGTCGGCCACCTAGCCCTGGAATTCGAATCCTCTGATAACATTGCCTCCCGGGTCCTGGAATTGATGGTGCACGATTTGCCTCTCGATTACTGGAATCGCTTCCCGCAGAATATAAAAGCGCTGAAGACCGAAGATCTCCTGACCGCCACGCGCCGCTACCTGGACCCGGAACGCAACATCATCGTTCTAGTCGGCAGCGCGGCGGGATTCAGCAGGGAATTGAGCCAACTGGGCACCTGGGAGGTCGTCCCACTACGAGACCTGGATCTGGCCTCGCCAACCCTGATGCGGGCGGCGGGCGCAGTAGTTCACTGAGGTTCGCAAGCCATGAAGAAGACCTTCCTCACCTTGGGCGGGCTCATAGTTCTTGTGGCGCTGGCGGCAGGACTGATTCTTTTGCGCATCCGGCTGGACCCGGTCCGACTGCTGGCTTTCGTTTCCTGCCTGGCACTGGTTCTGACGGCCCTGGTGGGCCTGACGTTGCCTGGCCTCGTCAGGCAACTGCGGCAGCACGCCGTGGCCTCACCTTGGGCGGCGCTGGGAATGCCGCTTCTGCTCCTGGTCCCATACCTCGTTTTCGCTTTCGGCAGCGGCACTTTCTCCTTTCCGGCCCTGGGGAAACTGGCAGCTTACATCGCCGTGCCCATAGTCCTCCTGCTGCCCGACCGGCTGCATCGCGCTGAGCGTGTCGGCTGGCGCGACCTGGCAGCCATGCTGGCGCTCGCGCTGCCCGTCAGCGCCGGGTGGCTGGAAGGCATCTGGATTTGGCCGTACGAACTTTACTTCTTCAGCCCGCTCTTTTGCGTCTGCGTGGGCGCGTACGCCTTCCTGGTCATCCGCAACCTGGAGGGCGTCGGCTACCGGCTAACTTTCCGGAAGGGCGACGTGGTCGATGGGTTGGTCAACTTTGCGGGCTTCGCCCTGATCGGGATTCCGTTGGGACTTTTCCTGGGATTCCTTCAATTTCGTCCTCACGGCGTATCGGCCGCCGACTTTGCCTTTCAACTTTTCGGCACCTACCTGACCATCGCCATCCCGGAGGAGCTGCTGTTCCGTGGCATCCTCCAGAACCTTCTGGTGAAGAGCATTCGGAGTGGCCCGCGCGACCTTTACGGCCTGCTCCTCGCCTCGGTTGTTTTTGGGGCGTCGCATCTGCACCATCCGCCCGTACCGAATTGGAAATACGCGCTGCTGGCCGCGTTGGCAGGCCTCTTTTACGGAAACGCCTATCGCACGCGGCAACGGCTCTCCGCTCCCGCCCTCACGCATGCTCTCGTGGATACCGTCTGGCACTTCTGGTTCTAGGCACCAACTCGACAGGGTGACCGCGAAAACAGACCTCTCGGCCGCGGCCGGCATTACCTCGCACCCCAGGGCTGGACTGAGCGGCATAATCGGCTGGACGTTTAACCGGCGCGGCTGTAGAATCCTGCGCCGGTCGGAGACGCGCCGGTAGCGTCCTCGCGACCTGATAACGCTGATCGAGCGAAAGGAGCTTGGGAATGAAGCGAATTCTTACTTCTGTGGCAGTCTGCCTTGCCGTGCTGTGCCTCGCCAGCCTGGGCGTGGCCAAAGAGAAGAAGCCGAAGCCGGGGAAATTGGCCGGCACGTGGGAGTGCATCTCCCACGGCAGCTCACAGGGTGACATGCCGTTCACGCTCTATCTTGAGCACACCAAGGAGATCGTTTCGGGTTCGGTGTCATCTCCGATGGGCGGGACACAGATCACCTCGGCGAGCTACAAGAAGAAGACGCTGGAAGTCGGCATCGACACACCAATGGGCAACTACCTCTTGACCGCGAAGCTCAAGAAGAATCAACTGAGCGGCACGTGGTCTGTCAGCTCGGGTGAAAAGGGAACCTGGGAAGGGAAAAGAGCTGCCGCGAAAAGCCCTTAGTCGAGCCTGACGCTTATGGCCCGGACAGGCCCGGGCGTCTCCGGTCCTGAGGCGCTTCGCCGCCGGGCGATCCGTCTCGAATACTTCACCGTGGGGTGGAATATTGTCGAGGCAACCATAGCGCTGGCGGCGGGCGGCCTGGAAACCCTCCCTTGCTCATATCTGTCGGCAACGCTACTCGCAGGGCTGGCCCTGAACGGATGGCTTGGCTGGTGGTGGGCTGATTCCGGTCGCCAGGCTTGCCATCGCCACCTTCATGGTCCGAGAGGCTATCAAGACCCTCCGCGGGGAGGCTTGCGAAGCCTAGCCAAGCCTCAGTCCAAGGCTGAGGCGGGGGCCTCCAGGGCCGGGACCAGTCCTTTTAGTTAACATAAGATACCTTATCAGACGTTACTGATGCCTGCCTCTAAGTGCCTGAAGCCCAGGCAGATCCTCGGCCCCCTTCCCTGCTAACCCTCTGAAATTCAGCAAGAAGCCGAGGCATCAAACAGAACAATCCCTGCATAGGCAAGATACTCAACGACTTCACAGTCCAGAAGTTGACGTTGTTGTTGGCAAAGTAGAAGCGAGGTAGCGCAACGTCGGCTGTACAGCCTTGCGGCTTTCCTCCCCATCTCATCGCCATCCGCGCCGCGTTACACCCGGACGGCGGCGATGCGGCGAATCAAGTCAGCCTGCTCGGCGCGGCTCTC
>Ga0315280_10001311_pt1 | contig 43020 bp, 38 predicted proteins | sample YL17G06_40_MG_FD_203697 | JGI IMG/M metagenome (GOLD analysis project Ga0315280, IMG submission 203697) | Sediment microbial communities from Yellowstone Lake, YNP, Wyoming, USA - YL17G06_40 | ecosystem: Environmental > Aquatic > Freshwater > Lake > Sediment | place: USA: Wyoming | collected...
CCTCTCGACCCACTCTTCTCTCCCGGCACATGCGCTCACCCGACCGCATATACCGATCGGCACACCACCTCTCCTTTTTGCTACTATCTGCCCACGAGCAAATGGCCAAACTCCAGGAGGCAATGGGCTTCAGCCCATTGCCTTGGTTCTCCCTCCCCCCCTGGGGGAGGGCTGGGGAGAGGGAGAGAGCGCATGTCCACCATCCTCGTTACCGGCGCGAGCGGCTTCATCGGCAAGGCTCTGTGCGCCGACCTCGCGGGCGCGCACCGCGTGCTGTGCATGAGCCGGCACAACCCAGGCGTCGACTTGCCGTGGGTGCGGGGCGAGTTCCACTCGTTCGAGGATCTGCGCAAGCTGGACTGGCGCAGCTTTGACGCCGTGGTGCACCTCGGTGCGGTCACCGGCGGGTGCCTGGAGCGCGACGGCATGCTCGTGAACGTGGAGGGCACGCGCTGCCTAATGCGCTACCTCATGGACCGCGGCTGCCGGAAGTTCGTCATGGCGAGCTCGATCGCGGCGACGGGGTTCCAGAGCGTTCGCTTCCGGCCGCTCGCCCTGCCGATGCCCGATGAGCACCCGTGCCTCGATCGCGACGGCTACGGCGTGTCGAAGTACCTCATGGAGGAGGTCACGCGCTACTATGTGCGCCAGAACTCGGGGATCGACGTCATCAACCTCCGCCTGTCGTCCGTGTGCCGCGACGACGCGCTGCCGCCCCTCGTGAGGCCGGGCCCGCTCGGGGAGTGGGCGTGCGGCGCGGCGACGATCATGGTCCTCCGCGATGCGGTCAGGGCGTTCCGACTGGCCGTCGAGTCGAAGCTCAAACCCGGCATTCGCATTCTCAACGCGACCGGGCCGCAGGCGTGGAGCGCGGTTCCCGTGGCCGAGCTGCTGCGCGCTTGGTGGGGCGACGAGGTGGACGTGTCCCACTACGAGAAGCCGGGGCATGAGTGGGACTCGCTCTTCGACGTTTGCGGCATCGAGCGCGAGCTTGGCTTCGCGGCCGAGGTGCTGCCGGCAAGGTAGCGTCGGAGGGGTCCCCTCCCCCCTTGGGGGAGGGCTAGGGAGAGGGAGTTAGCGGCCCGCATGACGCTGAGGGCCCTCCTAGTCGGCCTGGTCGCGAGCGCGTCGCTCGGGCTCGCAATCCCGCACACCGATCTCCTCGTCCGCGGCAACTGGTTCGGGCTGACATCGCTCCCCGTCGGCGGGCTTCTCGCGCTGCTCGCGTTTGGGCTCGTGGTGGGCGTCCCGCTCAAGGCCCTTCGGCGCCCGTGGCGGCCCGCCGAGCTGGCGCTGATCGCCACGATGACGCTCGTGGCCGCGGGGATCCCGTCCTTCGGTCTGACGGCGCTGCTCGTGCCGTACCTCGTCGGACCGACCTACTTCATGGCCGATGAGAACCACTTCCTGAGCTTCTTGCCCCCGTGGTCGCTTGTGGGGGACGAGTCCGCGGGGATCTGGTTCTACGAGGGCCTGCCGGATAACGTCCACTTGCCGTGGGCCGCCTGGCAGACGCCGCTGCTCGCCTGGGGGATCCACATCGCCGCCGTCTATGCGGTGTTCTTCGGCCTGGTGGCGCTCCTCGCGCGCCCGTGGATCGAGCGGGAGCACCTCGAGTTCCCCCTGGCCGAGCTCCCGGCGGCGCTGGTGTCGGGTCCGGAGAAGACGGGCGCGAGCAGCTCGCGCGGGTTCCTGCGGGAGCCCATCACGTGGTGGTTCTGCGGCGTCACGGTACTCCTCCACACCCTCAACGGCTTGAGCTGGTACTACCCGTCACTGCCGCATATCAACATCAACCGCATCTCGCTCGACCCGATCCTCACGGAGCACCCCTGGGACGATCTGCGGCCGATGTGGATCCAGATGCCGCTCAGCCTGGTGGGGCTGTGCTACTTCCTGCCGACTCGCGTCTCGGCGAGCGCGTGGTCGTTCTACCTGCTGTTCAAGCTGCAGGAACTCATGGGCGCGAGCCTGGGTGCGCAGATGCCGTACGTGCAGGCCTACCCCGTGCGCGGGTTCATCGGCCATCAGATGTGGGGCGGGATCATCTGCGCCGGAGTGGGGCTGCTCTGGTCGGCGCGCGCGAATCTACGAGAGGCGTTCGCCGCCACGTTCGGCTACCGGCGACGGGGCAGCAGCGAAGAGATGCTCCGGCCGAATTGGGCCGTCCTTGCGGTCGTCCTCGGCTTCACCGTGTTGCTGCTCTGGGGCAGGGCGGCCGGAGTGGCGGTCGGCTGGACGGCGCTGCTCTTCGGCTTGTACTTCCTCACACACATCGTTGCAGCAAGGCTCGCTTGCCAGGCGGGGATGCCCATCGTCCAGCACCCGTTCAGGCCGGTGAATACGCTCCTCGCGGCCTTCGGGAGCGCCGGTCTCCCGAAACAGCAGATCCCCATGCTTGTACTGTGGGACCACTTGTGGATGCTCGACAACCGCAGCCCCCTGATGCCGGCGCTCATGCTCAGCCAGCGGATCGCGGGGTCTGGCGGGCTGCCGAAGCGGGGTCTGGGCCTCGCGCTCCCGCTCGCGGCCGCGTGTGCGGCGGTCGTTTCGGTGTGGGCCTATGTGCGGCTCGTCTACGTGAACGGCGGGCTGGTGCTCGAGCCCTGGTTCACCACGTACTACTGCCACAGCTTGTACGGGACCTGGACCGAGCAGCTCGTCACCGAGGGCGAACCGCGCAACCCGGCAGCGCTCTTCACGATCGCGGCGGGCGCCGCGAGCTACACGGGGCTGGGCGTGCTGCACCGCGCCTTCCCAAGCTGGGCGCCCCATCCCGTGGGCTTCCTCATGGGCGCGAGCTACCCGATGCTTGTGCTGTGGTTCCCGTGTCTCATGGCGTGGGCTGTGAAGAGCACGGTGCTATGGGTGGGCGGCGTCAGGCTGTACAGGAGGCTCCGGCCCGGCTTCCTCGGGCTTGTCTTCGGCGAGTTCCTCTGCGCGGCGTTCTGGACGATGATCGGCGCCGTGACCCGGACCGAGCCTTACCCGCTCTTCGCGTTCTGAGGGCCGCCTGAGTCGTCGCTCGGCTGGCTCTCAACAGCGAGCGGCGCCGGTGGCACTTCGGGCAGGTTCGGGTCCCAGGTCCCGATCTGAACCGGCACGAAGACATGGTCCGGGCCCTTCAGTGCGTTCCCGTTCATCCACCCGCCGTCGTCGCGCTTGTTCGGCCCTGCGGCGTAGAGCTTGTACCCCTCGGGCACGCGCGCGTATAGCATCGGCTTGCCGGTCCACGGGTCGATAGGCATCTCTGGCATGTACTCTGGCACGAGCCGCGCCAGGTCTGCCGGGTAGGCGCCATGTTCGCCCCGGTAGGCTTCGATGGAGGCGATCACCTCTTCGGCGAGGAGGGTGGCTTGGTACTGCTGGTAGGTGTGCGCCTGGTACGCGAGGTCGTTGACAATGGTGTGTGCCCAGAGATCGTTGCGCGCGGCGATGTCGGCCTCCTTCCTGCCATCCATCGACTCCGGGTCGGCTAGCCAAAGCGGCTTGGACAACTCGTCCAGGTAACGGGCATACCGGTCCTCAGCCCACGCGCGGCTTCGCGCCAGATCCCGGCGGGCGATCATGACGTGCAGGCGCTCGTCGAGGCGCTCGGCCGTTGGCGCCTCCCGACCGTACGCGGCTAGGTACATGCGCGGCGGGTACATCATCTCAGCCGCATCGTGCGTGGTCGCCGCCTCGACCTTATCGTAGAAGCTGAGCGCGTTCCGTGCCCACCGGGTCACGACCTCCGACACCGGGACGAGACGTCCCCGCAGATCGCGGACGAGCGCCGCGTGCTCGCGGAGCCGCCCGGGGGACAGGTTGCGCTGCGTGAGCACGTACCGTCCGATCATCGCGCCGATGCCTCCAGCCGCCCTGCCCACCATGAATGCGCCGGCGTTGTCTCGTTGCTCGCAGGCAACCGAGAGCACGAGGCAGTCCTCGACGTGTGTCAGCGCCTCCGCGTCATCGCCTTGGACGTGCGCGAACAGCGCCGCGTTGTTGGACAGCCTGGCAAGGGCTCGGAGCTTCCTGTCGATGTCGATACTGTCGTCCGAGGGTACAGCCCAGATCGGTCTCGCGGCCGCTTCGTGGATCTTCGCGAGCGTGGCCCCGTTCCGTTCGACGATGTCCCGGACCGCCGGTAGCTGTGCGTCGATGTACGGCCTTCTGTTGTGATACACGGCCGTGAGCCAGTCCGGCTGCACGGTGCCGATCGGCTCCACAGGCTCCACCGGTTCGCTGAGCAGCGCCGTCGCCTCCACGAAACCGTCGTACGCATTGCCCGGCGTTGCGACCGGGGTGGTGTGCGGAGGGAGCTTCTTCCGGTCGGAATCGATCCAGCCAACATCGTCACGAATGCCGTACATCCTGACGAGCACGACCCACGCGATGCCCGTCAGGATGCCCGCGATGAGCAGTAGGGCGCCGGCGCAGCAGCCCAGGCGCTTCAGGCAAGATGCACGCGCTCTTGGGCCTTCGGCCATGCGGGGCCTCCTGCTCACAGGACGAGTGGCTGGTCAGACGGTCGCGGAGTCGCGGGGAACGTCAGTACAGCCACTGGCGCTCCGGGTGCACCGGTAGCGTCACACTGAAGTACGTTCGATCGGGATCGAAGCCAATGACAGGCTCCGGCGACCCGTTCTCACGCATGCTCCGCCATATGCGCGGCAGCCCTGTTCCGCGCATCTCAGCCAGCCGCAGCTCCTTAAGAAACTCCCCGACCCTTCGGTTGCGCGCAGGCACGTCGGGCACGATGGCACCGGGCTCAAGATGGCGCAACTCAATGCCGGGCACAGGTCCGGGGAAGCTTGTCACCACCACTCGGTCCGGGTGTATGTACACCTTCGTGGGCTCGGCGATCTCATAGGAGCGATGATAGACGGCATTCACGACGGCTTCCCTCAGTGCTTCGTACGGGTACATCAGAGCGCGGCTTGCCGCCGGCTTGCCGGGGACCTTTCGGTACGCCGCGACGCAGAATCTGCTCAGGTACTGAAGGGCCATACGCACCTGGTCGGGCAGCGGGCCGCGGATTGTGCTCTCCTCGATGGTGTCGCCCGCAGGTCCCTCCGGGAAGCGCACAACGTCGATCTGAGCACCGCGGAAGAAACGCTGGGGGTCGTCGGCAAAGAACAGCAGGCCGCCGTTCCGCGGCACGTCGTGATCGTCGACGCGGGTGGCGACGCGGAGGCGGCGCCACAGGTCATCGGCGGGGATGTTGGGTTCGGAGTCCAGGAGTGAGCTCCCGACCTCTGCTAGGAACTTCCGGGCCAGCGTCGGCGACAGATCCTCGATTCGGCCCTCCAGCGACCGCCGATCGTCGAACGGGACGCGCGCCGTAAGCTCGATGAGCTGGCGCAGAACGTCGCCCTTAGCTTCCACCGTCTCCACGCCCTGGCGCACGAAGTACGCCTTCCCCTCTTTCCTGACGCGCGGAGCCTGGTACGGCCTGGTATCGCCGCCGGGGGCCCATAGCACAATGATCGGCTGTCCCTGGAACTCCTCAACGAACGTCATGGGCTGATAGCGCGGCTCAATCGCTTCACATCCGCCGCGGATCTTCACCTGAAGCCTATCGAGGTTCTGCCCACCCAGCCCACGTGGCGGCAGTACAGGTCGGCCTGTGTGAGGGTCCTGCTCGATCCCCAGAACCACGTAACCGCCGTTCAGATTCAGGAGGTCGTTGGCAAACGCACACACGGTGGCCACCACCGCGCCCTTGGTGGCGTCGTTCCAAGCGGCCTTGAACTCGCGGCGGTAGTCCTCCACCGTCGCAGCGTTGACCAGGTCGCTCAGGTTGAGCGGCAGGCCGTGCATGAGTGCGCCTCGCCATCAGGCTCCAGCTCAGCCAGTATACGCCCGCGCCCGTGGCGGCAGGAAGCTAGAGCGCCCCCCACCCCCAGGCGCTCTCGGGGATGGGGTTGGCCGCGCCGGCGCCGCCGAACCGCACGGCCGGCCAGTCGGCGATGCCCCACACAGGGAAGCCGAGCGTCTTCCCTGTCGGCGGCTCGCCGTCGAGAGTCAGGTCGAGCAGGTTGCCGTCCACGGCCACGGCCTCGATGGCCCAAGACGAGCGGGACTCGAACTCAGTCACCCTTCGGCCCTTCAGGGCCTCCGCGGACGCGGGATCGATCCTCTTGTCGAACACCAGGCGAACGCTTCGGCCGTCCTCCCGGAGCGTCGTGGCCCTCAGCGCCGGGGCGCCGTGATACACCTCCCAGCGGAGGTGGAACTCATAGTAGGTGGTGGCGTCGATGCCGGCGTCCGGTGCGTGGGCCACAAACGCGCGGTACCATTCGGGGCTCTTCCTCATGGGATCGAGTGACCCGATGTCGGCCTGGAAGCCGATCTTCACATACGGATCGGCCGCGCGCACCTGGTCGATGAACGGCCGGTAGGCGTCGGTGTAGTCGGGCGGGAGGTCGGGCCGGGACCAGTCGGGCCAGTGGGTCTGGATGTAGTGGATGTCCGGCCTGACGCGCGAGACCATCGCCGCCGCGTCATCGCCCTCCCACTCGCGGAGCAGCGCCGGGCCATTCGGATCCGCGAGCCCCACCGACCACGTCGCGATGGCGACGTTCGGGAACCGCTCCCTGACCCCGTCCGGACTGTTGACGATGTCGTCGTAGAAGTCGACGATCGTCTTCACCCGGTAGTCGACCAGCTTGCGGTAGAGGTCGGCGTCGGTCTTGTAGTAGTCGGGGCTGCCGGGGTCCGTGAAGCTCGGGAACGAGCTCTCCCCGGTGGCCTCGCGGAAGGCCTGTTGGAAGGCCGGGCTCATGTCGCTGAAGTCACCCCGGTCGGGCCCGCCGAAGGCGGGGTAGTAAGGCTCCATCAGCACGATCCCGTCGAACGGCGCCGCAGCCAGAGCACGCGTGACCCTCCCCTTCAGCCACTCCCGGTAGGCCGGGTGGATGAAGGACAGGTGGCGGTAGCCGGACGGCCGCAGGAACCCCATCTGCCACGCCTGCCAGCCCTCGGGCAGGAGCGACTCCGGGGTGTAGACCGCCGTCGGGAACAGGGCGGCGCAGACACCGATGCCCCGCCTGTGGAACGCCTCGACGACATCCGGTCGGAGGTCCACCGGCTCGTTGCAGATGAGGTACTGCACGCTCCGAAAACCAGCCAGCTCAACCTCGGACGCGATGCTCTCGGCCGACCTATCGCGGTAATAGGGGAACCCGACGTGCAGCTCGACGCTCTCGCCAGTGAGGAGCGTGGCGCGGAGGTTACCGGGCTGTGACAAGACACAGGCGACAAGCAAGAGCGCGTGCATGGCTTACCTTTCCCGGATCTGGGGCGACGGGCCATCAGGGCCGCTGCAGCGACTCAACGCCCGCGCCCAAAGGCCCCGTCAGGCTGCCAAGGCACTTGGCCATGACCTGGCGGGCCGCGCGCTGCACCTCATCCTTGTCGCGCCAGTTGCGTGAAGGTCGATACAGGAGGTCGGCGCGGCACTTCATGTCGCCTTCCTTGACTGCGCAGACCATGCTGTGTGCCGGGTTGCTGGATCGGGGGGCGTGCACGACACAGAACCCGAGCGTCTTGCGCGTTCCGCCCCGGTCGACGTACTCGGCGACGGCGGCCCAGATACCGCCAACGGAGGCGCTGGCCACCCACTCCTCCGTTCTGCCCCGCTCGCGCCTACGTCGGATACACTCGCTCGGTCCTGAAGTGTGGGCGCCCCGGTCGCACGATAGCCCGCGCGGCGGCCATTCGGCAGGCTCACCAAATGCGGTAACCAGCACGCGCCCGTCGTGTACGTGAGCCTCGGCGATGGCCCTGAAGATCAGCTCATCGGCAGTGAACGGCGGGCACGCGGGGATCTGCCACTGGTCCTCCCCCAAGCTAGGCCCCCTCGAGCCTCTGCCTTATGCGGTTCAGTGATTCGCGAAGGTGAAGCGGGCCCTCGGGCGTGACGGTCCAGTTCAGCGGCGCCTCGCCAGGCGCGTCCCACAGCACGGCGCTCGTGCCGTCGTCACAGCACTCGACCAGGATGTAGTCCGCCCCTGTCCGGAACCAGAGCGCGATCCCTCCTGAGGCGGTCAGGGTGATCGACTGCGGGGCCAGGCCGAGTTCCTCGGCCGTCGCGAGGACTCCGACAGCTTCCCGGCGGGCGGCAGAATGGATGACCGCCTCGGGCAGCGCCCGCGCTAGGAGCCGCATGGCCTTCCTCCGCCCGGTCGCGCGAGGCCGGCTTCCCGCTGTCGTCCCCGACTCACCCGTGGTGCCCTTGGCCGATCGTCGCGCGGTAATCGTGTCACCCTCTGGGCCCTTGGCCATCGCGGCTCCCTTCGCGAGGCACTATACCATACTGTCGCGACAGTCTGGCCCTCACGCTCGACGCGGGCTGTCCTGTCGCCCACCCCACCCCTACTCCTTGGTCACCCCGAGCTTCAGCAGAGGAAGGTAGTCCTCCGCGAGTGAGGTGTCGTAGTTGAAGATCATGTAGCCCTGCCCATGCTCGCGGGCGAGCTGGATCTGGTGGACGAGCTGGTCGGGGGAGATGATGAAGGCCCCTATGCCGGGGTAGAGCGGCACCTTGCCGCCGACCCACTCATCCTGCTGCTCAACGATCTGGGCGAACTGCGCGTCGCTCTCCATGTAGTCCATCGGACACACGAAGTCGAGCCAGCCCTCGCTGATCCATTCCACCCAGTCTTGGCCGATGCTGTCGCGAGTCGACTCGTAGTAGCTGAACACCGCCGCGGAGATCTCGATGCCCGGCCGGATCGCGCGAGCGCCCTCGGAGACGGCCTTCACGAGGCGATCTATCTGCTCTCTGCGGAAGTCGAGCCACGGCTTCCGTAGATCAGAGTCCCGCTCGAGGACATCCTTCGGCCAGTTCGCCGCCTTGCGGCCCACCTCGGCCTCGAACTTCGCCCGGCACCGCGGGCAGTAGCAGCCCTCCGGGCCCGGATACCTGATGTAGTCGAAGTGGATGCCATCCACTGCATAGTTCCTGGCGATCTCGAGCAGCGAGTCGAGCTCGAGCTGGTAGTTCTCGTCGCTCGACGGGCAGAGCCAGAGGATCTCGCTGCCGTCCGGCGCCATCTGGAGGCGCCCCTCGGCCCTCATCCGCTGGGTGAACTCCGGCGTGCTTTGTCCCAGGTTCCAGTTCACCTTCCACACGTGCACCTGGATGTGATGCCGCTTGGCAGCCTCCAGGCACTGCGCGATCTGGTCGCCTCGCTCAGCCAACCCGGGGTAGGTCGGCAGCACCTCGCTCGGGTAGTAGGCCAGCCCGGCCCAGAGCATGTTAGGCATGATCGCGTTGATGCCGCAGTCTTCGAGGTGGGCCATCGACTGCTCCCACGTCCAGCCGCTCACCCCAAACGCGGAGTGACACCACACGCCCCGGAACTCGCCCTTGCGGGCCGGCTGCGACATCGCATACGCGCGCACGAGCGGCCCCCGCGCTTCTGCCACGAGACTGCACGCCTCGGCGTAGCGTCCTGCGTCGGCAGCAGTACCGGCGGCGGCGAGCTTGGCGGTGCCTGTCGCGAGCGTCTCCGCCGCGGCCTGTACCCCCGATGCGCCCACGGCCTCGGCGAGGGCTGTGTCAGTGTCATACGGGCCGACTCGGACAACGTTGCGCCGCGCGCTATCGTAAGACTCAGCCCATACCTCGGGCGCGAAGTGCGCCACAGCCGCCCGCAGGAACTCGGCCTTCGCGGCGGGGTCCGGGTCGGTGAGGACATGGCCCATGTACAGCCCGGTGTCTGAGAGCACAACCGCCGGCTCGTCGGCGGTCCCGTCGGCCCACTCCCAGTTCGCGATGACGCGCGCGTCGGCGCGCATGTCCCTGGGGACTTCAACGTTCCACGAGTCCTGGCGCATCGACTCCGGGGCGCCCTCGAGGGCCTCAGGCGCGAACCCCACGCTCGCGAACCGCGTCTCATCCTCGCCCCGGGGGATGTACTCCATCGACTCGATGCCGATGAGCCGCAGAACGTACTCGGGCGCCGAGAAGAAGGCGAGGAGCTTCCCGCCGGAGGCTACGAAGTCCGTGATCGCCGCCTCGGCCGACGGGTCGAGCTCGGGCGCGTAGCCGATGACCGCGACCTTGGCCCCCTCGAGGCCGCCCTGGGCCAGATCGCTGTCCGGGATGTCGCGCAGGTTGATCCCGACACTAAGCAGGCGATCCGCGACCTGCTCGGTGTAGTTCCGCGCGCTCTCGGCCTCCGGGCGATTCCCCGCGGTCATCCATGCCGGCAGCACGAGCGCGATCTGGTCGGAGTAGGCCACGATGCGCCGGAGGAGAAGCGCGCCCTTGAGTGGAGCGCCCTTCCAGAGCGAGACACGCACGGCCGTGACGGTGCTCCACGGGCCGGGGTCCTCGGGCTGCATCTCATGCCGCGCCCAGGAGAAGGTGCGCCAGACCTTCCCCTCATCCGGAGCCACCGCCGGCAGCGCCTCGCCAGACCAGCCGGGCGGGCTCTGGAAGTAGATAGTCAGACCCGACGCGGCCTTTGGCTGATCGACGACAATGTCCGCGTCGAACCGGCCATACCGAGCCAGGTTCAGATCGAGCTTGAAGTCCCAATAGGCCCGCTCGACCTCCCGCGTGAGGTCGTAGGGCAAGCGAATCACGTGCTCGGCCGGGTTCCCAGGGTCGGCGACCAGCTCGGGCTCCAGCGCTCCCTCGGCCGTCAATGTGTGGTTTGCGATGTCCTTCGCCGTCAACACGACGAGCTTGTCCGTGGCCATGCCCGGCGCGCCGATGACGAGGATCAGGGCTGCGACTCTCATGCTGTCACCTCGCTCACGCGATGTGCGTGGCAAGGGCCCTTCCGCGTGCGGGCATGGTGGGCCTCTCGTCACGAACCTCTCCCGAGGGGAGAGAGAGGTCTGCGGCAGGCGATTCGCGGTGCGACCGAGTATGATAGAACGTCGGGCAGCGGGATGGCGCCGCTTCGGAGAGGCCGCGCGGGTTGATTTGCGTCGATGTGGCGAAACAGCTTCGCGACTTCCGCTTGGAGGTCGCGTTCGAGGTCGGCACGGGCGAGTGTCTGGCCCTCGTCGGCCCGACCGGCTCCGGCAAGACCACAATCCTGCGCATCATCGCCGGCCTGGAGGTGCCGGACGTGGGTTGCGTGCGGATCGATGACGCCGTGCTGGTGGATGCGAGTACCGGCGTGTTCCTGCCTCCGCAGCAACGTCACCTCGGCATGGTGTTCCAGGACTTCGCCCTGTTCCCACATATGACGGTCCTCGGCAATGCCGCCTACGGAGCCAGGGCTCGGGGCCTTGGGACGGCGGCCGCCGAGGAAGAGGCACGGAAGGCCATCGGCATCGTCGGGATGGCGGAGCACGAGCGAGTGAGGCCGGGGCAGCTCTCCGGCGGCCAGCGACAGCGCGTCGCGCTCGCCCGTGCGCTGGCCAGCCAGCCCAGGGCGCTGCTGATGGACGAGCCGATGTCCGCGCTCGACGCGAGCACGCGGCGGCAGGTGAGGGGACAGCTCAGCCAGCTCCTCTCCGGTCTCGGGCTCCAGACCATCATCGTGACTCACGACGTCGTCGACGCCCTTACGGTGGGTGACCGAGTATGCGTCATCAACGAGGGCAAGGTTGTTCAAGTCGGAACGCGCGCCGAGTTGCTGTCCGAGCCGCGAACGCCGTTCGTCGCGGAGTTCATGGGCGTGAACCTGCTGTCGGGCCGCCTGACGCGCGACTCGACGGGAGGGCTTGTCGCGGTGTGCGGCGGGGCGGTCTTCCGTGCGTCCGGAATGGTGCAAGACGCCGAGGAAGGCGCGGAGGCCCACCTCACCTTTGCCCCGGCGGATGTCCTCCTCGCCAGGGAGCCGCCGGTTGGCTGGATCGCCAATGTCGTAGAGGGGCGCGTGGAGTCCATCACGCACCTCGGGACGCGGAGCAGGATCACGGTCCGGAACGAGCTGTCAGTGGTCGCCGAGATCGCGTACACGGACGAGGACAAGCTGAACCTGCGAACGGGAGACAGCGTGTACGCCTGCATACCACAGGCGGCACTGAAGTGGTACCGGTAGCGTCCTGCACCCGCCAACCGGAGGAAGGTGTTGTCGCAATGGAGCACGAGCACGGCGTCGAGAGCGGCCGTCATAGCACATCCGTCAGGCATGTGGGGCGCATCCACCGCGACGGTCTGACAACCGGCCAGCGGGTGGCGGATCGGCTGGCCACCGTCGCCGGGAGCTGGGGCTTCATCATTACGTTCGCGGTGTTCCTGGTGGTCTGGATGATCGTGAACACCCTTGTGCTGCTGCGGAGGCCGTTCGACCCCTACCCCTTCATCCTTCTGAACCTGGTGCTGTCCTGCATGGCCGCCGTTCAGGCCCCGGTCATCATGATGAGCCAGAACAGGCAGGCCGCCCGCGATAGGTTGCGCGACGATGAGGACTACGAGACCAACGCGCGCGCCGAGCGCGAGATCGCGCACGTGATGGATGAACTGGACAATATGCTTCCGGCTCTGCAGAAGCTCGTGGAGATCCACGCGGCGGACCAGTCGGCCGACGGTGCGCCGCCCGCGGAGAGGGGCGTTTCGACGACCGATGCTTAGTGAGTCGGAGCTCGAGAAGTACAAACGGCAGATCCAGATCCCCGGGCTTGGCGAGGAGGGGCAGGAGAAGCTCAAAGCCGCCAGCGTCCTCGTCACGCGCGTCGGGGGGCTAGGCGGGCCGACAGCCCTGTGGCTCGCAGCAGCCGGCGTCGGCAAGATCGTCATCGCCCACGACGGTGCTGTGACGCCGTCGAACCTCAACCGCATGATCCTTGTGCGGGGCGACGGCGTCGGCAAGCCCCGCGCTCCACAGATGAAGGAGACCCTCAACCGCTTCAACCCCGACCTCGAGGTCGTGGCAGTCAACGACAACGCGACGCAGGAGAACGTCGCTGAGCTGGTCGGCCAGGTGGACGTGGTCTGCGACACGACGCCGCACTTCGGCGAGCGCCTGCTCCTGAACAAGGAGTGCTGGCGCCAGGGCAAGCCGATGGTGGATGCGGGCATGAACGGCATGGAGGCCCAACTCACGACCATCATTCCTCCCAACTCGCCCTGCCTGGCATGCCGTGTGCCCGTGGTGCCGGAGTGGTGGCATCCGCTCGGCTTCGGCGTGCTGGGCGCGGTCGCGGGTTCGCTCGGCGCCCTGGCCGCCGCGGAGGTGGTGAAGCTCATCACCGGTTACGGGGAGCTGCTGGTGGGTCGGCTGCTCAGCTACGATGCGGAGGATATGACGTTCAGCGTCTATGACATACACAAGAGACCGGGCTGCGAGGTCTGCGGCTGACGGTCGCGTTCGGGACGGGCGCATTGCCATGCGCCCCTACGATGCGTTGCTCATGCGTGCGCGACACTGGAGGCTCATACATGGCCGTTACCATCAAGCTCCCGACCCCGTTGCGCAGGCACGCGGGGCAAGCGAAGACCGTGCAGGTGGCAGCAGTGACGGTCGGGGAGGCGCTCGGTAAGCTCGTCGAGGCACATCCCGCGATGCGCGACAGCCTCTTTGATGGCGAAGGCCGCGTGAAGCAGTGGGTGCGGGTGTTCCTCGGCGAGCGGGACATCGACGATCTCGGCGGCGTAGATACGCCTGTGACCGACGGAGACGCGATCTCCATCATCCCGCCGATCGCCGGGGCCTGAGCGGGGCCCCGGGAAGGGGTGAGCGACGTGCTCACTACGGAGCAGAGGAAGCGGTACGATAGGCAGGTGCTGTTCGAGCCGCTGGGCGAGCGCGGCCAGGAGGCGCTGCGGGATTCCTGCGTCGCCATCGCGGGGCTGGGCGCGCTCGGGGCACTCGCCGCGGACATGCTCGCCCGCGCCGGAGTGGGTCGGCTCAGGCTGATCGACTACGACGTTGTCGAGCTGTCGAACCTCCAGCGGCAGATACTGTACGACGAGTCGGACGTCGAAAGTGGCAGGTCGAAGGCCGAGCTCGCGGCCCGCAGGCTCAGGCGGGTCAACTCCGCGGTCGACCTGGTGCCCATCACAGAGAAGGTCACCGAGGAGAACGCAGAGGACCTGATCGGGGTCGCCCACCTGGTAATCGACGGGGTCGACAACTTCCGGGCGAAGTTCGCCCTCAACCGCGCCACCGTGAAGCTCGGGATCCCCATGATCTACGGCGCGCTATCCGGTACGTACGCTCTGTCGATGCCTATCATCCCCGGAGAGACCGCCTGCCTGGGGTGCGTCTACCGCGAGGAGCCGGACGCCGCGTCGAGCGAGACCGCGAGCACCGCGGGAGTCATCGCGCCCACGGTCGCCGCCGTCGTGGCGCTCCAGGTAGCCAACGCGATCAAGCTGCTTATCGGAGCGCGTGGGGAGGTACTCGAGGGGCTGGCGCAGATCGACGTGTGGGACGGTGACTTCAAGGTGACGCCGTGGCCGCGCCGCACGGATTGCCGCATCTGCGGCGAGTGCGGCGGTGGTGGGAGATGAAACTCACGACACTCGCCGCCAAGTTCCTGCGCATCGGCGCGACCGGCTTCGGCGGCCCAATGGCGCTCATCGGCTTGATGGAACAGCACTTCATCAAGGAGACCGGTGATCTCACGCCCGAGGACCTGGCGGACGGGATCGCGATCGGGCAGACACTCCCAGGGCCCGTGGCGGTTGACTGTGCCACCCACCTGGGCTATCGCACGCGGGGCGTCGTGGGCGCCGTGGTGAGCACGATATGTCTGATTCTGCCGGCATTCGTGCTGATGCTCGTCCTCAGCCCTCTCTACTTCGAGTACGGCAAGGTGCCCCAGGCCATCGCGTTCTTCCGCGGCGTAGGTCCGGCGGTCGTTGCCGTGATCCTGGTCGCCGCGTGGCGGCTGTCGAGGAAGTTCGTCGGCGATATCCGCGCCGGGGTTGTGGCCGGCCTCGCCTGCGCGGGGATCGTGTTCCGCGTCAACCCCGTGCTCATCATCCTGGGTTCCGGGCTTGTCGGGCTGCTGATCGGGGGCCCCAAGAAGAAGCCCGAGCCCGAAGCGCAGACGGAGGGGGCGAGCTGATGGACTCCCTCCGCCTCGCGCTTGTGTGTCTCAGGATCGGGGCCGTAGTGTTCGGCGGCGGGATGGTCATGATCCCGCTGATGGAGCACGATGTCGTCGATACGCACCACTGGCTCGACAATCAGCAGTTCGTGGACGCCGTGGCGCTCGGTCAGCTCACACCGGGCCCGCTGCTTGTCACAGCGACGTTGGTGGGCTACAAAGTGGGAGGCTTCGCGACGGCGACGCTGGCAACGGTGTGCATCTTCCTACCGTCCTTCCTTATGACCCTGGTCGCCTCGCGGCAGCTCCAGAGGCTTCGGAAGAGCGCGTGGGTGAACAGGTTCCTGTGGGGCGTGCGTGCGGCGGTCGTTGGGATGATCGTCGGCGCCGCGTTCTCGATCGCGCGGAACTCGTGCACCTCTGTCGATACGGCGATCTTCAAGGCGATCTTCGCGGCCGGGGCTCTGGTGGTGCTGCTGGGGACGAAGGTCGATGCGGGGCTGGTGGTCGTGGCGTGCGGCCTCGTCTCGTTGGCACTGAGCGACATCATTCCCGTTGGTACGTAGTGGCGAGCCAGCGTGCTCGCCCGCGGGCGGCCACGCTAGTCCGCCCCTACGTCGAAGGAGGTGGCGCGGATGCGGGATAACCCGGGTTCCCGGGCAGCGCTCGTGGGGCTGGCGATGTGTGTCGCACTCGGCCTCGGCTCGTGCCGCCACGCACGCCAGGGGGAGAGGCTCAGCATCCGAGGCGTCCCCTCGCTCGATCCGCTCGTGGCCGACATCATCGCCGGCCTGAGACAAGCACACCCCGAGCTTGAGGTGACCGCCGACTGCCTCTGCCCGCCCTGCGCGGTGCCCGACAAGCACTCTCCGGAGCCGTTCGATGTGTGGCTAGTGTGGGGCCGGTTCGAGCTGGATCAGGTGACCGCGAGCGGCGCCGCCGAGTTCGCGCGTATGGAGGACGTCGGCGAGACGCACCTGGCGCTTGTCACCGTCCCAGAACTCGCCGACAAGGTGAAGGGGCTCTGCGACCTTGGCGACCCGGCCGTAACGGGAGTCGGTCTCGGGGACCCCTCTTCTGTGGCGGTCGGGAATTATGCGCAAAAAGCCCTAGAATCTTGCGGGCTTTGGACCTCCGTCGAGAGCAAGATGGTCAAGGCCGACACAGGGTGCGAGACGCTCAAGAACCTATCGATGGGCACAAGCTACAACGCGGCGATAGTGCTCGACGCGTGCGTCGCGCACGGGGGGCGCCTCGTGCACGTCGCGCAGGAACTCGGACCGGACGTGGCGCCGGCGGTGCCCCTCGTAGCGGCAGTGGAGAAGGCCGCGCCGCACCCCGACTCGCCGGAGAAACTCCTCGAGTTCCTTCGGAGCCCACAGGGGCAGCAGGCGTTGACGCGGAACCGCGTGACTCCTCTAGGGTCCGCGCGGGATACGCAGTCTGAGAGCGCCGGCTAGCCGGGCCGGCTGCGATGGTGGAGGCGGTTTGATGCGACGTTCGATGCTAGCGATCATCCCATCCCTCCTGCTCCTGGCTCTTGCCGGTTGCGCCAAGCAGGAGGTCGGCACCCCGGCCGCGCCGGCTAGGCCGGGGCCCACTAAGTCCGGGGCGGCGGCTGAGTCAGTAGCCTCCGCCGGCGGAACGCTCACAGTGTTCGCCGGATCGGCGTCGATGCCGGCACTCCGCGAGCTAGGCCCCGCCTACGAGAAGAGGGCGGGCGTCAAGGTCGAGGTGACGTCCGGCGGCTCCGGCTCCGTGTTGACCCAGTTCTCGCAGGATCACTTCGGCGACCTCTATATCCCAGGCTCGGACGACTTCATGGACAAGGCCGAGAAGAAGGATGCCGTGCTCAAGGACACGCGGTCCATTCTCGTGTACCTCGTCCCCGTCATCTGCGTGCCGAAGGGCAATCCGAAGGGCGTCCGGTCGTTGGAGGACCTATCGCGCGAGAACATGCGTGTGGTGATCGGCGACGTGGACGCGGTCTGCCTCGGTGCGATCGCCAAGGACGTGCTCACGGAGGCGGGGCTGTGGGAGAAGGTGCAGCCGCGGATCGCGACCTACGCCTCGAGTTGCGAGGACACGCTCAGTCGGCTCGTCATGGGTGAGGCGGACGTTGTCATCGGGTGGGATGTCTTCGCCAAGCAGAACCCCGACAAGGTCGAAGCCGTGCCGCTCACGCAGCAGAGCGCGCGGGCGCGGAACATCCCCGCGGCAGTCATCAAGTGGTCCAAGCAGCCGGAGAAGGCCAAGGACCTTATCGAGTTCCTCCGCTCGCCCGAGGCGAAGGAGATCTGGACGAAGTACGGCTACACGATCGACAACCCGGAGGTGTCCGGCAAGAGTTGATCGCCCGGGCCGGCCACAAGCCCAGGAGGATCCGCCGGCCCCACCCGGCCGCGGCGCTCGTGATCGGGACGACGCTCGTGTACGTGGTTCTGGTGGTGGGGCCGCTCTTCCAGCTCTTCGCGTTTGCCCCGTGCTCGATGATGATCTGCCCGGCGACGCTCGAGATCGTGAAGCGGACGCTCACGCTCACCCTTCACACGAGCCTCATCGCCACAGCCCTCTCGGTCGCGTTCGGCATCCCGGCCGCCCTCTGCCTCGGTCGCATATCGTTCCGGGGCAAGGCCATCGTCAACGCGCTGGTCGAGCTTCCGATCTCGCTTCCCCCGCTGGTGATAGGCGTCGCCCTGTTGCTGGTCTGGGGAAGGCGGGGCGTGCTGGGCTCATACCTCGACAGTGCCGGCTACCCACTGAGCTTCACGTCAGCCGCGGTCGTCATCGCGCAGTTCGTGGTAGCATCGCCCTACTTCGTGCGGATCGCGAAGGCGGCGATCGAGCAGGTTCCCCGCGCTCTGGAGGAGGCGTCGCACACCCTCGGAGTGGGCACCCTGAGAACGTACCTCCGCGTCACGCTCCCGCTCGCCCGCGGCGGCATCCTGACGGCGCTGCTCACCTGCTGGGCGCGCGCGATGAGCGAGTTCGGCGCGACCATCATGTTCGCGGGCAACTTCCCCGGGCGCACCCAGACGGTTCCGCTGGCCATCTTCACCACCATGCAGTACGACATCACATCATCTGTCGGCCTGTCGATCGTCATGCTCACGTTCTCGCTGGCGTCGTTCGCGGTCGCGCAGCTCTGCATCTCCCGTTTCGCGCCGGCGCACGTGTGAGCAAGCACTGACACCTCTCCCTCCGGGAGAGGTCGACGCGGAACGCAGTGACGCGGCGGGTGAGGGACGCCACGCGGCGAGTCCGCTGTACGCCCCTCACCCCGGCCCTCTCCCGGAGGGAGAGGGGGTCGCGGCGCTACCTGTTCCCCGCCGCCAGGCCGTTCGACGTGAGGTACGTGTAGCTGTCGACGACGGCCTGCATCATGTCCGTCTTGCAGAAGTCCAGCTCGACGATGGCCCATTCCACCACCTTGGGATCGGCTGCGGCGAACACCGCGGGCATGTCGACCTTGCCTTGGCCGACCGCAGTGTGCGGATCCGGCGGATCACCGGTGAGCGGGCCGTCCTTGACGTGCAAGAGCGGCACGCGCTTGCCGTGCTCCTTGAGTACCGCTGCCGGGTCGCCCCCGCCGAACGCGGCCCAGTACACATCGAGCTCTGAGAATGCGTCCGGCGCCAGGTCCATGATGATGTCGTAGGGGACCTTCCCGTCGACCTTCAGGAACTCCCACCAGTGGTTGTGGAAGACGAACTTGAGGCCGCTCGGCTTCAGCACTTCCGCGGCGGCCTGGAACTTCGCGGCGGTCGCCTTGACGCCGTCCATCGTGTTGACGTCGCCGGGGCCGACCCCGCTGACGACAAACCTGGCGCCGAGCGTCCTGCACTGGTCGACGATCTCGTCGACCGTCTCCGGCGTGGGCATTCCGCCGTGGCCGGAGCAGATCGCGATGCCCAGGTCGTCCGTGAAGGCGCGGAACTCCTTCGGCGTCATGCCGTTGGTGCCGCCGATCTCGATCCCCTTGTACCCGATCTCAGCGATCTTCTTCACCGTGCCCTTGAAGTCCTGAGCACACAGGTCCCGGACGGTGTAGAGCTGGATTGCGATGGGCTTCATTGCACCCTCTCCTGTTCCGCGTTGCGGGTGTAGCGTGGGACGCGAGTTCCCCCTATGGGGACCCGTCCCCTCCGTCGGCAAGGGGCGAGGCGGCGCGGGGCCGAACCTCTCCGCAGCCGCCAAGCGGCCACCGTGCCCGGCAGGGAGTTGAGGCGCCGTGTCCCGCCCCATCAGCATCGACCCGGACAACCCGAAGGTGTTCCTGTTCAGAGGCAAGCCACGCGTGCTGCTTACCGCGACCGAGCACTACGGCGCGGTGATGAACCGCCCGTTCGACTTTGGGCGCTACCTCGCCCAGGCGGCCGAGGAGGGGATGACACTCACGCGCCTCTTCACCCTGTTCAGAGAGCTGCAGTCGGCCCACAATCCCTACTCTACCTGCAAGCCGGACTCGACCGACTACGTAGCGCCCTTCGAGCGCACCGGGCCCGGAAACGCGCTGGACGGTCTGCCGCGGCACGACCTCGACACGCCCAGCCCTGAGTACTTTGGCCGCCTGGAGCGGTTCATCGCCCGTGCGTCGGACGCTGGGATCATCGTCGAGGTGGTCCTGCTCAGCAACACCTACGGGCCCGAGGTCTGGGCGCTCAACCCGCTCCATCACCTCAACAACGTGAATGACCTAGAGGAGACCCGGTGGCCGGATTACATGTCTCAGCGCCATCCTCGACTCTTCGAGCGGCAGGTCGCGCACGTGCGCGCGATCGTGGACGCGACGAAGCACTTCGATAACGTCATCTACGAGGTATGCAACGAGCCGGGCGGCGGCTTCCCCGGGGAGGGACACCCCGGCCCCAGCGAGGTGAACGAGTGGGTCGAGGCGCTGGCCGCCGTCGCAGGAAAGGCCGACAACCGCCCGCCCGGCAACCACCTCTTCGCCGGCCAGGAGGCTTTCGACTACGAGCCCTTCACCCAGCTCAGCGACAAGTCGTTCGACGCTATGAGCATGGACGTTGTCAACATCCACCCGCTGCCGAACACGGTCTACGACGGCCGGACCTATGACATGGGCGCGTTCATGTCCAAGCAGCTCTGCCTCCGCGCGTTGCGCGACTACTGCCTGGCGACCCACCATGAGCGGAAGCCGCTGAACATGGACGAGGACAACGTCGCGAGTCGCTTCCGCGATCCCGACGGATGGACGATCCACCGCAAGCGCGCGTGGACGACGCTCATGTGCGGCTGCCACTACGACTACATCGACTTCTCGATCCTCCCTCACCTCGAGACGGGGACGGCGGAGTCGCGACGTCACATAAGGACGTGGTTCGGGCACCTGTCGCGGTTCATACACTCGATCGACCTTGCCGTCGCCCGGCCAGCCCCGGAGGTCGTCGCGCACCGACCGCCGCACACCCTCGAGTGCGCTCTGGCCGCGCCGGGCGAGGACTATCGGGTGTACCTGGCGGACGAGCGCGAGCTCGAGGTGCCCGGGGCCGGCGCGCCGCTGCACGGGGAGCTGGTGATGCGTCTGCCGAAGGGGGAGTACCGCGCAGCTCTGTTGTCGCCCGAGACGGGGCTCTACTCGCCTGAGATCGTCGTGTCGGGAGGGCCCGAGACACGGCTGGAGCTGCCGAGCTTCAGCCATGACATCGCGGTCCGGCTGGTGCGGACGGGCTGACGGGCTGCACTCCCCCGAAGCGCGAAAGCGCGGCGTCGAGGCACGCCGCCACCGCAGTGTGCTGTGGCAACCACTCAGTACAGCTCGTACGCCCGCTCTTCATGCTCCGTCGTGTCAAGCCCGATGATCTCATGATCCGCCGGCGAGCGCAGGCCGAGGAGCTTGTGGCAGATGAGCCCGAGCACCAGACTGCCGACGAACCCGAATCCGATGGTGGCCAGCACCGCGACCGCCTGGATGCCGACCTGTCCGGGGTTGCCGTAGAACAGGCCGTTCCTGCCTGCCTCATTGATCGCCGTGGTGGCGAGGATACCCGTCATGAGCGCGCCCAGCGTCCCGCCCACGCCGTGGATGCCCAGCACGTCGAGCGAGTCGTCGTAGCGGAACCGGCCCTTGGCGACCACCGCGCAGTAGCAGGCGGCGCCCGCAAGCAGCCCGATCACCAGGGCCGAGCCGGGCGTCACGAAGCCGGCCGCCGGTGTCACAGCCACGAGGCCCGCGACGCAGCCCGATGCCGCACCCAGCGTGGTGGGCTTGCCCCTGTGAGCCGCCTCAGCGATGACCCAAGACAGCGTGGCGGCCGCGGCCGCCATGTGAGTCGACACGAACGCGGACGCTGCAAGGCCGTTCGCCGCCAACGCGCTGCCCGCGTTGAAGCCGAACCAGCCGAACCAGAGGATCCCGGCGCCGAGCACGGTCAGCGGCAAGCTATGCGGCGCCATTGGGCTCTCCCGATGGCCGATGCGCGGCCCTATCACCAGTATGAGAGCCGCCGCGGTGGAGGCCGACAGGATGTGCACGACCGTTCCGCCCGCGAAGTCGATCGCGCCCATCTCGCGCAGCCAGCCGCCTGGCGCCCACACCCAGTGCGCGACCGGCGCGTAGATAAGCACCGCCCACAGACTGAAGAACACCATCAGGGTGCTGAACTTCGTCCGCTCGGCTATCGCGCCGGTCACGAGGGCGGGCGTGATGACCGCGAACATGGCCTGGAATATCATGAAGGCGAGGTGTGGGATGGTCCCTGCCAGGTTCGCGTTGGGGGCCGCGCCGACCCCGTTTAGGAACACGTAGTCCAGACCGCCAACGATGTGGGAGACGTCCGGGCCGAAGGCCAGACTGTAGGCCGCGACACCCCAGACGACGCTCGCGAGCCCGATGAGGAAGAAGTTCTGCAGCAGCATGTTGAGGACGTTTTTCGCCCTGACCATGCCGCCGTAGAACAGCGCCAGACCCGGGGTCATGAGGAGCACGAGCGCCGCGCTGACTAGCACGAATCCTGTGTCGCCGGTGTTGAGCTCGGGCATGGTCCTTCCCTCCGAGGTGCTACTGGTGGCCCGAGATGGCCCCACGAGGCGGGGCCTAGAGCGCGTCTGGGCCGCGCTCACCTGTGCGGATCCGCACGACGTCGGAGACGGGTGACAGGAAGATCTTGCCGTCTCCTACGTCGCCCGTTCGCGCGGCTTCGGTGATGGCTGCGATGACGGCGTCGACGGCGTCATCCTGGACCACGACGTCGACCTTGACCTTGTGCAGCAAGTTGATGGTGTACTCGCTGCCACGGTATCGCTCAGTGAACCCTTTCTGGCGTCCACAGCCGCGGATCTCGGTGACGGTCATGCCGTGTATGCCCGCCCCGTTGAGCGCGTTGCGGACGCTGTCGAGCTTGGCCGGTCTGACGATGGCTTCGACCTTGGTCACTACACCTCAGCTCCCGTTGCCAGATTTACGGCAGCGGTCTGCCGGCATGTCATTGCCGGATTATCCGGGTCGCGCTGGAGGCTGTCAAGGCCGGGGTACTCACCGCTTGGGTGGCGTTTGCCACGGGGGTGGGGTTCGCGCGAGGGCAGGGCGTGCCAGCCGCACGCCGTGGCTGCATCGACGGCGCATCATGCGCTTAGTGGGGGCGCCCAGGGCTCAAGGTCGGTGGGCCGTCAGCCTAGCCTTGAGGAACTCGGCCAGCGCCTCGCGCCACTCGCGTGGCGACTCTACTCCGGCCTCATGCAGCCTCCGGTGCCCGAGCACTGAGTACGCCGGCCGGCGGGCGGGTGACGGATACTCCGCAGACGTGATGTGCTTGACGCGTGTCTCAGACCCGATCAGGCGGAACAGCTCGTCGGCGAACGCCGCCCATGAGCACTCCCCGGAATTCGTGATGTGGAAAGTCCCTCTCGCGCCCGTTCGGAGCAGCTTGACGGCGGCCTTGGCGAGGTCGGCAGTGTTGGTGGGCGTACAGACCTGGTCGTTGACGACCTGCACTTCCCTGCGCCCACTCCGCCAAAGCCGGAGCATCGTGTCCGCGAAGTTGGCACGCTCAATGACGGGGATGTGCACGCCGTAGAGGCCGCTCGTGCGGAGGATCAGGTGGTCGTCCGTGGTGAGCCTGATAACCTCCTCGCCGGCGTGCTTCGAAACCCCATAGACGCACACGGGGCACGCCGGGGAGTCTTCATCGTACGGGGCATCCGCTTTGCCGTCGAACACATAGTCGGTCGAGACCCATACGAGCACGGCGCCGACCTCGCGGGCCGCGACAGCGAGGTTGCGCGTGGCGACGGCGTTCATCTGGAACGCCACATCGGGGTGGGTCTCGCTATCATCCACGCGATGGAACGCGGCAGTGCTGATGACGAGGTCGGGCCTCACGCGGCGGCACTCCATCAGGACCGACTCGGCGTCGCGGATGTCGAGCTCCTCCGAGGTGGGCGTGGAGAGGTCAGCGTCCATGAGCTCGGCGGCTATGTCGCTGCCCAGCATACCGTGGCCGCCGATGAGCAGTACCCTCATGCATGGCCTCCCGAGGCGAGAATGAGCGCGGTCAGCACAGGAGTCGCTTCATTCGGCCCGCTCGTCGGGCGGCCCTTCCGCCCACGCGGGGAGGGACGCCGCGGGTCAGGTCTCGTACGATCCCCTGTCCTCAGGCTTCTCCGGAAGCCGGCCCGGCGCGGTCCCCTCCGACTCGGCCGGCGGAGACGCACGCCCGTCGAACCTGATGTCGGAAACGCGCCAGTCGTCTGACGGGCCGTCGAGCACCACGGTGCACGCGGTGCTGCCGCGGTCTCCGCGGATGGAGTAGGTGATCTCGGCGTGCCCGCCCGCGTTCTCGATGTTGATGGTGCTCGATCCTCCGAGCACCGTCGCGCGAAAAGCCTGGATGGTGCCGACGCGGCGGCGCACCTCCGCGCCGAGAGTCCTGGCCCGCGACTCGCCGCCCTGCGTGACAGCCCCTGCGGCGGCCCAGTTCTCCGACTTCGCGGCGCCAAACCACGCATCCGCCGCGGCGACCGGTTTGCCCATTATCTGCTTGTTCAGGTAGAAGCACCCGCCGCACACACGGAGGCCTGCGAGAGCGACGAATGCTAAGATGCCGCAGCCCAGCCACCAACAGGCCCGGCCGCGACGCTCGGGGGGGAGGTAGCCGGTCGGGGGGTAGTACGGGCTACTCACGATCATCCCTCTGTCTCGCGTAGAAGCTCCGCCCGAGCGTCCGGTCGTAAGCGGTGAAGTCGGCTCCATCGTCACGCGCGATCTGTACCGCCGACAGCGCCCGGTTCGCCTGCGCGTCGGTGTTCTCGATGAAGTGTACCGCAATGGCCTCGGGGGTCAGTGGAAGCACGGGAGCGCCGTACTCGTACTGCCCGTGGTGGCTGAGGATGATGTGGCCGAGCTGCCGCCGGGTCTCCTCGGGGAACCCCTCGATCGCGTCCGCTTCCCGCATCACCCACTCGTACCCGAGCACCACGTGCCCCACGAGCTGGCCGGGAACGGTGTATCCGATGTGCGTCGTGGCCTCCAGCTCGAGGATCTTGCCGATGTCGTGCAGGACGATGCCCGCGAACAGGAGGTCGCGGTCGAGCGACCTGTGCACCTTACAGACGTTGACGGCGATGTACAGGCAGCCCACGATGTGCTCGATCAGGCCGCCCAGATAGGCGTGGTGCAGAGCCTTCGCGGCGGGAGACCGGAGCAGGCGCGGCGTGATGTCGTCCGTCGCCAGGTAGCGGTCGATGAGCTGCTTCAGATGCGGGCACTTCAGGTTGTCGTCGACCACGCGCCTGGCGGCGGCCAGCATCGTCTCGGGATTGTGCGGGCTTGCCGGCAGGAAGTCAGCGGGGTCGTAGTCCCCTTCAGCCACCGGCTCTATGCTGCGGAGGATGGCCTGCACGGCGCCGCGGTAGACCTCGACGTGCCCCTCGACGTAGATCACGTCCCCCTCGCGGAAGCCCTTGGCGATGACGTCGGCGGACTCCCACACGCGGGCGGGAATGGCCCCCGTGCGATCTCCCAGGTTAAGGGCAAGGTAGCCGCTTCTCTTGCTGGCGTCTTTGAAGGCCCGGAGTTGGACGTCCAGGGCCACGAACTGAGCCGCCAGCGCGTCCCCTTCGCTGAGTTCTGAGACGAATGGATGGGCCATGGTCCGGCTTAGAGGTCCTTCACCTCACGTCCGGTCGGTCCGCCTGTCCCGGACCCGCCACCGGACGTGTCGCTTCCGGAGGTCGCGCCCGTGTCACCGCCATTGCCGGATGGGCCGCCTGCCGGTGGCGTGGTGGTCCCGCCACCGTTTCCGGTTGGATTGCCCGTAGGCCCTGTCGTTCCGCTTCCGACCCCGGTCGGCGGGGTCGTCCCGCCACCGGCGGATGCGGTTCCGCCGCCGTTGCCCGATCCTCCGCCTGCCGGGGTCGATGAGCCCATCAGGCCCTGGCCCTCGAGCTCGCGCTGGTACGCGGCGGCCTCCTCCTGCGAGCCGAATGCACCGGACTCGAGACGGTACTCGGTCTTGCCGGATGGGTCCTTGACCGTCGTGACGGTCGCCGGTCTGCCACTGTCCCGCAGGCGCGCGGCCGCCGCGCGGGCCTCCTCCTCCGAGCCGAAGACCCCCACAGTGACGGAGTTGCTGAGGCGACCCGCCTGCTCGTCTCTGGTGACCATTCCGGTGAGCTTCAGGTTCTTGATGAGCTCTTCGCGCGAGATGCCCGTCGTCTCCGTGGTGGCCTCTGACTCGGTCTTCTCCTCATCCCGGCTCAGCTCCCACGCCGCGCCGGACGAGTACCCGCCGGCACTGATGTCGACCGACATCAGGTCATCCATCACGACATCAGCTTGGAGGGAGTCGGGCCCCGGATGGTAGACCCGGCGCTCTATGCCGCTCCCATCGGTGATGTACTTGAACTGCCCGACCCAGGACGATCCGGCCTTCAGCTCCCGAACCGGGACGGCATCGAGCACAAGCACCCCGGCGTACCACGCTCCGTAGCTGTAGGCGACCCCGCCGACGACCAACAGGAATAGCCCGACGCCCGCCCAGAAGCGCGTCGGTCCGGCGAGCACTTGTGACACGTCCCTTATGTTGGCCACCTAGGTCCTCCTCATGCCCGGGCCGGTCCGCATCGGCCCGGTCGGCGCGTTCGGCGGCGGGCCCTCCGGCTCCTCAACATCCCGCGGCAGCATATCCCCCTGCACCCGGTAACGCTCGAGGTACATCATCGCCACCCCATCGCCGGGGTGGTGCTTCAGCAGCGTCTGGTAGACCTCGGCGGCGCCCGCCCATTCGTGCGCGCGCCTGAGCTGTGCCGCCAGCTCGGCGCAGTTGATGCGGTCTTCGGGCGCGAGCTCGTAAGCCCTCCGAAGGAACGCCAGGGCACGCTCCGGCTCGCCCCACATCCGGGCGAGCGTGCCACCCTCCTGCCAGAAGCCCGGGGCCTCCGGGAAGCGCGCGGCCGCGTGATCGAGCAGCGCGGCGCCCGCGTCGCGGCAGCCCCAGCTCCAGGCCAGCCAGGCCGCGTCCAGGTACCCGCGCGCGTAGTCGCCGGCAAGCTCCGAGGCCAAAACAGTCGCCACCGCGGCACGGCCGTAGTCGCCCCTGTGCCAGTGCAGGTCGCTCTCCGAGATCAGTGCGTTGACGAGACCCTCCCGCAGCACGGCCTCGAGCGCAGACTCCTGCCCGGCCGGGCCGACCAGCGTCAATGCGAGAAAAAGCGTCGCACTCACAGTCACCCCTCCTGAACCAGGCGCAGGTGCCCGTGCGAGGCGTAGACAGCCACTGCGGGGCACGCGGAGGCCACGTCTCGCGCGATGCGCCAGTCGGCTTCGTACCACACGCCCAGGCTGGCGGCCTCAATCGCGTCAAGCGCGCGCGCGACTCGCGAGGCGTGCTCAACGAGAATGATCGGCTGCGGCTCCCTGAGCATCGACGAGCCGCTCTCCTCACCTCTCAGGGGATCGGAATGCGGCACTGCCGGTCATCTTCCTTCTTCGCCCGACGCCGCGGAAAGCGCCAGCGCGGACGAGGTCGCTTCGATGCGTGCGACAGCCAGTAGAGATGATCCATCACGACACGCCTCGGCGCCAGAAGCAGGAACAGCCTCAGCGCGAGCATCAGCACCACCGCGTCGTCGAGGTAGCCGATTCCCGGAAACGCAATGTCCGACAGGCAGTCAACAGGTGATATAAGATACAGCACGGCGGCGAACGGCACGAGCTTGGCGAAGACCGAGACGCGAGGGTCCCGGAACAGACGCCAGCAGAGCAGAATGTGGCCCAGTGCGGCTCGCATGGACCCATTGTACCAGGACTACCGTCCAACAAAAAGCGGCACGGCGGCGCGCGGGGCCGCGGACCGCGGCGCGCGCCACCTGGCGGTGGCACAACGGAGGTGGCTTCAGTTGCGGCTAGGATCGTGCGTGTTGCTGGTAGGCACCCTGTTAGCGTCCTTGGCGAGCGCGACTCTCGCGCAGCCTGAGTCCGGTCCGAACATCATCAAGGATGAGGACCTCACGGCGAAGATCCCGTGGTACTTGGCATACTCGGTCGACACTCAGGAGAAGGGCCGCGCTGTGTACTGCGCCGGGCCGAGCGTCGAGAAGCCCTACCTCATGAGCGGCACGTACACCGTGGCGCCCCTCGGACCGGGCAATGAGCCCGCCTTTGCGTGGCGGCCGCCCGACGGGAACTCCTTGGCCCTCATCGCGGAGGCCGGGAACACGAACACGGTTGTCTTGTCGGACGGCAGCAGCGGCCGCACGGCCGAGCTGACCACGGGGATTTCGGGGCAGTGCTATGGGCCGGCCTGGTCGGCCACGGGGAAGTACCTGTCGGTCGTGACGCGCGGCGGCGCTGGGGTGTCGGTGTACGTGATCGATGTGGCCTCTTCGGAGGCGACCGAGGTCGCGTCCGGCGGGGTGGCGCGCGCGGTCTGGGCGCCGACCGGGGACAAGCTCGCTGTGGAGGCCGTCAACGGAGTGCTCGTGTGGAGCCCGGGGGACGACAAAGCCTCGGTCGTGCCCGGCACGGGCTCCGTGCAGGGGTCGCTCATGTGGTCGCACAACGGGGAGCTGGTGGCGTTCTCCGGGTTGCGCGCGGACGGCTCCAAGGGCATCATCGTCGCGAGGCCGTCGACGGGCACGAGCACCGAGGTGGGCAGCGTCGCCGATCTGCAGCTCGCGGCGATGAGCCCCAGCGCCGACGAGCTTCTCGCGGTCGCGCCCGGCCCGGACGGCGCGCTGAGGCTTTATCGCTTCGCCGCTCCCTGGCGCGACGGGCAAGACCTGACCGCGCTGCTCGGAGCGGGCTACTCGGTCCCTCAGCCGGAGCATCCCTACGGTGTGCTCGCGGGCTACTCGCCTAACGGATCCAACGTCTGCTTCGTGGCCCGGCCGGCCGACTCGGAGCTTGCGCGGTACCTGTACATCATGTCGCGCGGAGGCGCGCCGAAGTGCGTAAGCGAGCCGATCGGCGTGCAGGGCTTCAAGTGGGCACACGGGACCGACGACCTCGCCTTCAACGGCCGCAGGGGCTCGATCGGCAAGCTCTCTCAGTCCCTGTTCAAGGTGGCGGCCGGGACGGATCAGTACGAACGGCTGACGACCAACGTCCAGTGGTACGATTGGGAGCCCTCCGGCTCGTGTGTGGCCATTACCGCGACCATGAGCCGCAGCCTGGTGACGGCCCTCGGTGTGGTTGATGCCGGCACAGGCACGACCCAGTGGGTCGACACGGGGGTCACCGGCTTCGAGTGGTGCCCGAGGTAGGCTCTCTCCGGAGGGCCGGATGCGCGCCGTCCGCGCATCCGGCCCCGCCCAGTTGCGGCGTCTACCGACTCATCCGCGCTTCCACGAGCGAACGTACTCGACGCTGAACGTCGACGGCAGCTCCTCCGGCGTCGGGAGCCCGAACCACTCCGGCATCGTCTCGCTGTCGAAGTTCAGCGTCAGCGGCTGGTGCCAGTGAGTGTTCGGACCGCGCCGCACGAGGACGCCGTTCACGTAGAACCGCAGCTCGCTCTCGTCCCACTCCAGCCCGTACACGCGGTACTCGTCGGCGAGGTCTTTCGGTGCCTTCCAGATCGCCGCCCCGACCGCGAAGTGGTCCTTGATGGTGGGGGTCCTCATCACGTGGAGGGTGATGTGGACGTTCTTCTCGAAGCCGGGCGCCCCCGCTCCGATCTCGAAGACGTCGATCTCGGTCCACCACTTCTCAGTCGAGTTGTAGAACCAGAACGAGCTTGATCCGCGCGACCGCATAGGTCTGGCCTTCACCTCGAAGTAGCCGTAGCGCACGGTGGTCTTGCTCTGGACGGCAGCGCTCGTGAAGGTGTGATAGCCGTCGGCGCGGAGCTCCTCGGGCGGCTCTTCCGCGCGCATCGAGAGGTTGAGCTTCCCGTCCTTCACCTCGACGTTGCTCGCCAGGAACGCGGCAGGCTGACGGCCCTTCCAGCCGGGGTTCGTAGGCCACCACTTGCCCTCATCCAGCGTGTCACTTTCGAACTCATCCCACAGCGGTTCGTAGCGCACCCAGTCGCCGGCGTTCGCCTGATCGGACAAGGGGAGCTTCTGGTCGACATCATCGGGCAGCGGCGGCACCTCGGGATCGAGCATCTCCCACCCCGCCGACCACTGAGCCGGATCGGGGGCGGTCGGTGCGCCGGCGGGCTCTTGCCCCTCGATCGGGCCGAACTCGGCTGTCGCGAACAGACCCTCCACACCCACCGGCGCGTCTTTCCCGTCGGGCGGTATCGAGACAGCGGTGACAACTCCGCCCCGCGGCAACGCGAAGGGACCGGTGTACCTGCGCGACACAGCGGGCTCGCCGGCCGCGGAGATCCAGTAACGGACCTCGGCGTCCCCGGCGGCCGTGATGGTCACATTGCCGTCGGGGTCACGCTCGATCGTGGGCGGCGACGGCTTCTGGGCCGTGGCGAGGGCACCCACCCCGGCCACTGCCACAAGCGTGCCGACAAGAACGCGTGGCATCACACGACTCGCCTCCTTTGCCGTGCCGGAGTGTTCGCCGCGGCCGAGCGGAGTCCCTGGGCGGTAGGCCGCGGGTGTGAAACGGCCGAACCTACCGCCGCGTCTGACTCTGTTGAGACACCCTTCAAGGAGCGGACATGACCCGACCCGACCCGGACCATCGCACCAACCACGAACCTGCCCGCATGGGGCCGTTCCTGTGTCGGGCGACCTACCGGTCGCCCCTACGGGTCGCTCTCGCGGTGCTGACGGCGCTATGCCTCGGCCCGGTGGCCGCACAGGCGCCGTCGCCGACTCCGGGTCCCTGCGTCGCCGTGTTCGCGCCGGCGGACCTCCAGTCGGTGTACCGCGGCAGCGCGGATGTGGTCACGGCGGCTCTCGGTTTCGCGCAGGTCCCGCTGCTGCCGAACGAGTTCCCTACCCCGACGCCCGAACACCCGGGCGTGGCCTTCATGCTGCCCATGACCCTGTCGAAGGAACAGCGCGCGGCGTTCTCGGCGTTCCGCGCGAAGGGCGGCAAGGTTGTCTGCCTCGGCTTGCAGGAGCAGGGGGTGCTCGACGAGCTCAAGCTGAAGTACTCGACCCCGAAGGCGCCCGCGTCACAGCCCGTCGCGATCGCCGCCGACGCCGCGGCGCTGCCGGGCGGGCCCCAGTCGCTGAGGCAATACGCCGAGCGGGTCTCCGAGGTCAGCGGAGAGGGAGGGAAGGTCGGCGCCAAGTACGGCGACTCGGGCCCCGCCGCCGTGTGGCTCGGCGAGTCCGTCGCCGCCGTCGGCTTCACCCCGACCGCGGGCGACCGCCCCGGACTGGCCCAGCTCCTTCTGGCGATCCTCGCCGTCTACGACCCCGGGCAGGCCGCGGCGTCGCTCGGCGCCATGAACTCCAGCTTCGGGATCATGGGCCAGTTCCGCGGGCTGGGTGTGCTCCAGGCCTACGTAAGCCAGCAGAAGTCCGACGTCGCCTCGCGCCTGCTCGACGCAGGGGTCGAGGCGCACAGGCAGGCCCTGCTCGCGACACAGGAGTCCCGCCTGGCGGAGGCTATCACGCGCGCGGTCGAGGCCTCGGTGCTCGCGCACCGGTGCCTGTACGCGCTGGAGAAGCCGGAGGCGAACGAGATCAGGGCGGCGTTCGCGGCTCCGCCGGCTCCGGGCCGCGCAGGAGAGCTACTCGACACGCTGCGCGCGGGCGGGATGAACGCCGTGTTTCTGTACGTCGGCGACGCCCTGACCGCCCAGTACGCGAGTCAGCTCATCACACCCGCGGGCACCGGTGACCCTCTCTCCGATGTCGTCGCGGCCGCCGGCGCCTCCCCCGGCCTGGACGTGTTCGCCTGGCATGCCTGCTTCTACGCGATGGGTGCGCCCAAGGAGCAGCTAGCGCCCCTCAAGGACGCAGGCCGGCTCATGCTGGCCGGCGACAGCAAGCCGCTCGACTGGCTCTGCCTCACGAACGAGGAGAACCTCAAGCACGAGGAGGCGATCCTGACCGAGCTGGTCACCAAGTACCCGGTCCGCGGCGTCGTGCTCGACTTCCTCAGGTTCCCGAGCCGGTCGTATTGCTACTGCACGAGCTGCCGCGACGCGTTCAAAGCGGCTCACCCCGGATTCGGCGGAGCGTGGCCGCCCATCGGAGGGGGCGATGACGTCGCCTTCGTTAAGTTCCGTCCCGAACTCGTCACTCGTGCCGTCCGGCGCCTTGCCGCCGCCGTACACGCGGCCAGGCCGGGTGCCCTGGTCATCGCGACGGCGTTCGGTGACGACCGGACGAGCGTCGGCCAGGACGTCGCGGCCTGGCTCGGCGATGGCGGCGTGGACGGTCTGTGCCCGCTGCTCTACACGCAAGGCACAGCCGAGTTGCGCACGCAGCTTGCCGACTTCCAGCTCAAGACTCGTGGCGCCGCGCTGCTCGTTCCCGGACGCAGCCCCATGCCGCCCGGCTATGCGCCGTCCGACCCTGTCGATCTGCTCCGCGACATCGCGACGGTCAGGCAGGCGCGGTGCGACGGCCTCGCGTTGTACGCGTTCACCCCGGCCTCGGGCCGAGAGCTGGCCGAGGCGCTTGGCGCAGGCGCGTACCTGGGCGGGACAGCGCCACCCTACGGACCCGGTCCGACGACGTCGATCGCGCCGGAGCCGTTCCCCGACGTTGCACCGGGCTCGTACCCGCCGGCGGGCAACATAGCGGTCCACCTGGCCCTGCCGGGCGCATCCGCGGGCGAGGTGACGATCGTCGGCAGATCGCTGGACGGACCTGAAGAGAATGAGGTCGGCAAGGCCACGCTCAGCCAGGGGGGCGCGGACGCGACGGTCGCACTGCCACCGGGCGTCTGGCGCCTGTACGCGCGCGGCACGGCGACGCTGGAATCGGGCGAGACGCCCGTGTTCCGGTCCGGCCCGGTCCTGCGCGTCCTGAACGACAAGCAGTGGGAGTCGGCCGCCGCGGCTGCCGAGCGCGCCGGGCGGCTCGACGTGGCGGTGCTCTTCCCGGGGCGCGGAGCACAGTCGGTCTATGAGGAGCTGAGGGTCTCTCTGGATCCGACGTCCCGCGTGGAGAGCATCGAGCGCCTCGCGGAGAGGGAGTTGCAGGGCTGGGACGCGCTGGTGATCTCGGATCCGCCAGATCCGAAGATCATCACCCGCGAGGTGGCTGAGATGCTGCGCTTGTGGGTACAGGACGGAGGGCGCCTCATCCTGCTGCACAACGCGATCGGGCATGCCGGCTTCCCCCAGATCTTCCTCGAGATCGCAGGCACATTCCCCGAAGACACCGTGAAGGCTCGTGAGGCGAGGGTGAGCGACCTGAAGCACCCGGCTGCGGCGCTGCTCACCGGCATCGGACCCACCATCAAGCTCGAGAGCCAGGAGCAGGTGTTGGTGAGGCCGAATAGGCCCGGCGTCGCGCTTCTGGACACCGAGCCACCGGGCGATCCCGACAAGGCTCTTGCCGTGGCGTCAGGCTACGGAGCCGGGCGGGTCGTGATGTGCGGCATCCGCCTGGGACAGACCGATGCGGCCGAGGACGCGCGACTGTCAAGGGACGAGTCCGCTCTGCTCGTCGGCCTGGTGAAGTGGGCCACAGAGGGCTGCGTTCGCGTGGCGCCGCGACCGGCCGACGGAGGACACTAGACGAAGGGGGAATACGCGGTGCCGACTCCGATCCGCATCGTCGTGGGGGACAAGGTCCTCGACGCCGAGCTAAACGACACCGAGACCGCGAAGCTTATCGCGGAGGCCTTGCCTATCGCGGCCACCGGGGCGACTTGGGGAGACGAGATCTACTTCGGCATCCCCGTCGACGCCGACGAAGAGCCGGGTGCGAAGCAGTCGGTCGCGGTCGGCGACCTGGGCTACTGGCCGCCGGGGACGTCCTTCTGCATCTTCTACGGAAAAACGCCCATCAGCACCTCGACGGAGATCCTCGCCGCGAGCCCGGTGAACATCATCGGCCACCTCACGAGCGACCCCGCGCAGCTCAAGGGCACGCGCTCAGGCGTCGCGGCGCGGGTGGAGAAGGCGTAGGGGCATCCCGTAGACAGCGGGCTTCAGCCCGTTGTGGCCTGATCCGATGGGCTGAAGCCCGCTGTCTGGGTCGTTCCCATTCCCCGCACCTCGGCCCTTCGCCGAGGGCGGACGGGAGGGAGAACGCGCCGGCCCGGCGGAACTCCACCCGATCCCTCCCCAAGGAGCCGCCCGTAATGCGACTGCCACAGCTCGCGACCCTCGCCCTGCTCTGCGTCCCCGCATTCGCCGCCGACTATGCGTGCGACATCATCAAGAGCCCGACGGCCGTTGTCGAGTCGGAGCAGTTCACCGTCACGGCCTCATACACGGCATCGGCGCCCGCCAAGCTCCACTGCGAGCTCAAGAACATGCAGTCCGTGGTGCTCTCCGGCGACATCAAGGAGGTCAAGGGCGAGGGACAGCTCACATTCACCCTCACCGCCCCCTCGCTCGACCTCGAGCCGCGGATCCAAGTCGCGATCTGGCTCGGCGAGAACTGGCAGCAGGCCTACGCGCCGATCGTCCACACGCCTGAGATACGCATCATCTCCCAAGCGGAGCACAGGAGGCAGGTGGAGCTGGAGCAGTCCGTCCCTTCTGAGCTGGAACGCCTGCGGTACGCCCGGTCCGATGTCGGCAATGTCGCGATCTTCGATGACGACTTCCCGGGCCTGGATCGAGACGTGGCCGCGGACGTCGCCCGCGCCATCGAGTCGACCGGCGCGTCTGTCACGCGCCTCGACGCTCGGGCGCTGTGCAACACCGCGCTCGTCACTCCCGAGAGGTTCGATCTGCTCGTCCTCGTCTCACCGGAGCGGTTCCCGGCCGAGGCTCTGGAGACAGTGCGGGCGTTCACCGACGGCGGGGGCGACCTGATGGCCCTCGGCGGGCCGGCATTCGCGACGCCGCTCTGGCACTATGGCGGCGAGTGGGTCGGCGCAGACGCGCTACGCGAGCGGCTCGCGGATCTACCGGGCAAGGACCACATGATCGACCTAACGCGCGAGGACCTGACCAAGTGGTCCACCGAGACCAACGAGCCCTCGGGCTCGAGTATCGCCATCGACGGCACTGCGCCCGACGGCGGACCGGCAGCCCATCTTGCGATCCGGGGCCTGTCCGGCTGGTGCAGCTTCCTATCACCGGAGATCGCGTCGCCGCCGCCAACGGACGACTGCGTCTTCCTGCTGCGCGTGAGGAGCGGGGGTCGGACCGGCCAGTTACTCATCGAGGCGCGCGAGCGCGACGGGTCGCGGTGGATGGCGGTCGTGCCGGTTACCGGTGACTGGAAGCCGGTCGCCGCGCTACCGCGCGACTTCCAGTACTGGCGCGACAGCGCCTCGCAGGGGCGCGGGGGCGCTGGTGACAGCTTCCACCCAACGAACCTAGCCCGGCTCAGCCTCGGCCTCGCGTTCACGCACACCCCGACGGTTGGCGGAGGCGACCACGACATCTGGGTCAGTGGCATCGACGTCGCGCCTCTCGAGGGCGAGGTGCGCGACCTTGTTCGCGCGACCGATCGGGTTGAGCCGATCAGGATGGAGGGCGTCGCGCCGTCGTACAAGCTCTTCCCGATCGCCGACTGCGCGTCCGTGAGCCCCGACCCCAGGCAGCTCCTCTGGACCGGCGGCGACCTGCCCGTTCCGTCCGAGGTGCTCGGCATCCACCCGCGACCCCAGGGCACAGGCTTTGAGAAGAGCCGCCGGTGGCGGTTCATCCCGCTGCTGCAGGCGGTCCACTCGGACGGCCGCCTCGGCGGCTTCCCCGCGGCGCTCGTGCTCAACGCCGCCGGATCCGCCGCGGTATCCTTTCCCATCCACGACATCGGCTTCTTCCGCACGCCGCAGGTGCTCGATGGCCTCGCGAAGCTCGCGCGGCGGATGCTCGACGGCGTGTACCTGTACGAGGGCGGGTCGCGGTACTTCGCGTATCGCGACGGCGAGCAAGTGCGGCTCGGCGCCAAAGTCGCGAGCTACGGTCGCGGGAGCGCGGCCTGTGAGGCACGCGTCGCCGTTACGCCCGAGGGTTCGGCTGAGCCCGCCTTCACTTGGACCGGACCCGTCGACGCGGGGGCGCCGGCGGAGACGACGTGGTCGCCCGAGCACTTCGCCGCCGCCGGCTATCGAGTGTCGGTATCTCTCGTCCGCGGCGGCGTCGAGATCGACCGGCTGGAGCACCCGATCACCGTCTGGCGGCCCAAGGACAAGCCCAGCTTCATGACCGCCGCGGGCGGCGACTTCATCGTCGATGAGCACAAGTGGTACGCCCACGGGGTGAATTACATGCCGTCCTCCGGCATCGCGACTGAGGACGGACCTTACTTCGAGTTCTGGCTCGATCCCCAGCCCTACGATCCCGACATCATCGAGTGGGACCTGGGGGAGCTGGAGCGCATCGGCTTCAATATGATCAGCGTGTTCATCTACTACCGGTCGATCGACTCGCACAACCTGTGGGACCTTATCGCCCGCTGCGAGCGGCACGGGCTGAAGGTGAACCTCTCGCTCCGCCCGGGCACGCCGATGGACTTCCGCTGGGACGAGATGCGCGCCCTCATCGAGCGGCTCGACCTGGCTCGGTGCGACACGATCTTCGCGTATGACCTCGCCTGGGAGCCGGTGTTCGGGCCGTACGACGCGCGCAGCCAGTGGGACCCCGACTGGGAGAGCTGGGTCGTGCGCAAGTATGGCAGCGTCGCGGAGGCCGAGGCGGCGTGGGGTGTGCTGATCCCTCGGGGCGACGGCAAGGTCACAGGGCCGCCTGATGCGCAGGTCGCGAGTGACGGCGAGTGGCGCAAGCTCGCAATCGACTACCGCCGTTTCGTCGACGATCTCGTCCACGAGAAGTACGCAGAGGCCCGGCGGCTAGTGCGCTCGGTCGACCCGAACCACCTCGTGAGCTTCCGGGGCAACGTGACGGGCGACCCGACGTGCGGTCAGGGCTGGCTGCCGTACGACTTCCGTGCCCTCGCGGGCGCCGTGGACATCGTGGAGCCCGAAGGCTACGGGCGCATCGGCGATTGGAGCCAGGTCAAGCCCGGCTGGTTCACCTGCGCCTACGCGCGCGCCGTCGCGCCGGACACGCCACTCATGTGGGCGGAGTTCGGCTACTCGATCTGGGACAACGCGAACATGCGCCAGTCGGGCGATGCCGCGGAGTTCCAGGGGCGGTTCTACCGCGACTTCTACGAGATGGTCCTGCGGTCCGGCGCGAGCGGTTCGGTGTGCTGGTGGTTCCCAGGCGGGTTCCGCTGGGGCGAGAACAGCGATTACGGGATCATCGACCCAGATCGCACGTGGCGGCCGGTCACGCGCGTGATCCACGAGTACGCCGACCGGATCAAGGCGGAGCGCGACCGGCCCGTGTCGGACGTGGTGATCGACATCGACCGCTACAGGTACGCGAACGGCATCCAGGGCGTCTACGACAAGGCGAAGGGCGAGTTCTGGCGCGCGGTCGACGAGGGCAAGACGCCGGGGCTGAGGTGGGTGGAGTAGGCACGGCGTGATAGCACCGCGGATGGCTCGATCACCGCCTTCACCACCCGCAGCTCCTCGACATCGCGTAGAGCCTCCCCCGCCTCGCGGAGGGAGTACCGTTTCGTGATCGTCTTCTCCCACGGGATCCGCCCCACACTACGGCTGAGCATCGCCACCGCGCGATAGAGGTGGCTGAAGTCGAGTCCCCAGCAGCCGCGGATGTCGACGTGCTTGCGGTTGATGTCGGTGTGCGGGTTGATCTCCACCGTGCCGTTGTCGGTGTACTGCCCGACGATGACGTAGACGCCGTTGTCCCTCGTCACCGCAAGCCCCTCCACGACCGCGGCGGGGTTACCGCTCGCCTCGATGACCACGTCGGCGCCTCGGCCGGAGGTGACATCCCGCACGTGCTCGACGCGCTGCTCCGCGGACGTGTGCCCCACATCGACAGTCTCGTCCGCGCCGAACTCGGCGGCGAGATCGAGACGCAGCTCCGGCGCGCCGATTGTGACGATGGTCCCCGCGCCGGACATACGCGCGAGTGCCGTCGCGCACAGGCCCACCGGGCCGGAGCCCTGGATCACGACCGTGTCGGCCATCCGGATCGCTGCCCGCTCGACTGCGTGGAAGGCCGTGGGCAGCCCGCACCCGCCGGCGATATACGTCTCGGGGCTGACGTTGTCCGGCAGCCGGACGATCCTGACACCGGGCTTCAGGTAGATGCGCTCTGACCAGCCGCCGAGCAGGCCGTCGTCCGCGGAGTAAGTGATCCCATAGACGCGCCTGTAAGGGCAGCGGGTGGAGGCCTTCGCGACGAGGCAGTACCAGCAGCGCCCGCAGGTCTCGTGCACATCGAGGAACCCGACGGTCTCGCCGACGCGGAAGGGCACGCCCTCGATGTCGGCCACCTGGCCGGCGATCTCGAGGATGCGTCCGACGCTGACGTGGCCGGGGATGATGGGGTAAGGGACGCCCGCGAGCCTGCCGTGGTGCAGGTGGCAGTCGGTCCCGCACACCTCGCTGTAGATGGTCTCGAGCAGCACCGCCCCCGGTTCGAGGACCGGATCCTCGAACTCCCTCACCTCGACCGGCATCCCCGGCCCCGGCATGACCGCCGCGCGCACCATGTCCGCATCACTCTCCGCTCGGGGGTGGCATCGGTAGGTACTCGGCCGCCATGCAGGCGGATACCTGCCGTGGCTCGCGGCCCGCGTACGATGCCGGGGGACGCCGGCGCTCCCGGGGCTCCCGGCAGGGCCTCCGCACGGGGCGGGGAACTCTGCAGCGTGGGGATGGAGTGACTCAGGGGGCGATCTCCATGCAGCCACTGCTCCGCGCAGTCGTACAGTTCACCGTCCTGGCGCTCACCTGCTCGGGCGCAGCCCTAGCCCAGGCCAACCTGATCCCGAACGGCGGCTTTGAGGACGACGCGAACGGCGACGGCCTAGCCGACCGCTGGGATGCTCCGCACGACGACGGCGTCGTGATCGAGACAGCGCTCGAGCCCGGCCCGAACGGCAAGTGCCAGCGCCTCGCATGTACCAGTTACCGCAACGTGTCCCCGGCGAGCCACGCGATGCTGTCTCAGACCGGCACCGTGGCGTTCGAGGAGGGACAGTGGTACCGGCTGACCTTCAAGGCGAAGGTGGAGGGCCTGCCTGGACGCATGATCCAGTCCGCAGTCAGCGACACCACTGTGTGGGACGAGATCGGGCGCCCGCACGGGTTCCTCCTCACGCGCGACTGGAAGGAGTACACGTACGACTTCCGTGCAGCGAAGTCGTGCCCGACCGCCGCGAGGATGCAGTTCTGGTACACCAGCGTCGGCACGCTCTGGCTGGACGACGTGTCACTCACGACGACACAGCCGCGCCCGGCTCGCTGGGGCTTTGAGATCCCGCCAACGATGGCTATCAACCTGGTGCCGAACTCCAGCTTCGAGTGCGGCACCGCCGGCTGGGGCAGCCTGATGGACCTCCACCCCTGGGGCGAGAGCCTGAACCGGCTCATCGGCGAGGCCGACCAGGGCGATGCGGTGGACGCGAAGAGCAGCTTCCGTGTCAGGCTGGACCGGGCCACCGTGCCGGTGTACATGTGGGACTACTTCCAGCCCTACGAGCTGCCTGTCACGGCGCCGAGGACGATGAACCGCGGGTGGATCAGCGTCGAGCCCAGACGGCCGTACGTGCTGTCTGCCTACCTCAGATCCGACGTCGCCGGGGCGAAGGCCGTCCTGGAGGTGCAGGAGGCGGGCCGCGGCAACCAGCGGCAGCAGGTCACGCTCGCTACCGACTGGCGGCGCTACACATTCGCGTTCACACCCTCCGCGGAGCAAGTCTTCGTCGGCGCCGGCCTGGACCTGGATGCGTCCGGGCTCGACCGCGCGACTCTGTGGATGGACGCGGTGCAGCTAGAGCGCGGGTCCGAGCCGACGGACTACGCGCCTCGCGCCCCGGCCGAGCTGGGGGTCGAGTGCCCAGCGCAGGGGCACCTCTTCTGGCCGGGCGACAGGCCAGACATCACACTCACCGGCACGGGAGGCGCCGCGACGGTGCACCCGACGGTGACCGACTTCCGTGACGACCAGGTGGCCACCCTTGTGGTGCGCTTCGGAGACGAAGTGACGAGCGCCCGTCTTGATCTGCGTGCGAAGGGCTTCTATCGGGTCGCCGTGACTGCCGATGGCGCCGAGGTGGTCCCGGCGCAGCCGCTGCGCCTCGCTATCGTCGACGACTACGTCGGTCGCGACAGCGCCTTCGGGATGAACCATGCCTACCCGTGGCGCGAGCTGCTTGACCTATCCCAGCGGATCGGGCTCACGTGGATGAGGGACTGGACCCTGAAGTGGCAGCACGTCGAGCCCGAGAAGGGCAGGTTCGACTTCGCCGCCGGTGACGTGCAGATAGATCGGGTCCGCGCCGCCCAACTGAACGTGATCGGGCTGCTGCCCTTCCCATCGAGCAACTGGGCGTCGACGGGTCCCGGCGGGCCGGACGGTGGGTCCGAGGACCGGCGGCTGATGGCCTTCATGCCACGCGACCTAGGTGATGCGGCGAACTATGTGCGTGAGACGGTCGCGCACTTCCGCGGGCGCGTCAGCGTGTGGGAGATCCTGAACGAGCCGATCTACACCGACTACGCACTCCCGAGGCGCGACGGGTACACGGTGGAGGACTACGTATCCTACCTGCGCACCGCCTATCGCGCCGCGAAGGAGGCGCAGCCGGACTGCCTCGTTATCGGCGGCATCGCCGGGCCGCCGGCCCTGCTGACCACGGAGTTCATCGACGCGGGCGGGCTCGACTACGTTGACGCGCTGAACCTCCATCAGTACCCCGGCGGCATGCCACCGGAGGGCATGGACGCCGACCTGGCTGCGCTAGCGGCGAAGCTGCGGGACATCGGCCGCCCGGTGCCGATCTGGTTCACCGAGGGCGCGTACTACGCCGATGACGATCCGCCTCGCGACCCCTACGACGGGTGGGCCCAGCCGGTCGAGTCGGAGCGCGTCTGCGCCGTCTGGCAGGTGAAGATGGACGCGATGCTGCTCGCGTACGGTGTCGAGAAGATCATCTACCACTCCGGCACCCCGGGGCGGCTCAACCACGACGAGCTGTCCGGCATCTTCTTCGAGTGGAACGGCGCGCCGCGCAAGATGGTGGCCACCCAGGCGGCCATCGCGTCGGTGATCGGCCCGGGCCCCCTCAAGGGGCGCGGGCGCATCTCCTCGCCCGAGGACACCTACTGCTACGCGGTGGATGCCAGCGACCACACGGTCGCCGTCGTCTGGCTGGACGAGGGAGCTGGGCGCAAGGGCGCCGCCGTCTCGCTGGACGGCGAGGCCGCCGCTCTCGACGTGCTCGGCAATCGACTCGAAGGCGACGCGATGACGATCGGCTCTGAGCCCGTGTACCTCGTATTCGACCGTGTGGTGTCTGACGACAGGATCAAGGCCGTGTGGGAGTAGGTTGCGCTGCCGTGAGGTATGGTGTTGCCCCACCCCTCTCCGAGCATCGGGAACTTGGGGGGGCCTGTCCGGCGCCGCTCGGCGCGGGGCCCTCTCGTCTTCCGGTCAGTTCGTCGTCCTTCCTCGCCGGGTGCAGCGCGGAGGTGCCGTCGGCGAGGACGCGAATCCGTTGACTGCCGACCCGACCCGGGTCGTCTGCAACGACGTTGCTTAGGGTGTGAGGAGTTGATCCAACTCGGTGTCGTGGGATTCGGCGGGCGTGCCAGTGGCCTCATCAACCACGTCATGCGGGATGTCTGGCCGGACCTCCGGATAAGCGGCATTGTCGATCCCGACGAACAGGGGGCTAGGTCGCGCCTGGCGGAGTGCGATGCGCGCGACGTGGTGTTCTACCGGGGCGTCGATGAGCTGGTCCGACGGGGCAAGCCGGACGGGCTCGTCATCGGGACACGCTGCGATCTACACGCGCCGTACGCGATCGAGGCGGCGCTCTACGACCTGCCGCTGTTCCTGGAGAAGCCCGTGGCTACGTCGATGGAGCAAGCCGTGGCGCTTGAGAAGGCCTTCGAGAACTCGCGGAGCCAGGTCGTCGTGAGCTTCCCGCTAAGGGTGTCGCCGCTCGCTACCCACACTCGCTCCCTCATCGAGCTGGGCGCGATCGGCCACCCCGAGCACGTTCTGGCGTGGAACTACGTGCCCTACGGCACCGTCTACTTCGATGCCTTCTACCGCGACTACGAGGTTACGCAAGGGCTGTTCCTGCAGAAGGCCACCCACGACCTCGACTATATGATGTACCTGATGGGCTCGCCCATCACCCGCTTGGCCGCGATGGCCGTGTGGGGCCGCGTCTTCGGCAGCCCCGCGCCCTCGGGCAACCCACGACCCGCTGGCCTGTGGTGCGGCACGTGCGACGAGTCCGAGACCTGTCTCGAGAGTCCCGGCAACCGCCGCCGCAACGGCTCGGGCGGGGCCACGGCCGACCACCCCTGTGTCTTCGGCGAGGACCTTGGCTCACCGGCCAAGGGGATGAACGAGGACTCATCGAGCGCACTCCTCGAGTTCGCGTCCGGCGCGCAGGGCGTCTACACACAGGTCTTCTACACCCGGCGCGACGCGGGGGCTCGTGGCTCAACTGTAAGTGGTTACCTGGGCACCGTCTCCTTTGACTGGTACACCAATGAAGTCAAGCGGGTGCGGCATCACGACCGGTTCACCGACCGTGCCAAGATCAGCGGCGGCGGGAGCCACGCCGGGGGCGATCACGAGCTGGCGTACGACTTCATCGGCGTCATCCAGGGCAAGCGCAAGCCGCGGACGCCGATCGTGGCGGGCCTTGCCAGCGTCTACACCTGCCTCGCGGCGAAGGAGTCGGCCGAGAAGGGTGTGTTCGTCGGGGTCCGGCAAGTAGGGCAGGCCGGGTCGGGCGCTAGAGGCTGGTCGGGGAGAGAGGATTTGAACCTCCGACCTCACGGACCCGAACCGTGCGCTCTACCAAGCTGAGCCACTCCCCGACCTGGAGCATTACGCCGTTCGCGCCATCGACAGGAGCCTGCTGGGCCCGCCGATCCGGGTTGCGCGAGCAGCCGAGTGAGGACAGTAGGGCATTTATAGATGACCGGGGCCGCGTAGTCAAGGCGGGTGGCGGGCTAGTCCGCGTACAGGCACAGGGCCCCGCCGCTGTGGCGAGGCCCCGGATCGTTGTGGGTCGCTTGGCCGTGTAACGCTAGTGCGCGCGGCGGCGACGCAGTATGGCTCCCAGCACCGGCGGGACGCCCGCCAGCGCGAACGCCGGCAGGCCCGGGGCCTGGAGCTCGATGTCGTCATTGAGGCAGGACGTGGCAAGCGTGGCCGTCCTGTACCCGCCGATGTCCTCCATCAGCGAGTTGCTGACCCGGACCTGGAAGGCATACGTGGCCAGACCGCGGTCGCCCTGGTCCTGGGTGAAGATCGGGCCGGCCGGCTCGAAGAACTCGACGCCCGCAACGCCCCCGCCCACTACCTTCTCGGCCTCCGGCACATAGAAGTTCGAGCCCCAGCGGAAGGGGACGTCGTTGTCCTTGCCGCCGCCTGCCGGCTTGTAGCCGGACGGGTTGCCGCCGTTCCACGTGATGGGGGTGCGCCAGTTCTGGTCGGCGGCGGCACCGACACCGGCGCCATAGCCCCAGACGGGGCCCGT
>Ga0315280_10001312_pt1 | contig 43005 bp, 49 predicted proteins | sample YL17G06_40_MG_FD_203697 | JGI IMG/M metagenome (GOLD analysis project Ga0315280, IMG submission 203697) | Sediment microbial communities from Yellowstone Lake, YNP, Wyoming, USA - YL17G06_40 | ecosystem: Environmental > Aquatic > Freshwater > Lake > Sediment | place: USA: Wyoming | collected...
TAAAGCAAGTCTGCTTCAAAGCCACACGCTGAATTTCTTACTAGACATCCACAAAATCCTGAGGGCTTGGTCGGGCGGAGTAGCTTTACAACTGCGTTTAGATACTTCGGTCGTTTCCATCCGAGAGTTCTGATCTTCCCGCCATAGGCCAAGATAGTAGGGATTGAGAATTACGCTTGAATAGCTATCCCTTTGCTATTTGAGTAGCAGTTACGCCAAACACGGCACCAATCACTATCTCAAGCAAGCTCATAAAACGCGTAGAGAGTTCTGCAGATGTGTTCAAAGCTGCCCAGACCAAGACAGTAACCACAATCAGATTAAGCGCCAAAGTCGCAAGCATTTTGGCTATTTCCATCTTCCAAGTAGGCTCTTCTGCAATGTCGAGCTTTCTTTGTTCCTCATACTTTTCGACTTCTTCAGGTGTGAGAACGACTGACACTAAATGTATCCCCTTCCTCCGCACCTTGGACAGGGAATCTCCCTTTCCTTAGCCTTTTCATCCCCCTTCACTTTGACCACTTTTGCTCCTTTGCATACAGGACAAATAGTGCGCTCTGCTGATTCTTTTTTAATTCTCTTTGGTATGTACAATTGTGACGAAGGCCTCAATCTTAAATAGTCTCCAAGTGCATTTAATACTTTCCCAAAATATGGCTACAAAATGTGTGAAATTCGCTTCCCCGACATTTTGGTGATTTGATTGCCGCGACTCGGCTCTGGTCAAGTCTTTGAGAGACCAAGCTCGGAAACTAGCGCGCTTTATACCATGATAATATGTGGAAAAAGTTTGAACCGAGAGTAAGTTATCTCTGCAAGTACAAGTTGTCCAAGTGTTCGTGAAATTCTTAAACATTAAAGCGAAACTCAGCATCCTCAGCAAAATTCCTGAAGTTGAAAAAGCCGACAACGTAACTGTTCTCCAAAAATAAACCCAATCATTCCATATTTTGGTGAAATAAGCTTTGGTCGGGCGGGCAGGATTTGAACCTGCGACACTCCGGTTTCTGTTTGTGCGCCCGGCAGGCTGGGTGACGCCCACCGTGGGTGGACATCTACAGCGTCTCCGTCTACTAGTCAAGCTAGTAGACTCGGAAGCTCTGCCAGGCTGAGCTACCGCCCGAACGAAAACTCTAGAATAATAAGAACGGATTTATGTGTTTCGTAGCTTCGATAAGGCTTCGGAGTTCCTTTTCAAGCATGCTATCTCTTGGTCGACCGCATCCACAACGCTCCCCAGATAATCACGACCGCCAGCATAAGCCAGAACAACAATATGAGCATCTGAGACGCGTTCAAAGAAAGGTTTTCGAACATCCTTCTCCCAAGTAACAAAGAACCTGAATCGAGCCTAAAAGCAACGTTTCCAAAGCTGAAATGAGGCCACTTACGACCATATTTCGGATGTTGACACATGCAGGCTCAGAAAGCAACCGTTTAATAAGCAATCGACGTTGAAAATGCTGATCCGAGAAGGAGAAAGGAGAAGGCTTCTGTCATCTCTCCACGGCTTTCTTTTGTCGCCAGAAAAACACCGGTGATCTATGTTTTGCGCGGTTTTGTTCTCGGCTCGTGGCTGTAGTACCAGGCCGTCCAGCCCGCATAGAACGAAGCCTTGGATTCCTTGCGTCTCCTGTAATACCAGAACAGCAACAGAAACAGCAATATCAACAACAGCAGCAAGAGCAGGAACCAGTAGAACCAGTCGGGAACAGACAGGCCAGCCGCTGGCTTCGCAAATCTCACAATGCCTCCGTCCAACTTGTTGTCGCCCGGATTTGCGTCCTCGACCAGTAGCTTTGCAGCTGCACTCACATTGTGGTCGCCTGCCGCAACACCTTGCGTGTTCCACGAGAAAGTCAGCAACAACTCCGCATCGGGAGCCAACTCATTCACCTGCAGAAACTGACCAGTGTCAATGTCGACGCCGTAGTAGAGAACCACTTTGAAAGACTCGGTCTCGGTTCCATTGTTCTTCACAGTAACGTTGACCTTGAGAGTGTCGCCAATGTACACGAGCCTTGCATGGGGCACGACCGCTGTGACGGCGACATCGTGGACTTCTATTGTGGTGCGTTCCTTGAGTTGGACTGTGCCGTCAGTGAACCTGTTGTTGCCCAAGTTGCTTTCGCTGGGCACGACGCTTGCTTCTGCGCTGATGGTGTAGTTGCCTGCCACCAAGTCTTGCGTGTCCCAGTGAAACGACAATACTTCCTCAGCCCCCGAGGCCACGCTGTCCAACAATATGGTTCCGATTAGGCTCGAGTTACAGTAAGCCGTAACGTTGAATGACTCAGCTACATCGCCAAAGTTCTTCGCTATCACCGTAATGCCCAGAACTTCACCTATCTCGGTTGCGTTCGAGGTTGGCTTGACCATTGTGATGGCAACATCGTGGACTGGGGTAGAAGGTGGAGTTTTCACCTGCACGATTCCGTCCACAAACGTGTTATCCGAAACGTTGGCATCTCTCAGCAGAGGCGCAAACGCGCTCAACTGATACGAGCCTTCAGCCACAAGAGATGTGTCCCAGAAGAGCGTCAACGACATCTGACTTGCCGGTGCCAGAGCAGTCAACTGCTTCACTCCAATCACAGACGAATCGTAGAAGCCAGTCACATTGAAGGTCTCGAATTGATTGCCATTGTTTGCGACGGTCACGTTGACCCGTACGATGTCGCCGATGAAAACGGTGTTGTTGGACACTTCTAGATTGATTATTCCGATGTCGTGAATGATTATAGGTGGCTTGGGCTTGACTTCAATGATGTCTGTGAAGTCGTTGTCTGTTAAGTCTGCCTCTTTGGCCACCGCTGGAATGTGGGCGCTAATGGTGTGATTGCCCAACGTCAACAACGAAGAGTCGATCACGTAGTTGAGAGTCAATGTCGCGTAGGGCGCTAAATCGGTGACGTTGAAAGTGCCTAGCAACACTTCATCGAAATAGGTGGCAACCGTGAAATTCTCAAAAAGCGATCCTTCATTCCTGACCATGGTTTTCAGAGTCATGTCTTGACCGACGATTATTGATTTGGCTGATGGAAGAACGATGACGGTTGCAGCGTCGTGGAAGTCTATCTTGACTGGGTCTGCTCCTTTGACGGTGAAATCTGCGTATATGGATGGGCAGTATGGGACGCCATTCTCGCTGATGGGTGCAGTCAACGCAGACACATAGACTCTGGCGATACCGACGTGTGCCCACAAAACCAATGTGGCCTTATAATAGAGCACGACCACCTTCTCGTCCGGCTGCACCGCAAAGTCATTGATCATAGAGAAATTAACGACCACATTCAATTCGTCTTCGACGACCACGGCGATCGTCGTGTTTCTCAGAGTCATGGCTATGCTTCTTAGCGTGATCCGTAATCCTACGTCGCCTCCTCTGCCGAAGCTGCCTTGGTAGGTAAGGTTCTCGTCAACTGTTCTGACAGAAAGAAGCTCAATTATCCAGTCTACCCTGAAGGAAAGAGTGTCTTGGACAACTTGGTTGCCCACTTGGACGCTCCCGACTGCCTGCCAGTATCCGAAGACTTCGCTTTCGCTGATGTTTATCGGCGGCGTGAGTATGGTAAAGTTGACCACGGCAAGACCGCTCGTGTTTGTACGAGCCGAGATGGTGAAGTGATCATCGTTTGGTGCCTTCACGTTGAAGGCCACAACCACGTTCTCCACCGAAACGTCGTTGAATGTCACCAACGCATATAGATAGACCACACTTTCAGGTCCGAAGGCATCACTCGGCGCATTCTGGCCTCTCCCGCCGTAAGGCTCCTGCTGTGTAAAAACATCGACGAGGACCGAGTCGTCATCCACGAAAGCCATAGCCATGTCAGAAGCTATGGAACCAAACAGAATCATGACTACAGCAAGCGCTACAGCTAGCTTGCGAAGCCTAGTCCTCATCGTCATCGCTCAATAGTCTAATGCTGACTACTTTAACAAATATTCCGCAATCATGAATATTACTGCTTACGATTTAGCATTACTATTGACTTTTTTCTGTCTATTTCCGCTTTCGGAACCATATTGAGTTGTCTTTTTGCAGAATGTATTCGAACCCTGATTCCAAGAATTCGGTTATTTGCTCCGGTGTTTTGGCTATGCGGACATGAAATTCGTCTGCCTTGGCATTTATGAATAGTGCTCGGTCAATTTGAACATACAGTCTTGTATTCAAGATGCTCTTGTGGCCAAGGAATTCTTGGACGTAGACTAGTTCTTTGGTTTCGTGATATAACATAGTGGCTTTCCAATGTCTGAATGTGTACAGTGTGATCTGCAGGAACCTAGGGTTGCCAAGTTTTCTGGCTTTTGCCTTGCGTTGTTTGCAGAAGTTGCTTTCAATGCTATTGAACGGGGTGGGGAATACGCGTTCGTCTTTCTTTGGCAGGTTCTTGAGCATCTCGATGAGTTTTTGGGAGATCGGTTGAATTCGCGGAAGGCTGCCTTTTTCTGGTCTCGTTTTTATTGTTGCTCTTTCGAAGTCGATGTCGATCCATCTTATTGTTGCTGCTTCGCCTGGTCTAAAAGCGGTTTCTTTCATGATCTGCATAAGGGCAGCCAGCGTTTTGCCGCAGGCAGCTATGAGTTCGTCTAGCTCTTGCTCTGTCGGGATGAAGGGTATTTCACGCACTGGCACGTAGTCTGGCGGTTCCCAATAAATGCGGAGGTAGTGGTAGAAGGTTTTGCAGATCTCGATGTATTTCCATTTGCTGCTGTCGGCGATGTCCTTGTTTGCGATGTAGTCTTTTACGCTTTCAGGGTCTGAAAGGTCTGCGCCTTCTTTTTGCATTTGAACTAATTTTCTGCCGTACTCTTCAATTACGCCTTGTTTTCGACCTAGTTTCTTTAAGTGCCATTGAAAATCGATTATCTTGCCCTTGATGTCCGTCGATGGCGATATCTTCGCAGTTCTTACTTGTTCTACTTCGGCCAAGTTTTTCGCACCTTCTCCGGTTGCGCATATTTGGCGGTTACTAGTATAGTCACCGAAAGTATTTAATATTTTCTCTACTCCAGTAACCTTATGCGATCTTACATCTTTACGCAAGCTGAGAGAGCGACAATTCGCTCGTTTCTTGCCGGATCCATAGGGCAGAGCGATATCGTCTTTAAAACTGTGAGATCGAGAATGAAGCACTTTGACGAACTTGCCGGTGACATCGAGCTTTACGCCCGGCTCCGTGAAGCGCTGGCTGCACTTCCTGCAAAGCCATCGTTGAACGCTGTCGCCGCAGGGCGAGTATCGTAGGCCATCGCGCCATACCTTCTTTGATGCGCATTGGGGGCACTGTGGCTCTGGAGAGCTGGCGCCAGCGGACGTAATAGCCACGTCCGACCTTCCGGGATTTGTACTGGCTTTGCCAAATACACGTTTCGGAGAAAAAAGCCTAGGTGCCTTGTGAAGGTCAGCCATTCTCCGCCACAGTGCCCTTTATTCAGAGAGCGCTTCGATTGGAACCTGTTTGAGGCCAACAAGTTTGTCGCGGGGCCCCAGTAAGGTTCGAAGGACCATTTCCGGGGTCATTCCGCGAAGTTCAATTTTGGCGTTGTCTATCAAGTTTATTACGTACAGAACGACGTTGTTATGCCAGTCGGAGACTTTTACGAAATATTGACTGAACGCTTTTTCCATATCGCCGCCGCATTCCCGGACGCTGTCGGCGAATATCGGGAATGTTGATAGGGTTTCTTGCATTTTTGTTTTCCTAGACGGACGTCGCCCTTGTTGATCTGGAATCTATATTTTGGTTATGAATTGGGGATATGAATTCAGGATTCACATCGCAGGCAGATAAGCAATGTGAATCAGGCGAATATTGATTAGGCTAATATGAATTGGCCTAATTCATACATCTAATGTGCAACATTATCGCAAGGTCTCTTGGGGTTTACGTATTGACAGAAGAAACTCTTGAACAGCGACTAGCCAAAACGGTCGAGTTGCTCGTACAAGCCAAAAGACTCATGCAGCAGGCTGAGGCAAATCTCGCAGAGCTCCGAGCGGAAATCACCAAGACCGGAAAGGCGCCAAAGTCGAAAGGCACACGGGGGGAAGCTTAGTACGTGCCTATGACCAGGAATGATGCGCAGCGTGCGGGAAAGCGAAAGCGCAGGGGTCGCATGAAGGAGGCGTGTTGATGGTAGAGGCGTGGATTGACGCTTTTAACGTCGTAGCGAAAGAGCTGCAGGCCGAGAACGCCAGGACATGGGGCTGGGGTCGGAGGCGAAAGAATGGCAAGAGTAGCTGAAGCAGTGATGGCATTGAAGGATGGCGTGATCAAGATCGGTGCCGGTGTTGGTGAGCTCTGCGAAATCGTGCAAATGCAAGAGCAGCGCCTGAGGCAGCTTGAAGAGCCCGGGAATCTTCGGGTTCAACTGCGCAATCTAGAACGCTCGATCGACGACTTGCCAGATCAAACGAAGAAAGAGGCTGCAATGGCTGAATTCGCGTCTTTGTGTCATGCTCTCGGCATCGAAAGCTTGGAGGATTAGGCGTGGTCGACGTTGTTTTCGAAGTCGTTGGCCGCAGCAAGACTGAGAAGCGTACGAAAGAAGGCAAACTGGAAACGACCTACAGAGTGATATTGAAGAGCTCCAATGGAGCCTTCAAACTAGAGCTAATGGACGCGAATCCTAGCTTGCTTACCAAGTACCCGCTGGACGGTGACGTTCCAGTCCGGATTGGCAAGACTGATCAGCAGAACCTGCTTTCGGAAGAGGACCTGAGAAACCATCTCAAGAAAAACGAGGAAAAGGCTGACAGCTAGGAGTTGGATCGTTGAAGTTGCCTTGGCCGCTGCGCTTCGCGGCTGCCGTGATGCTTTTGCCTTTTGAGGTTTTCTGCTGGGTACTCCGCTACTTTGGTAAGAAAAAGGGAGGCACTTATCAGTGAATGTGCAGTCTGAGGTCCGCTTGCTGTGTGAATATGCCAAGATGGCTTCTCATCTGCAGCTGGGCTTCACGTGCACGCTTGATGCTGGTGTATGCTTTTTTGCGGATGATCCAGTGCTACGGGAGAAGTGTCCAACTAAGAGGCTGAAAGGCACCCAAAAGGAGGTTTCGTAGGGCTTGTTGAGGCGGAGAAATAGGGTCCGGCGTGCGCGGGTTTTCTGTCCTAAGAGCTATCTGGCAAATGGGCACGGCCATCTTGTTAGTGTTGAAGAGACTTGTAGGGCGTGTGCCTCGTGTCATGCGATCAGTGAGGAAAGTGTTGATTGCATGATTGAAGTCGGAAGGAGGCACGTTTCTGAAGCTTGAGGATGCGAAACGAGAGGCTGCTTGGGTGCTTTCAAAGTTCAGTTACTTGTGCGAGTGGGTAATAGTTGTCGGTTCGATCCGTCGCTGCGGGTCTGAGGTCCACGACATCGACATTGTTGTAATCCCGGCTTTGCCTCGTAACGAGAATTGGGACCAAATCGCCGAAGAGTTGGGGCATGCTCACAACATACTTGAAATCAAGAAAGGTCCCAAGCTGATGTCCTTCGCGCATTACAGTAATGATGTGCCGGATTTTCCTCAGCGAGAACGTACACCCGACTACACTGTGGACGTTTACCGTGCTACGCATGAAACGTGGGGAATCCTTTGTCTAATCAGGACTGGCAGCAAGGAGCATAACGTAAAACTCTGTCAGCTGGCTCTGAGCAAGGGCATGAAACTCAGCGCTAAAGATGGACTGCAAAAGCCAGTGGAAGGCTTTCCCGCTATGATGCAAATGGTGGCCGCGAAAACTGAGGAAGAGATCTTTGCAGGTTTAGGATTGCCGTTTGTGGAACCGAAGGACAGGGAGGTTCCAGCGCCTTGAAGCTTCGTGAGTACTGGCATAGCCTACAGTTGCTTGAGAAAGTGCAGATAGTGCAGATCGTCCTAAGCGTTATTGCTACTGTTTGTGGTATAGCAACGATAGTTCTCGTTTTGATAGGAGGTTTGGAATGAGCGAAAAGTCTAACCGCAAACCGTGTGGATGCGAGGCCACGGTGAATGAAGATGATCCGCGCGCTGAGATATGGATGAAAGTTTTCGGTTCGAGGACGTTTCCACTCAAACATCCTGTTCCAGTGGCTATGCAGACTTTTCCTGGCAAACGCTTTTACATGGGGGATGCTAAAGCTCTCAGTGCTGAGCAGAAAGACCGTTTCTTTGAGGCCATGATGGCCAAGTTCAAGGTAACCAGGGAAGAGGTTGAGCAGTCGATTATCGACAATCAGATCCCGATCCTTGCCGAGAATGTCATTGTGAAGATTTGTAACTTGCATTTCCGCTGCATGCTTTAGGGAGGCTGCTTGTTTTTGTTCAGACGTCGCTCAGCGTGCCAACAAGCCCGGGTCTACTGCGTAAGAAATTATCGTGAGAAGGGAAAAAGCGGGGGCTGTGCTGCTGTAAGCATTCGAGAAGCATGCGGTACTTGCCGGAGTTGCGGTGGCGTGTCTGAAAAAGGCGTTGACTGCCTGTGGCCTGCGACTAAGGAGTGACTTGTTTTTGGCGAGGAAAGTCTATGTCACTGGCGACGGCATCTGTCCGTGGTGTGGAAAGCAGGTCATAGCGAACAAACCTGAAACCCATCACGTGCATTTTCTGGAGCGGAAAGGCGAATTGAAAAGAGAGTGATGCGTCTTGGCTGGGGCGTCTGGAAGTCAAAATTTTCGCGGTTCAATGTCAAAAGTCAAATTTGACTTCAAGACTGTGTGGACCCGGCTTATTCCGATTCTCAAGCGTGTCGAGGTGGGCGAGTATCCTGCGAAGATCGGCCGCATCTATGGCTGGAGCCGTCAGCACGTATGCTACTATCTTAGCAAGCTTGAGAAATGTGGCTTGGTGAGGCGTAAGGTCCGCAGCTCTGCAGTGTTCTACGTGCTGACGTCTCGAGGTCAAAGTTTTCTCGGATCATGTGAGGGCGTGCTGTTTAGTAGCGGGATCTTTAGGCTTGAGAAGGTGCAGTACAAATATGTGATTTTGGCTGAGGGTTGTTTGCCTGCGGATTTTAGGCCTATTGAGATGGTGAACTGGACTGCTTTGTTGGGGCTTGAGGGTGGTGTGAAGGTGCGGCACACGTCGCGGAGTTGGATTGTGCACGTGGAGACCTTGTATGGTCGGAGTCCGGGTGAGTTGTTTACTTTGGCGAAGAATGTGGCTGATCGTGTTGCTAAGGCTTTGGTTATGAAGTATGGCTGCCAGCTTGGTGAGGGCGAGATTTGCAGGGGCCACGAGATAGCGCTGGACGATCCGGTTGCGCAGTTGCTCAGCCGGTACTTCACCGTGAGCGTGCCGGGCAAGCGCATAGATCATAGCCCCGGGCACTTGAAGGGCGAAATCGACTTCACGCATCGGGACTTTGCGATTGAGTATTTGCTGATGCCTGAGCGGGTTAAGAAGCTGGAGGGCCAAGTTCAGGGTTTGCATTTCGATTTTGAGGAGCTCATTGCGACTTTGAAGAAACTGGGGGGCGATTCTGCTAGTCAGCAGTTGCAGAGGCCTCTGGGAGCGGGACAAGACTATGTTTCTTAGGCCTTGTGGAGTAGCAGGTGTTCGTTCCAGTCTGTGTTTTTCCATAGGGCTACAGCGCCTTGCTTCTCAGTCCTTTAGCTGTTTCCAGCCGTTTTCTAAGCGTTTCGCACGATACCCGACTTATGCAGTGGAGAACCTAGGCTATCAGTGCCTAGTTTTCGCGTGTCGCCACATGGGCCCCGGACTCGGGAGGTAACATAGGTATGGATTCAACTGCGCAGAATGTTCCGGAGACCCCGAAAAAGCGTTCCAGAAGCGAGAAAATCGGCCGTATCAAGTATCAGTACCAACTATTAGTACGGATAGATAGTAGGCTGGACGCTCTGGAGCTTGGTATGCGGTTGCTGTTGAAGGGTTTGGAGCCGCAGCTCCGGTTTGATAGGCCTTTCATTCAGCGTGTTTGTTGCGAATCCGACTTGGACGTGCAGTTGCTGGATCTACTGCGTGAGGCTGGGCCCGTTGGCCTTTTGTCTCGTGATTTGGCTAAGTCGCTGGGCACGTATCGGCATTTTATTGCTAGGCGTGTGAGGGCCATGAATAAGCGTCTCGAGCGTGAGATCGGTAAGCAGCTGGTCGAGAAGCGTGGCCACCGTTGGGCGTTGACAAGTTTTGCGGTTGAAGTTTGGGGAGAGGATAGTGTTGATGTCGAAGAAGGAAAAGAAGGAATACGTGAAGAGGCTTAAGGAACGCGGTTTGAACCGTGAATGCCGAAGGTGTATAGCGTTAGGGGCAAAGGAATAAGAAGCCCTGCAAAGACAAGTGTTTGCGGTGAAGGATTTCAAAAAAGGGAATGATGTCTGATTTTGGGAAGTACCAGTCTAGGCTGTTGCCGGTGGGCCTGTGGCTGGGAGTGCGAATCTTCCGTTTTTTGTGATCCAGTTGGCGATTATCTTCGCAACCTTCCATACGTACCACGTGAGGAAGCCGTTAGCAATCCACATTGTTATCCACGCTTTGGCTGATTCAGTCGTCAGGCCTGCGAAGGTTGTTATAGTTCCGATCGCTAGGCTGATTAGCGCAGTGTATATGAAGTTTGCGAGTTTGAATTCCTCAGGCTTGGTTTTGCTGCCGTATCCTGCTAGGCATGTCAGAAAAGCCATGAGGAAGGCCATGGGGGCTGCTTGTCCGACTGCATAGAGTGCATGCATAGCGTCGTATGGCACTTCTGGCGGTGCTTCGTCCTGCACTAGCCTAGTGCTTGCCGTGGGCGTTGCGGGCAAAATATCCACGTTTACGCAGTAGGTCAGTGCGGTGACGGCTGCCAGGAGGGCCATCAGTGCCAACGTGATCACAAGAATTGTTCTTCTCGTGCCTCTCACCTCCTTTGTCGTTGAATTCAAAACTCGATGTTGAGACTTTGAGCCCATGCGAAGTCTTGTTTTGCTGCGGCAAGTTTTCTCTGCGCGTTTCGTCGGGAACGTTGAATGCTGCTCATCAGAACGCCTAACTTCTTGGCTATGGCGTAGTCTGTCATGCCTTTCTGGCGTAGCTCTAAAATCTGCCTTTCTCGGTCTGTGAGGCTCATAGAGGGTTCTATTTCTGTATTGCTTAGCGTAAAAGGGTTGCTCTACGTATTTGAGAGGTATAACTGCTTTTTGTTTTGCTTCATATTGAGATATTTGATTGTTTGATGACAGTTAAGAAGCGCTCCGCTCGTGGAGACACTAGCGATACTTATGGTGTTCGGGGAGCGGGTGCTACGTGGCAAGCTGAATTCGGCATGGCGCTCAACGAAGAGGATCTTCTTTTTGCGGTTCGCCGGGAGCCTGTAGCCCATAGGACTGTGTTCCAAGTTGCGCATGACATCTTCAACAAGTGGTTTGTCGTTGAGGAAGTGGCTGAGAAGCCGGACCCGAATTGGAGCCGTGAAGTCGCTAAGGTCCTAGACGACTTGAATGCTAAGGCAGTTTTCACCATGGCTGCCACGTACGAGCGGCTGTTTGGCTGGTCCATCGTGGCTATGACTTATGTTGACCGTGGAGAGGATATTTCGAAGCCTGTACAGGATGAGAAGGAGATCCGCGAGCTTGTCGCGTACAGCAGTCTCCAGGCGACTGTTCAAGGGAGTGACGAGGATAAGAATCCTGAGAGCGAACGGTTTGGTTTGCCCGTACTGTACACTCTGCAGCGTTCAGGCGCCTCTCAGGTTAAGCTGCATTTCAGTCGCGCGATTCATTTGGCTACTCGGTTGTTGGATCATCCTTGGAAGGGTTTGAGTGTTCTTGAGGTCATGTATGACGATCTCACGGTTTTCAGGAATGAGCGGTGGGGCCTTGGCCAGACGCTCTTCAGATACGGTAGTGGCTTCCCCCATGTCACAATCACAAACGCAAAGAAGAAAGACATCGACGATTTTGAGGCGAGTCAGCAGTTCAAGAACCTGTGCGCAAAAACGTACTTTTTGAGTGGCAACGACAAGACGCTTGACTTTAAGGGCCTCGCGGGCAAGGCGCTGAATCCCGAACCGTATGTGAAGCCCGTCGTTGAAAGCCTGAGCTGTGGCAGCCGAATACCTGAAGCCATTTTGCGTGGTGCTCAAGCTGGGGCCCTCTCAGGTAGCGAAGTCAACGAGCGTGAGTATTTTGGCTATATTAGTAGTCTCCAGACGTCTCTTGAGCGTTACGTTTGGGATCTGATCGACCGTTTGATGGATACGGGTCAGATCCGGCGCGTGAACGACTACCGCGTGGTGTGGCCGAGCGGGCTCGAGTTGAGCGAGAAGGATAAGGCTGCTGTCGACCTGCAGAAAGCTCAGGCTCTGGATCTGAAAACTTCGTGGTTGACGGTTGATGAGATCCGCGCTGAAGAAGGTAAGGATCCACTGCCTGATGGTGCTGGCGCTGTTGTTTTGGGCTTGAAGAAAAGTGAGAGCAAAATGTGGGGTCAAGGCAGCGAGGGCTCTGCAGCAACTGCGCAGTTGGATGTGGGGCCCTTCGCGTGGATTGTTTCACGGTTACGGAGGAAAAAACAAGATGCGAACGTTCAGGGTGGACAAGCCAGTTGAGTTTGATTCTACGAGGAAAATAGTGGAGACAGATACGGAGATAATAGTGCCGACAATCTTCACGCGCGAGAGCATTTTGCCGTTTGAGGATGGGAAAGGTTACAGGTCAGCTGATCAGCTTAGGAAGTACGGATGGACTCTTGAGGACGCTTGGTTAGTCAGTTATGACCACATAAAAACGGTATTCCCGACGTCACCCCATCAAGTGAGAGGCAAGGCTAGAAACATTACGTTTTCTGACAAAATCAGCGCCTTGGTCGGCGAGAGCCATTTCTTTAAAGGCTTGTGTCCTGAGGCGTTCCAGAAGGGCGTGAAGAAAGGCGACCTGAAAGATGTGAGTGTCGGCTATTTTAGCGAAGATGTTATGGGGCCGGGGAAGTGGGCTGATGAACCGTTCGATTTTGAACAGACTGAGTTCTTTTTCGGCCACGTTGCTGCAGGCGTGCCTGAAGGCCGGTGTCCTTCACCGTTCTGCGGCATGAGCGTGGATGCGCTCTTTGCTCACGGAGATCCCGAGGAGACTGAGGGTTTCGTGCATCTTCGTGTGCGTGACCCCGACCTGTTTGTGGAAGGCGGCTTTCGCACGATCGACATCGATGCAAAGAAGGGTATCAAGGCCGTTATTGGCAAGCTGAAGAGCGATCCGAAAGGCAGCACGGTTATTCAGAAGTACATTTTCGACAAGGAGAAAGATTGGACGATGGAGAAGGCCAAAGCTTGGGTTAGTGAGCACAAGGATGCGGCCACGAATCTCAGCTTGGAAGAGATCAAAGCCAAGATCAGAGAGTTGGAGGCTCAGCGAAGGTCGATCATGGATAAGCTGTACCCGAAGAGCCAGCTTACCGAAGAGGAGCAGCGAGCCCTTGGCGAGGATTTGACGGTTCTGGATGCTGAGATGAAGGCGTTCACGGAGTTTCTAGCCGAGAAGCTAGGCGAGGCCTCAGAGGCTGCAGAGCCTGAGGCTGATTCGCTTGATCCTGAGAAGGTGCTTGCGCGTTCGCGTGAGCTGCTTAAGTCACGGTAACATGCCTGGGACGCTGGGCCGACAAAGTGTTACGACTGGCGCGGGATGGTGCGCTCGCCACCACGACGGGGCGTTATAAGTAGCGGAAATTGAGCAGGAATACAAAATGAATGAAGAAAACAAAGGTGGGTCTGGTTCTGGAGCCGGAGGCGCCGCTGGTGCGGCTGCTGACGGCGTGAAGAACAAGACTGTGAAGATGAGCATGGACGAAGCACTTGCGACGGTTGAACGTGACAAAGTAGCCATCGCGGAAAAGGACACGATGATCGCCGAGATGACTGAGCAACTTAAGGTGGCCAACGAGTTTATCAGTGGCGCGAGGAAGGCCCCGAAAATCAACTGGCTTCTGGCAAACACGAATTTCAAGATGGACGATATTGCGCCAAAGTCTGAGGAAGAGCTTGATAGCATGATAAGTACTGTTCAGCAGGCAAAGTTGCCACATGTGAACAGTGTGCGTTTTGGCGTTCAGGCTGCGGACGTAAGCGATCGTGAGAAGGGCCTCACGGTCGGCGACAAAAGCTGGGTGACGGCGCAGAAGCGGAAGGCTGCTCTCGGAGTGGGTTAGCATGCCACAGGGGCTTGTTAAGCCAGACAACCAAGTGGTTGCTGCTGGGAACCCGCTCAAAAATGAGTACGAGATCGGCGCGACCGCTACGGCTGCGAAGATGCTTCCCGGCAGAGTCGTTATCTTCGATGGTGACATGACGGTAAAAGAAGCTGCCGCGAAAGCTCACGGTGTCGTGGGCTTCCTCGATGTGGCGCCTAACAAACTTGAGTCGGACAACTATGCGGTTGGGGATCAGGCGATGGTAGTCAAGGGCGAATGCATTGCTAAGCTGACTTTGCTTGCTGCTGAAAACGTCACGCGTGGGGACAGACTTGTGTCAGCTGCAGATGGCAAGATAGCCAAGTTGGCGGTCGGAGTTATGGGTGCTCAGGGCGATATCCTAGGCAACGCTGAGGAATCAAGCAATGTGACCGTCGACGCTGAGATACTAGTCCACTGGCGGCCAAGCGCTGAGCCTGCTACTGTGAGCTGATAAGCCATGCAGACTTTGAGACGTGTTGGCATGGACACCGGAAGGCTCACGAACGAAGAGGCAATGTACATCGACGCTCGCGTGGTAGATGTTGTGCATGCACAGACTGTGGGGCGTAACCTGTTTCCAGTGTTCACGTTGCCACATGCAGGTTTCATGACGGTTAGGGGCTACAAGCGGACGGGTATGTCAGCTGCGCGCATTAGTCTGTATGGTGGCGGTGGCTCGAAAGATCGCACGGAGAAGGCGAGCTTTGACATTACGGTGCCAGTAATCGAGAAAGAATTTGATATTGACTGGCGAGAGTTCGAAGCAAGCCGCGGCGTTGGAATCCCGATTGATACGCAGGATGCAGAGAATGCCGCCATAAAGGTCGCTGAAGAGGAAGATCATTTGCTGATCACGGGTGAACATACGGCTGGCTCAGGCGTGCCCGCGTTTCCAGCATTGGGCGTTGAGGGCCTTGCTACTGCCACGGGCAGGAACTCGCAGGCTAGTGGAGGTGCTTGGCCAGCAACCGCGCTGACAGACCTTAGCAATGCCATCGGCAAACTTGAAGAGGATGGCCACGTGCGAGCGGGAGCATACGCGGCGGTACTGCGCAGCTCGTGGGCTGCAAAGCTTAGGGGCCTTGTTAGCAACACTGCAGTCAAGTGGATTGAAGTAATCAAAGACCTGTTTCCAGCTGGCATATACGTTTCCGACAGTTTGTACACGAGTGCTGGCTTGAAAACTAACGCACTCGTGCTGGAGCTTGCGCAGGAGAACTTTGAAATGGTCGTCGGCAAGGACGTTGAGGTTCGCAAGAAAGAAGATGTCCGCGGCAACCTGGAGTGCGTAGTCCGCGAAGTCGTTGCTCCGCGCATCAAACGACCCACTAGTATCTGTGAGATCACCGGGTTGACGTAGGCAACTGCGTTCGGCTCTTCCCCATTTTCTCCCTTTAGTTAGTCAGAATCCCAAGAACAACGTGAAAGGAGGGTTGAGAAGCGAAATGAAGTTCAAACTCAGGAAAGGCAAGGGAAGCGTGAGCGACTTTACGGATGCTCAGGGTGTGAAGCATTTGCCAGGCGACATCGTGGACCTGCCAGCAATGTACAAAGGCGAGAAATGGTTGGAGTCTCTTGAGCCAGAGCGGAAGATTGTGGTTCCGCCTGCCAAAGTCGAGCCCGTTGAGACTCCGCCGACAGTTGTTTCGGAGGCTGCCGCTGCCCCTTTGTCCTCAAAAAAGCGAAAGAAGGCAAAATAAGGGTACTTGTAGGCATTCCAAGCCTGAACGATAGTGATCGTTTTCTCGGTTTCCGAGAGGACGTTCTGAAGTGCATTGAAGTGGCAATGGCTGGCGTTGATCATGAGGTTTTTGTTACGCCACCGCAAGGCAAGCCTAGCTGGCCTGGCGTGGTTGATGCGCAGAACATGCTTGTTGAGCGTGCCTTGGTAGGTAAATTTGATTACCTATGGCTTGTTCAGGCTGATGTACAAGTTCCCGAAGATGGTTTTGTTAAGCTTTTTGGGCTTGATGTGGATGTGGCGCAGGGTGTGGCGCCGAAGCATTATTGCCGTGATTTCATCTGTGGGTTTTTGGATGCAGATAAGAAGGTTTGGTACTTGCCTCGGAACGCTGTTGAGGGCATGGTTCTTTCGGGCTGGGTTTTCGCTGGCCTGAGTTGCACGCTTATTAGGCGTCGGGTTTTGAAGGCTGGGATTCGGTTTGAGTTTCAGTCGGCTGTGGGCGAGGATATCCTGTTCATGTATGCCGTGCAGAGTCAGGGTTTTGTGGCGAAGGTGCATGGCAGCGTGGTTTGTGGTCACTTGCCGGAGTGGCCTCTTCTTAGTCATGGAGCGGATAAACGATGTGAGCCATTTTTTGAGAAGCTCGATGTTGGTTGTGGCCACAGGCCTACCGGGGACGTGAATGTTGATCTGTTCCCGGAGCCCTCGGCTCACCGGGCAAGTGATCAGCGCGTGAACGACGATGTAGCCCTGCATGTGCGTGAGATTCCGAATTTTGTGGTTGCGGATGCTCTTCATTTGCCTTTTCGGGAGCGTAGTTTTGTTAGAGTGTATTCGTGGCATTTGATTGAGCATCTTGAGAATCCAGAGGGATTCTTGGAAGAATCGTGTCGCGTGGCTGCTGAAGAAATCGAGGTCCGGTGTCCAAATGGGGATCCTGCCTGGGCGTATGGCGTTGCTGCATACGGGGAGACTAAGCCGCTTCATGTCTCGCGCATGACCTGCGAACGGTTTGAGCGGGATCTGAAGGCTTTTCCGGGTTGGGATTGGAATGTGAGTTTTGATTTTAGTCAGAGTGAGCCTTGGGAGATCGTTGTCAAGGGTTGGAGGAAGGGTTTGGCTTGAGCGATGCAGCTGAGGTTTTGAAGAGGAATCGAGATCTACTGCGCGCGCACAAAGACAGTGAGGAGAGCGAGCAGCTTCTGGCCAAGTTGCCTCAGGGCCACGGTTCAGGCCTCAACGCGGATACGGTTGATGGTTTGCATGCGGCTGAGATTATCGCGAAGGCTCCGGGAAAAGGCGGCGGTGGTGGGGGTTCTGGCAGTGGATCAGCCGACATGACGAAGGCGGTCTATGACCAGAACGATAACGGTGTTGTGGACAATTCAGAGAAGTTTGATGGCAAGACGGTTGCTCAGGTTCAGGATCATGCACCCCAAACTCACGGCAACGAAGTGCATTCACCCGCGTTTCTTTCAGTTGAGGTTGATCCGAGCGTCGATTCAACTGTCAAAAACAAGACTTTAACGCAGATTCAGGATCACGCGCCACAGGAGCACGCAGATGAAGCACATAGCATCGCCTACGCCACGGCAACCGAGTTGGCTGATCATGCGGCGCTTCCAGACGTGCATCATGCGCAGTCTCACACGCTCGGCAGCCACAGCACGAAAGCGCATTCTGAACTCACCGGCGTGACCGCGAATCAGCACCACAATCAGACTCATGGCGACGCAGATCACAGTGAAACGTATGAAAAGACGTCTGCCAAGGGCGCAGGTAGTGGTTATTGTGGCCTTGGTACTGATCAAAAGGTAGCCTCAGCCAACATGAAAACCATCACTGTCACAAAAACATTCGCGTTCCATGTGCCTGACGCCTTGACAACTGGCCAGAAAAAGTATCGCATACTCGCTGATTGCGCATGCACGATCGTTGAAGTGCGCTTAGTAGTTGACACTGCGCCAGTTGGCGCCGCGATAATTGTGGACGTGCATACTGGCACTGGCGTCGGTACGACGATCTTCACGACGCAGGCTAACAGACCAACAATTTCCGATGGCAGCAAGACAGGAGTGAACCCGAATCCTCCTGAAGTCACTGGCCTTGCTAAAAACGACGAAATCAGCGTTTACGTTGATCAAATTGGAAGCGGAACCGCTGGCAGTGACTTAACCATCGAAGTGATATGCTCACAAGTAGCGGCGTTGAGCTAGATGGCTACAGAAACTTTGAGACCGAATGCTGCAGGCGACAAAACAGAGTGGACCATATATGCTCCAAACACCGGCGAACAAAATTATGAGGACGTGGACGAAGAGACTTCCGATGGCAACACAACTTGTTTGTGCACCCCGCCGGAGTCGATAACGCAGGTGAAAGACCTGTACAATTTGCAGGATCCCGTGACGATAGGTGCTAGTGACATGATTAACAGCGTAACGGTTCGCACGTGGATAAAAAGCAGCAGTGCCACGTACAAGAATAGCTTCTACATGGGGCTGAAAACAGGTGGCATCGAATACGATGATGCGACTGCTGACATCCCTGGCACTGACTGGACGAACTACACCCAAGTGTGGACTACGAACCCGAAGACTGGCGTCGCGTGGACCTTGGATGATATTAAGGCTTTGCAGATAGGCCTCAACTGTGCTACGAGAAAAATCGTGTTAGCCTATTACATTGGCTATCACACGAAGATCGACGTAGTTGTTGACTTTACGCCGAGTGCTGGCGGCAAGCCGAATCTGGTTCAGGTGATGTGATGCGGAAAGTGCCTAAGTGTGAGGGTGAGGAGCCGCCGAACAGCAAGATCCGCGTCGTGGCCACCGTTGATGATAAGCTCGTATCGGCGATGGAGTTGATACATAAGGGTGAGGTTGACGCAGCGGTTGACGCGGATCGCGTGCCACCGGATTGGAGTAACACGGTGGAGATGCTTCTCCGTAAAGGCGTGAGAACATACAAATCTGCCAGTCAGACGCAGAAATAACGTTCTACATTATTCACGTTTGTTGAATTAGCCTTAATACTGTTCGCTTTCATAGTTTACTTCACTAATTGAGGCGCTTTTGCTTTGGTTGCTGTCACGCCAAGCGAGGTCCGTGAGCGCATAAACGTAGGGGCCAGCGAAGCGCCCGACGACGTCGTGAATCGTTTCATTACTGCGGCTGCCGTGACTTTGGGCGGCGAGATTGGCGAGACGGTTGACGGTTCGGATTGTACGGACCAACAGGCTGAGGTTATTCGCAATCTGGCGGCGATATATTGTGCGTGCAGGATCACGGGTGGCGTGGCTTCAGGCCTCTCTTTCCGTGTGGGCGATCTGCAGGTTAGCGAATCTAGCAGCTCTGGTTCAGGTCTCTCTGGCGGCAATCTCCAGTTTCTGCTGGATCAGGCGAAGGCGATTATTGCGCAGTTGAATAAGCCGGATTTCAGGGCGGTGTCGGGGTAGTTGTAGATGGGTACGGTTCCAGATTCCTTTTACGAGTTTGTGATGCACTATGCGCCCTGGTACTACGTGATCCCCACGGCAATGACGGCTGATCCTCCACAGGGCCAGAAGAACGTCACGGTTGCTGATGGGACGAAGTTTAGTGCCGGCATGCCCGTGGAGATCAAGGATTCTGCGCATAGCGAATGGAACGAAGTTGATTCAGTCGCTGGCGACGTTGTGACTATGGTAAACAATCTTACCTACACGTATTACGTTGCCAAGGGCGGGACCGTTGATCATGGCGATAAGAGTTATGGCAAGGGCGCTTTCCCCGCAGCGTTCGCAATCGAATTCTTGACGGAGGCCTATGGCGCCACGCAGTATGCGGCTCTACAGGCCGCGATTTTGGCGAAGGTTGTGGAGCTTGCGGATTGGTTGCTTACTCAGCAGTGTGTTGATCCTGCGAAGTATGCGTACGGCGGTTTCTTCAGTGCTGATGGTGGCTCGGAGTGCTGGAGTATTGATGCTGGCCGTTGCATTCCTGCCCTGTTGAAGGCGTATGCGCTCACAGTTGATGTGGATTACCTCGATGCGGCGAAGTTGGCGGGCTACACTTTCCTGTACACTATGCAAAAGCAACCCGCGATTCTCGGCATTCACGACCGTTACTATGGCGGGTTTGCTAACAAGGTTACTCTCGCCCAGGCCTGGGATACGGTCATGTCTGTCGAGAACCTGTATTGCTTGATCGGCTTGAAAATGCTGGCCGATAGCTACGATGTGGCTAACGTAGTCAGATACACGGCTATGATGCTCGATGCGGCTACATTTCTGCGTGTCGGTTTTGAAGACCTATACCTGTACTATCAGCCTCCGCCTTCGGGTTCCGGTGTTTGGTATCGGGTCGGCCTCAGCGATACTGAGGTTTATGATGATCCGGTATCGTTCGCCTTGCTGGGGCTCTATGCTTACGAGGCGTGGAGCGCAACGTGTCAGCGGGTGTACAATTTTGTTGAGGCGATACGCGCAAGTGGGACTTATCCTGCTTACTGGCCTGAAGTCTGCTGGCCTGGCTACATCGACGTGGTAACTCGTTTTCCTGCTTGTGCGTACTATGACGCTATCACGAGCGGCATACTCTGGAAGATCAGGGCTGAGCGGGATCCTCCTTCGCTCAAATTGGCTTTTGATGTTATCACCAAGTACTCAAATGAATTTTTGTACTGGGGCCCTGTCTTCACGGACTATAGCCCGATCACGCCTCAGAAGGCGATGGCTAATGTCACGTGGCTGGCGCGCATGTTTCTGGATTACGTGGAGCCTTTGACGCGGTTCACGCGGATCCTGTCAAGCAAGGGCGAAACCGTGCTCTTGTATCCAATCCGTCAAGCAGTTGAAACTGTCTCGTATGGGGAGGCTTTGGACATCTCGGCTATAGTCTCTCCTGTGCGCGCTGAAGAGGTCTTGCTCGAGGCGGGCTATTTTCTAAATGACTATCTTGCTTTCTATACGTTCATTCCGGTCCGGAACCACGACAAAATCAGACGCCAGGGCGAGGATTACGAGCTGCAGAGCGTAACGCCCTTCACTTACGAGAATCAGCGGATCTATTTCAAATCAGTTGGCAGGAGGCTCCTGGGCACTTGACCGAGCTAGAGGATCCTGTGGTTACTATCCTGCGTCTGATCTCAACGAGAATCCGAGTTACCAAAGATAACGGGTCCCTCGCAAGCCTTCTCGCTACCAAGGAAGCTTACGATCGAGAGCTGCTTAAGCAATATGATGCTCAGATCACGGTCGGCTTTGATAGCAGCATCGACCAGAAGCTGGAGCTCGCCGGCCGCCTTCGGCGTCGAAACATGGTTTTCCGCTGCAATGCTTACGCAGTTGATAAATCGGCGCCGGGGTCAGATGCGGGCAAGGTCATGCGTGACAAGGTTTCTGAGCAGATTAACGCTATTATTCGCGAGAATCGTAACCTGCCTTATCAAATACTCATGAATTTCAGCGGGCTCGGATATCCGTCTGGGGATCCTCACAAGGCTTTTGCTGCCGGTGCAGCTACAGAGCTTATTCCATCCAGCCCTAGCTGGACTGAGCTGACGAATCTCGAATACGTCAACATCTGGTATAGTGATGACGTGCGCTACAGCAAGAGCGCCAGCGTGAACGGGCAGTATGGCCTTATGCTTTTCAGGTTTAAGATTGGAGCTCGTGAGCAATGTGTGAAGAAGATCCTGCTGAGTTTTGAGGGCTATGGCACGGCGCCAGTTGCTGACGGTATAACGGCCAAAGTGTGGAATCACGAGGCTGAGGAATGGCAGGTGATTGCATGATCTTCGGTGTAAACTATCAGGGTGCTAGTGATTTTGATCCGGCCAAGTTGACTGATGAGGTAATGGCGCAGAATTTTGCGCTGTTCGCGAGCCAAGGAATAGACCACATAATAGTTATCGCGTACTGGAATAGCCTGGAGCCGACAGCTGGCTCTTACAACACAACGTACGTGAATAACCTGAAACGGTTCATCAAGGCTGCGAAACTGGCCGGTATGAACGTTTCAATTGATACCCACTGCCACATGACTGGCACGAACCTGCCGGTTTGGGTGGGGCAGGGCGGCAATGGCCAGCGGAATATGTCGAACATTTTCTATTATGCGCTTGTTCTTGAGCGTTTTCTGGCCTTGCATGAGTGGCTGGCGCAGCAGCTTGTTGGAGACTATCAAGTTTATAGTATGCAGGCTTGGAACGAACCATATCCCGTGTCAGGAGAGACTACAGATCAGTTTCTGGACATATTTGAGCAGATCCGAGCGAAGTGGATAGCGCACAATGCGGCTCCGTTCACGATTAGAACGGCAATCCCGCAAGTCGTATGGTTCACAAATAGCCCAGAAGACGCTGATAGATTCTTTGCAGTATGCGACTACGTGAACATAAACTTCTACCCGAACAAGTACGCTGGCCACACCTTCGCAAATCTGCTCACTGCGCTCACAAGAATAGATGCTGAGCCTAAGGACTGGATGTTCGGCGAATTCGGATATTCCAGCTCAAACGACACGACCCAGTACAACGGGATGTTGGCTGCAATCACGGACACGACCGAAGAGATCACGGATGCGGGCAACTCTATGCCCTTGTGGAATAACATCTGGATCTGGTGTGATGCGAACCCGGAAGCTATCGGGTACTGGAATGTGTGCAATACGGACAATTCGCCGAGGCCTGCTTTTGCTCTGATTGTCAGCGATGAAGGCGGAGGCGGTGGCGAAGGCAGTGATGAAATTCTGACCGTGACGCTTTCTGAGAACTTGCCGGATTTCATTGATGAAGACGGCTATGTGTGGCTCTTAGTGCGCACGACTAACCCAAGCAATGGTGCCACGCCTGCCGTCTTGTACTGCGATTTCGTGCAGTGCATGTTCCAAGTTTATGGGCTTTCTCACGTCGACGTAATAAGCTATCGAAACGTCGAGATGACGGAGGTTAAGCCGTACCTCTACCGGTGTGAGTTTCTGTTAAGGGGTTGGCTTTTCGAGTCCCTCTCGGGAGTTTTCTAGTCATGGAGTTGACAAAATGAGTGTAGAAACGTATGGAACGGACGAAGAAAGGTTCTATTATGTCGATGAAGCGACGTTTGGAACCACACCTACAAACCCGGCAATGCTAAGCGTGCCTCACGACGCGCTGGATCCGGGAGTGGCCCCGGGTTTGATTCAACGGCGCGGGGGCGGTAGTTACGATCTGCAAGCGCTGAAGAAAGGTCTAAGGAGCCCAAGTTTGAAAGTGGGTTACGTTTTGCCAAGTGCTGCGCCCGTATCGTTGTTGCAGTGGGCGAAGACGGATTTGGACAAAAGCCTCAGTTGCCAAGTGCTCTATTGGAAGGGCGCTTTCGCCACTCCGTCTGATGTGCTTTCGCTATTGTTCAAGGGTATGCGCATAAACAAGGCTTCTCTATCCTGCAGCATTGAGGATGTCATAAAGGCTACGCTAGAGCTCGAGGGGCAAGACGTGACGACGGGGACGGCTAAGATCGATGGCGCGACCTATACGGATCACAGTGGCGCCGTAGCTTTCAACGAGAGCTATGTGAAGCAGGATGCTGCGACGCTGGATCGCGTGACTGACTGGAAATTCGACATACTTAACAGTGTCAAGCGGGTGCCTGTGATTCGGAGCAGTAATGGCCATCTTGCGAGGTACGTGCCCTTCGGTCACCGCGAGCTCACTGGCGAATTGAGCTTTGAGTTTGAAGCTAAGACGGAGATCGACACGCTTCTGGCTGACACGGAGTTCACGCTAGAGTTTGGGCTTGGCGGCACGTGCAAAGCTACGTTCAGTTACTGCAAGTGGGCTGATGTCACACACTCAAAGTGGCTGGAGGATCTGATCTGCTGCAAGGCCAAATTCATCGCCCGGGGCCCTGTGGCCATCGCGAGCAGCTAGGAGGTGAGCAGGATGGACCGAAAAATCTTAATTGCGAGTGCGTTGGTTGTGGCTTTCTTCTTGGGCGTGACTGTCACGTTCGGGTTGATGAGCTACAGCCGGAGAATCGAAAGCGAGGCAGAACTGAAGGGTGTCGGCATTAGCATCTACGCCTATGCCAACAAGTCCAGCCCCGTTTCAGCGATCAAGTGGGGCCTTATGGAGCCAGGTGAGAGCAGAGTGTTTGATTGCTTTGTCTTCAACGAGGGCAATAGTCCGCTGACGTTGAGTATGGTAGTTGAGAACTGGGTTCCGGAGAATGCTTCGGGCCAGATGTCGCTCACGTGGACGTATGCAGGCGAGCAGCTAGACGTCAGGGGCTATATTCCTGTGGTCTTCGTCTTGACGTTGAACCCGAGCATCAGTGGTTTGGACTCGTTTGGCTTCACAATCGTAGTCACGGGGAGTGGGTGAGCATGGCGAAACTGTGCGCTATCTGCTTGGAGATTCGGATGCGGTTAGCGAAGCTGCCACCGTGGAAACAACAGATCTTCCTGGACGATTTGCGGGTTGCGGTTATGAATCGGTTGAAGGTTCTGGAGGCTGCATAAATGAAAACCGTGAAGGTTGAGGTTGACGATCGTTTCGGTGAGGAGTTCCGTGGTCTGTACGAGATCAGGCAGGTTAGCCAGGGCGAGTACGAGGATACAATGCTGAAGTTTATGGATGTTGCGGGCCACATTTCGCGTGCGAATCTACTGCGCATTAACCGGAGCGTGCTGTGGACTAGTATTGTTGCTCAACCGTCAGCTAATCCTCTGTCGTTGGATCGTGTCTTGAGGGGGGATATTCCGCATGGGTTGGCTGCCAAACTACAGGATGCGTACGACAAGGTGAACGGCCTTCAGCCTGATGAACAACGTTTTTTATCCTCGCAATCAGACGAAACCAGCCCGACCCCAGAATCACCAAGTTCGCCTTATGCAAAGAGTTCGGATGGACCCCGAACCAGTACCGGCGAACTGACAGAAAAAGCATCCAGGAGTTCATAACGATCCTGAATATGATGCACGAGATGGCTGAGGAGGAAAAGCGGAGAGCTGAATTGGAGGCGAAAAGGCGTGGCCGTTGAAGTATCCTGCGATGTGGAAGGCGCTGACGAGTTTGCGGCTGCAATGCAGCACTTCGATGCAGCCATGCAAAACCAAGTCCACCGTTTTCTGACGTCGTGGGCGGCTGATGTCAAGGCTTCAGCGATGCAGAAGGTGCGAGTGGTTACAGGGCACTTGCGGAGCACGATTTACGCCACGATCAGGGATTGGGTAGCGCAGATAGGAGCTGATGCCACTTATGCCCTGTTTGTGGAACTTGGCACGAAGCACATGCTGGCGAGACCTTACTTGTACCCGGCAATTCAGGAGCATCTTCCCATGCTTGAATTCAACATCATCGGGGCCATCGAACAAGCGAAGACGGAGGCTGGCCTATGAAAGACCTAACTATTACCGTGGAAATCGATGGTAGACTGTCTATTTTGCTTATTCGTTTGGCAAGGGCTACTTGGTACCTTTGGTTTCCATGGCGAAAGAGCATTCTCTCTTGGCTACGGCGGAATGCAATCCATCTTTGCCGTATTCGTGTCGCTAATGGGAGGTGGCATTGGGCTTGAGTTTGCGAGAGATTGCGGTGACGATCCGCGCAGTCAACAGGGCTAGCAATGAGTTTGCGCGCATACAGACTGATGCTGAAAGCCTAGCCACTCGTGTGAAGAGTCTCGGTTCGGCTCTCGCTGGCCTTGGTGCTACTGGTACGGCAGTGGGCATGATTGCTCACCAGTTTGGGCTTTTGAATGATGCTCAATCTCGCACATTCAACTCTGCGATGATGGTGGTGAGCGTTATGGGCATGTTCATGCGCACGAGCCTAGGCGCGGCCATTGCTCAGAAGGTGTATGCTGCAGCGTGTGCCTTCGCTACTGCAGTCCAGAATGCCTTGAACATATCTTATGGTACGTTTCTGGCCCTTACAGGTGTGGGGATTGCTGTGATCATAGCTGCTGCGGCTGCTATGTGGTCCTTCGCAAATAGCATGAATGCTGCAACATCAAGCGTGCAGAACTTCAACGAGGCAACCGGGGTGATGACGTCGAAGGGGCGGAGCATCCAGAGATCCGGCGACTTGGGCTTGTACAGTCAAGGGGTCGAAGTGCCATAAGCGTATCTGAGCCTACGATGGCCATTGTTTTGGGTTCTGTGGCGCCTCCTCAGGGCGACGTCGTCAAGGCAGTCATTACGCTTGGATGCACGAAAGAGGTTAGCACGTTTGAGTTGTGGCTGCAGAATTGGGACAAGAAGTACAGTCCCAGCGGGACCTATCCGCTCGTGGAGGGCTCAGACGGTAGCATAAGCATGGGCCGTGGCGCCAATTGCCCACTTTTGATAACGCTTCGAATGGAGAAAGTGACCTATCCGTCCACGCCGACTGAGCACTATGCCTATGTTGCCGGCAGGTGTTGGGGCGAGAAGCTGTTCCGTGAGAGAGTAACCAAGACCTATCTCAGCAAGAAGGGCGAGTACATCGTCAAGAACGTGATCGACAACTACGTTGGCCTGAGCCATACTCGCGATAGTACGGAGCTGATCGAGGATACGGACACGACCTATGTCAAGTTGGAATACGTTGACACGCCCGTGATGGACATTTTGCAGTATATCGCTTCGACAGCTGACAAAAGCGGCGTAATCGGGTTTGATTTCCGTGTGGCGCCAGATGGCAAGTTTGAGTTCTTCGCGGTTAACAGTAAGACGAGCTCAGTGAGCTTGACGGATGCGATTGAAGGTAGCGATTACGGGAAGGACATCTTTCGGAAAAAGACCAAGATAACGATCTACGGAGCGGCTGACAAGCCAAACGATTCTAGCCGGGACTGGGGCACGGACATGGCCACGCCTCATAAAGGCAGCGAAGTTGACCAGATCAGCGCAGCGGGCCAGAAAAACCTCTACGTCGCATCAACTACTAGCTTCACGGTGGGCGACAAGATCGCCATTATGAGCTCGCCCTTGTACGAGACGAACGAGGTTGCCAGCATAGTTGCGGGCGACTATCTCGTCATGGTCAACAATCTGGCGAACACTTACGGTGTGGCCTCCGGCGTTTTCGTGACTGATGGCTGGTGCCCGCAGAACAGCACGATCTCAGCTGAGAGCACGATTAAGGTAGTCGGCAGCTACAGCGTGAAGGTTGTGGGGCCAGGCGGTTCAGGTTGGACGGCTGCTTTGTATTTCAACGGCACGAAGGTTAGTGCGGAGCTCTACCCTGAGATTCGGGTCAAGCTATACACTACCGTGGCCTCGGGTGGCTACGTGCGTTTGTGGGATTCAGCGTGGAAGACTGCGGTCGTGCCCTTCACCCAGATTGACGCTGATTCGAAGTTTCACCTTCAGAAGATCAAGGCAGGCAGCAAGAACGAAGAGGCTTGGACCGTTGAAAGCGGATTCGATTGGACGCAGGTTCAGATCACGGAGATAGGCCTCAATGACGCTAACGCCACGTTCTACATCGACGGCCTGTATTACGGTGGCAGGCAGTACAGTTACACGAAACAGGCAGTCAGCGGGGATATCCGTGAGCATGTGGACACGGACGAGGAGTTAATGAGCGACGACGAATGCCAAGCACGAGCTGAGGCCCTCTACGATTATTATAGCGTACCCGCCGAGAGCTCACCGATCCACAGTACCGTGCTCGACTATGGTACCACACCTGTGCTGCCTGGTGACAAGATCCACGTAGAGCTCCCGAATGAGAATTTATCCAAAGATTTCCGCGTCGAATCTGGCGTAAAATACAGTTTCGACAGTGCCCATGATGAGCTTGCCATAGATTTCAATGTTGGCCGTTGTCCGAGTTTGCAGGCTGACTATATGTATCGCGTGCACGCGAAGACGGATTATCTTGTGCGCCACAGTTTGGGGAGGACGAGCCCGACTTGAGCAAGCTCCTTTTGAAGCAGTTGAAGAAGTTGGGCATCGGCACTCTCGTTTGCCTAGAGTGGTATGATGCAAGCGTGGGCAAGGTAGCTCGCAATCCTGGCACGCAAATAGATATAACTGTAAGAACCTGGGGGGTGTTTCTCGGCTTTTTGGGCAACAAGAACAAGCACATCATCATTGCCCAGAACATATACAAGTACACAACAGGCGTGTACGACGTCGACTATAGCGCAGTTCCCGCGTCAGGGGCTACAGATGTAACAGTAATCATGCGGGGCTGCATAGATGGCGCTGAGGCAAAGCAGGCGTTCAACAGTTTCACGACCAGAGAGGTAGCGAGCCGCACCGTTCGCCACGTGCACTTGCATAGAGGTGAGTGAGAGATGCGTGATCCTGTAAGGCGTGCGCTCACAAGGCGCAACAACACGTACACACCGGTTGAAGAGGAGCCAGACGAGCGGCTTGTTCTAGGCGTCAAGTTTGCGATGGTTATGGTAGCTTGTCTTACGGCCTTGGAGATTGCGTATTTGGCGGTGCTGCATGCTTGGAGTAGTGAGATCTTCGCGGCGATCACGGGACTCTCGGGCAGCATTTTCGGGGTCTTTCTGGGCAAGAAGGTAGCTTAGCATGGGTAGCCCAACATCTCGCGTGTTTCTTGAGTTGAGGTCCATCAACGGACGTCTAGGCCGAATCGAGGACAAGCTTCGGTTCATAGTTGCGTTTTTGAAAGAGCCAGGGGCTCCCGGTAAGGTCGTGTATTTGGCAAGCGCATCTGAACGGACGCTTGATGCATTGAAAGGTTTGGGTAGGCCCGCAACGGCTTCAGAGGTCTCAAGAGAGACTGGCAGGAGTAGGGCTAATGAGAGCCTGCATTTGTGTCAGCTGAGGGCTCAGGGCTTAGTTATTTGCTGTCCACGCGGTCGTGAGAAGTTCTTTGAGCTGAAGGTCAAGGAGGAGCATTATGCCGAAAGGTAAGCCGTGGAATCGGAAGGACGAAAAACAACTCATAGACCTCGCTCGGGCGAAATATCCTTTGCCAGATATAGCAAAGAAACTGGGGAAGTCCAAGGAGGCAGTCCGACAAAAGATTTTGCGCCTGGGATTAGAAGTAGAACAGCCGCGCGCCAGCACGTGTTCTACTACTTCTTCGGTTAAGCTGCCTGAGGAATTGTTCAGCGTTGAAGATGCTTTGAAGATGCTGGCTGGTGCCTTGAAGAAGGCGTGTGAGCTAGGTCTTGACAAGACTGATATTTATCGTCTCCAAGTAACGGGCAATCTTGCCCGGACTTACATTGATGGGTTCGCGAAATTTGTCGACTACGCCGGAATTGAGAGGCACTTGCAGGAGCTGGATAAGAAGTTGGAGCTCTTGACAAATGCAAAGTAGAACGATGCGTCCTAACCCCATCAAAGAAATGTATCAGCGAGCAGACTGTAATACCTCGAAAGCTTTGGTTCACAGGGAAAAAAGGCTCTTGCGACTAAGCCGGCGTCCAGATGCGTTTTTCAAAGAGATCCTAGGGTTTGAGTTGTTCGATTACGAACGTGAACTGGTCGACTTGTACAAAGAGAACCAGTTCATTTGGGTGCGCTGGTCTAGGCAGATCGGCAAGAGCCACACGGTATCTGCCATTTTGCTGAAGGAGTCGTGGGAGACTCCCGACTTGTACACTGCTATTGTGGGGCCCTCGTGGCGCCAGACAAAGCTCAATATTCGGCGCATAGGCAGCTTTGCGCGGAAGCTTCTGGGATCGGATAAGGGGATCCAGAAGACTCGTGTAACCTTGCCAAACGGCAGCGTACTCGAGGCTTTTCCCAACAATCCGGACACGATCAGAGGCCCAACTTTCCACAGGATCTGGTGGGAAGAGGCGAATTTCACGCCTAACGCTGAAGATCTGTATGATGCGATCCTGTTCACCCTTGGCACGACGGATGGCAAGTTGATCGCTACGTCGACGCCTTGGAACACGGATAGTCTGTTTTGGAAGATGTGCAATCACAAGGATTTCAGCGACTTCCGGGGCAGTCACGTAGACTATAAGCGGGCGATCTGGCCGAAGGGGCCTCTGCGTCCGAATATTGTGGAGAAGATCAAGAGGCAATTCGCTAATGATCCTGCACGCTGGCGCAGGGAGATGGAGGCTGAATGGGCAGAGGATGAGGATGTTTGGCTTTCGCAGAGCCTAATCGTGGCGTGTATTGGTACTGTGAAGAATTGCAGTGAGGACCTGCAGCCGTGGAATCCAGACATCGGTTATGAAGGTGACTTGTTCGCAGGGCTTGATTTGGCTCAGGTCCGTGATTTTTGCGTTCTTTCGGTGTTTGAACGTCGGAATGATAAGCTTTTCCTACGACATCTCAAGATCTTCAGCCAACCAACGAAATATGCATCTGTTCTCGGATATCTGAAAATGCTGCAGGACCGTTGGGGAGGCTTCAGCAAGATCCGCGTGGACTTCACAAAAGAGGGGCCGAGCATCATCAGCGACATGGAAGACGCGGGCATACAGAACGCTGAAGGCGTCAACTTTAGCATTCCACGCAAGAGCGAAATGGCCAACTTGTTGAAGCAGCGCATGTCTGACGGCAGACTATACTATCCGCTGCTTACGTGGGAGAAGCCTTTCAGAGGCGACATCTGCAACGAGCTCAACGTTGAGCGGTTTGAGTTGCGGAAGGATGGCGCCCTGGCGTTCAGCCATCCGAACGGCACGCATGATGACGTGTTCTGGGCTATGGCTCTGGGCGTTTTTGCTACTGTCGATATGAAGCAGGTTGATCTGGAGGCTTTGCGGTTTGGTTAGGCGCCCTCAAGATCTTCGCTTTCAAGAGCCTCGAGTGTATGATAGGAGCCAAGGCAAGTTCCGATTTAGCATCGGTTATGAGACTACTGCGCAGTTGACGGTCCGGACGGTGGCGGTGGCTGAGGCTTTCGGTTTGGGCGTGGATGAGGCTCGGAAGTTCTCGGTTTTGGATTGTGAGATCTCGATAGGGCCCCGGGACGTCGTTTATGTTACTGGTGATAGTGGCAGCGGGAAAAGTGTCCTCTTGCGCGCGATCAAAGCCGATTTGGGAGACGAAGCGGCTGACCTTAACGAAGTAATTGTGGACCCTGATAAGCCCTTAATCGAAGCCGTTGGCACGACTGTCGAGCAGGGCCTCGAGCTGCTTAGTCGCGTCGGTTTGAATGATGCTTTTCTGTTTCTCAGGCCTTACAGGGAGCTAAGTGATGGCCAAAAGTTCAGGTATCGGATTGCGAAGTTGATCGAGTCCGGCGCTCCGTGGTGGCTTGCAGACGAGTTTTGCAGCACTCTTGATAGGGATACTGCGAAGATTGTGGCCTTTAATCTGCAGAAGGTTGCTAGGGCCTTGGGGAAAGCTGTTGTCGTGGCTACTGTGCACAGGGATCTCCTGCGGGATCTCGCGCCTGACGTGCACGTGCACAAGCGGTTTGGGAAAGAGATCTCGGTCCAGTATATTACTAATGCTCATATACCACAGTGCAGCCTGGCGCACGAGATGCAGATCAAGCCTGGTACTCGTGAGGATTGGCATTGTCTCGAAGCCTTTCACTATCGCTCGCGGAACCTTCCTCCTGCGGTTCGCAGGATCTTCAGCATGTGGCGTGGCGATGAGCTCTGTGGTGTGATCGTTTACAATTATCCTCCGGCTTCGTGCGGTGGTCGGGGCAAGGTCCTGCCAAAGATGAGTCTCCGTGAATTGAATGCGCAATTGAGCATCATCAGTCGGGTTGTCGTGCACCCGAAATACCGGACGATCGGCCTTGGCGCGCAGTTGATCAGCGAGACTCTGCCGTTAGCAGGCACGCCGTTCGTTGAGATGAGTGCGGTGATGGCGAAGTATAACCCGTTCGCTGAACGTGCAGGCATGCGGCTCGTGGCCCTGCAGCATCCCACAAGAGAGGTTGTCAAGATAGCCGATACGCTTCAGACTCTGGGCTTCGATCTGCAGCTTCTGGCCAGCCAGAAACAGGTTCTTAGTAGGCTTGAAGGCCTGAAAGCTGAAGAGGTCGCGTCCCTTAAAGGGACATTGAAACGCCATATCAATCCTCGGATAAGAAAAGAGGCTTCTCAAGTGCAGGGCATGCCCTATGGCAAGAAACTACAATATATCCGAGCGATCAACTGCGCGGATCTGGCCAAGCTTGCGAAGTTGATCGGGGTTGTGGGCGCTTTGCTGCAGGTTAAAGCATACTTGTTCTGGGAGAAAAAAATGGGGAAGATTGAACTTCAGTGAGGTCTGCTAGTTTTGGTCGTGCCTTTTAAGCCACTTGTAGATCAGCTTTGACACGAGCGACGCGGCGACATATCCTGATGCTGCAAAGAAAACGCGGTGTTCGAGCACACGTGATAGATTCATCCAAGAGGCAGTAACAGACAAGAGAAGCGCAATCGGCATGCTGAAAGCGGTCAACCACGTCCAGAACGTGCGCTTTTTGTATAGAAGGGTAATGTCTATGGGGCATGCTATGGCGAAAACAATGCAAGCCATGATCGCATTACGTGTCCATCCAAGGGGCGTGAGTGCTACTGAGAAAATCGTGGCGCCGATGAAGCCATCTGTAACCAAGAAAGCGATATCATATACCAAACCGAGGTTTATTATTCGGTTTTTGGCTCGTTCGGTCACTTTCATGTGGAAGATTGATTGCATGCCGTTCACCTTATAGCTTTTTTGCATAGTTCCCAACCATGCTTTTCGTCCATCCGTATGATGGACGTCCAGTGTCTTGCTCGGGATCTCCGCCAGTGTCTGCCCAAACGAAGAACCAACTCCAGTCGCGCCAAGCTCCAAATGATTGCCTCCACCAGTAGAAGCATAGCCAACGACCGAAATCCCATGACCAACTCCAGCCGTCAAGCATCTCAGTCTGCCATATGTCTCCAAGGAACCATTGCACAGTTCTCCCAAGTGCTGCCAAGACAACCGCCACCGCTCCCAGTACGAGACATATCACTTTGGTTATCGTAAACTCGGGGATCAGTAGAAAAAATACTATTGCGCCTATGATCGCTGCGATAACTAATTCGACAGTGCCTATGTCCTTGCCTTTCTCTATTTGCCACTGTGCAGTATGTTGATGCAGTCTCGCTGTGCCCCAGAAGTCATAGTCCACGTTTGTCTCGTTGGGCCGGATGGTGAATTTGTTGTCGTCGTGGTTGTATTTGACGAATTCGCCTGCTCCCGGTCCGCCTGGAGCTACCAGAAAGGTTATGCCATCCCAGATTTCTGTTGGAATGGTTTGCGCCTGCATTTCTGGCGCTGGAACCGGCTGCAGAATCTTGTTCAAAGGATACAAGTCCGTACTGAGGTTCCCGAGTAGGCTGCGCATGCCGGTGTGGTTTTCGTACATGGTGATGTTGAATTGTATCAGATGTTCCTCGAACACGACTACATCCTTCTGTCGCGTCACGATTTCCCAGTTATATTCAGGATGACCTGGAATGATCATGTGTGTCGTGGTTTCTGTTATTGTACTCACGCCGACGACTTGAGAATAGGTGGGTATCGCTACGTATGCGGAGAATATCAACAGTGCGCTCAATATTGCTGCTATTATGGTTGTTGTTTTGTTCATACTTTTTTGTTCCTCCTTTCTATTTCAAACTGGATTCTGCTTTAGGGATGATGGGACGGGTTTCATCGCGGGGGGCCGCTTTCTCTTGCGGTCCGTCCATCACCAATGTTTTCATACACTCGTGCTCATCGATGTCGCAAGGATGTGTGTATGACTGTGAAGACTCGCTGGATTCCGCCTTAGGGACTGCCGATCGATCGGTAACAATTACGCCCAGGTACACTACGCGCACAAACTCATAGCATGTAACGATCTGGTTTGGCTCCCAAGGCCCCACATTCGCTATCCACCAACTTTTGAAAAGCCTGCGGGACTCGAACCCTTCCCTCAAAACGTCTTCGCCACTTATGACGCCCAAGCGCTCGCGCCATTTTCTCGTTATGCGAACGTAGCCCTTGGACGAGCCGAAACGGCGATCTGTCAGAGGGTAGGCATTGCCCACCTTCCATTCCCGCAGTTGTTTCGTTCTGCGGGTCTGCGTTTTCTTCCCCTGCAGAATCAGTTTTAGCATGTCAGCTTTGAATATCATCCTTTATCTTCTCCGGTTTTCTCGCCTTCAGGTGTGAACCGGGTAGGTGCCCGTCCTCATTCCGTTCAGTCTGCTTATCCGTCTGCTTGCAGTCTGGTCGAAACAAAGGATTCATCCTTGAAGGTTTCGAGCAGGCTATATTGTTGCGTCATCTATTATTAAATCAGCAATACAAGAATGGGGTATTGTATGACCAAAGCATATAAGGTTTGCCATAGTAAGGCAATTGCGGTTAAAGTCTAAAAGCGTAAGGGGGGATATGATGGACATGGAGAATATGCCCAAACAGAAAGTCACAATCACAGTTGAGAAGAGTTTTGTCGATTGGGCCGATAAGCAAGTCGCGAATTACAGGTTTCGCAATAGGAGCCACGCTTTTGAGTATGCTCTCGCCAAGTTGATAGAGAGTGAGAAGAAACAAGATGAAAAACGTGGTTAGGTCATTCCTTGCTTTTCTGGGATTCCCAAACGCCTTCAGCAAAAACTATACCTGCAGCAACTGTGGCCATTCTTTCCCGAAAGACGAAACCAAAACTTCAGGATCGCTTAGTTATCCGTCCGGTATACATGTTCACTGCCCAAAATGCGCAACGATCATAGATCAGCATCTCAAACCGAAGAACTAGATTCTTTCGTCCTTCCAGAAAAAAAGGGGGGATTTTGGAGATATCGCCACTGGGTAGGGTAATGAATATTACTAAAAAAGATGCGATTTCGCGCAACATAGCTGTATGGATTTTGACATGAAAGTGCTAGGAAAAGAGAGAGCCTACGGAAAGAACCTCTGTCATCTATGGCGGGCCCGCCGGGGTCCATACCCAAAAGGGGGCGGAACCAATGCATGAAAACTCCGAGTACAAGAAAAGGGAGCTTCTCAGACGCTTTTGTGCCACAAGTGAGTCGAGGGCGCGCGCGAACAAACTTTATTACTGCCTGTTCAAATCATTAAGTAATAGGGGAGTATCGAGGTGAAGACATTTCAAAAATTACTGGCGCTCTCTCTTCTCATTATCATCGCGTTGAACGCGTTGGCAATTGCGAACATAGCTGCGCATTCAGCTTCTCAGAATCAATCCAAACCAAATACTGACGAGAACTCTGCAGATACAGAAGCACTGGGGCATCGAGAACCAGAAAAGACTAACGCCTCACTAGAAAGGCGGCTCAGTTTAGGGCCAAACCGTTGGGGTCTCAAAACCAAGTCAGACTGGGAGAAGTCAACCAGAATCCAAGGCAACATGGCAGAAATAGTGATCGGCATGAATGCCCATGAAAGCAGCTATTCCAGAGTCAAGAGCATAGTTGCGAATTTTGCCGGCAAAATCAAAGACGAGATCTCTATCGCCAGCAACGTAAAGGCTTTTGTTGCGATTGTTCCCTTTGAGCTTGCGTCACTAGTCGCCGACAGTCTCATCGCAGCAAAAGCATGCCGGTATGTGGAACCCAACTGGAAGATTGAAACCGACTTCACACCCAACGATCCCAACTGGGAACAACAGTGGGGTCCAAAGAAGATACAGGCAGACTACGCATGGAACACCACAGTGGGATCACACTCGGTGCTGATCGCCATAATCGACACAGGCATAGACTACACGCATCCCGATCTGGCTGCGAACTACGTTCCGTTAGGGTATGACTGGGTTAACGACGACGACGAACCCATGGATGATCATGGACACGGAACCCACTGTGCGGGAATCGCTGCAGGCGTAACCAACAACGCCGAAGGAATCGCGGGAATAGCCCAAGTCGGAATAATGACTGAAAAATGCCTGAACGAAAACGGCCAGGGATATGCAGAAGACTTGGCTAAAGGCATAATTCACGCGGTTGATCAAGGCGCTGACATTCTCAGCAACAGTTGGGGTAGTGATGCGCCGAGTTCGCTCATTGAAGACGCCATTGAATACGCCTCCAGCAATGGGGTCTTGGTCTGCGCTTCTGCGGGAAACAGCGGCACAGACGCATTGCATTATCCTTCAAGTTATGATGACGTTGTGGCAGTAACGGCCACGGACAGCAACGACTCACCCGCTTTCTTCACGTCATTCGGCGACTGGGTCGAGGTTGCTGCGCCCGGCGTCTCAATATTGTCCGCTATCCCTGGTGGTTACGGCTCTAAAAGCGGAACTTCCATGTCCTGTCCGCACGTGGCAGGTGTCGCTGCCCTCATCCTAAGTCTCCATTCGAACCTATCGAATGTTCAGTTGCGCCAAGCCCTCCGCTACGCCAGTGATGATCTTGGCGAGAAGGGTTTCGACGAATACTACGGCTATGGGAGAATTAACGCGAGGAAGGGCGTTGAAGAATTACCCCTAGGGTGCGATCTAACTCTGTGGAATTGGACCAAGCCGCCATACGTAGAACCGAACGACCTCGGAGAATTCAGTGCGACCGTGTACAATTACGGAACTGCACCAGTCAACAACGTGGTCGTTCAATTAACGGCGAACGAGACTTTGATCGATCAGTACACGATTGCTAACATGACAAGCGACACGTTCGCCACTGCAACTTTGGATTGGACTCCGCAGATACAAGGCACCTACAACATAACCGTCTTCGTAGTCCCCTCTGAGGGCGAAACCAACACGAGGTTCAACGCAGCTTCAGCTTACGTAGATGTGGCTTTCGCCAAGAAAATCGTCGTTGTTGATTCGGGTGGAACAGCGTATTCGTACACGATCACTGAGGTTTGGAATAGACTGAATCGAGAATGGCGGCACTTCGGAGACCAGATGATATACATAGATTACGTCAGCCTAGCCAAGTACAGCATCTCTTACGAGGACATCGTAGCCTCTGACGCTGACGTCCTCTTGATTTCGAGCGCAGACTTCCGAGAGTACACGGACGAAGAAATCGATGCAATATCACGATACAGTTACAACGGACACGGCTTGATGGCAACCTTTCTGCTCGATAATCCTTCGAACTCACCCAACAACCGAAAACTCATGCCACTTTTCGGGTTGGCTTCCTCCACAAATCTGACAGTGAGTTACATGCCCGGGATTCTCAGTGTTCTCGATCCGACGCATCCATTGTTCGCCCACGTTCCTACATCGCTGAACCTGACCGATTTTATGGGAGCCGCTCCGTCGGATAGGCAATGGGACATGAGTGAACTGCAAGGAGGAACCTATCTTGCTCTAGAAAGCAGTGGAAACTCCAGCATAGCGTCCTACAGAGGTTCGGTTTACATATCGCCCAATCTTGAACGTACTGCAGAAGCCGGAGCCGTTCCTCTACCCGAAGATACCCACATGCAACTTCTCTACAACGCCATGACGTGGGCTCAGTTCATCAGACCGGAACACGAACTCATCACCACGGTAGAATCGCCCGGGTTCGTCATGCCTAACGAGCAGACCAGAATAAACCTCACGGTCACGAACATCGGCTCGACCGATGAGTTCAACGTGATGCTTCAACTATTCATTAACAGCAGCAACGTCTATTCGTATCAGATACCGAGTATAGCGCATAACTCAAGCTACACTCTTGCCTATCCTTGGCGTCCATCCCAAGTGGGAGACTACAACGTAACTGCTTATGTTGTTCCTGTTTCGGGCGAGGATAACGCTTGGAACAACGAAGCCGCAACTTGGATTAAGGTTGCCGTTCCTCCAGACATTTTGATCGTCGCGGACAATGATGAGTACGAAAACGTTGAGTACAACGAGAGAACAAGCCTTCCCGAGTTCAAGACAGCCTTGGACGCTCTTGGAAAGGAGTATTACGTTTGGGAAGAGAAGCTCAAAGGGCCACCCTCAGTAGATTTCATGAAGCAGTTTAAGCTTATTTTTTGGACGTGTGGAGAGGCAGCAGATTGGACCCAGATAACCATCAGCGACTGCTCAAAGATCATTTCCTATGTGAAACAAGGCGGCAAGATCATGTTGGATGGAAGCTGGATAAGCCAGACCCACGCCGGCTACGTAGACTTCACGCGTTATGTGACTCATGCCAGCTACTACGGTATGACGTGGCCTTGGCTGAACGGAACCGATGGCATAACAGTCACTGCGAAGGGCAACCTTGTGGCGTGGGGTCTGCCCGAGGAAATGCGGTGGGAGCCAGACCGCAACAATGCGCACGGTCGCGAACTTCCCTTGATAGCCACGGCAGTGCAGCCCGCGTATGGAGGCATTGGCATCTTCGGCTACTTGGACAATCCAGAACCGCTGCAGTTGGAAGGGCATTATCCACTTCCTTTTGTGATAGGTTGGCAAGCCGCCGCGATTTCGGAAGACAACGGCGAAGGCACAACGATCTACTTTCCGTTTGCTTTCTTCGCACTTCCAGCGTCTGTGAGAAACAGGATCATAAAGAACTCCCTGAATTGGCTATTCCCAGAACAACATGAACTGACAGTGACTCTGAGCACAATCAAAGAGAACGTCACTGAGGCTCACCGTCCAGTTTGCGTCAATGTCACGGTGGGCAACTGGGGTGTGAGCAGTGAAGCCAACGTTGAAGCCGAAGTCCGGATCAACGGAGTTCTTGTAGATTCCCACGTTGTTGCGTCAATTGCATCGCGTTCCAGCTACACTTGCAGTTATCTGTGGACACCTGAAAGCACAGGCGCGTACATCATAGCAGCCAACGTTTTTCCAGTCGAGGGAGAAAGCATTGTCGACGACAACGTGATCAGCCGTGTCGTGACCGTTAGACGCCTCGTAGTTGCGTTGGTTTCGGATCAGAAGCAACTGGAACCTCTGGAACTCATCTTAGCTTCCATGGGAATCGGATCTCACGCTTACTCCTTCAACAAATACCTTGGCTACGCCAAATCCTTGAGTACCCTCAGCAGCTACCGAGTCGTGGTTTTTGACAAAACAGCTCGAAAGCTGACTCTACAGGAGTACAATGCTTTTAGGGCTTACTTGGAGAATAGCGGAAATCTCCTGGCAACTGGGGAGGCTCTAGTATACGAAACAGGCAAGATCGACACTTACATGACTGACATCGTCAACGCTGTCTGCCACGGCATAAAAGTGATACGGGACAGAACCATCTATGTGACTGATGATGTTCACCCAGTGATGGATGGTCCGTATGGAACCTTCCCAGTGGGGTACACCACGCTAGTTCCTGAAGCTTTCTGCGAGAATGCCACGGCTAACTTGACACGGCAAGCCGTGACCGTTGCTAAGTGGATTTCTGCGTCGTTCTCAGCAGACAAGATCATAGCTACGAGCCTGAATCCTGGGAGGGTTGCGTACTGGAATGGCTACGGACACGTGGACTGGATCGAGAGTGCTGACTGCCAAGCTATGTTCAAGAACATGATCACTTGGTTGGAGCTTGGGGAGTTTCACGATTTGGAAGTCTCGATAACGTTGCCTGAACTAGTCGAACCCAATCAGAGCGTGACGGTGAAGGCGGAAACCCATAACGTGGGATACCATGACGAGAGCGGTATCGAGTTTCACCTGTTGATCAATGGGTCTGAGGTTCTACTAATCCCGCTTCCCGCGTTAGCGAAGAGAAGCGTTTACACGTTGGAGTATGAGTGGACACCATCGGCTGTGGGAACCTACAATCTCACTGCTTACGCTTCTTCAGTGTCGCAGGAGATCAACGAAACCAACAATGCTTATTCCGTATTGGTTGAGGTGCGCCGTTGGCCTGTTGTCTCTTTGGCTGTGCCTCTGGACTTGCAGGTGGATCAGGTTTTCACTGTCAACGTGACGGTTTCAGAGGTCATCAACCTGACAGAATGGGAATTGGAGCTTTTCTACAGGAACTATGTTTTGAACGGTACCTTTGTCGCCGAGGGGTCATTCCTGAATTCCTTTGGAGGCACAGTTTTCCAGGTGTCCTATTTCAACGACGCCTACAACACAACCCACGGGCGAGTGAGGCTTTCGTGCTCTTTGGCGAATCAGTCACAAGGAGCCAGCGGGTCTGGAATATTTGCGGCTCTCGTTTTCAGGGCAAGAGCCACGGGGACCTGCAACCTGATACTGCAATCTACACGATTGACCACTACAACGTCGCCCGTGCATCCTCATCATCGAATAAGCGCATCAATGACTGTTGGTTTGTTCGCTGACCTCAACAATGATGGTGTGGTGGACATTATGGACGTGGTTATCGTGAGCGGCGTTTACGGCAAGAAACTGGGTGAGGAAGGGTGGAATCCACAGGCAGACGTGGCTCCAGACGACCTCATAAATATCTTGGATGTCGTGAAGATCACGGCAAACTACGGAGACAGAAAAACACCCTAGCGCTCGGGGTTCACGCGCGCTACCGTATTGGTGGGGCTGCCCGTCCCCATACCCAAAAGGGTTCAAAACCTGACATTCAAAAATGCCTTCAATGCCAGTTCACATCGAATACCTTAGTAAAGCTCTTTTAAGAAGTTCAGTAAGCATCAGAAAAACAGGACTGGGATTGCTTAGCTGATTTCGCTGGTTCTTGTAAGAGCTATTTCGTTCTCCAGATATTTCTGATCGCTCATCTTCTTGATCTTCAGAAATCTCTCTGAGCCTTTCTCCGTTTCTTTCTCGTGAATGTTGATTTCTCCGTCGAAAAGGTCAAGAATTGCCCGAGCATCTTGTGAAGAGTGCATCTCAGGATCCATCATTGCCATTGTTGTGAAACCTTCTGATTTCAGTTTCGTCATGAGCGCAGTTAGCCATCTTCTGGTTTCAACCGCGTGATGCTGCAGCAGAACATCTGAAACTAGACCTATACAGATTCTTCTTGGATCTTTCAGCGCAGGGTCAAGTTGCCGGATCGCTGAAGTCAAAGCGATGCTAATGTCAGTGAGATTTTCCACTCCTTTCAACGTGTGCACGTTGGGCGAGCTTTTGATGATTGCGTCTGCCTCAGGGTTGCAGACGAAAAGCTGCAAGTTTGCCATGGATTCTTCTGCAAGAGCCTTTGCTGCACTGGCATCAATGGTAACATGGAACGTAACTTCACCTTTCTTTGCTCCTACCTCAAGAAAACTCTTGACCAGCATGTCTCTCTCGTCGCAGGAAGGTGAAGTCAGGACTACTGCATAATTCGGAGGTATACCACCATGCAGCAGCTTGTCAAGATCTGCATATCCCGAGGAGACGTGATCTGTGGGCTTGGGCTTCGAAACCACTTTGCCTGTTTCTATGAAAGCTATTCTTGCTTCTACTTTTTCAATGTCTTTCTTGGCTCCCATTTTCCGGAATATTTCCATTGCTTGGCTGAGCAGGTCGCGTATCCTTTCTTGGTCTCCTTTTTGGTTGCGCTCAATAAGGGCCCGAGCATATTCCAACAAGACCAGTCTGGCAAGTGCGTAGACGTTCCACCGCCTCGCGCCTAAATCTTCAAATTCCTTAAGACTTCTTTCAAAAAGCTTCACCGATTCGTCCCATTTCTTCTGCGCACGGAAAAGGATTGCTTGCAGCGCATCTTTGTCGGCGAGACGTTGCTTGTCTTTGGTTTCTAGAGCAAGCTTTTCCAGATTCTCAAGCAGGGTGCCTGCTTTTCTGATTTCCCCGAGTTCAACGTAGGTTCGAATGAGCTGCTCGTAAGTGCCCATTTGCTCGGGTTTGTCTCCTGATTTCTCTTGTATTTCCTTAGCTTTTTCATGGAGCTCTCTTGCCTTGACATATTCTCCTTTATCGAAGTAGAGTGCGGCAAGACTTCCATAGCTCATGGCGATTCTAGGGGAACGATTCAACGTTTTCGCAATTGCCATAGCTTCTTCATAGCATTGTTGGCTCTTGTCCCATTCTCCCGTTACCTGATAACCGAGTCCAAGAGCGGATATGGAATAATGAAGGTCGGTTAACGAGCCTGTTTTCCTGTTCAGAGCTACCGCTTCTTCCACTAGTGGGAATGCCTTGTCAACGTGTCCCATGCTACCGTACATATACGCGAGAGTGTTCCCGATCCAGCATATCCAACGAATGCACCCCGCCTTCTTTGCGAGTTCGTATCCCTTCTCGGCATACTCCGTGCTTTTCTCGCTCAGCTCTGCTGTGAGTGTTGCGGCAAGATTATTGTATATACGCATCGCAGTTTCAACGTAGCCGTTGTCGAGCGCTATTTTGAGAGCACTTTCCAAGCATCCAACGGCTTCCTCTACTTTCCCCGTAACACCAAGTCCCAGCGCCAAGTTGGTGTAGGACTCTGCCATAACGTCAGCTGCGTTCAGTTTCTTCGAAAGCTCAAGCGCTTTCTCAGCCCAAGAAATAGTGCCAGCATGATCTCCCACGTGCCAAAGAGCCTGTGCCCTTATTGAGTACGCTCGTGCCAGCTCCGAGCTTTCAGGCATTTCCTCCAGAATTCTCACGGCTACTTCAAGATGCTCCAAGGCCTTCTCCGTAGCGCCCAAATCGTGCCAAATGATTGCTGCCATTTTGCAGTGCAGCCTTGCCGCGTTTTCTTTTTCGGAAAGCCTAAGTGACAGGAGCAGTGCCTCATTCCAAAGCTTAAGAGAGTCATTATACTCTCCAACGGTGCTTTTGACGTCTCCGAGTTTCCCTAGTACCTGAGCTTTTTCCTGGAGCCTTTCTTCGTCTTCTTCCAGGAGCTTGAGCGCAGACTGAAAGTAGGAAATGGCTTCACTGTTGGCGTGAATCTTCATCGCTTTGTCCCCCGCCTTCAGGAAATAGTCAAGCGCCTTTTCTTTGTCTCTGCTCTCAAGAAAGTGAGAAGCGAGTTCACCGAGATGTTCATCAATAGTCTTTGCGTAGACTTTTTCCAAAGCGCTTCCCACGACTCCATGAAGCTTCTTTCGCTTCAAGAGACTGACTTCCTCATAGACGACATCTCTGACTAATATGTCAGCAAAAGAACAGACTCCTTCTCCGCGAACCTCCCTTTCTTTGATCAACCCGGTTTTGAGCATTCTATCCATCAATTCAAGCAATTCGTTCTCTTCAATGCCTGTGAGTGCAGACATTGCTTCCAAAGTGAAATCGTTTCCGACGAAGGAAGCCAAAGTTAGAACATTCTGGCATTCATCGTCCAGCCTACTAAATCTCGCTTTCACAACATTCCTCACACTTTCCGGAAACTCGATCTTCGAGACCTCTTTGAACGCCCACTTGTTACCTTCTCGGTAGATGACGCCCTCTTCCTTCAGAGACTTAACAACTTCCTCCGCAAAGAACGGGTTACCCTTTGTCTTTTCATACACCAATCCACAGAACTCTGGTGGAACATCATCCTGGGCCAACATCTGCTTAAT
>Ga0315280_10001313_pt1 | contig 42983 bp, 32 predicted proteins | sample YL17G06_40_MG_FD_203697 | JGI IMG/M metagenome (GOLD analysis project Ga0315280, IMG submission 203697) | Sediment microbial communities from Yellowstone Lake, YNP, Wyoming, USA - YL17G06_40 | ecosystem: Environmental > Aquatic > Freshwater > Lake > Sediment | place: USA: Wyoming | collected...
CCACCCGATCGACGTATTGAATCAACTTCTCAACGATTGGCCCCAGCAGCTGACCGGGTTCACCAAGGGGTATAGAAACTCGAAAGACCACGAAGAAGTCGCCTACGGAATAGCTGAATTCCCAAACGACGTATTTGCACACATCGAGCTCAGCTGGCTTCATCCCAGGAAAACTAGGGAAGCGACTGTTGTCGGCTCGGACGGGACCCTCATCATCGACTGCCTTGGGCAACATCTAACCCGAATTAGCAACGGCAATAGTGAAGACATACCAGTTTCCGTAAACAACACGATCGAATCTGAAATCACTCATTTCGCCGACTGCGTCGCCCACAGATCCATCTCCAGAGAATCAGGACTCATCGGTGCTCGAACCGTCGAGGCATTGGAGACAATTCGTGAGTCCATGTGGGAACGACCCCTGCCAATCGTGCAGCCAATCGACCACACAGCCGCTATGATAGCGGTCTTGGAGATGGCAACTGGAGCGCAAAATCAAAGCAATGTTTCGGCTCTCCAAAATGTTGAGCATGCTTCATTTGACAAGTATGCTGAAATGCTCTTGAGGTCGGGCTTTCTGCGTCGCGTATCGACTGAAGAAGGGATTAACTATGAAATCACCGAGTCTGGCTCAAGATTTCTGAAGGATTACGGAGAGATGCAACGTGATGTTGCACGCCCACGTCCCAAAATTAGAGAACCAAGTTAGTGGGAGAAAGAACTGGTCAATAGCAAACATGTAGGGCTCCTGACCCTGATTGGGGGCCCCATCTTGATGTTGGCGTACACTCTGGGGGTATTGTATGCCACGACCTTGATTCTTCAATTAACCGCTTTGGGAGCAGTTCTAGGAGTATTGGGAGTGCTGACGTGGATAGGGTACACGATGTTCACTGAACCGCCTCCCCCAGAAGTAGCCAACCCATCAGAGTTGGATGACCTACGACCTGAGACTATTAACCTAGCCGAGGGGAATCAGGTCAGTCTTAGGGAGCCAAGCTTCTCGAAGATAGTAGATGTTGAGATCGGCGAGGGTACTGAAGTGAGGGACCATGTTAACCTGTACAAGTGTAAGATTGGGAGAAATTGCAAGGTCGAGTCGTTCGTCTACATCGAAGAAGGCGTTACCGTAGGCGATTATTGCAAGATCAAACCACATGTGTACATTCCCAGCGGAGTTATCATAGAGGACCAAGTGTTCTTGGGTCCAAATGTGGTCTTCACTAACGACAAGTATCCTCGTGCGAAAGGCGACTGGAAGCTTCTCAAGACCATTGTTGGAAACGGTGCATCAATAGGCGCACATTCAGTCATTCTCCCCGGGGTTAGAATTGGGAGAAACGCCACGGTGGGCGCTGGCTCTGTCGTAACCACCGACGTACCTGACAGCGCAACCGTCTGCGGCAACCCTGCTAGGCCCTTGGTCAAATGACGGTTCACCTGTCAGAGCTGCAACTCATCCCGGAGACACACAAGATAGGCGTTGTCATGCCTGTGTATGGTGAAAGCGATGCCGTCTGCTGGGTTCTCAGCCGCTTCAGGAGAGGCTCGACTCACACGATCTGTTTGGTGGTGGACGTTCCGCTTAGACGAGTTATGGAGAGAATTAGAGAAGCCGCAAAGCAGAGTGGCATGACGGTCCACATTATCAAGAACAGGACTAGGATGGGAATTGGGTACGCGTTGAGGCAGGGTCTGGGGTATCTACTTGAAACTAGGCACGACATCGCTGTGGTCATGTCCGGGAATGGCAAGGACGACCCATCTGAAATCGATCACGTACTTGAGCCAGTTGTCAAAGCTCAATGTGACTACGTGCAGGGTTCACGGTATCTGCGCGGGAATAGGAGCGAAGGAATGTCTCCTCTTAGGGGTTTGTTCAACCGCTTGTTTCCGTTCATCTGGACTGCCCTTACCCGGAAGAGGTGTACGGACGTAACCAACGGGTACCGCTGCTACAGGCTTGATATACTCAAAGATCGGAGAATAAACCTGAATCAGGACTGGCTCGATGCCTACAGCCTCGAGTACTATCTTCACTACAAGGCTTTGGCGTTAGGTTACAGAGTCAAAGAGGTTGCGGTTTCAAGGATCTATCGCTTTCGCAGCGGAGGAAGCTCGAAGATTCAGCCGCTCAAGGACTGGTGGCCAATACTCTCGCCCATCGTCCTGCTCTTCCTAGGCGTGAGGAAATAGATGACAGCCAATTACCTACAGGAATTCTCGTGTTAACAACTCGAAACAAATTCACTCTACGTAAGATGGATTCATATAGCCCCGCAAGAATTCTGATTGGATTTCTCAAATGTCCGCCTCTGAAAAGAGTACAATCCTAGTAACGGGTGCTGCTGGTTTCATCGGCAGCCATCTCATCCAGAAACTACTGCAAATGGACTTTACCGTAAGGGGAATTGACAGTTTTGTCAACGGCAACACAATGAACATAGACAGAGTCAGAAATCACCCAAATTTCAAATTTGTTGAGGGGGATTTGCTGGATGAAAACTGCACTCACGAAGCTCTGAGAGAGACTGACACGGTCTTCCACCTGGCTGTCACGCGCCCCGCGTATGATAGAGGACTCTCAGAAGCGATCGAAGGATACAAGAACGATGTTCTGGCAACATTCAATCTCTTGAAATCGATGAGTCAGCCGGATTCACGGGTCAAGAAAATCGTCTATGCGTCTAGTGTCTTGATCTATGGTGATCAAGCGACCATTCCAACACCTGAGAACTACGGCCCACTTTGCCCTGCTTCCCCATATGGAGCTTCAAAGCTCGCTTCTGAGGCTTTTATCTCAACATTCTGCCACACGTTCGACCTGAGCGCGGCTATCTGTCGTCTTTCAAACATAGAAGGTTCGAGGAAACCATACGGCGTTGTTTACGACTTTGTAAATAGGCTCAGAGAAGACCGGACAAAGTTGGAAATGAAAGGCGACCCGACCAATAAGAGGTCCTATCTCCATGTTTCGGATTGCGTCGAAGCCTTACTCTTCTGCATGAAGCATTTGAACACAAAAGTGGAGCCCTGGAATATTGGACCAGGAGATAGCATCAGTACGGAAAGACTCGCCAAAATCGTGATCAATGAAATGGGATTGGGCGACGTTCCCATAATAGTGAAAGATGCCACACACGAAGAACGCATCAAAGGCAGGTTGAACGAAAGCCGACCATCGATCGAGAAAATTAAGAGCCACGGATGGTCGCCGAGGCACGGGAGCGAACAGGCGGTAAGGCTGGCTGCATCGGAACGGATCTCTGAATTGAGCGGATCCGCAGAGTAGACTGACGATGGTCAAATTCGGTTTATACCTCAATCAGTATACGAGCGACAATAATGCTTTCCAAGATATTTCAGATCAGTTGGCATTAATTGAGAAGGTTGGGTTTGACGGTGTTTTCGTTGGTGAAAGACACGTCTATAGAAATGGTTTCCTCAATACAATTCCATCACTTGCAACCATCGTTTTTCGAACAAAGAAAATCGATGTCGGAACTGACTTGCTCGACCTACCCTTCTATCACCCTTTGAGCTTGGCAGAAACGCTGACCTGGTTCGACAGGGCCTCGGGAGGCCGCCTCATTATCGGGCTGGGGATCGGATACAGGCCTGAGGAATTCGAAGCCTTCGGCATATCCAAGAAAACACGTGCAAGATCGTTCGAAGAAGGAGTAGGCATTTTGGACCGATTATTGCGAGGAGAACAAGTCACATTTGAAGGGGAATACTATAGGGTGAAAGACGCATACGTTTCACCGCGACCACTCCAGAAACCAAGACCACCCATCTACATCGGGGGCTACAACAGGCATGGACTTAGACGGGCCGCACGATTTGATGGCTGGGTTAGCAACAACCACGAACTTGCAGAATTTGAGAAACGTGCAGCAATCTACAGAAGATACCTGAAGGAGTCTGGAAAGGGCCAGAATTCAGGGAGAATCATCTACAACATGAAAGGATTCTGTGCAAGAACAATGGATGAAGCACGAAAAGTCTTGCAAAAACCACTCTTTGCGCAGTACAAAAAATATTCCAAGTGGGGATTAACAACTCCCCGACTCGATATGGATGAATTGACGAGCAAGAGACTCGCAATCGGGCGACCTGAAGATTGCATAGAAAGAATAGCTCCTTTTGTTGAACGGGGAGCAGATTATGTCGTTCTGAGAATACAACTTGAGGGCATGAAGCAGAGAGATGCCTTGGCGTCAATTCGGCTATTTGGAAAGAAAGTTTTCCCCTATTTCCGGCGAGGAATTAGCCGACGATAAAAGTTGTCCCAAGAGGTTTAACCGAGAAAGAGGTGGATGCGGTAGGATACTTGCTGTATCCATACCGAGTCGAGCTTGGCGAAGTAGATGAGTCCGATCTGATTATCTGCAGAGGGACCTTACCAGACTCTTCCAAACCGCAAATTAGGGTGCCACAAGCCGAGCATAACGGCGACCTCCAGGCGAAGGATTGCGGTGACGGAGTGGTCGAACTTCCATTCGATCTGATCAGTCGCTGTTCAGAAAGATTCGAGGCAGCCATGAATTCGAGACCCGCTCTCGCCTATACGCTCGCGACCCGCCTGCCTTTTCAATACAATATTGTTCCTTCATCGATAAGGAGTTGGTTTCTTAGTGCTGACGGCCCGAACTTGGATCTTTCAAACCACTTGGCTAACGATGCAGCTAGGAAAATCATGGTTGAAGCTTTTGATCTTCTGGGCTTTCATCTGAAAAGGAAGAAACCTCCCTCACTTGTCATCACCCATGACATCGACAGCGAAAAAGGTCTCAGAAGGGCGCTCTCGTTCAAGACCGTGGAAGATGAACTGAATATCCAATCCATATGGTTCCTCCCTTCCTACGAATATCCTATACCCAGAACTCTTGCCAAAGACTTGGCCGATGGCTCCACGATTGGTTCCCACGACACTAAACATGATGGGAAACTAATTCACATCCACCGTCATAACGAGCTTGTCGAGAGGTTGAGTGATAGTAGATCGAAACTCGAAGAGTTATTTGAAACAGAAGTCAGATGCTTTAGAGCGCCACTGTTGCAGTTCAACAGACAAATTGTCTCGGCCCTCGCTGAGGCGGGGTACACTTTCGACTACTCGGCTCCATGCTGGGAACCTGCCCACGGCCCTACCATGGGAGGCTTTGGAGTTGAGACTGCTCAGGGATTCATGACGGACGGAGTGCTTGAGGTCCCATTGACTCTTTTCCAGGACCACCAACTCCTAAACGTTCTCGGTCTCGATACTGATTCCGCGATCAAGTTATGGATTGAACAGGCTAAGCTGATATGCTCCTTCGAAGGAGACATCGTGCTTCTAACACATCCTCATCTTGCCTTCTCACAAGACCTCCAGAAATACGAAAGCCTACTTCAGATCCTAACGCAAATCCAAGTGGACCGTACAGCGTCTGAAGGCGCCGTGCCCAAAATGGCGTGACATTACAGTGTGCAGAATGACAATGCTGAGTATTCCAGGTTCAGCGACCGTCGCGACATCAATGGGTAGAGAAGGATCTGCAGGAATTGTAGTAACAGACTCAATTGGCTCAAATTCGGACAAATCGGAGAAAGTCTAGGCCAGAACCTTTGCGCACGATTTCTTCTGTTAAAACCCTTGGCGACTTCAAGGGGAGTTTGAGTCCTAACTCGTTTCAACCGGACACAAATCAGGAATCACGGAAAGACTGGCAGTCCACTCGCCCCATTCGTCAGCGTGTTGCGTTAATGGTGGTCGCCAACGAGTTCAAAACCGCTACTAGAGTTAGGCGCGAAGTAAGATCACTGGCGAGCAAAGGGTATGATTTTCACGTTCTTTGCTGGGATAGACAGGGGCGATCCCCACCTCGGGAGAAGATGGACCACTGTGTAGTTCGCAACGTCAGATTGGGCAAGACGGCGTCGCTGCCTTTTTCTAGACTGTATTATGTAGTGGCGGCTGTCCTTTTTCAGACGATCATTTTCATATGGGCAATGAAACAGATCGCAAAGCTTCATGCAGTGATCCTGCATGCACATGACTTCAATGCTCTCCTAGGTTGCGCGGCGGTGAAGCTTGTGTTGAGGAACAGAGTTCGACTGGTGTATGACTGTCACGAACTGACGCCCGGCCTATTTCAAGAATGGTTTGGGCCATTCATCTCCGCAATTGTAGGTCGACTGGAAGGGGTTGCAATATCCCAAGCTGATGCAATCATATCAGTAAACGAGGCGGTTCACCACCACCTGAAACAGCAGAATCTGATCCGTTCCGAGATCATCTACAACTCCCCCGCAATGAGCGAGGTCCCCAAGATTCAACCAGTCGATGCAAAGACCAAACTTGGATTAAGCGACCGATTCGTGATTCTGTTCTCAGGTTTAGTGAGACAAGACTATGACTTTGACATAATTTTGCAGGCTGCACGCGAACTAAAAGATAGCCACTTAACAGGCATCATCTTTGTCCTAGTCGGTCCTTCCGAAGCCATGCTGCCTCTCATCAAAACCGTGACCGATGTGGGGGTCCGCAGTTACTTTGATTTCAGAGGTTGGGTCCCAGAAGATGAACTGCTCATCTACTATCGGGCCAGCGACCTTTGTTATGCAGTAACCCGTGACTTGGGGCCGAGTACTAAAATTCTCACTCCCATCAAAATGTTCGAGTCAATGGCATGCGGAGTCCCAGTGATCGTGAGAGATAGAACACTAGCAGCTGAAATAGTCCGCTATTGGGGCTGTGGAATAGTAATAAACACAGGTTCTTCATTCGCGCATGAACTGATCCGCCTTAAGCAGAGCAAAGAGGGACTCCGCACTCTCGGCGCAGCAGGCCTCAACGCTTATCATCAGGCTTACAGCTGGAACCTGATGGAAGCAAAATTGGTGCAACTCTACGCTGAACTTGAGAACAGTCACTTGCTAAGCTTAGAACCAAGAAAACTAAGCAGCTCAACACCGGTCAGTCAAGCAATGAGGTAGTGTAAGTGCACAAAATCCTAGTCGTTGGGTATGGTGAGGTTGGAAAACCAATCTTCGAGATTGTTAGAGGAGTATATCCTGACGTTGACTGGCTTGATGTTCAGGACAAGAAGATCGACGAAGACCACGATATCATGCACATATGCTTCCCGGAACAAAATCCGGCAGAATTCATCTCATCAGCCGTTCAGTACATCGAACGCTTCCCACCTGAACTCGTGCTGATAGAGAGCACAGTGACTCCAGGAACCACCCTTGAAATCTACAGAAAACTTCGCAGCAAGGTGCTGCTTTGTCATTCGCCAGTGCGAGGGAACATGACCGAGGGCATGAAAAGGGGTCTTCTTCAATACACCAAGTTCATTGGACCTGTCAGCGCTGAAGCAGGGTTGATGGCAAAGGAATACTATGAAAGCTTGGGTTTGACCACACGCATTTACCATTCACCAATCGAGACTGAGCTCGGCAAGTTGTTCGAAACGACTTATCGTGGAATAATGATGTCTTGGTTTCAGGAGATATACAGGATCTGCAAGCATTTCGACGCACGGAACGAGGAAGTTGTCGAATTTATCGGCTCGACGGAAAAGGAAGGAAAGCAGGCTCGACCTGTATTCCACCCCGGTGTGATAGGAGGGCACTGCATTATCCCCAATGCTGAAAAGTTATATGCGGCGTTTCCCTCGAAGTTTGTTGACGCTCTGCTGGAGTCGAACAGAAAACGGCAGCAGGAAATGTATAAGGGAAGCAAATGACAATGGCAGGAAGCATTGTCCAGTTTCTGGTTAAACGCGAACGTGAACAGTCCCTCTCTGTTGTAGCCTGAAAAGATCCATGAGCAAGACACGCGAGGCCTATGCCGTAGTGCTAGTTTGCGATTTTCAATATGGCCTGCTGTCGCGAATACTCGATGTATACAGATTCTTTGAGAGAACTCCAAGAATTGTCATTGTCAGACGCGGCCGACCAATCAACTTGGACCCCCGATTGCCCTCACAATTGGAGGTTGTCCCGCTTCCTGGTCCAATCCTCGGATTTGAGAGCTTGGGTTTGCTTGCGCTTCTTTCCACTATGTTCTCGGTCATCGTTTACTTAGCACATGGGTTCGCCTTGTACCTGAAGATACGGGGACACGTTGTACTCCCGATAAGATTAGTACATGCGCATGTTGTCCTTCCACAAGGTCTGCTCGGTGTATTGCTCGCCCGTTTACTCAAGGTTCCACTCTTGATTACTGCTGCTGGAACGGATGTGAACGTCGACATGAATAGGAGCATAGTTCATCGTGCGCTATCCCTTTTCGTCCTGAGAAATGCCTTCAGGACAATAGCTGTGAGTAAACCTCTGCAATCCATCCTCAATCAGACTGGAATCGCAAATGTGATCTACCTCCCCAACAGCGTTGACACAAGTTCCTTTAGCACGACAACGAAATCAGCGTCTGGTAACTCCATCCTCTTCGTAGGTTCCATGGTCGCTGCCAAACGACCTTTGCTACTCCTACGCGCCTTCGAGCGGGTCGCCCGAGAAGTTCCGGGCGCCACTCTTCTGATGTGTGGGGAAGGACCACTTAGGCGGTCGCTTGAGGAAGAGATTGAGTCGAAAGGATTGCGGGACAGAGTATCACTGTTTCCGAACATGAGCCCGCAATCGGTGACCGCCCTCTATTCGCAGGCCAATGTTTTCGTCTTACCATCTGTCTCCGAGGGTCTGTCTCTGGCACTGTTGGAAGCTATGGCAGCGGGTAAAGCTATTGTAGCGAGTCGGAACGAATCGCATCAGGCGATCCTGAAACATGGTGAGAATAGCCTCCTATTTGAGGTGGACAACTGTGAGGAATTGGCTTTGCAGGTAGTACGGGTTATAACTGATGAGAAGCTGAGGCATAGAATATCTGAGTCTGCTCGTCAACTCTGTGAAAAACAGTTCTCGAACGAATTTGTCGCAAAGAAGTTGGAAAACCTCTACTTGACGGCTCTTAACGTCGAATGAAGGCTCCATCGACTTGGATTTGTGAGTCAAGCGTTGAGCGTGTGTACCGCTGTGAACGCGATTATCGAGTCGAAGTGCCGCGGGACTGTTTATTTGCCGCAATATCAAATACCGTCACTGTGACCCTCTAACGTGATGTGTCTGACAGCGTAGGAGCTTGGCGAGATTTTGATTGGAAATCAAGGATCGGGTAGACCTCTAAGGGTTCTAATGACCGAGTTCCGTATCTTTGGATATCAGCTGGATGCCGAGAGCAATCTACGACAGTTAATGGCGCTGGCCAAACGTGGTCACGAGGTGACATACTTGGCTGCAAGAACGTCAAGATTCAAAGACTTGGCCATACATGTACAAGGCTTCAGATTAGAGACAGTGCTGTTGCGAAGGGTAACTCCAATTCTATCTTTGATTCTTTTTGAGTTGATGGTTGCTTGGCACTTTCTTACGTCAATCGACCGTTATGATGTTGTGATCCTTAATGACGAATCCTTTCCCGCACTCTTTCCGTTTCTTGTCCTGCAACATTTATTCAGCCGGTTTCCAGTGCTGTTCCTGAGAATCGCCTCGAAACCCGTGGAGGTCGGAGGGTTTCTCCGGAGTCTTGCTGCGACATCTGCATACGTGCTTTCAATCCAGGTTTCTAAGACTCTTTTCCACAAGATATTCTTCATATCTCCGATGCTCGCGCAATCGACTTCCTTAGAATTTGACATTTCTAGAAATAGAGTTGGTGTCTGGCCTTCATCTGTCGATGCTGATGTCTTTGATCCCACCCTGATGGGCAAGAGCGTTGGGCGACTGCGAAAGGAACTTCGGCTTCAGGGGAAACTAGGAGTTCTCTATCACGGCGTCCTTAGTAAGGGCCGAGGAATAATGGAAATGGTGGAAGCGTTCAGGATTCTGAAGGAAGAATCCACAAGAGCCATTCTTGTGCTCTTGGGGGATGGCCCCGCGAGAAACAATGTCCTTAGATATCTCTACGAAAACGAGCTGAGGGAATTTGTGCAAGTTCGCGGCGCCGTGAACTATCAAGAAGTCCCAACATACATAGCTGCATGCGATGTTGAAATTGTCCCATTGCCTGATCACCCATGGTGGCGCTATCAATGTCCTATCAAAGTGTTGGAGAGCTTGGCGATGAATAAGCCTCTAATCATTTCTGACATACCAGCAAACAGATGGATAGTCGGCAACGCCCGTGTGGCTTTATACTTGACAGGGACTACTCCACGTGAGATAGCCAATGGTGTGCAGACATTTCTCGCGACTAGAAACAGACTCGATCCTAGTCTCGGTAGGAAGATCGCATTGGAATTCTCATCAGAGAAGATTGCAGAAATGCTTGAGAATCAGGCATTATTAGCAATCGGGTTGTCACATCGTTTGAGTGGACGCCATTGAGCCCAATAGTTGTGTTTGTTGTTGGAAGTTTCAGGGGAACCGACAGAAGATGCGGTTTTTGGCTCTCAAAGAGTAGGATTCATGAAGCGTGGTGCAGACGAGATGAGTGCAGAACATCGCCCGTTGATCCTCGACTCGCAACTAATGCCTGACTTCATACCGTGCACTCGTTAGAGTGAGTTGAGAGCGTTCTGTTGTCAGATTCAGATAAACAACATGAATCGCAGCTGATTGCCTACTTTTCAGTTTTCTGTCTGTTTTTGCCTTTGGTAGGTGGTTTGTCGTCGTACTACGCGATTCGAGGTCTCCAATTGGCCGTGTTCCTAGCACTGGGGCTGATTCCATTTGTAACGTTTGTGGGATCATACTCAACTACTGTAGAGGACCACACGTTCCGGATAATGGTATGGTCGGTCAGTTTGACTCTCCTGCTGGCCTCAGCTTCATTTTCACCGTATCTCTCGGGTTGGGACATACAACGGGAGTTTCCCATTTTTCAACAGGTCTCAAGATCAGGCGTGTGGAACGCTCAACTTGACATTTTCGAATCGTCGTTCAATTCTGTAATTAGCGTCAGTATCCTGCCAGCAATGATCCGGGCTGTGTCCGGTCTTGATGGCCAGACAGTCTTCAAATTCACTTTTCCTTTGATTTTCTCGACGGTGCCGGTTGTTCTATACAACATCTACAGGCGAGTCGTATCTTCAAAGGCCGCATTTCTTTCCGTCTACCTTTTCATGTCATACTTTGCCTTTTATAACGAGGTGAATCAAATTGCAAAACAAATGATTGCAGAACTCCTTTTCGTTCTGCTGATCTGGATCTCTCTTTCGGCGATAAGGCCGAAGCGTTCTGGTGCCACATTCGCAGTGTTGCTAACTGCAGGCTTGACTTTGTCTCACTATACACTTACGTACATGTATGCTGGCATCATCACATTCTCTCTCATTATCTCACGCATCACACGAAGGGTTGTCGCAGCATCCACTTTGATGATGATAATCCTGTGCGTTGTGATGACATTGGTTTGGTACTCATTTGTTGCAGGTGGAAGCGCCGTAATGGCTTTGACAAATTTCCTTTCAATCTTGGTTCGAAGCATCGTGCGAGATTTTCTTAATCCAGCGGCGAGACCTTATGAGGCCTTGCAAGCGATAGGCTTGACAGCTTGGACGCCGGGATTCTTGCATGATTTGTACAGGATAACCAACTACATCGTCCAATTCTGCTTGCTCCTGGGATTCATTGCGTTTGCACGCAAAAAGAATAAGACCGTCGTAGAAAGAAAAGTACTTCCCCTAATGACCGTCGGGCTCATCTTAATTGGTTCCGCAGTCATCCTTCCCAACTTTGGCGGCATACCCCTGCCACGCATATACCACATTTCGCTTCTGTTGGCCTCCCCATGCTTTGTAATTGGGGCGGAGCTGCTCGAGTCATTGTGGCGAAAAACATATGCAATGCTAGCTCGTGGCCTATCAATTCCCCAATTGCCATTTTCCTCGAGAGGCAAGATGATAATTGCTGCAACTATCTTGCTTTCTTACTTCTTGTTCACTTCCGGCTGGGTTTGGGCAGTCAGCTTGGATGCGCCGGTAAGCGTTGTTCTCGACGGCAGAAGGATGGCAAACTACTCTGACGACACCAAAGTCGCCTACTACAGTGAGGTCGATTTGCCTACCGATGTCAGCGGCGCGCTCTGGCTGGCATCGTATGGAGAGAACGATCACGTGTGTTCAGACTACATTTCCTACGGTCATGTTCTGATTGCATACGGGGGACTTAACTCAACTAGCTTCCACTCCTGCAGTCCTTCGGATTTGCGGAAGTCGTATACCTTCTTGAGCGAACTGAACCTGCTTCACGGTATTGAAGTGAACCTTTCGGAAAGCGTGTTTGGAGGAACCTCATATTACAAATTCTCCGCAGACCTGTTCACCAATGGTTCAAATAGGCTATATTCAAACGGTGGAACGGCCATCTTCACTGGTTGACTTTGGGTAAGTCTCGTGAGTTAAGACTACTTGCACTATCTTGCAACTGGAGTGCGGAGATGGAGTGAGCGAAATGGAAAATCAAGAATACACAGGAACGTTGTTCAAGGAGGATAAGCTGGTGGACTGCGGGCCGCATTTTCACAGCGCTCAAAGAGCCTGCTGTGCGAACACTGTGCCACGAACTCGGAGATGACTAGTGAAGCGTCCTTGTTGTGACACTCACCCCTAAATTCTTGGTAGTAAGACCAGAGAGATGAAGATTCAAAGAGGCTCTGTCAAGTTGCTGTCGGATTGGTTTGAATGAAAGATATGAAAGATTTAACGCCTACAAAGACCTCAAGGGAGAAAATGCTTCTGAAAGCAAACTTCACGATTACTGCGGCCATTACCATCCCAAGCTATTCTGGAAATACAAGGCAAACTCACCTTGAGCGGAGACATCAAAGGCATCGTAAACTCAGATCAAAAAAAAGTAATCCGACGGTTTTTTACAGTCCTAACCATCCGACAAAGACTTGACAGAGCCCATGAAGATTGTTTACATTACCAGATTCTTCTGGCCACTTGTGGGAGGAGCTGCCGCGGCAACGCTTGAACTTGCACGGAGGCTCGCAAATAGGGGCCACGAAGTAAGCCTCTTTGCACCCGATTCATGGCATGCATACATGATGATCGAACGGTCACCGCTAGCTGCGCCGAACGGGCTTGTAGTAACATATTCAAAGCCGCGATTGTCGGATATGCCTGCAGATACGGTGAGCTTTGCCTTTCTTGGGTTCAAAGCGTTTCGTGCCGTATGTGGGGCAGATGTAATCCTCGGCCAGTACCACGAGTGGCACTGGGCTTCGCTTTGCGCTGCGATACTTTCGATGGTGGCACGTAAGCCTCTTGTGGTCAAGGTTCACGACATATTCTACACGCCCAAGAGTGTCCTTGAAAAGATATTGACCTTTGTCAGCAAATGGGTTACGTGGGTATCCCTTAGACGTGCGGAGCAAGTGCTCGTTCCGGGGGAAGAACTTGTCGACATGGTTCGGAGCGTCTACGGCCTTGAAGCAAGTAAAGTCCGTACGCTGTTGAATGGTGTCGACACAACACGATTCAGTCCAAGACATAGGAACGATGATTTGCGCAGGAAGATCGGCTCTAAACACATAGTAGCCTTCGTTGGGTATGTCCAAAATTCCCTTTATGGCTTGGATGCTCTGGTCCGAGCAACAAAAACCGTTCGAAGCAAGATTCCAGATCTCAAAGTTCTCATTATAGGGAATGGACCCGACCGCCCGAGCTTGATCCAGCTGACAAATTCACTGCGCTTGCAAGATGCGATCGAGTTCCTGGGTTTGGTCAGTTCCGAGTTGCTTCCTACGTACTTGGCATCTGTGGATATTGGCATAGGACAATTACGGGCGTCCATCTCAACGTTCGGCGCTACACCTCTCAAGGTGGTCGAGTATATGGCTTCAGGCTGCGTCACCGTCATAGGCAAAGGCGGCGCCTCGGAGGGTCTTATTATCGATGGCGTAAATGGGATAATTGCCAGGTCAGCAGATGCCGCAGATGTTGCGAGCGGGATCTTGAGAGCTTTTTCCGACGATGAATTGGCGGCCAGATTACGGATCAATGCTCGCGAGACTGCGGAGAAAGTATATGACTATGAAGTGATCGTGTCTCAGCTGGAAGCCATCCTCCGACGTACGGCTGGACTAGGAAAGTGAAGTTCGCGCGAAAAATGGCAATTCAAACTTGCGAAGAGTGGACAAGAATCGAGATTCCATGCGAAGTTGCTCGATAATGATTAGTATTGGTCGCACTCGCGATTGTTTTCTACGACTTGAGCTTGGATATCCCGCCTTTGAATGCCGTGGCATTCGCAAACCGTGATACACATATGGTATCCAGAAGCGCGTGGGTTAGCCTCGGTCTTCTCGTGACACTTGTAATAGCTGTTGCCGGCGGTTACTTCACCGCTTGGAGCAACAGGCCAATAGTCGCTTTCCAGCTCCAGCCGACGTTGGAACATGATTATTATTCGTTCCTCTTACCTTCCTCAATGATGTCGTTTCAGTTCAGCGCACAGAATGCTGGCCTAACTGACATCACGATTAACGTGACGATTACAGCGATTGACGCCCTAATATCAGCCAAACAGAATGACCCGTTCAGGACCACCGTCACATTCTACATATTCCTTCAGGCCAAGAGCACGTGGGCAAGTTTCATTTTCTACGTTAAACCCAATCCGAAGGCGTCACTATTCGTGATAAGCATAGTAAGCGTGCAAGGTGTCGACATGAGCGACCCCTTGACGAACTTCATTGTCTCACGAGCAACATTTCAAGCATCAAATAGGGTTCAACTTACTTACGTTCAAGATCCTAATTCGCCATCCACGTATGACCTCTACCCCTAACGCAAGTCTGTTACTCACACGACTCATTCGCATCGGGCTATCTTACGCAACTAAAGAAACGCAATTTATGGAGCGCACGTGGGATTACTCATTGTTAACCTTTGATTTCTATGAATGCGGATAATCTAAATGTTTGTGCAATTGGAGAGAAACTCCAGAGTGTGTTTCAGAATGCCTGAACAGACGACCGTAAACGCGAAAGTGCAAGGCTCGGTGACTCGGCGAGTTTTCTTTCGGCTTGACGATGTAGCCGTCGCGAAGGGGCCTCTGCGTGATGTCTTATCGGCATTCGTGAGCAGGCAGGTGCCAATTCATTGCTCCGTTATCCCAGGTAAGCTTCAGGAAGAAACATCTTCATACTTGCTGAACCTCCTAGATTCATCATCGGGAATTGAGATCGGACAGCATGGGTGGATGCATGCAGACTATGGCGGAAAGGGAGAGTTCGGAAGCAATCGTCCCTTCGAATTGCAACTTGCTGACATTCGAAAAGGCATGGAAGTGATGAAAGGTGCTTTCGGTCAGAGGTGGGTTCCAGTCTTTACTCCTCCTTTTGGAAGATGGAGCCGTGAAACCATCCGCGCGATCAGTTACCTCGGTTTTTCTGTTATCTCCTCTGGATTGGGGACTGATTCTCGGAGGGAACGATGGCTCGGACCGCTCGCCAGAAAACTAGGCATCCGAACGCTAGGTACAGCAACCCCGTTCTCGTTTCTATTCTTCTCTTATCATCCTGGGCCAATTCCGTGCTTCCCAGGTGTTCTTGAAATGTCAGTGAGTGTGGACACTTTGGTGAGTTACAACCCCGTTCAGCTCAGATCTCCAGAAAGTGTATTGACAGGCATCGAGAGATCTTTCTCAAGAACCTCCGTTGTTGGCGTCCTCCTCCATCCGCAGTATTTCTCCGACAAAGAAGGTACGCAAATCCTCGGCCGCACGCTGGACCTCATTTGTTCTTCGGGGGAATTTGAAGTTACGTCCTTGTGGAAGATTGCTGAAGAACTAATGCTCCCAGGATACTTTCGCGTGGAACATCATTAGCATTGCGAGAGTCCTAGCTGCCTAGCAAAGTCCTGAGAATGGGCTAAGAGAAGACAGCCCCATACTCGCCGTTCGAAGCTTGTACGCATTGGTTCCAACGTTGATGGTTGTGAAGGTGGGCATACGCATCCAGGCTCCTTTGCAGGTGTATCAGAGCCCCAGGTGTATCAGAGCCCGGCATACGTAGGAATCTGAATCGAGCCAAAAGTATTTCCATCTTCATGAGTTTGCATTGTACTGAGGAGGTGATTCGACCTGGTCTGTCAGGTCTTCAGACAAAAGCGGTATCAAGATAATGATCGATACTACTATGTCCCACACTGAAGTCCTCGATGATTGAAGTTATGGAGAACAAGTACTCCAGTTCATTTCGAGAGTAACCTGAGCTGTTCTCGATGAGATCTTTGAGTGATTCACTCGAAAGGCAAGCCTTAACGCTCGCACAGGTCTCCACCTGTTCTCTGAGGCACTTGACAATAGTGCTTCGTGAATCATATGGTGATTCGCGCTTGAGTCTAGCCTTGAGGTTTCGCGGCAACCAATCTATCAGCAGCAACTTGGCAGATTGGCTGGCTCCATACAGAAAAGAATTTGGCGGAAGCCTGACGTCGGTGGTAACCACCTCAGTGGTTGGCTTTGAAAGTTGTTCGAGGAAGCGGCGATATAGCAGGTTACGGATCTTCTGACTTTCTGGACAATTCATCGCATAAACGAAGAAACGTACTGAATAGAAAGGAGCAGCAGTCCAGAAGTAGAATCTGTTCCTGTCCTCTCCTTCAAACAACCATTTCATCGCTCTCTCATATATCATGAAATGAACGTACTTCTGGCGGAGGTCTTGTTCAGGATAATCCGCCAGATGAGCCAAAAGTTCCCTTTTTATCTCTGCCTCGGACAATTTAGTCAATTCAGTGACAGTTTCGAGTGGTGACATTTGATGCGTCTTCACGATGGCATCTGCGACCTGTTCAATGTTGCTAAACGTTCTAGTCGTTTGACTCGGAAGCACCTTGTCGCCTCCATCACCTGTGAAGTAGGTGACATCGCCATGTTTCTCCTTAATACGTTCAAAGAAGAGAATAATGAAACTCATCCCAAGATGAACGAGTCCATTTTTGATTCTTAACAACTGTAGGACATGCCTGCCGCGAGGAGAGTCAAGCAAGTATCCCTCCCAATCCCAATGGTACAATTTCGCCAGTTGAGAGGCGATGGTCATATCTGGAGAGCCTGTTCTGTCGTGTTCAAGAAAAGTGATTCCGATGAAAGGGACCCTTTCTTCATAAAGTCCTGCAGCCACCGCACGGGAATCTAACCCGCCACTCAGAGAGACGACGTTGGTGCTAACTTGACTGGCTCGCTGTCGGCATGATTCTCGGAATAATCGAACAAGCTCAGAGGCGTTATCTTCGACCGTCCTTTGTCTGTGCTCCTTGAAATCGAAATTGAATGTATGCAAGGCTGATGTCTCGTAGGTGCTCCCGCTTATCCTTACAAGGGTAGCCGGTGTTAGTCGTTGCACGTTTTCAATCAGCGTTCTGTTTCCCAATGGGTAGCCGAACAATAGAGATTGAGCAATTCCCATACGGTCAAATTGTATCTCTTCGAGCATTCTGACAATAAACCTCATTTCCCTCGAAAGGATCACATCTTCACCAACTCTGTAGCAGTACCACGGTAAACGTCCTATCGCATCATTGAGGACGATGATCTCGTTCGTCTTCTTTCTTAGAAAGAATATGATGAAATCTCCATCTGCACTCAACAACCATGCCACCAACCTGCCATCATTTCGCGCTCTTTCCTCGAAGAGAATTCCAGCGAGCCTCTCCATTTGCTTTGGCAAATCGGTATCGGTCAGACCGTAGAGTTTTCCTTCAACCACGACAGTAAACTCCGGCAGGTTCAAGACCAGGAGAGGATAGCTAGGATAAGTAGTGCAAGCAAGAGCAAATTGCTCACAATCAATCAAGGTTCTCTTATAGTAATCACGGTTGTGTAGTAGAGCGTCGAGGGCCTCGTCCATCTTGCCACGTCTTCTGCCCAACTGACCATCCAAATTGCATGCTAGACTCATTCCCGGCATGGTTACCTGCACCAACAGACGAGTATCAAGTCGGAAGCCCCGAAAGACTTCAATTAACCATCAATCAGCAAGGTCTCCGCTCAGTGGCTCTTGTGTATGTTGCTGACGTCATTATTACACTAATCTGGGCATCATCGTCGCTTTCACCCAGCTTCCAGATTCCCAAGATAAGCGCCACGCGTTCGGTGGACGCTAGAATATTGTCCCTGAGTGCTTCCGTGAACATGATGCTAGAATAAATTGGCAATGCCTAGACGGTCGTTGTAGGGATCGTATTCTTCTGTATAGTCTCAATGGTACGCGCCGAATGGGTTCAAGGCGGGCTCGACATTCGCGCTGAGCACCCAAAAAACTCGATCCTATGTTCAGGACTGCACCTAGGATTAGCAGACGGCTCAACGAGCCGCGGCCGTGGTAGGAGGACCGCGGTCTGTGATTGAATCATAGAGCTGTCTTTCCAGAGCCACCAGATGCTTCTTGATTGGTATTTCCGAAGCTTGGAACGCAAACGTTCCAGCAGCCGTGCGGTAACCCATCAATCGCGCATTGATTGTGTACTGTTTGCGGATTAGAGCTCAGTGTAACCGGAGGTCGAATTCCAGAGTTACACCAGATTGATGGCGCCTCCTCCAAGGCTTTCTTACGTGCAGAGCATGTTTCATAGAAAAGGCATTACCCCACGTCTATCGTGTGCGTTATGCAAGAGAGCATTTACTTCGCAGGCGAAAACAGCTTCTATCGTTCTTATTCTGACAGTTGTGATCATTGACTCAGTCATATCGTCATATGCTCTGCATGTCAGCGGCGCGTCGCCCCTAGTATACTCTACTGATTTTGAGAACGTGACCATGCAAGATGCACACCGTCTCAATCTGGGGGGGATACAGAATTGGTTCGAGTTTGGGGGGGACGGTGGAGCCGCAATATGGATGGAGGGGCTAGATAGGACGACACCGGGTCTCACTTGTCATAGTGGTAGTCGCTGCCTCGGAATGGAGCTAACTGACATTACGAAGTCTCGGCGCAACGAGTTCAACATCCATGGCCTTGAGAATTTGGTTGCGGATGAACTGTTTGTTTCAGTATGGCTCTACCTACCAGCAGATTGGAGTTTGCACTTACCATCAGGTCTCCCACAAAACCCTAGAAACTGGTACTCGATCTCCGACCCATTCTTTACAGGATCGCCAGCGTATGCGCCTTACTTCGTACTTGACGTTATGCAAGCAACTAGTTCAGTGCAAGTATTCGATCTTGATTTCAATATGCGTGACGCCTCAAACAACCTCACGACACTCAAAGAGACATTACATTATCTGTTGCCTCGTGGTCGATGGTTTAACGTCCAATACTACGTCTACCGTCATGTCACCAATGGAATTCTAAAGGTCTGGATTGACGGAGCCCTTCTGTTTGACATGAGTAACCTTTCCACGAAGAATACTTCAGTCACGGAATGGTTTACCACTCCTGCAAAAATCTACTACGACCCAAGGGACACGTTTTCGCCTTACAGGCTTTGGGTTGATGATTTAGAAATATACAACACTCAGCCCCATGCTTTAAGTTCCACATCAACTTCAACAACCAACCCATCGACCACTGCTACAACATCGTCCACAATAACGGTAACTACGTCTTCTTCGACAACAAGTTCTTCCGCCACAACAAGCTCAACCATCACAACGACAAGCAATAGTACGTCATACCTCGTCGTCAAACGTAGACGGTGACGCAAAACTTTGTTGTGACCGAGCATCTCCCAGTTTCAAGCACGACCAGCTCAACCTCAAAATTCACTACTTCGTGCACTATCGTATCGAAGAGACAGCGCATAGGTCATAAGTGGTTCAAGACTAATGTGACTCAGCCGTGGGACGCGGGCCATAAAGAAGGTCAATTCTTTCTAGGTTTTGAGTTCAATAAATGGGCACGGCTGAGGTACCACATCAAGAAACCCAACGGCGCAATGGCGAAACCTATCATTCCGACGTCGTCCAGGCGCCAATTCAAAGGTGGAAAGGCATGGTGAGCAAAGGTGTCTGGCAGCCATTCTGGGTGAGTGACCTGAATGATAACGACATACCCCCAAACCAAGAGACCAAACATGAAAAGCGTTAGACCAACTGCCTCACACAAAATCAGTCACGCTTTTGAAACCATGCTACATTCCGCCAAAACGACAAGTCATCGACCGTACATACCAATAAAACTTCGGACTGATACTGCCAGATGGTAGAAAAGTCACTTCCTGAACAATTCCTCACAGGTATCTTGAGAGCAGTTGATTCAAGACAAAGACTGCGGTGAGCATTCATTTCACAAGGTTAAAGTGCGGTCAAACATGGACGAATCGCGACAAACCGGGCAACTGTTCGAAACGCTTGAAAATCTGATAGGAGGCTAGCAAAGCGACGGAACAAACGCCAGCACCAACATCCGCTGTCCATGTTGCCCGCGGCGCCTCCTACTTTATGATCCAGAACCTGATAACAACCGCTGGTCAAATAGTATCCTTCGCGATTCTCGCGCGAATAATCACCACCCAAGAAATGGGAGTCTTCGGGGTCCTTAACCTGATAAATGCCGCGTGCCTCATGCTCGGAACCGTCGCTCTGCAGCAAGCAGCCACAAAATTCGTGGCAGAAACCCAGTCAAAAGGAAGAACACACGCTGCTGCAGTCTTCTACCAAGCAATTCGAACGACCTTCATCATAACCGCATTGATCGCAACAACCGTTTTCTTGGCATCAGGCGTAATGTCAAAACAGTTGCTTGGCGCTCAGAACTACGCAATCTACTTCCAAGTGCTGGCCTTTGACATCGTTACCTACACCGGCCTGACTCCTGTCCTTTCAAGCACTATGCTTGGCCTGCAGAAGTTCCGACAAGCAGCTAGTGTAGGCATTTTTGGAACACTGATCAGACAATCGCTTATCATAGTGCTAGTCCTGTGGCTCCATAGTTTCCTAGGCCTTCCAGTCGCTTGGGTCATATCGGACCTCGTGATCGCATCAACCTATGCGGCATACCTCTTGAGGTACCTGGGACCGCCTCGATTCGATTTCCCGCTCCGGAAACTCGTAAACTACTCCTGGCCTCTCGTTGTGAGCAACGGCGTAGGCTATGTGTACAGTTATTTTGATTCCGCCGTGCTACTGGCCATGGTTCCACTCGCCACTCTAGGAGTCTACAGCGTCACACTGCAAGCGTTTGGCGCCCTAAACGGAATCTCAAACGCGATCGCCTCAACTCTGTTCCCAGCATACTCGGCGATACAAAATGTGAAGGAGCGCGGGAGTTCGAGCGACGCAGTGCGTTTGGCTTCACGCTACGTCCACCTGGCCGTAGTTCCTTTGGCGTTGGGGCTTTTCGCAACTGCTAAACCCGCCTTATCGCTTTTTGTGGGACGAGCCTACGTAACGGGTTCGAACACGCTAATGATATTGTCAAGTGTCTTTGGGGTCACTGTAATTGGAATAGTGCTGGGTCCAATGCTCTTGGCTCTTGCACACACGCGAGTGGCCTCAGCGATCACAGCGGTATCCGTGATCCTGAGCATAACGACCGCTCTCCTGCTCGTACCCACCTGGGGAATGCTCGGCGCCTCCGCGGCTCGGGCGCTCGGAATGATTACAACCACAACCATGACCATTCTCTTTCTCAGGAAAAAGCTGAGCTTGCAACTCGAACTTGGAATAATGGTGAAAACCTTCGGTGCTGGCGTTGTCATGGCGGCGGTTGTTATGGCAGTTCAGATCCCATTCTACAGCCAGTACCTTCTCCCACTCTACATAGTGATCGGCGCAGTTGCATATCTCACAGCACTGCGCCTACTCAAAGCCGTGAAGCAGGAAGATATTGATCTGATCGGAAAATACTTCGGGCACAGACTGAGATTCGGGACAACTATGCTCAAGTGGATCCTACTGCCAACCATCAAACACTGAAGCCTAAGACATGAGTGCAGAACACTGGAGAAGAACCTAAGACCTGGAAAGCAATTGAGAATTTCAACCTGGTATGTGGAAGGTGGGCGTGGATGAATAGGCGTTTGCTTCTTGTGGTTTCTTTCTATGGGCTGCTGTGCTGGGGTTATGTGATCGCTATGCAGATTGCCCATCCCAATTCAGTCTATTGGGAATTTGTTTGGTGGCTACCTTGGCTTCGGATGGATTATTTTGGTGAAGCAGCGTTTGTCGTTTCCCTCGCATGCGCAATCATGTGGGCGCTAAGTTCAGAACCCTCCAAGGATCGTCGGCCATAAAGATGTATTTGGACTAGTAGACTTAACTTCTAGCTCCGGAGCACAACTAGTCGAGTGTTTCTTGGAAGCGAACTAACTTTCCAGATCGATCTCGTCAAGATCAACCATCGCTGGAGGAATGGAAATCTATCAAGGGGTTGGCACGAATTGCAGAATCCGGTTGGAAGAGCTGAGCAAAAGCTAAGCTTTAGCTGAACGTAAAACAGAATTTGTTGAGAACCAATCCTTATAATGCATGGCAAACGGACTGAGGAAAGATACACTGGATTAGTGAGGTCAGGGCAATCATGGATGAGCGCGTAGGCGTGGCGGTCATTGGAGCAGGGTACTGGGGCACGAAACTCGTAACCTCCTCGTAAACTCGTAACTCGTAAGGCTTGTCAAGGTTTGCGATCCATCCATTTCCGCGCTCGGCGCACTTCTCATCAGGAAGGACACTGCCTTACTCGGCCAAGAGCGGTTAACTCAGGATATCTCCGAAGTCCTTAACGACCCTGAAATATCCGCTGTCCATGTTGCAACACCTAACCCAACCCATTACGAAACTGCGAAAATGGCTTTGGAAGCTGGGAAACATGTTCTTGTAGAAAAACCGATGACTCTGAAATCCCGCGAAAGCTACGATCTCCTCAGACTTGCGCGAGCACGAGCACTCGTCCTCCACGTTGGGCACGTATTCAGATTCAACGCGGCCTTACGGCTTGCGCGCAACATAGTTGACAGAGGAGATCTTGGCAAGATTTTCTACGCTAGAATTCAATGGACCGATCAAGCATTCTTCCCCGAACGAGACATAATATTCGACTTGGGACCTCATCCCGTAGATATACTGAATCAGCTTTTGGGTGCTTGGCCTCAGAAGCTGAGCGGGATGGCGAGGGGCTACCGAGGAGATCGAGGAGAAGTTGCCTACGTCATTGCGGAATTTCCAAACGATGTATTCGCGCACGTTGAGTTAAGTTGGCTACATCCGAATAAGGCCAGGGAAGTTACGATTGTCGGATCTGCCCAGTCGCTGGTGGTAGACTGTTTGAATCAACGCGTGTTCCGAATCAAAGATGACACGAGGGAGGAACTTGCTGTCTCTGGTAACAATACAATAGAATTTGAGATAGACCACTTTGTAGATAGCATAGTAAGAGGCGACGTGTCATCCGAGTCCAGTCTAATCGGAGCCCAAACTGTTGAGGTGCTCGAATCAATCAGGTCGTCCATATGGGACAGACCGCTCCCGACGCTTCAGATACCTAAACATGGCCCAATGAACGTTGCAATTGAGATTCTACAAAGGGCTAACGACAATAGGATAACAAGCGATCAAATTGACGGCAACCCAGCATATCGTGAAAAGCTAGCCCTATTGCTACAGGCGGGTCTCATAAGGCGTGTGACGGTTGAAGAAGGAATATCTTACGAAATCACTGACGCTGGATCAAGCTTCCTGGATGCATACGGAAAAATCGAACAAGGTCCAAGCCCAAGTCCATATCGAGTAAACTTGAGCGAGCATCAGTAGAGCAGGTACGTGCACTAGGCACCAGGGTCGACAGCGCTGCTGCTCAAGAAAGTGTGAATTTCACATTTCCTCCTGTGGCTCTCAAGCCAGGCACAGGTTTCTGCAATGAAGATGATTCCCGCATGATACTCGACTACCTCAGAACGCTGTGAGGCTGGATGGACCACGGCACGTCTAGAACTACAGCTTGGGTATAGCTATGTGGAATCTACTGGAAAGCACCTGGAGCTGATACTGTGGATGGATTCGCGGACTTCCTGACAGGTATCCTCAAGTGGATCTTACTCCCAAAAGCCAAGAGCCGTATCTCCCAGAACAGGTTTCAGGAGGCGTGATTGCTATGAACGGGGCCACGAGGAAGACTCGCGCTATTGAGTGGGGCTCACATTTTCTTGCATACGCTTTCGCGCTGCATTTTCTTTTCGGCACAGTTGCGATCTTGAATGCATTGGGATTGGGCTTTTTCTTCTATTATCCCAGGAAAATCGATATCATACTCGTGGATCCTGGCATTGACGTTCTTGTTTGGGCGGCCTCAGTTGCCTGTCTATCATTTCTAGCGATATGGTTCTCGAGTGGTCGTCAGAGGAGAATTGTTCAAGTCAGCCTAGCCATTCCAGCAATAGTTCTGAGCACAGTAATGATCGCGACCCTAGGGAACGGCTTTCTCGGCAAGATTGGCGCTTACATGCTTTTCATTGTTGGCACCGCAGAGCTCGTTCCTCTAATCGCCGGATCCAAGCCTACTCTTCGGCCCGCACGCAATGCTTTGGCATTGAGACTTCTCATTTACCTCTTGGGCAGCTTAGGCGCTATTGAAGCCTCTACCGCTATCCACTATGTCCTGCTATCCTTCGTTCAGACAACGCAGATTGGGGAGGTGGATGCTGGGATCGAGTTGCAGCTCTCTTATGCGCCCTACGCCTTGATTCCTCTACTCTATGTTGCCTTCCTTTTCTCGTGGGCTTGGGTTCCACTAGTTCGACGATTGCTTCCAAAGAAACTCATTGCACGAAATCCCGACATCACGAGCACCAATCAGAATCTGTCCGCTCAATCGTTACACGAAAACAGTTTCACGAGCTTGCTCGATCCGAGAATACTCTTGGCTCTCGCGCTTGCCGTTTTCGTGGGTTACTACCCGTACTTTCAGAATCCGCCATGGCTTGTGGGAACTGATGCATATTGGAGATACTACAGCCCGCTTCTCCGCATGAATGCGCAGGGCGTGTTTGGCGGGTTTGTTCAGGCAATAGAGAAGCCTGGGCCATATAGCCATCCTCTGGCGTTGGTTTTGCTGTATGCGGTGCAATTGGTCTCCCACACGACGACTTTCGAAGTTGTGAGACTCACACCGCTCTTCCTTGTAGTGACGTTGGGATTGGCAGTGTGGTGGTGGTTTCTCGCTCGAAAGAAGAACACTAGCCTAGGCCTAATCGTCTTTGCACTATCCGTACTGTCGCTGTCAACAACGGTCGGGTTCTACGCAAGTATACTTGCAAACTGGATGGCCCTCCTCGTTTGGGTGGTCTTCTTCGCCTACGCAGCATTCAGGGGTGATGAGGGATTCAGGATCATTGATCTGATCGTTCTGCTTGCGCTGTCGACCCTCATTCTGTTCATTCACCCGTGGACTTGGGGTGTATTCGCTGCCACGGTCTTACTAGCAGCGAGTGCGGGTTTGTTTCAAGAAGGACGGAGAGGTTTGCGTGGGGCGGCTACGCTTGTTTCAGTGATTGTCATAGATTTGCTCGCCGCCTTACTGAGTCTGACAATTCTGGGAGGAGGCATAGGATCGAACGTGGACAACGCGCTTCAGCTGTACGGTTACGTGATCAGCAACCCGTCAACTCTGACATTCTTCTGGGACGCTTTGACTCGGCTGACTCAGATCTGGGCACCGTTCTTCAGCCCATTATATCTCGCTGTGAGCATCCTGGGCGTCTTCACTGTTTGGGCTATGGATCTCGCGCCTTGGCGTCGGCGACTCATCCTCGCCTGGATCTGCGTATCAGCGATAGGATCTCTGCTCGTGGCTCCGATAGGTTTCAACCCTGCAGATCCAACTGGGAGCGAAAGCCAATTGTGGCGGCTCCTCTTCCTGACACCGTTCCAAGTCACAGCAGCCCTCGGAATAACCTGGCTAGCCGAGCGCTCTCGTCGAATACCAGTGACTGAAGATGACAAGCCAGGTGCTGGAAGCGCGGTTGGGAATACTCATGTGATCTGGCTTGTCGCGGTATTCGTGATAGGTGTTCTGTTGGCTTGGACGCCTGCCGGGTATGTTTGGTTGAGACTCTTACTACTGCTCCTCTTCCTTCCAGCAACAACAGCACTTCTCCTTCTGAAGGCCGGGGGAGTGGAGCGCGAGTTCCTGAGCACCATCATTCTTGCAACATTTCTCCTAGTGGCCTTCAACAGCACGACGCGCGCCCTGTCCCAGTTGCTAGTCGACCCACACAACTGCAATCAGTGTTGATCCGCAGCGTTCGCTTCAGGATTCCGGGCCCCGAATGACGATCGGCCCATAGAACACAGACGTATTAATTCTGTCCCGCAACATCAGAGCACAAGCATTGCATCAACATGCCTGTAGTGATCGTGGTGAGGGTTACTGCTTGTTCTGGTACCACTGGATCGTCGCGGAGAGGCCGTCTCTCAAAGAAGTTCGCGGGTTGAATCCCAGCTCTCTGCGAGCCTTCGTGATGTCAGCCACACCCCGGTATGGGTCTCCCAAACGCGACGGCAGGAACTTCACGCCTAGTCGTCGCCCGACAATTCCCTGCATGGTCTCAGCCAGCTCCTGGATTGTTGTCTCGGTTCCGCTGGCGATGTTAAACACTCTACTCTGAAACGTCCTCTGCAATGCTCGGATCGTTGCGTCTACAACATCGTTGACATACACGAAGTCTCGGGATTGAGTGCCGTCGCCGAAGATTCTGAGCGGTTGCCTTCGGATGAGCCTGCTCGCGAATATCGAGATGACGCCACTGTATTGACCTGGGAGTTGTCTTGGGCCGTAAACGTTGAAGTATCTCAATGAAACCGTCTGAATCCCACAGTTCTCTTCAAATGATCTGCAGTAGAGTTCCGAGGCGGCCTTGGATGCGCCGTATGGAGAAATCGGGGCCGTACTCGCATCCTCTCTGACAGGGAATTGCTTGATCATGCCGTAGACGGCTGCTGATGATGCGAAGACCACACGTTTGGCTTTGAGCTTTCTCGCAGCTTCGAGCACTCTCAGTGTGCCTATCAGGTTTATGTCACTTGTGAGGATCGGGTTCTTGATTGACTCTTGAACGTCAGTCAGTGCTGCCAGATGGCACACTCCGTCAACTCTTTTCAGCCGTCTGAGCAACGACCCGCGAATTAGTCGCACGTCCGCCCTAACGAGCGTGAGATTCTCGGATTCAATGACCCTCGACAGGTTCTTCATCTTGCCTGTTGAGAAATTGTCCAAAACGCATACATCATGTCCGTCCGCGATCAATCGATCGACGAGGTGGCTTCCTATGAAGCCCGCCCCCCCGGTCACCAACAGTCTCATTCATTACCCGTCCCGTTTAGTCTGAGTTGGATTTCTAAGGGGTTACGAAGGCAAGTTCTTGCGACCCCTCGTGACCGCCAGTGCTCCTAAACCCATTATGACTCCCACAAGTATCGATTCCCATGTGAAGCCAGGAATTGGGGGCGCGAGCGGTGTTGCCGTAGAGCTCGACGTTGAATGCTCGCTGTATATTTCCAAGTCGTCAACCCAAAGCCTGTAAGGTGAAAATGTGTCGCTCGTATCGTAGTAGATTTTTGCAGGAGTGGTAAACCACTGTGAGATTGAAGGGCTCTTGGTGGAGACATTGTGAATATCAAATAGCAGGGCGCCGTCAATCCAGACCTTTAGAATTCCACTGGTGACATGACGGTAGACGTAGTATTGGACGTTAAACCATCGCCCCCGAGGCAACGGATAATTGGAGATTGTACCTAGCGTAACTTTATTTGAACCTGTTACTGTTTGAAAATCCAGGCTGAATGTGTTCTTTGTAATGTCTGTTTCATAGAGAAGGAGGGCCGAGTATGGCACATAGTCGGGGGCGTCCGTGAAGAATTGATCTCCGAGCGAATACCAATTATTAGTTGTATGTAATCCCCAGCTTGCTGGTAGGTAGAGCCACACTGAAACAAACAGTTCATCCGCAACCAAATTCTCAAGGCCATGGATGTTGAACTCGTTGCGTCGAGACTTGGCAATGTCGGTTAATTCCATCCCAACGCAACGACTACCACTATGACAAGTGAGACCCGGTGTCGTCCTATCTAGCCCCTCCATCCATATTGCGGCTCCACCGTCCCCCCCAAACTCGAACCAATTCTGTATCCCCCCCATATTGAGACGGTGTGCATCTTGCATGGTCACGTTCTCAAAATCAGTACGATAGACCGGAGACGACCTAGGATTGAAGGTAGACATGGAGCCATATTCTGAAGGAACGATTAGAGAAATCGGCACCCAGGTAAGTAACAGGAGGAGAGACACGTGCGCGGCTCTAGAATAGCGCATTTGAACTCCAACTCGTTCTAAACATTAATCACCATATCTCAACGTCTTTGAGCCAACAATCGAAATTTCCTGCATAAGCTTCGCACAGCCCTTCCGTACCTCCTCCTACAATAGTCTTCTTCCACTTGCAGCCAGTTGATTGCTCCAATTTCTAAGGGTCTCTTGAAGTCTTGCTACAACGTAGTCTATTTCTTCTCCTGAGAGGCCTGGGTACAGTGGAATCGACAAGGCGTGATTATGAGCAGTATCCGAGTTGGGGCATTCGACTGTCGCAAAGTCACTGTGTAAGGGTTTGAAGACGGGCCTCTCGCAGATTATTCCATCTCTATGAGTCTCCTCGCGAATTCGCTCCATGTTATCCACCATTACCACGTACCTGTAGAAGACGCCCCTGCTGTCCGGAGTAGCGGTTGGCAATCCAATGCGATGTTCTGATAACGCCGCGCTGTAGATAGAGGCGATTCTTCTCCTTCGTTCTATGAATCCTGGCAGTTTGTGCAGTTGGCTGATGCCCAACGATGCTTGGAGATCAGTCATTTTGTAATTGTATTTGACAGGAGTGAGTGCTTTCTTGTCGTAATCTCTAAGCTCAAGGATTCTAGCGTACTTCTGCTCATCATTCGTGAGTATCATGCCTCCTTCTCCGGTCGTTATCATCTTAGTTGCGTAGAAGGAGAATACCGACAGCTCCCCAAAGCTCCCGACTCGCCGTGACTTGTACTCGGCGCCTAGGGATTGAGCGCAGTCTTCAATCACTGGAACCCCTAGCTCTAGGAGTGGGTCAAGTTCTGCCGGGTTGCCAAACATGTGAGGCACGATGATAGCTTTTGTTTTCGGCGAGATCTCTGGTCCCACGGCATCGGCGCAGATGTTGAAGTTCGAAAGGTCGATGTCAACGATCTTGGGCACGGCTCGTGCATGCAATGTAGCGAAGTATGGTGAGGAGCAGACGTAGCTTGGCATGATAATTTCATCGCCAGGTCCAACGCCGAGGCTCAACAAAGCAAGATGGAGCGCCGACGTGCCCGAAGAAACAGCGACTCCATACTTCTTTCCAACATAGAGTGCAACAGCGTCTTCAAATTCCTTGACCTTTTCGCCCTGGGCGATTCTACCTGAAGCCAAGACCTGCGAAACAGCCTTGATGTCCGATCGATCGATGCTCGGTCTTGAGTGCGGTATGATCAAAGGGCTAGCCCCGCGTTTCAGGCGAGTCCGATCGTATTCTTCGTAACCAAGCTTCTCGCCAGAAACAGAAACATGATCTATCACATTTTCCGTGTGCTTCTCCGTCGCAGAAAACCCCTTCAAGCAGGACCGTGGGGGTCTTGATTCTCCGCAGCTCGCCGGTCGTTTCGAGGATTATGTTCTCGAGTCTCTTGTGCACCCTGAAGCGTTTTCCACAGAACTTTGCCATCTCACGCGGAAAACTCAGACCCTTGAATTTTCCGTCCTGATCAAGTGTGGAATAGATCTCCTTTGCCGATTTGACTTCAACCCACTCCCCAGGCTTCAGCCCCAAGCCTTCTTTCTCAACGCTGGGGGAGGCCCGCCTTTGTTGACCCTTGATCACAAGTCTTCCCAGTTTGGTGGACGGGAATATTACGCTCATGGATTTCCGTGGTCCGAGCGTACTGACGTACCACACGAGGCTCTTCATACTCCACCAGTGTTTCCGCAAGGGTAAGGCTGCCCTCCTATCTGGAGAGGTTTGCATCGCCAGGTCACCGTAGTAGTACTGGCAGTGTTCAGTTGACTCTGTCATCCCTGAGGTCCTCCTGCAGAGTTCGCCATGATCATGCATTTTCCGACTTCGAGTCTGCTGGTGGATGGGATATTTCCAGCCATTCCTCCCTCCAGAAATGGAAGCAGGATCTAGTGCAACCTCCATGAAATGATCCGTCGCAAATTACTCCTTCCAACATAACAGTGGGCGTCTTCATATAGCCTATGCAGAACCTGGCTTCCTTCGTTGGAGCTGCGTCGTTAGAGGTCTTATGATTAGCTTAAGCACTGCATAAGTTCAGGTCTCCGCGTTGACGGTGTAAGATACTACGCACTTGTGGCCAGGTTTTGAGGCGGCTGGCGAACCTCGGATATCGGCAGCATATTTCCTTAGGATTGGAAGGGCGTAGACATAGCTATCTCTATACCCGTCATCAAATGAGATACCGACCGTTTTCTTCGGTGGTGCTCTGTTTTGCTGCTAATCTTGCCAGAGCTGGTCAAGAGACAAGATCTCAAAATGTTCGCAGAGAACCGGTCAACAGCCAGCAATACTGGAGACCGACGTGAAGTGCATTGCAGCCATCAGAGTGAAACCTAGCTGCATTGGAAGCAAAAGGAATAGTTGAAAAACGCGTGAGCGGCAAAAGACCGGGGAAAGGAGCATAGCGATTGAGATGCTGTCGTTGGTGAGGCGAGTCTCGTCAGAATTGCCGGGTCTCAGAGAGGTCCCGCTTCGATTCTTTGACATCTTGAGATGACCACTATGAGAATCGACGGTGGAGAGGCTGTTGTCAGGAGCCTAATCAGACACAAGGTTGAGACGGTGTATGGTCTACCAGGAACACACGTGTTGGGTGTTTATGAAGCCCTGAGAAATGAATCGCGAATAAGACATGTGTCGGCTATGCACGAGATCAACGCTGCCTTCATGGCTGACGCTCAGGCGAGACTTACCGGATTACCGGGCGTGTGCATTCTGACCGCAGGCCCAGGCGCAACAAATGCTGTGACGGCTATAGCTCAGGCCTACACAGACGCCTCTCCAGTTGTCCAAATAACCGGTCACTGCGGTAACAATGAGAAGATTCAACCAACCCACGGTGTTGATGACTGGGATTTCTTGCTGAAGATTTATTCCCTTATAACAAAATGGAGCGTTCAGATCAGAAGAGCGGAAGACATTGCGCCAATCTTAGACAAAGCCTTCAAACTAGCTTCGTCAGGCAGGCCGGGACCTGTGCACGTTGAGATTCCAACAGATGTTTTGTCTTCTTCGGTGAAGTCTCAAGATTTCCCTATAGTCGATTCCGATATCCATCAAGAAATCGACGAGGCTCCTGTAAAGGAAATTGCTCAGACACTCATTTCCTCAGATCGGCCACTAATCGCAGTTGGAAAAGGGGTTCTAAGAGAATTTTGCTCCAAGGATGTTATGGAGCTGGCTCAGGCTATCGACGCGCCGATAGTGGTTCAGGATGCCGTGAGCGCAATCCCCTATGACTTTCCTCTGTACGTTGGATATGACTGGGTGGGATGGCATCCGCAAATTGATTCGTTGATCAAGGAGGCTGATGCCACGATAACCCTTGGTCTCGATCTTCGAGAAAGACTCGTGTTTTCAGAAGTAAAGCACCACAGACTTGTTCATGTGCATAGCGACACACTCACCAATAGGGAGGAGGAGCTCGATGTCTCTGTCTCTAGACCTCTAGTTGACCTTGTTGCCAGTGTCAAGAAAACCGTTCGACTTCTTCTCAAGTTAGTCCCACACAGACGCTCAGTGCAAAGCAACGCCGAAAAGAGGGCATCAGAAATCAAGAGAAAAATCAGAGACGATGTTTCTTCTTGTATTGAGTGGGGACGTAAGCCACTCCATCCCGGAGAGGTTGGTGCGCAGCTGAGGCGTGTCTTGAAGGATAATGCTATTGTTACGCTTGATGTTGGTGACAGCTCGTGGTGGATGAACGCCTGTTTTAGAGCTAGAGAACCGAATACAGTGCTAGTACCGGGCAGATATGGTTCAATGGGTTTCGCCTTGCCTGCAGCCGTTGCAGCCAAGCTCACTTTTCCTGAAAGAGATGTTGTGGCGGTCACTGGTGATGGAGGCTTCCTCATGTCATGCATGGATTTCCCGACCGCTGTCAAATGCAAATTGGCGATCAAAGTAATCATCGTGTCGAATGGTCACTATGGGACTATTTGGCGTCTTCAGAAGAATAGGTACGGGAGCACGCTGGCCACAGAGATTCAGGTTCCGGACTTCGCTCAATACACGGAGTCGTTTGGTGCACAAGGCTTCAGCGTTGACGACCATGCGAAACTGGGAAAGGTCTTGGAGGAAGCAATTAGCCTCAGAGGCCCGGTCATAGTTGGTGTTCACACCAACCATGAGTTTCCTTTGTACAGACCTGGGAGATTAGCTCGAAGTATATTGCGTCACCGCAGCATACTCGCTTCAGCGGAATGGACGATAGAGCGTTACCGTCGTCTCCAAACTCGCAATCGACTTGACTAGCCACACATACGATTTAGCGAACCACCCGCGAACTCGGCTTTCCGCCGCGAGTTGACTTGCCCACCGGCGAACATCATTGACAAAACGGGAAGCATCACTTGCTCGGAACGTCTAAAGCTGACGGAGATCTATTCAAACGATAGAGCCTTCAGCAGAGTAAGAGGAACCAAGAGAGTGTTCCGATAGCCAAGCAAAATACCAACCTCGCAAACAGAAGAGAACATTGAATTCAACCAACTCCGACTAGTTATGGCGCGCATTTAATCTCAAAACGCGGAAAGACCTGTCCGGAATTCACACCTGCGCTGAGCCAAGTGAGTGGGCTAGTTTTGCCAGCCACATACTCACCGGCAGAGGCAAATAGTAGAATTCTGCTTAACAGATTGGTAGCGAGAACTAGCCTATTCCCGAGGTAGCCGCCGATCAGCTCAATATCCTCTAGCGCGCTTGTGCCTTTTAGTGTGGTTCAGTTCCGTCTTATCGCAGAAAGTAGCGTCGATTCATAGGCGAATATCGTGCTTAACAACATTGAAACTAGCCGCGTGCGGCCTAGAAGAGTCCTCAAATTGAGAATGTCCCGCTTGTCCAAGGATTCCCCATATCATAACCTCTTATTTACAAGCGAGTAGTGAACCAGCAATCTGGCAACTATGGAGAGTTACACGCAATGCAGGAGTTCAGTAATCCTGCTGTCGTGCTTGGCGGTGGAGCTACAACCGGACTTGGAGCAATACGATCCCTAGGAAGAGCTGGAGTGACGGTGTATCACATCGAAGAGGAGCAATCCTTAGCCAAATACTCCAAGTATTGCAACGAGTACTTTGTCTTTCCTGGAACGGCGCATAACAAGAACGAGCTTAAGCGAATGTTACTTAGGCTCCAACCCCGAATGAACGATGTTGCCGTCGTCTTTCCCGCGTCAGACCTCTATATGTTTGTGCTATCAGATTTGGTCAACGAACTGCCCGCATATCACTTGCCGATCGTCAAGAAGAAAGTTGCCGAGATCTTGCTCGACAAAAGACGGTTCTACCAATCTCTCATGAAGAGCAATGTGGCCCATCCAACTACCGATTTCCCTGAAAACCTAGAAGACGTTAGCAAGATAGGGAAGAAGATATCCTATCCAACCTTCATCAAACCCTATTTTTCTGAATCATTTGAACGTTTCCGTAGGAAAGGCTTCGTAGCAAATTCAGAAGCGGAGCTGCTTGAGTATTTCGCACTCTTAAGAAGACTCGGAATCAATTGCATGATTCAAGAGATAATTCAGGGGCCTCAAACTAATCACGTGTTCTTGGATGGATACTTTGACAGAGACTCAAATCCAAAGGCCTTTTTTGCTCGTCGTAGAATGAGGATGTGGCCCCTGGATTTCGGAAACAGTAGTCTATGCGTAAGCGTTCGCGCTTCGGAGATAGCCCCTTTGAAGGAGATACTCTTCAAGTACCTTAGGTCAATAAGTTGGCGCGGAATTTTCAGTGCGGAGTTCAAGATGGACCAACGAAACGGAGTTTTCAAATTACTAGAGATCAATTCGAGAACGTCGGGTTGGTTCAATACACTTTCAGCAAGATGCGGGATTAACATAATGCTTGTTGCTTACCTTGACGCAATTGGAAGAGAGACACGATACTCGGAAGATTATGAAGCGGCCGTTAAATGGGTGCATCTTGAGAATGACCTCGAGTCCACGATTCACATGTTCATGAACGGTGATCTCAGCATGGGAGAGTGGATTTCCTCTTTGCGAGGGAAGAAAGACCACTCATTATATGCAAGAGATGACCTTGGGCCCTTCTTCATGAGTCCTGCACATCATGCTGTTCAATTCTATCACAGATTTCATAGGATTATCCATTAGGTATGCAAGATCTTCTCATTTGGGCTCAGACCTTAACTTGAACGACTGGCTACTGAACTCATAATGCGCTCAGTTGGCAATGAACAAAATTAGCACTGCAATCCCGATAATGTCGTAACCCGTCATCTAGGTCGGGCCGGTAGTGGTGGGATCAGCTCGACGTTATGCAATTTCCACAGACAGAACCCGATCAGCTCATGTTGAGCGTCGCCCGAACCGTTACGAGCGAGGAAAATGCGTTCGCACAGTAAATCAGAAATCTCGATGGGAATATATTCATCTTCAGTCTGCAGTGTACCGTTTAGCGCGCCTAGACACATTCTGAGGGATGAGTCATGAACGCACACGCACCACTTAGGATCACTGTTTTGGATAACTGTTGGGAAAATGTCCATCCGGACGTTGCCTATGTCGTTCAGGAATTTGCTGGCTATCCGTATTGGATGGTCTTCACCCCATATCCGTTGGGAAATGCCCGCTTTGAGAATCCAACCATACGAGCAAGTCATGATGGCGTCCATTGGGAGAAGGTTTCGGGGATAACTGACCCGTTGGTCCAACCACCAGCAACACCCGAATTGCATAACGCTGACCCTGAACTCGTTTACAATTCAGGGCGTCTGCATGTAATCTATCTGACCATTCGCAGAGAATCGGATGAAGTAACCTTCAACGCAATGAGTTGCGGCGACGATCTGCGTTGGAGCGAACCACAAGTCTTTCATCAAGATACAGGCGCAGTCTCACCCACTTTCCACATTGATGGAAACGTCTGGCACGAATGGTTTATTCGCACGAACCCGCTGAGCGGCTCGAGTGGTTCTAAGCTAGTGCATCGTGAAGGATCTAGCCTCCTGTCTTTAGAAAATGAATGTGAGTGTCAACTTAAGATCCCAAAACATGTTCCTTGGCATGTTGATGTACTGAAAGTCAACGGAGGTTACGAAGCTCTTATCGCCGCCTACCCTGACGAAACTGACTCTTCCAGAACCCGACTCTTTCACGTCTTCTCGAAAAATGGACTGAACTTCAACCTCACTGGTAGCGGGCCAATTATCAAACCATCCAAGTTCGGATGGGATAACCGAACGATCTATCGCAGTACCTTCCTCAAGGAGGCAGATGGAAAGTATCGCATCTGGTACTCCGGAATGTCATGGGGCCGCCATTCTGGAATCGGGCTTGTTGAAGGGTCACTGCATTCGCTTGATGAACCGCCCGCCGCGGTTGCACCAGTACCCAGCTTTCTTTGTCGAGTTCACGAGGACCTTGCAGGCCGCCTCAGATACGAACTGCGTCACCACCTGCCACATCCTCTCTTGTCGCTCGCCTTGCATTACTTGGAACGCCGCGTTCAGGGTCAAGATCTAAGCAGTAGGTCGGCCGAGAGATGAAAGAGAGTTAACTCTGCGTAGATGATGTTGTGAATTTAACTCTAGAATTTGAAGATCGGTAAGTTCGCGAGAATCTGGTTGCGTGATTTATTGAAGCATCGGAGTCGCTGCGTGGTTGGTAGGGTTTCACCCTGAGCGTGACTTCTAATGGTGCAAGTAGCTCAATTTGAACCTACGGTTTTTCGTGTGACCTTATGAAACATGTTTCCTGTTGAGTTTTGGGTTGGATGGTCCGTGCGCACGCTGGTCCAAGCGACCGAGTGTGTGACTGGATAGGATCCTGAGCTGCCAGAATAGTGGACCCCGCGTCCGAATAAGTGATTGCAGCCTGAAGCCAAGACGTCCGAAACAGCCTCGATGTTCGATCGATGCCGAGTCTTGAGTGCGGTATGATCATGTATTTTCCGACTTCGGGTCTGCTGGTGGATGGGATCTTTGCAGCCATTCCTCCCTCCAGAAATGGAAGCAGGATCTAGTGCAACCTCCGTGAAATGATCCGTCGCAAATTACTCCTTCCAACATGACGGTCGGCGTCTTCATCCTCCTAAGTTCACCAGTTGACTCCATACAAATCTTATCCAAAACTCTGAAGACTTTGAATCTTTTCCCGCAAAATTTCATCATTTCCTGCGAGAAGGTTAACCCCCTGTGCTTGCCGCGCTCGTCCAGAGTCGCGAAGATTTCCTTTGCCGACTTGACCTCGACCCAGTCGCCAGCCTTCAGATTCGGAGGTTCATGGACTTCGCTGAAGGGTTGGGATTCCTGAACTCTCTGGGAGTTGTCTGCGTTTTCATCTGCGAGCCTTGCTGAATTCTCTGCAACATTTTTGGAATTGGTTGAGTTCTCTCTTCCTCCAAAGATGAATCTTCCTAGCGTTGTTGATGGCAGGATTTTTCGATTGGATTCGCGTACGCCTAGCACGCTGAGGTACCACCAGTACCTCCTTAGCGTCCATATGATTCTACGAAATCGCAGGAAGCGGCGAGAGTCAGGCGTGGTCATCTCAACTAGGCTGGTGTAGTCGAACTGGCATGTGTCCGACGGCTGTTCATGCGTCACTGCTTTCTAGGCTCCTCTTGAACGATTCGGGAAGAGCATTACTAAGAGTGGTTTTGAGAGCGACATTCTGAAGTAGCGTTCCGTCCTCATTAAGGTAAGCAATCCACTGATCGCTTGTCGCTTTGAGCCCGACGTTTATGGCGTAATCGATCACTGAAGGGCATAGTCTCATCACAGACTCCACGTTCTCTAACAACCCGAGATTTCTCGCCAAGCGAGAAAGATCATTCTGCTTTCTAATCTTCTCCTGTCGAGCTCCCAAGGCCTTAATCTTCTGGGCCTTCTCCTCTGCTACTAGTTCCGATGCTTTCAACCTGCTCTTCTCCAATTCAAGTTCGGCGATTTGCTCTTGAACTCTGTCGATTTTTGTTCGTATTGTTGTCTTGAGAGTCGGACATTGTGATAAGTCGAATGTTCCTGAGAGCGCTCTAAGAGTCATCAGTGCCTCCAATTGACCTATGCCAAGATATGTGTCCAGAGGACGCCAAACTAGAATACGGGGAAACACCACTCCAAGATGTTGCGCAACATACTGAGTCTGACGCAAGTACTCTCTTCCTCCGACTCCGCCTACGTAGCAGATGGCCTTAAGCCCATTCAGGAATACTAGAGGCATCGCTAGGGATCTCGCCGATATCCGGTCCATGATTCCAGAAAGCTTTGATCTACCCGCCGAGTCAAGGTCAATTTCATACGTCTGGTTGCAACGTATACATTGGCCGCTTGCAATTAGAGGATCTAACCTCGCTGCGGTTAGCCTTGCTTTGCTCCCGCAACTGCAATGGTACCAAAATGGTATGGTGAGATGCTCCTGCTCATAAACGCCGCCGACCCTATTGCCCCCAGAAACCGTCGCTTCCTTGACATATTGCGAGTATCTCTCGAATCGCGACAGCAGGAAACCGAACTCATTCTCGAATATTCGCTGGCTTTCTGAGAACCTGCAGAAGAGAGTATCATATCCCCAAACCTGATCAACAATCTTTGACAGCAGAAAGGCATTGAAGTCTGCATAGTTCCCTGCCTTCCCGTACGCGTCCTCAGCCAAAGTCCAGAACTCTTCAAACTCCCTCGAAAGCTTCGGCCCAACATCGAAGGTCATGCCCGAGGATCTGAGGAACTGTTCGACTGCTCTCAGTTTCCCGTGTACCCAGCCCTCAATGTCGCCCCGCCAGCCATCTAACACATTCCTCGATGGCTTCGGCACATGATTTAGCATAATTTTCTCAGGCAGCCCAACGCGTAGCTCAAATGTGCCCCCTCTTCTTTGAACATCGGGAACCTGGGACGACTTAACCCATCTATCATCCGTGAAATCTTGATCCGCAAGCGCGAACAAACTGACTGCGGGCAAGCCCAGCGCCGCCGCGAGTTTCTGAGCTAGGACGTAGCTCAGGGTTGCTTTGCGAATCACACCGCCATACGGGAAAAAATTGGGCTGGTGAGCCGTGACAATAACCAAACATGGGTCCATTCTCAATTTATCTAGTGCTTGTTGGACCTGTGGAGTTATGGTTCCACATTCCGAATGAAACTTAGTGATCCAAAAGGACAATTGTTGCCGTCTGTTCAGTGTTTCAGACGTCTCTGCTTTCTTCAGTTGGCTTCGATAGAATTCAACAGAGGCTATTACGGCCTCCTGCAGACTCTTGAAAGCAGAATCATGAGTGGACTCCACTTATTGTTCCCACAATCTATACGTCAAGCAGAAATTTGCCAACCTCAAATGCTTCCGCCACGGCAACTCCTGCCTGAAAACCTCTGAACAGCGCCAACCCTTCGCTCGCGTGAATAACGCGCGCAGATTCGGAATGCGAATTCATGTTGGAAAAAGGCCGCTTTGAAGCCTGCGAAGCATAGGCCTCTAGCGCTTTGAGCTTGATATTCAAGGTTGAGTCTATGTTCACAAAGATTTGGGGGCAAAAATCTCTGAAAGCCGCAGGAGACTCGTATAACAGTACTTTTTGCACGTTCCTAGCGGCGGACAAAGATGCCAACCCAGTGTTTCTGTGGTCTTGATGTTGGTCCTTCTGGCTGTTAGAAAAAACGATGTCGGGTTTCACCGACTTTATCACGTTTTCAATCTCCATTATGGTTTCGATCCCCTCAGTGACTTTCGTATCATGCAAGCCTCCAAAGAACACCCTGTCTACGCCAATCGTTCTTGCTGCCTGTTCACATTCTCTCTGTCGGACAATCGGGTCTCCCGAAGCTTCCCCTCGTGTTAGCACAAGAGTGTAGACTTCATGTCCCTTCTTCTTGTACAGGGCAAGAGCTCCACCGCACCCTAGTTCGACATCGTCCGGATGCGCGCCGACGGCCAACAGTCTCAAAATGCTTCACCCTCAAATCCTGTCCGAGATACGATAGAGTTCCCACTTCTGCAGCCTAAAGTAACAACGCGTTGCTGTATAGTTTTGTGGAACCGTTTTCCGCAAATCAGATTGTAACTGTTCTAGGATTTGGCACAATGTGGATGTTCCCTCAAGACTGGTGTGATCGCTAGCGTGTTATGACCAAGCCCGAATAACAGTGAATCAACCATCGACGTGTCAACGAGCGCTAGAAGAAACCAATCAAGGCAGCTGGAATACTGATTTCAGGACGATAACTCAGGTGCCACTGTGACTCATTGCTGAAACAGGAGCGTTCCCGATGAAGCCTGAGGGTTCGGCAGCGACAAGACCGGGAAAAATTTACCTAGCGCGCACCGCAGGCTAGCGCTTGCCGCTGTGTAACACTACGTAGTGGGACACGTACAGCACAGTGACGCTTGCTGTCAAAATCACATAGACCCTATCTGGAGGAAGCAACCCACCCAAGATATTGATCGAGAAAATGTATGTCTGCCCCGTGAATGGCATCAGCACGAGGAACTTGTTCGGCCCGGCTCCCAGCCAGTTCACGTTCACGCTGGGACCGATTAGAGATGGATAGACCTCCAATTCCCTTATGTCGATTGCGATCGGCCATGGTCCACGGTTTCGCAATTCCATTGTGAAACACGCTGACTCAGTGGGACAGTCGCTGTTTATGCTGGGGGTGACAGTCAAGACGAGAACGTAATCAGGATTTTCTATGAAGATCGGGAAGACTGCCCATGGGAGTACTACGCAGAGAACTATGATACCGACAACAATGGTCGACGATTTCGGACATCCGATTGCGTGATCTTTTTCAGAGGATTTTTCCCCAGTCATCACTTCATCGACTTCCTTGCTCACGATTGAGAGCGAGTCGCTTCCGTAGGCGCGTGTGTCTTTTTCTTTGTTGCATAGGAAATAGGGTGTCTGTTCCCATGGGGCACATATGTACTAAAGACGGTACATTAATATACCATACTCCATGCCTCTTAAACCAGGGAAAACTCGTGACTCATAGCGTCACATCAACCATTGTCACACCTGCAACAAGCCTAGATCGATTCGAGCTCTCTGCAACGAGAATGCGAGCGCCCACCGTATTCCGACAACCCATTAGACCAGTAACCTTGCCCGTGTCTATACTCTCATCCCCTATCGTAAGCGAGATCGACATAGAAGAAATCGTTGCGCTGCAGCGGCTGAGCCTGACGTTATACGAGGCTAAAGCGTATCTGACCCTGGTCAAAAATGGGCCGCTCAAGGCAAGCGAGCTTGCCTTCCTCTCCCATGTACCTCGCACCAAGCTATACATGACGTTGCGTCTTCTCGACCAAAAGGGACTGGTCCATTTTGCACCAAGCAAGCCCGAGACTTTCACAGCTGTGTCTCCCTCAGCTGTCTTGGTAGCCAAAGCCAAGGAAATGTCGAATCAAGCAGAAACCACTCTGGAAATTCTTCAGAAGCTTGAAGAGCAACACGAGCTCGGAGTTACCAATAACGAACAGATTGGATTGCCCAAAGAAGCAAATGAATTGTGGCACATCGATGGGCGAAAATACATTTACCGCAATGTCGCCAAGATTTTGAATCACGCAGTCAATTCAGTAAGCTACTATGCCACAGCTGCAGGCTTGGTGAGACTGTACAAAGCCCATGCCGAATGCTTGGAGAACGCGCGCAAACGCGGGGTGACCGCGCGACTGCTAGCACAAATGACCAAAGATATTCGCTCGGTCGCCATGGAGTTGGCTACCGTCGTCAAGATCAGGAGAACAGCTTCACCGCTCGGTGTGAATTTTATATGTATTGATGGACGAGAGCTTGTGGTCATCGAGAACTCACCTGGTGACTTCGATGTCGAAAAGGGCGGAGACACAGCGGCTTGGACAACGAACAGGCTGCTAGTCGAAGTGTGCGAGAGTCTTTTCGACAGGGAATGGGAGAATTCATCACCACTTCAGTAACGCAACTTTGTTTTTCTTTGTTATTTGTTTTGTTTCTTTCTTCTTTTTCACTATTGTCACCACTTACTCCCGACCTAGAGTAACACACTCCTGAAGGGAGAGTCGCCTGCTTGCATCAACGCACACAGGCGATCTTTGTCTTTGAACAAGAGGTCTTTGCGCACAGCCGCGTCAACTCTTTTGATGGCTCTTTTGATGGGTAGCGATTGCGGCTGAGGCGAATCGACCATTAATGATCCGCTTAAAGGCGTCGCCAAGCTACCTGGCGATTGTTCTATTGATCACACTCTATGCGTTGAGGTCCCCCGTCTACGCTACCTCACCAGACCTCACCGTTAGCAGTATCTGGCTTGAGCGAGCCTCAGCTCTAGGTGTCCCAGTGGCTGGAACCGACTTGGCTCCCAACGAGTCTTTCATTATAGTTGCGAATATCACAAACCTCGGGCAGGCAACCGCCTCCGGTTACTATTTGGACGTCTACTATGACAGCGACTACGGCCGCGGCGGGCCTGATAATATTGCTTCAGGCGAGGTTCAGCAATGGTTTGTCGGGCCCCTCACAGCCACGCCAGGCGCCCACACTACACAATGGGTTGTAGACCCTGAAAATCAGATCGCGGAACTGAACGAACAGAACAACCAGAAACAGTACATGTTCACGATTGGACAACAGATCACAACCACGACGACAACGTCTTCTTCAACAACATCTTCGACCACGACAAGCTCAACGATCACAAAGGCAACTACGTCTTCTTCGACAACTCAGACATCCTCTTCAACAACAAGTTCAGCGTTTGATTTTTCACTGTCTATTCCCAGCGGAATTACCGTTACTCAGGGTGGTTCAAGTCAAAACACGGTTCAGGTAAGCTTGGTAAGTGGGTCCACCCAACCTGTTAGCTTATCCTGTACGAGCGGGCTTCCCAATGGAAGTTCGTGTAGTTTCAATCCTCAGTCAGGTAACCCAACTTTCTCCACAACTCTAACCGTCAGCGCGTCGTCCTCCACGCCTACGGGCTCTTATCCGATTGTTGTGACCGCGATCGGCGGGGGTATCACTCACACAGGAACATTCACTTTATCGGTTACTATTACAACAAGTTCGACATCTTCCTCAACTACAACGACAACCACGCCATTGACCACTACGTACACCACCATAGCGACTGTGACCACGTCTACTGGAACGTCAACGGTTGGGAGCACAACACTGACTACAATCGTCTCGACAACTGGGACAACTTCAACAAACACTACTACAACAGCTAGTTCATCTACTGTTCAGACCGTGACTCAGACTTCAACTACAACTAGTTTTGATTTTTCGATTTCTGTTTCGCCTAATTCGGGGAGTGCGGTTGCTGGTCAGGCTTTGAGTAATGCTGGACCGGTGACTTTGACGCTTACTAGTGGTTCTGCGCAGTCGGTGTCTTTGTCGTCTTCTGGTTTACCCTCGAATGTTGGGACGACGGGGATCAGTCCTACGTCTTGCTCGCCTACATGTACATCCAGTCTTAGTATCACGACTTTTCCGAATGCTCCGACTGGCACTTACACTATTACGATTACGGGTACGGCTGGTGGTTTACAGCATTCCACGACTTACAGTTTAACGGTCACTGGACAGTTTGATTTTTCAATGTCGAATTCTGGTGAGATTGTAGTAAATCAGGGTTCGTCTGGTTCCAACACTATTACGGTCACTTTGGTGAACGGCCCCACGCAGCTTGTTGGCTTATCTTGTACGAGTGGTCTTCCTTCTGGTGCGACATGTAGCAGCTTTAATCCTCAATCTGGTAATCCAACTTTCTCTAGCACTTTGACGATTAGCACGTCTTCCTCTA
>Ga0315280_10001314_pt1 | contig 42973 bp, 35 predicted proteins | sample YL17G06_40_MG_FD_203697 | JGI IMG/M metagenome (GOLD analysis project Ga0315280, IMG submission 203697) | Sediment microbial communities from Yellowstone Lake, YNP, Wyoming, USA - YL17G06_40 | ecosystem: Environmental > Aquatic > Freshwater > Lake > Sediment | place: USA: Wyoming | collected...
TTCGGAGGGGAAATGGTTGCCTTGCACCCCGGCTGAAGCCGGGTGCAAACCCGGCGCATGCCGAAGCCCGGCTCATCAGGATCTGAGACAGACCCTCATGCTCAAGCGGCCTGTTCATAGGCGCAAAGCCATATTTGTCAATTCTCAAGCCCCACAAAACCATTAAACGCTTGTGGGTCGTAATCTATGATCCCACAAATGGCATTGTCAGCGCGGGCGATATACCTCGGACGGGCGGCGAGACGAAGTTTGCCTCGTTTGCAAGATAACCCATAATGGAGGGGCGTTTCTCAGAAATGCAAGAGCCTGACGGGGGGAACGCCTTTTGAATGTGCGATATGGGTCTTTCCGTCTCGCAACGCCTGCTACCGCAAATGGGCAATACTTGAGTCGAGCATCAAGAGATTTGAAGCTTTGCCGCCGGGAAGAGTGCGTAAGGTGCGGTACGCGCATCCGCCACGTCAGGAGGGAAGGCAGGACCCCTATGGGTAAAGTAACCAGGCGCGACGAACGGCGGTCAGGGGCTGCGCTTCAAACACGTATAGTTTATCGGCGCCAAGGATGATCTCGTTCCTTCCGTTTCGGTCCAGGTCGGAAACAACCACAGGCCCGATGTTTGTCCCAACCGTACGACTCCACAGTTGAGCAAGGTTCCTGTTCACGACTCGCACGGTTGCGCCGTCGGCGATAACGATTTCTTTCTGACCGTCGCCGTCGAGATCATTGATAGCGCAAACGCTTCCCGACGTTGGTTTGCTCGTGATCACCTTGACGGTCGAGTCCAGGACGTAAACGGTTCCACTGTTGCTGCCGGCGACGACCTCGTCGCGACCATCATTATTGAGGTCGGCAAAGGCGATCCCTTCCCAGATGCCATTCACTGCACCGTTGAATGTCCAGATGATATTACCATTGGAGTGTCAACCAAAACATCCCACATTCAATAAGGCTAGATCTTTTCCGGAATCACCCAGGGCGGGCGATAAGTTCGTTTCACAAGGCGGTTAGCCTCCTCGTCGCCGATAAACGTCTCGGTCGCCGAATCGAATGCCAACCTTCTATTGCCCACGCGATAGGATATATTTCCCAGGTGACAGAGCAGAGTCGAAAGATGTCCCTCCTCGATGTCGGCATTGGGGCGCTTTCGCGTGCGAACGCACTCGACGAAATTGTCCATGTGCTCCTGGGGAGCCTCGCGCCCGTATTCGAACGGCTCGCCCTTCCAATCGGGGCCGAACATCTGCCAGCCGCCGCTGTGCCGCCCAAGATACATGATTCCCTTGGTCCCATAGATTTCGATCTTCATGGCATAGAAGGGCCAGTTGGGAAATTGATCTTTGTCTCGATCCTCGGGTGCGACCTTCTTCATGCAGGGGTTCCAAAGCGCCAATTCAAAAAGAAGCGTCAGGCCGTCATATTCATACGTCACAATCTGGGTATCGGGTGCCTCGCCGGGATCCTTCAACTCATGGATGTTCCCCGTCGTCGTCACCGACTTGGGATAACGCTGGCCGACAACCCAACGCGCCATGTCCATTTGGTGAACGCCGTCGTTGATGATGTCGCCGCCCGAATAATCCCAGAACCAGTTCCATCTCCCGACTCGGCCGGCGTTGTACGGACGCATGGGCGCGGGACCGAGCCACATGTCGTAGTCGAATCCCTTGGGCGGGTCGCTGTCGGGGCTTTTGGCAATGGGAGAGCGGGCATTCATGTTGAGAACGCGCACCAGATGGATCGAACCCAACTTGCCCGATCGCAGATACTCGATAGCGTGCTGGACATAGGCCGCGCTTCGGTTCTGCGTGCCCAGTTGAACGACGCGCTCATACTTGCGGGCAGCCTCAACGGCTTTTCGCCCTTCCCAGATGTTGTGCGACGCCGGCTTCTCGACATAGACGTCCTTGCCCGCCTGGCAGGCGAAGATCGTTGCTGGAGAATGCCAATGGTCGGGCGTCGCGACGATGATGGCGTCCACATCGCGGTCGTCCAGCATTCGCCGGAAATCGGCGACGAGCTTCGGCGCTTTGCCTTGGGCCTGCTGGACCTGCTGAACGCGACTCTCCAAAACGCTGCTCCTCACGTCGCAAAGGTAGGCCACTTCGGCATCGGAGCGACGGGCAAACTGGCGTGCCAGATAGGAGCCACGTCCGCCCAGCCCCATGACGCCCAGGATCACGCGCTCGTTAGGCGAAATCTTCTTGGGCGGCTCACTCTCGGCCGCACCCAAAGCCACCGCACCAACGGCTGCTCCAAGTGAATCTCTCAAAAACCACCTTCGGCTTATTTTCTCCATGCGCGGCGTCTCCCTTCTCTGAAATGATGAACAAGGAATGATGAACGAATGCGAGAATACAAACCAAACTCGCAAAACTTCTATTCACCTCCGGCAGCGGGCTTTTGCCCTGCCGCAGCGAACCAGTCGCTAATCCCAGCAGCAACGCTTTCCATATAGCGCTCCGAGAATGCCTTGTCCATCAAGAGCATTTCGTCCTCGGGATGCGAGAGAAAAAGACACTCGACCAGCACCGACGGCATCGCCGTGATCTCGCGGGGGATGTAAAGATCAGCCGTGACCACACCGTAGGCTTCCGGTCGCGGCTCGACACGCAGCATTCGACGATAGATGGCATGGGCGGCCTCGCGCGAATGAGAGAGATAGTAATACACGCCGACGCCTCTTGCTTCGAGCGGATCGCCCGTCAGGGCAATCGAGTTGTTGTGAACGCTCACGAAAAGGTCGCCGCCTTGTTCGGCCTGCCCGGCACGTTCGGCGAGGGAAACATCCTCATCTCCACCTCGCGTCAGTCGGACTTTGGCCCCCCTCGTTTCCAACAGTCGGCGAAGAATCCGACACAACTCCAGATTGATTACCTTCTCCTCGATGCCGGTCGAACCAAGCGTTCCCTTGCTTTCACCGCCGTGGCCGGGATCGAGAAGAATCGTGCGCCCCGCCAGTGGTCGAGCCGGATCGGCAGGCGGCGAGAGAGGATGGCGAAGCGCAACGCAAAAATCGCTGCCGACATAATAGGCACAATAGCCAAGTAAGCCGCCGGCGCGAAGTGAAATGTCCAGTTTGCACGAACCGTCGTCTGTCGGCACGATGCCGATTGCGTCAACCAGTCCCCGCCGTGTTCGGTCAGTAATCCAGTTCAAACTGTTCTCGACCCCATACAGCGTGAGTTCGATTGCCGAGGACCGTGGCCTCTCGGTAATGGTAAAAGGCACGCGCAGTCCCAGCGGAATCCGAACGACCGTTGCACCGTCGCCTTCGAGAACCGATAAATCTCTCACACAGCCACGCCGAAGTGGCGGCTCCGTTTGCGCCATTTCGACGAAATCGCGCGCCACCCAGCCATGCAAAGATGGAGTCAGGGCCACCCGCAACATATTGCCGACGCTCCCAACAATGCTGAAATAGGTCCCCTCGCGAGCGGCAAGAATTGGCGCTCCGCGGCGCGGTTCGGCGCGCAGCCGAACATAGTTTGTTTTTGCCCGGCCAACGTCGGGAAAAGGATTCGTATTGACCGTAACCCGACCCGGGACCCTCCACAGCGCCACGGGTTTGTCTTTCCCCTTTGCCGGCCACAGGTAGCACGTCACGCGCGCCTGCACAAACCGATTCGTCGAATTCACCTGATAGGTGCCCTCATAGAAACCCTCGATTCCATCGCTTGAGGTGGGAAAAAGCGGATGATGGGTTTCGCCGCTGCCTATTCGAAACGTGGCCTTTTGATTAGGACTTCCCTTGACCCGAATGCGGATTGTGTCGCCGGGGCGAACCTCGAGATCCTCGGACGGCTCCCCCTCGTAATCGGGATCAAAGCGAATGGGCGTTGGCCGAAGAGACCGAAGCGGCTTCCGCCGCACAACCGTTCGGACAGCCGTGACCACTCGCTTGTCTTTCACCGCACGAAATAGCAATCTGTTTTCGCCCGGTTCCAAAGGCCAAGTGCCCGCAAAGGCCCCCGACGGAAATGTCCGCAATTTCTGTCCATTGACCGTAACGGTAGCGGCGGGGTCGGTTCGCCCACCCACGCGCACCCTCACACCGTCAACCGTTACTCCCTGGGGAGGCCATACAACCAGGAGCGGCAGCGAGGAACTTTCCTCTGGCCGACCGACGGCTGCACAACAAACAAAAAGCAAAAATAAAAGAGCATCTCTAGTGCGACAGCAGCCGAAGAGCAGGCCAGCCATGACTCACGTCAGGACTTCTTTGGGTTTCTCGAGCGATAGATCGCGTGGTGTTCGCTTAGGCTGCGACACCTGTTCTTTAGACGACGTTTCATCACCGTCCGAGGGCCGACCTCCCTCGGACTTGGCAAAAACATCGGGAAGGGGTTTGCCTTGAATGATCAGGTCAATCTCATCGCCGTCGAGCGTTTCACGCTCGATCAGGGCATTGGCGATGGCTTCCAGTTGATCGCGGCGTTCCGTCACGATGGCGAGCGCACGCCCGTAGGCTTCATCCAGCAATACCTTAACCTCCTGGTCAATGAGAGAGGCTGTCGTATCGCTATAGTCACGCTCGTGGCCCAATTCGCGACCCAGGAAAACGGCCCCACGCGGCTCGCCGAAAACACGCGGGCCAAGCCGTTCGCTCATCCCGAATTCGCAAACCATCATGTGGGCAATCATCGTCGCCTTGCGAAGGTCATCGCTGGCTCCGTCGGTGATATCGCGAAAGACGGTTTCCTCGGCCGCACGACCGCCAAGCGCCCACGCGAGCAGATCCTTGAGATAGAAGCGCGATCGCGTCCGGCGATCCTTTTCGGGCAACGAGAATGTCGCGCCCAGCGACCGCCCCCGCGGAATCACCGACACTTTGTGCACCGGATCAGCATGCTTGAGGTGCTTGGCGCACAACGTATGACCGGCCTCGTGATAGGCGGTCATGCGTTTTTCTTCTTCGGTCAGGACAAGGCTGCGCCGCTCGGGACCCATCATGACGCGGTCCTTGGCTTCCTCGAGGTCGGCCATGCCAATAACGTCCTTGTTGCGACGCGCGGCCAGAAGCGCCGCTTCATTGACGAGGTTGGCCAGATCGGCGCCGCAAAAGCCGGGAGTGGCGCGCGCAAGAACCTTGGCATCCACCGATTTGTCCAAACGCACTTTGCGCAGATAGATTTGGAGGATTTTTTCGCGCCCGACGACGTCCGGATAGTCCACGGTGATCTCGCGGTCGAACCGGCCCGGTCGGCGAAGCGCCGGATCGAGCACGTCGGGTCGGTTGGTGGCAGCGATCAAAATGACCCCTTCGTTGGCATTGAAGCCGTCCATCTCGACGAGCAGTTGATTGAGCGTCTGCTCGCGTTCGTCGTGACCGCCGCCGATCCCCGCGAATCGCTGGCGGCCGACGGCATCAATCTCGTCAATGAAGATCAGGCAAGGCTTGTGCTTCTTGCCCTGTTCAAAGAGATCGCGCACCCGCGAGGCGCCGACGCCTACAAACATCTCGACGAAGTCCGACCCGCTGATGCAGAAAAACGGGACGTTGGCTTCGCCGGCAATCGCCTTGGCCAGAAGCGTCTTGCCCGTGCCGGGAGGGCCGACAAGCAAAACGCCCTTGGGGATTTTTCCGCCCAGGCGGGAGAATTTCTGTGGGTCTTTCAGGAATTCGACGATCTCGCGCAGCTCCTCCTTCGCCTCTTCAATGCCGGCCACGTCGTCGAATGTCACACGAGGCTGCGAACTGTCTGCCAGCCGGGCGCGCGACTTCCCAAACGACATCGCCTTGTTGCCGCCGCTCTGGATCTGGCGCATGATGACGATCCACAGGCCAATGAACAGAACGACGGGCAGGAGGAACGAGAAAAGCAGGTTTTGGAACACGATCGAGGGAGGGTCATTTTCGTATTCAACACCCATGCCTTCGAGGGCTTGGGTATAATACTCAACCTGTCCTTCCTGGAAGGGCATATAAATCCGAACGGCTTGCCCCTTGGTCTCGCCGACCACCATTCCCTCGATACGCTGGTCCTTGATCCGAAGGTCGCGAACGACTCCCTTGCGGATCAACTCGCCCAAGCGTTTGAAGGTGACCTCCTCGCTGCGGGTGGTCTCGCGCCCGAACCGATAGAAAAGCATGATGAACAGCAGGAAGATGAGAATCCAAACTGTCGCCGACTTCAAACCACCCATTGTCCGTTCCTTCTCGTCACAACGCCAACATAGCAACCCGCGGCGGGCTACGAAATCGAAACCCCATTCAGCCCCCCCGTCTCCCCTTGCTCAATAGTGAGTTAACACCCGCACGCACGGAGATGTCAAGGCTTTTGGGCGGCAGATCGCCGTCCTTGTTCGCATCTCCGGATTGCTGATCGAATTGTCGGAAGGACGCAGCCCGCCCTAAGGCGGGTATATGTTTAGCGCCGGTTGCCAAAGGGTGAATTTGCCACAGGCAAGATGTCTATACCACCAAACAAAATCAATTCTCAAGTCGGTGGTATGGGCTTCCAGCCACAAGCGTTTAATGGTTTTCAGCCGCCCCGAAGACGGCTTGATCCTCGTTTGCACCCGGCTTCAGCCGGGGTGAGAGAGACCCTTCCTCTCTCCCTGGAGCATGCTTCAGCATGGCTTCTCCTCTGGGCTTCAGCCATCAGCCGGCCTTTGGCCAAAGCCCGGCTCAAGCCGGCTCTTCGGAGGAAAAATGGTTGCCTTGCACCCCGGCTGAAGCCGGGTGCAAACCCGGCGCATGCCGAAGCCCGGCTCATCAGGCTCTGAGACAGACCCTCATGCTCAAGTGGCCTGTTCATAGGCGCAAAGCCATATTTGTCAATTCTCAAGCCCCACAAAACCATTAAACGCTTGTGGCTTCCAGCCTGTGTTTCTTGCCAGCGCTAAACACATACCCGCCTTGAGGCGGGCTGCGCCCCTACCTTTCCAGGTCAACAATATCAAGACCCGCTCGCTGCCCTTGTTCACGCCGACGGCTTGGTCTCGGCTTTCCTCAGAAGCGCAAGAAGGCTGACGCCGAACGGCAAATCGTAACTTCGCAACCATCGTGCCTCAGCCTTCTCCAATGCGATCAACAAACGATTAATGGGCTTCGGGAGGGCAATAAGGTGGGTCTTGGGTGCGCCCTTTGGCTTGAGGACTCTTTGAAGAAGCCGAAAGACCACAATCGGCAGCAACAGCACGGTGATCGCATAGGTGAAACGGACAATCTCGAAGTCGGTCAGGCCGATCAACTGTCTCAGCGTCGTTCGGCGATAGCGCCGGCGGTGGTGCAACGCTTCGTCGTGATCGCTCCAGAGAAACGGGTAAGCGGGCACCGAAATCAGCAAGCGGCCCCCCGGTCGGCACAACCGCCACATTTCGCGGATCAGCGCCGCGTCGTCGTCAATATGTTCAAACAGGTCCAGTGCCAATAGCAGGTCGAATGTCTCGTCGCCAAACGGGAGGGCCTCGACGCGCGCGCAGACCAGCCTCTCGATCCCCCGCTGCGCGCAATACATCATTGCCAGACGTGAGAAATCAATGCCCACCGGATGGGCATAGGGTCGAAGCGCTTCGAGCATCAACCCTGTCCCGCAGCCAACGTCCAGAACCGACAGACGGTCGTTGCCCAGTGGGGTGTAGCGCCGCAGCAATTCGAGAACGATTTCCTTGCGCCCCTGGAACCACCAGTAGGTGTTTTCCAGCGAATACATCCGCTCGTATTCTTCGGGTCTCATCCGCCCAGTGCCACCAGGTTTTGAATCGGATCGAGGCAGTGCCAACCTAATTCAGGTCGCCCACACAATTGAATTTGGTCAGCAAGCGGCTGTCAATGTCCGATGTGTTGCCGCGCTGGGCTTGACACATCATTGGCTGGCTCTTAGCATTCTTTTCGCAATTGGAGTTGCACGGGATTTGCCACGACAGGTGCCATTGGTGAACGAAAAACTGGTCTATTGCTTGATCACCTACGGCTGCCAGATGAACGAGTCCGACTCGGAGTATGTGGCCGGTGAGCTGGCCGCGCGTGGCTGGCAACGTGTCGAGCGCGAAGACCAGGCCGACGCCATACTAATCAATACCTGTGTGGTGCGGCGCTCGGCCGAAAGGCGCGCGATCGGACGACTCTGGCAATTGGCTCCTTTGAAGCGCCGACGGCCCGATCTCCTCATCGGCATTCTGGGTTGCCTGGCGCAGCAGGACGGACGATCGCTTCTCGAACAGCTTCCTCACGTTGACCTTGTCGTGGGTCCGCGCGATTTGCCGAAGATCGGCCGTTTGCTCGACGAAGTCCGCCACAGCCGCGAGCGCGTGGTTTGCATTGACGATATTGACAGACCGACGCTGTTCGCCGCCGAACCCATGCGCCAAAACCGCTTGAAGGCCTGGGTAACGATTATGCATGGCTGCAACAACGATTGCAGCTATTGTGTCGTGCCACGCACTCGCGGTCGCGAATGGAGCCGTCGGGCCGAAGACATCCTCACCGAGGTCGGCCGACTGGCCCAAGGCGGCTGGCGCGAAGTGACGCTTCTGGGACAGAATGTCAATTCGTATCGCAATGGCGGACAAGATTTCGCCGACTTGCTCGGGCTTGTCGCCGAGATTGAGGGGATCGAACGCATTCGCTATGTCACCTCGCATCCCAAGGACCTCTCGGACCGGTTGATCGAGACCGTGGCAACAACGCCGAAGATTTGCGAAAACTTCCATCTTCCGGCTCAGGCAGGAAGCGATCGCGTCCTCGCCCGGATGAACAGGGGCTACGGGCGCGACGATTACCTGCGTCTCGTCGAGCGTATCCGCCGTGCCATTCCCCAGGCGGCAATCACAACCGACCTCATGGTCGGCTTCCCCGGCGAGAGCGACGAAGATTTTGCCGACACACTTGATCTGGTTCGTTCCATTCGGTGGGATTCCGCGTTCACTTTCATGTATTCGACTCGCGAGGGTACGCCTGCCGCGAAATGGCCCGATGATGTTCCTCTGGCCATCAAGAAAGAGCGTTTGCAGCGGCTGATCGAGCTTCAGGAATCCATTAGCACCGAGATCAATGAAGCGTTGGTCGGAAGTCGCCAGGAGGTTCTGGTCGAGGGACCGTCGCGCCGTTCCGACCAGATGCTCATGGGGCGAACACGAGGCGACAAAGTTGTGATCTTTGCCGGGCCGAACGACTCAATCGGGCGAACGATCAAATTGACGATCACGCGCGCGTCGGCCCACACGTTGTTCGGCGAAAGGGCGGAGGAAAATGAATAGTCCGATACGGCAGGTTCCCGCGCGCAGACGGAGTTGGACAGTACTTTGGCGGCTTGGCGTTTCTCTTACATTGGTTGCCGGTGGCTCAGTGGGTTTTTGTCAGACGACCGACACGACCAGGGAGCGCCGGCCTCCAAGGTTTCTCGAACTGCGGCTTACCCCGACTCCAACCCCAACCCCGAAGCCGACCCCGACTCCAAGACCCACTCCCACCCCTCCACCCGTCACAATACCGACGGTGACGGCCAAGCCAACTCCGACACCGACGCCTCTGGACCCTGTCAAACAAGCCGAGGCCGAACGGCTCCAACAGGAACGCGAGGCGCAAAAGCTGTTCGACCTTGCCATTGACTACATCAAACGCGACCGCCGGACACAGGCCAAAACACTTCTATCCCGGATCGCTCGCGAGTATCCCAAGACTGATCTCGCTCCTCGTGCCCTCGTGCAAATCGCCGAGATCGAGGACAATTTGGACCGCGCCAATGACATTCTGACGCGCGTCACGCTCGATTATCCCAACACCGAATGGGCCGAGGTAGCCTGGTACAAACGCGGCGAGGTCAACATGTTGCTGTGGGACTACCGCGCGGCTCTGGAAATGTTCGACCAATATCTAAAGCGCAATCCCCGAAGCAAACGCGCCGCTACGATTCGTCGCCAGATGGCAGTTTGCCGTCTCAAGCTCGGCGAGGCCGAAAAGGCACTGGCCGGTCTCGAACAACTGTGCCGCGAGAAACCCGAAGTCGCCGGCGAGCCCGAAACGCTCGAAACACTGGCCGAATGCCACGTCGAACTGGGCCAATCGGATCGCGCTCTGGCTTCGCTCGAAACGCTGATCAAGAAACACCCTGCCTATGCGAATTTCGCTCGCGCCTACTTGCTCTATGCGCTTTGCCTCGAGGACCAAAACCGTTTCACCGAAGCAATAGGCGCCTATGAGCGGCTGCTCGCGCAGTTTCCGCGAAGTTCCGAGGCTGGTTTGGCCAAAATGCGCCTGGCCGATCTTCGCCGGCCTCTGTGGCCGCAAGTAGGCGAGGATCGTTCTACCACAAAGACGGTGTCATCTGCTCAACAGACAACGAAAACAGCCGTCGGTGTTCGACCAACGACGCCAACCGCGGAAAAAGTCAGGCCAACGACAACAACCATGGAAAAAACTGGACCTACGACGACACCCCTGGCGATCCCGCCGGTCTCGTCGGCCGATAATCCTGAGGCACCGTGATCAGGAGGAACGGGGTCGTGACCGAATCGCTCACCCCCATGGTTCGTCAATACAGCCGGATCAAGGCGCAGTATCCGGACATGATCCTGATGTTTCGCCTGGGCGATTTCTATGAAATGTTCAACGAAGACGCCCAGGTCGCCTCGCGCGTCCTCGAAATCGCGTTGACCAAGAAGCACATCGGCGACGGTCGGACGATGCCTCTGGCCGGCATTCCCTATCACGCCCTCGATAGCTATCTGGCCCGGTTCATCAAAGCCGGTTACAAGGTGGCGATCTGCGAACAACTCGAAGAGCCGAGCCAGGCAAAGGGTGTCGTTCGGCGCGACGTCGTCCGTGTTGTCACGCCGGGGACGCTGGTTGAGTCGGACATCCTCGACGAGAAATTGAACAACTACCTCGCGGCGGTGGCTGTGGACAAGGGTGTGTGTGGGCTTGCCTATGTGGACCTTTCGACGGGCCGCTTTGTCGTGGGCGAATTCGATTCGAAGCGCGCGAACGAGGAGTTGGCCACCGAATTGATGACTCTCCAGCCCGCCGAGCTGCTGGTGGCTGAATCCTCTCTGGAGTGCGTCACGGCCTTTTTCGATCCACGCCGCTTGCCCCTGCTGACCGTGCGCGCCTCGGCAGAGTTCGACCCGGCCTTGGGTCGCAAGCGTCTGCTAAACCAGTTGGGCGTGGCCGGTCTGGAAGGTTTTGGCGCCGAAACGATGACAATAGCGCTGGGCGCGGCGGGGTGCATCCTGGGCTATCTCGAAGGGACGCAAAAAACAGCGCTTCAGCATCTCAAGTCGCTCGAGGTCCATTCACCCGCCGACGTGATGATTCTCGACTATACCACCCAGCGAGGCCTCGAACTGCTCGAAACCCTTCACGGCGGCGACAAGATGGGAACGCTCCTTTCGATCCTCGACCATACGCTCACAGCGATGGGAGCGCGGATGTTGCGCCGATGGATCGTCCGACCGCTTCGGTTGCGTGAAGCGATCGAAAGACGGCTCGACGCCATTGCCGATCTGGTCGGCGATTTTGGCATTCGCGACGCCATCGCCAAGGGGCTGCGCGGCCTCCACGACCTCGAACGAATCATGAGCCGGGTGGGATGTCGGTCGGCCAATGGACGTGACCTCTATTGCCTCCGACTCTCGCTCGAACGCTTGCCGGTGCTGCGGCAGGGGCTGGCGACGGCCCATGCACCGCTTCTGCGGGAAATTGCCGAACACATTGACCCCCTACCCCAGCTGCGCGACCTCCTGCAACGCGCGCTGGCCGACGACCCGCCGCTCCTCCTGCACGAGGGTGGGCTGATCCGCGATGGCTACAACGGCGAGGTGGACCAGTTGCGCGACCTGACCCGCGACAGCAAGTCGTGGATTCAACGCATGCAGGAAGAGGAAATTCGCCGCACCGGCATCCCCAAACTCAAAATTGGATACAACAAGGTGTTCGGATATTACATCGAGGTGACCAAACCCAATCTGCGTTTGGTCCCCAACGATTATATCCGCAAACAAACCCTGGTCGGCGCAGAGCGGTTCGTCACGCCCGCCCTCAAAGAAAAAGAAGAGATCATTCTGAACGCCGAGGAACGGCTGCAAACGCTTGAATTGGAGCTATTCGAGGCGCTTCGGGATCAAGTCGCGCAGTATATCCTGCCCATTCAGGAGTTGGCTCAACGGCTTGGCGAGATTGACTGCTTGCGCTCGCTCGCCGAAACCGCGATCGTCGGTGGCTATGTTCGTCCCGAAATCAACGAGGACGGCCACCTGGAGATCGTCGAGGGCCGCCATCCGGTTCTCGAAGCGATCCAAACCGATCCGCCCTTTGTTCCCAACGACACGCACCTCGACAATGAGACCTGCCAGATCGCTCTGATCACCGGTCCCAACATGGCGGGCAAATCCACTTATATCCGCCAGGTCGCCTTGATCACGCTGCTGGCCCACATGGGGTCGTTCATACCGGCGCGGCGCGCCTCGATCGCCCTCGTGGATCGCATTTTCACCCGCGTCGGAGCAATGGACCAGCTCGCCAAGGGCCAAAGCACATTCCTCGTCGAAATGAACGAAACGGCCAACATTCTGAACAATGCCACAGACCACAGCCTGGTCATCCTGGACGAGATCGGTCGCGGCACGAGCACCTACGACGGTTTGAGCATTGCGTGGGCGGTTCTCGAAGCCCTCGCCAATCGAAAAAGTCGCCAACCCAAAACCTTGTTCGCCACCCACTACCATGAACTGGTGGAACTCGAAAACCATCTCGCGCGGATGAAAAACTTCAATGTCGCCGTTCTCGAAGAGAAAAGCAAAATTGTCTTCTTATACAAAATCGTGCCTGGCGGGACCGATCGCTCCTATGGAATCTACGCCGCCCAGCTGGCAGGGGTTCCCGGCGAGGTCCTGACGCGCGCACGCGAAATTCTTTTCGATCTCGAATGTGGCAACACGATAGATATCAAAAGCAGCGCTCGCAAACCGCCTCGCGCCACAACGGAGGATCAAATCCAGCTGACATTTCTGGATGGCCTCACCCATCCGGTTCTCGAAAAGCTCCGCTCGCTCGATGTCAATCAACTGACACCGCTTGAGGCCCTTCGACTGCTCGATGAACTGTCCCGCGAAAGCCGCTAGCCGGTATTATATCTATTGCGTTCGCTTCGGGAGAATTGCAGAAGTCGTTGCGCTTGACCGGAGCGCCCGACCGAGAGTTCGATTTCGGCGCGTCGGCAGAAGAAATATCGCAAGCTCAAACGACGACGGCGGACAGGCCATTTGTGCTTTTATTCATCGTTCTTCATTCATCGTTTTCCTTTCGTAAGGGGTTCGGATGCAGCATCTCGTCTATGCGGTCGCTTTTCTGATTTCGCTCGCCCAGTCGCTGATTGCCTTGGGCGTGCCGCTTCTGGCGATTGATCGGTTTGGGGCGCAGAACTTCCACCTTGGGCTTCTGGCCACGGGAGGCGCCGGTCTTTATACCCTGGTGGCTTTGGCCTCGGGACGTGTCTCCGAGCGGCTGCCGATCCGCGCGCAGCTGGCGACGAGCACATTCCTTTTGGCGGTCTCATATTACGTCATGTTCTCTAGTCCTTCCTTTGCGGTTCTTTTCTTTCTCAACTGCCTCAACGGGATCACGACCGGCCTTCTCTGGGCGCCGCTCGAGGGTGTTCTGTCCCGTTTGTCCAAGCCGATACACATGCGACGAAACGTGGGACGATACAACCTGTCGTGGTCGCTTGGGATGGCCGTTGGATTTTACCTTTTCTCGCACATGACGCGGATTGCTTTCCAGGCGGGAGCGGCGCTGGCCTTTGCCACAGGCGTGATACTTCTGTTTTTGCGTGCTCCAAGTGCGCGATCACGCTCGGGCAACGAAGAGCCGAAAGACCCCAGACGGGAGGACGATCCACAAGCCCGCTTTTTCCTCCTGATCGCGTGGTCGGGGCTTTTTGCAGCCTACGTCGGGGTGGCAGCGGTGCGGTCGCTCTTCCCAAAACTGGCTACCGAGCTCCGTGTCTCACCCGAAATAATGGGTCGCATTTACGGCACTGGACTAGCGGCTCAGACTCTGGCCATGGCTGCCATGGGAATGTTTCATGGCTGGCACTACAGAAAGGAGGCCTTCTATGTCGGCGAGATCGGAGTGGCGGCAGCGGCGCTGTTGATCGCTTTGGGAAGCGGCCCACTTGTCTTCACGGCGGGCCATGTCCTGTTGGGCGCGACGATGGCCATCCTCTATTCGTGCTCGCTCTACTATTCGATGCAAGACCCGGTCCGCGCCCACCACAACACATCGGTTCACGAGGGACTGATCGGGACGGCGGCTTCCACACCGGTTCTTTTGGGCTACGTTGCCGACCGTTTTTCCTTCACGCCGCTTTCCTTCTACATCGCTGGCGTCGTCGTGCTCGCTTTCCTGGGAACGCATCTGGTTCTTTTTGCCGGAAGAAAGGCGCAAGCCGGAGGAAAAACGTGACCGACTCGCCCACACGGCCAGCCCAACCACACGGACCAAGGTTAGCCGCCTGACTGGCTCCCGCCCCGCTTGAGTACTGTTGATCTTTCCCCCTCTTTGGATTTGTGAAATCCCTTTTGATTTTGTGGACAAGGCGGCTGCTCGTCGGTGTGCTTCTGGCGACGCCATTGCTCCAGTTCGGCGCGTAATGGCGCCCAGTATAGGCGGTCCAAATCCCTTTCCTTTTGTTCCTCCAAACGACGTTTCCCGCTATTTCCCTACCAGCTTCTTCGCGCGCTCGACGACGTTCTCGACCGTAAATCCGTACTGCTTGAAAAGCTCCTTGTACGGTGCGCTGGCGCCGAACTTCTCAATGGCGATGATGTCGCCGCCGTCGCCGACCCAATCGCGCCAACCCATCGGAGAGCCTGCCTCGACGGCCAATCGCGCCTTGACCTCCGGCGGCAGGACTTCGTCGCGGTAGCTTTGCGGCTGCTCGCGGAACAGCTCCCAGCTGGGCATGCTCACAACCCGCGCCCGGATGCCCTCGCCAGCCAGCTTTTCCTGCGCCGTCAAAATCAGCTGTACCTCCGACCCACTGGCGATAAGCAGAACGTCAGGCCCAGCCGCCTGTTCCTTCGACAAGACGTATGCGCCCTTCAGGACGCCCTCAGGGCTGGCAAGTCGGCTTCGGTCAAGAGTGGGCAAATTCTGTCGGGTGAGGACAAGAACCGTCGGGCCGTGTTTGCGCATCATGGCCGCCCGCCAGGCACAGGCTGTCTCATTGGCATCGGCGGGACGGATGACGCACACATTCGGTATCACTCGAAGTGACGCCAGGTGTTCGATCGGCTGGTGGGTCGGGCCGTCCTCGCCGATCCCGATGGAATCGTGCGTCATGACATAGATCACCGGCAGTTCCATCATGGCCGCCAGCCGCATGGAGGGCCGAGCGTAGTCGGTGAAAACGAAGAAAGTAGCGGTGTAAGGCCGCACGCCGCCGTGAAGGGCCATTCCCGACGAGCACCCACACATGGCGTGTTCACGAACCCCCCAGGCGATGTTTCGATTGCCGTATTCGGCTTTCTTGAAGTAGCCCGATTGCCTGATCAGCGTCCTGGTAGAGGGCGAGAGGTCGGCGCTGCCGCCCATCAGCGACGGCACTTTCTCGGCGAAAGCGTTCAACACTTTGCCCGACGCCGCCCGAGTGGCCATGGCACCATCGGCGGGGTTGAACTGTGGGATGTTTGCATCCCATCCGGCGGGCAGATCGCCGCGCAAGACCGCCTCAAACTGCTCGGCCAGTTCGGGATAGGCTGTCTTATAGGCGGCGAATTTCTCGTTCCATTGTGTTTCCAGTCTCTTGCCCCGCCTGACGGCCTTGCGCATGTGTGCCAACGCCGCTTCGGGGACGAGAAACTTTTCCTCTTCCGGCCAACCGTAGAACCGTTTGGTCAGCTTTACCTCGTCCTCCCCAAGCGGTTCGCCATGTGCTTCTCTGGTGTCCTGGCGGTGAGGAGAACCGTAACCGATGTGCGAACGAACGATGATCAGCGATGGCCGTTCGCGTTCCCGCTGTGCCTTGCGCAGTGCCCGAGCCAGCGCCTTAAGATCATCGGCGCTTTCGCCAAGATTCTGAACATGCCAGTGGTAACTCGCAAAACGCTTGGCCACGTCGTCGGAGTAAGTCAGTTCCGTCGGCCCCTCAATGCTAATGTGATTATCGTCGTAAACAAAGATGATCTTGCCTAAACCCAGATGGCCGGCGAGCGAGGCAGCCTCGTGGGAAGCGCCCTCCATCAGGTCGCCATCGCTGCAAATGGCATACGTGTAATGGTCCACAATGCTATGCCCTTCGCGGTTGAACACGGCCGCCAGATGGGCCTCGGCCATTGCCATTCCCACGGCGTTCATGAAGCCCTGGCCGAGTGGCCCGGTCGTTGTCTCTACGCCGGGTATGACACCATACTCAGGATGGCCCGGTGTTTTGCTTCCCCATTGGCGGAAGTTCTTGATGTCGTCCAGCGAAACGTCATAGCCGGTCAAGAAGAGCATAGCATACTGCAACATCGAAGCATGACCGGCGGAAAGTACGAAGCGGTCGCGGTTGAACCACGAAGGATTGCGCGGATGATAGCGCATGATCTTCGTCCACAGCACATAAGCCAGCGGTGCCAGGGCCATTGGTGCTCCTGGATGACCCGAATTGGCCTTCTGCACCGCATCCATCGCCAACGTGCGGATGGTGTTGACGCAAAGCGGATCCAGGTCGTTCCGATTGTCGCTCATCCACCCAACCTCCTCTGTGATCTGTCGCGTATCTGAACGAATCCCTTTTCTGCTTTTCAAAGATACGGTGATCAATAGAAATGTGACAAAACAGAAAAGGCGCGTGCTTTTTCATTAGTCGTAGGGCGGGAGCTCATCGAGAAGATGTGGTGCCGAATGGCCCATCGGGTTTGTATTGACAGTCTATCGAGCCGTCCGGCATCTGGATTCTGGTCTCCTGTTTTTCGCGTTTCTGCAAGTTTGCCTGGAAAAGGAGCACGATGGTGACAAGCAGGAAAAGGCAACTTTCTCGCAATTTGCCTCCAGCGGCACGACACCTTCTGGAGAAGATCGGAAACCGTGAATGTGTCTGTGGCGTGGTCGGACTGGGTTACGTTGGCTTGCCCCTGATTCTGCTCATCAACCACAAGGGCTTTCGCACCTTGGGCTTCGACATTGACACCAAGAAAGTCGCCAAACTGAAAGCAGGCCGAAGCTATATCGAACATTTTCCCGACTCGATTATCGCTGAGATGGTCCGTGGCGGCCGCTTCGATGCGACGACCGACTTTTCACGCGCCGGCGAGGCTGACACGCTCAGTGTCTGTCTGCCCACGCCCCTCGACCGCAACATGCAGCCCGACCTTGGCGCGATCCGAAACACAATGACTTCCATGGCGCCCCATTTGCGCGGCGGTCAATTGATTGTTCTCGAGAGCACAACCTATCCCGGCACGACCGAGGAGGTTCTTCAACCGATCCTCGAACAAGGCGGCTTGAGGGTGGGGCGCGACATTTTCCTGGCGTTTTCACCGGAACGCGAAGATCCGGGAAATCCCAAGCACAGCGCCGCCAACATTCCCAAAGTCGTCGGTGCAGTGACGCCCGCCTGCCGCGAACTCGCCCTGGCTTACTACGGCACACTGTTCGATCGCCTCGTGCCTGTCAGCAACTGCCGCACGGCCGAGATGACCAAACTGCTCGAAAATATCTATCGCTGCGTCAATATCGCGCTCGTGAACGAACTGAAACTCCTCACCCGGCGCATGGAGATCAACCTCTGGGAGGTCATTGACGCCGCCGCGACCAAGCCGTTCGGATTTCAGCCGTTCTATCCGGGCCCTGGGCTCGGTGGCCACTGTATCCCGATTGATCCTTTCTACCTTTCGTGGAAGGCGCGCGAGTATGATTTCACGACACGTTTCATTGAACTGGCAGGCGAAATCAACACTCGCATGCCCTACGAGGTCGTGGAACGGACGGTCGAGGCACTCGGCCTGCGCGGCCGTTCGACCAAGGGCGCAAAAATTCTCGTTCTCGGTGTTGCATACAAAAAGAACGTGGACGACATTCGCGAATCGCCCGCACTGAAGGTAATCCACTTGCTCAAAGAGCGCGGGGCCCAGGTCTCCTACTTCGATCCCCATGTTCCCTTCTTTCGGAGCGAACGGCACGGCGAATTGCCGGCGCACTCCCTGAAAGCACTGACACCCCAGGCGCTCCGCAATGCCGATGCCGTGCTGATCCTCACCGACCACGATGCCGTGGACTACGAGACAGTCGTTCGCCACGCGCGCTTTGTCGTGGACACACGCAATGCCACCCGTGCCGTCAAGTCGGGCCGCGAAAAAATTGTCTCGGCCTGATTGGGGTTTTGCCCCGTGCTCCCTGCGCGGTCCCTGGTTCCATACCAGGAATCAGTTTGGGAGGGCGGAAGTTGGAATCTCGTCGGGAAGTGAAATCGTAGCGGACGGATCCCTTTCGGACGCAAGGCGGCGGTAAGCGCGGGCAAGACCTCTCTCCCCTGCCATTTCCCAATAGCGTGCCAGGTAGAGATACCCACGAGCGCGTTGGCCGCGCAGAAAACTGACCTCGCTGAGTTGAAAAAGAATCCCCGGTTGGCTGGTGGCGGCATCGAGGCTTTCGAGGTAAAGACGCTCGGCCCGTTCGAGCAATGGAACGACCTCGGAGAGGAGCGTTCCGGTGGCATCCCGAGCGCCAGCCGTCCCGCTCGTCACCGCCTCATGTCGCAAGTAGGCTTGGTGAACCAATCGGTCAGCTTCGAGTCGGAGATAGAGCGCCTGCCGCGACGGCGCGGGGTCGCTGGCGACAAGGAAGTCGAGAATCGCAGCCGCGCGTCGGTGCACATACAAAGCCACGCCAATCGTTACGGCCAAAGCAATGAACCAAACGACCAGCGCGCTTTTGATCCAACGCTTTTCCATCTCCGCCGGCATCGGCTGAAATCCTGGCATCGCCTGAACGACGCTTAGATCACCCCGAAAGGGGTAACACTGCGTACCCACTGGCGCAAGCGATTAAGATGGACCAGGTGGCACGGGCATCCTGCCCGTGAATAGTCGCGGGCAAGACGTCCATGCTACAACTACTGTCTTGCCTTCTTCGGGCGGTGATGACATTCTTGATATGAAGTCTCTATGGAGACGGCGGATTCCATGCGTGCAGTCATTTCGGCCTCGAGGCGGACCGACATACCAGCCCACTATTACGCGTGGCTCCGCGAGGCGCTTCGCCGCGGCGAAGCCGAAGTAACTCAACCATTCAATCGCCGTGTTGCCGCTGTTTCGCTACGCGAGGAGGATGTTCACACCATCGTCCTGTGGTCGAAAGATTTTCGCCACGTCGTGTGCGATCTTGACTTCTGGCGTTGCCGCAGAGTTTACTTGAATTTTACAGTCAACGACTGCGGCTATCTCGAGCCTAACATCGCCCCACTTGAACAGCGACTCGAACAAATGCGGGTTTTGGCCGAAGCTTTCGGCTCCGAGCGAATCAATTGGCGTTTCGATCCGGTTGTCTATTGGGATCAGGGGCGACAGAACAATCTGTCGGGATTCGAGATGTTGGCCGATCGCGTGGCGGGGATAGGAATTCGCCGCTGCACATTTTCTTTCATGACAATCTATCGCAAGACAGTGAAGCGTGGTCGGCTCCTGGGGGTTGCGTTTCACGATCCACCGTTGGAGCAAAAGCGTGAAGTGGCAACATGGTTGGCGTCGGAATGTGGCAAGCGCGGAATCCAACTGCTCCATTGCTGCAACCAAGGCCTGGAAGGGATCGAAAACCTCGAATGTGGTCGTTGCATTGACGGCCCGCTTCTGTCCCAATTGGCCGGTGAGCCGTGTTCTACGGAGCACGATCAAAGTCAGCGCCTGCACTGCGGCTGCACGGTTTCACGCGACATTGGCAGCTACTGGATGGTATGTCCCCACGCCTGCTTTTATTGTTACGCCAACCCGGCCGGTCGTTAGGCGCGGGAGGCCACGCCACAGCGGTTGAGCATTTCTTGTCGGGACAATTCATGGATTGGTCCTGCGTTGATAGCTCAAGATCGGGGCCGGAGACGTTTGCCGAATGGGGAGAATGGATGAAAGCGACCGACGCAATTGCAGCAAGTCAGATTCTGGGGATCGGTGTGGCACAGGTCACCGTCGAGCAGTTCATCGAACATGTCGCCGCGGCAGCCCGCGAGCGGCGGCGTTGGCACGTTTGCTACGTCAATGCCGCAAACTTCAACCTAGCCGCGAGCAACAACCGCTACGCCGAAGTCCTGCGCTCGGCCAATTTGGTGTATGCCGACGGCCAATCGGTCGTTTGGGCATCGCGCTATCTGGGCAGTCCGCTGCCCGAGCGCGTCAACGCGGGCGATTTTTTCGACCGCTTCTGTGAGGCATGCGCCCGCCAACAACTTGCCCTTTACTTTCTGGGTTCGCCGCCAGGCGTTGCTCAACAAGCGGCCCAGAACCTCGTCGCCCGCATAGGCAACCTTCGCATCCTTGGCGCTCGCGACGGCTATTTCGACCCGGCGCTGTCCGGTGCAATTGTCGCCGAGATCAACCACCTGGCTCCCGAGATTCTGGTGGTCGGAATGGGCGCACCGCGACAGGAGTTTTGGGTGGCTGAGCATCTTGACCGGCTCAACGTTGGTGTGACATGGTGCGTGGGCGCGTTGTTTGAATACGTCGCCGGCGCAACACGGCGGGCTCCCGTTTGGATGAGAAAGGCGGGGCTGGAATGGGCCTTTCGGCTGGTTCTCGAACCCCGCCGCCTGTGGCGACGCTATCTGGTGGGCAACTGGTTGTTCCTCTGGCGCGTCTGGCACTCGACCCGTGCCAGGGCAAAAGAGCCATAGCCAAACGGACAACGCCACGCGACGGGTTTTTCTCTTGACCACAATAGGCCATAGGCCTAGTTTCCCGTCGCGTATCGCAAGCGTGATTCAACCAGACAAAAGGCGGTAAACACAGTTGCGGCTCGCGAGAATTGCTCTGGACGCAATGGGTGGTGATCATGGCCCCGAGGTAATGGTGGACGGGGCGATCATGGCCCTCGATCACACGGACCATGAGATTCTCCTGGTGGGCCACCAGGACGTCCTGAAACCCCTTCTGGCGAGCCGTGGAATTCGGAACCGCCGTCTTCAGATCGTTCACGCCTCGCAAACCGTCAGCATGCATGAGCTGGCGAAGGATTCGTTGCGCAAGAGTGATTCGTCGATCGCCACGGCCATGCGATTGGCCAAAGCCAACGAAGCCGATGCCGTCGTTTCGGCCGGACACACGGGCGCGGCGGTAGCGGCGGCCATCATGACCTGGCGCCCCTTGCCGGGAATCCATCGTCCCGCGATCGCCTGGACCATCCCGGCCTTGGAGACGCCGAGCGTTCTGCTTGACGTTGGAGCGACTGTGAACTGCAAGCCGATTCACCTCTACCAATTCGCCGTCATGGGATCGGCGTTCGTCGAGCATGTCCTGGGCGTGGACTCTCCAAGCGTTGGAATCCTAACCATTGGCAAAGAGGAAACCAAGGGCAACGAAGTGACCCTTCAGGCCGCTCTATTGCTCGAGGCATCGCACCTCAATTTTCGAGGCAATGCGGAGGGGCGGGATATTATCCGCGGCACTTTCAACGTAATTGTTTGCGACGGGTTTGTCGGCAATATCATTCTGAAATTTGCCGAAGGTCTGGCCGAGTGGCTGGTTTCCTCGTTCAGAGGCGAAGTAAAGAAAAACGCCCTGGCCACCCTGGGCGGTTTGGCAATGAAGCCTGTGATCCGAAGGTTCAAGAAACGCATTGATTATGCCGAATATGGCGGAGCGCCTTTGCTCGGCCTCAATGGGGTTTGCATCATCTGCCATGGCTCATCGAGCGCCAAGGCGATCGCCAGCGCCATTCGGGTCGCCGGAGAGACCGCTCGGCACGAAGTGAACAAGCACATTTGCGCCAAGCTGCACGAACGAAAACAATCATGAATCAATTGGGAATGACAAGGCGCGTGATCCGCAGAAAGTATCTGCCGCTCGTTTCCATTCATCGTTCATCGTTCATCATTCATCGTTGATCTCTTGCTTGTGCCATGGGGAATCCAATGTCACGGTTGGCTTTTGTTTTTCCGGGCCAAGGCTCACAGACCGTCGGGATGGGACGCGACTGGTACGAACAGACAGAGATCGGACGCAAGATCTTCGATCGTGCCGATGAGGTGGTCGGTTTCCCGCTCAGGCGCATTTGCTTCGAAGGTTGCGAGGACGAACTGAAAAAGACCGATCACGCTCAGCCGGGACTCTTTGTTTGCAGTGTCATTGTTTTCGAATACCTCAAAAGCGCGGGAGTGCGGCCGACTGTTGTCGCCGGACACAGCCTCGGCGAGTATTCGGCGCTCTATGCGGCTGGAGTTTTCGATTTGGCGACAGGCCTGCGGCTCGTTCGAGCACGTGGCGAGGCAATGGCCGAGGCGGCGGAATCTCGCCCTGGGGCTATGGCAGCGGTTCTCGGCCTTGATGCGGACAGGATTGAAGCAATTTGTGGCAAAATACAGCGCGAGGGGGGGATCGTCCAGGCGGCAAACTTCAATTCGCCCAGTCAGACGGTCATCTCGGGCGAACGGGCAGCCGTCGAGAAGGCCCTTGACGCGATCAAATCTGCCGGCGCACGTCGCGTGGTTGCTCTGCCTGTCCACGGCGCATTCCACTCACCGCTAATGGAATCCGCGGTTTCTCGAATGGAAACGGCACTTGCCGACGCGCCATTGTCCGATCCAACCGTTCCGTTTCTAGCCAATGCAGAGGGCGATTTTCTCACGGAAGCCAATGCCATTCGCGTCTCCCTTGCTCGACAGATCACCCACTGCGTTCGTTGGAACGAGATCATGAGCAAGATCGCCGCCATGGGTGTCGAAAGCGTGGTCGAGATCGGACCGGGGCGCGTCCTTGGCGGGTTGTGGCGACAAAGCGGCTCGACCATACCGGTGCGTTCGTGCGGCACGCTCGCCGAAGCAAGTGCTTTGGTGGAAGAGCTGAAAGATCAACGATGAACGCTGAAGGATGAACGATGAATGAAAAACAAGGATTAAACTGCGCGACTGGATGCGGTGGCGCTGGTCATGGATTGTCCGGCGTTGTTTACCACACCACGGAACATCCGCTAGTGTTCCGGGCTTCCTGTTCATCGTTCATCATTCGTCGTTCATAGTTATTCCTGGAGGATACGAATGATGCTCAAAGACAAGGTGGCCTTGGTCACGGGATCGGGGCGAGGCATTGGCCGGGCGATCGCACTGTGTTTCGCACGCAATGGCGCCGACGTTGCCATCAGCGACATTGACGGTGGAAGTGCCGAAGCGGTTGCCGAGGAAATTCGTCCACTGGGCCGGCGGGCGATCGCGATTGTCGCCAACGTGACCGATCCAAACTCGTGCAAGGAGATGGTGGACCGTGTCGTTGCGGAACTGTCGAGGCTCGACATCTTGGTCAACAACGCGGGCATTCGCCGCGACAAACTGATCCTGGGCATGAGCGATCAGGACTGGGACGCCGTGCTCGACGTCAATCTCAAAGGGGCGTTCTATTGCACGCGGGCGGCGCTTCGCCCAATGAGCAAACAGCGATTTGGCCGAATCATCAACCTTGCCTCAATCGTCGGCATCACGGGCAACAAGGGACAGGCGAATTATGCCGCCAGCAAGGCCGGCCTGATCGCCCTGACCAAAACCGTGGCCAAAGAAATGGCCTCGCGCGGCATCACGGCTAATGCCATTGCGCCTGGCTTTATCCAGACCGAAATGACTGACACGTTGCCGGCGGAATACAAAGACACTTTGCTCAAACAGATTCCGCTCGGCCGGATGGGAAGCGCCGACGAGGTGGCGGCTTGCGTTTTGTTCCTGGCATCCGATCTTTCCGGCTATGTCACGGGCCACGTCCTCCAGGTGGATGGCGGCATGGCCATGTGAAAGAGGAGATGGGAGGCGAGAAGTGAGAGATTAGAAAAAGGCAGTCAGTGGAAAAGAGCAATGGCCCCGGCAGAAGCGCTGGGGGTGAACGTTTTTTTGCTTGCAAGGGGTCCGGTGTTCCCCTACTAAACTCCCATTGCTTGCCCAAAGGATGCTTTTTGCGAGACCTTGACAGGAGGTACCCTGAGTGATGCTGACCGAGGAGAAGATCCGCGAAATCGAAAACCGAGTCCGCGAGATCATGGCACAGTCGCTGGGCAGAACAATTGAAGATCTCACGCCCGAAGCAACGTTCGACAAGGATTTGGGTGCGGATTCGCTTATGCTTCTTGAACTCATGCGCGATCTCGAGGAAGAGTTCGGCATCGAGATTCCCGACGAAGACCAGGAAAAAGTCATGACCGTCGGACAAGCCACCGACTACATCGTCAACAAAGTCAAAGAAAAAGAAGGAAAGGAGAAAGAGGGATAGGAGGAATCGCAAGAGGTTGAGGTACGGTGCACTCGCCAACCAACCGTGTGCCGATGCCTCCGAATGATCTGCCAGTGAGGCCCCGGACGCAACGGTGGGCCAAGCGTTCGGGGCTTCTTCATCAGATGGAGATCAGGAGCGATCCAGGCGACTTCTCCGACGATCGCTCAAGAAACGAGAAACCCGCTGTATGGAGTAAGCAGGATGGACTTTAAGCGAGTCGTCGTCACAGGCATGGGAGCCGTCACACCGCTTGGCGTTGGGGTCGCAACGTTGTGGGACGGGCTTGTCAACGGACGAAGTGGCGTTGGACCGATTACGCGTTTCGATGCGAGCACCTATCGCACTCGAATCGCCGCCGAGGTCAAGGACTTCCCCGATAGCCTTTGGGCCGACATGCCGACGATGCGCCACATGGACCGATTCATCCGCTATGCGGTCGTTGCGGCACGTGAGGCGTTTGCTCAAAGCGGCCTTGATCTCGACCGCGATGACCCCAACCGGATCGGCGTTATCATCGGTTCGGGAATCGGCGGCATCGGAATGGTCGAGGAAGAAACCGAAGTGATGCGGCTCAAAGGCCACCGGCGCGTCACTCCCTACCTGATTCCCAAGCTGATTCCGAACATGGCTCCGGGGATGGTCTCGATTGACCTCAAGGTCAAGGGTCCCAACTCGGCCATTGCCACCGCCTGCGCGACGGGAACCCACGCCATCGGCGATTCTTTCAAGATCATCCAGCGCGGCGATGCCATGGCGATGATTTGCGGCGGCACCGAATCGTGCATCACACCCTTGGCGGTTGCTGGGTTTTCTAACATGGGTGCGCTGTCGAAACGCAACGAGCCGCCGGCTGGCGCAAGCTGCCCGTTTGATCGTCGGCGCGATGGGTTTATCATAGGGGAAGGCGCGGGCATTCTGATCCTCGAAGAGCTCGAACATGCCCGCGCTCGGGGAGCCAACATTTTCTGTGAAATCATCGGCTATGGTATGTCCGGCGATGCCTATCACATTACCTCTCCCTCGCCCGGCGGCGAAGGTGGGGCACGAGCCATGAAGGCCGCACTCGACGACGCTCAGTTGCCTCCAACTGCGGTGGACTACGTCAACGCCCATGGCACCTCGACACCCTACAATGACAAACTCGAAACCGAGGCGATCAAGACGGTTTTTGGCGACCATGCCTATCGCCTGGCCGTCAGCTCGAACAAGTCCATGTTTGGCCATCTCATTGGGGCGGCTGGCGCCGTCGAGGCCATCGCAACGGTCCTGACGATCCACCACGACATCATCCCGCCGACGATCAATTACCAGGAACCCGATCCGGAATGCGACCTCGACTACGTTCCAAACCAGGCGCGCAAACAAGAGGTCAAGGTCGCCATCAGCAATTCGCTTGGTTTCGGTGGCCACAACTGCACAATCGCCTTGAAAGAGCTCTGAACAATGAAGGATGAACGATGAATGATGAACGATAAATGACGAACGGAAAGGACAAAACCTCGCTTTTGCTGCCCCCTGGATTTTGATTCAGCGTTCGTCCTTCATAATTCATCGTTCTTTTCTTGATGCGAGGAAAGCGGGGGTTCTGCTGTGGATTTCGACCGTCGCGAACAATTGCTCCGCTTTCTCGAAGGATTCAGCCTCCAGGCCGGGGAGGAAACACTGCACCTGATTGACAGGGCACTCACCCACCGCTCCTACGCTTTCGAGAACCAACTTCCCTACGACAACGAACGCCTCGAGTTTCTCGGCGATGCCGTGATCGGTTTGCTGGCCGCCGAATACCTCTTTTGCCGTTTCGAGCGAGCACAGGAAGGCGAACTGTCCAAACGCAAAGGACGGGTTGTCAGCCGAACCACACTTGGCCGGCGAGCTCGCGAACTGGGGCTGGCCAAAGCGGTCCGTGTCGGTCGCGGCGAAGATCAAATGGGAGGACGGCACCGTCCGGTCCTTCTGGGGTCCGCGCTCGAAGCCATGGTTGGGGCCATCTACCTCGCCTTGGGCTGGGACGAAGTTGTGGCCTTCGTCCGTCGCTGGATTCTTGAACCGCTCGAAGAAGTGGCGGGCGCCGAAAACCTGACCGACTACAAGTCCCAACTCCAGGAGATCGTCCAGAAGCGCCACCAGATTACCCCGGAATATCGTCTGGTTCAGGAAGTAGGCCCCGATCACGACAAACGCTTTTCCGTCGAGGTTTTCGTTCGTGGCGAAAAATGGGGCGAAGGATGGGGATCGCGCAAAAAGTCCGCCGAGAACGAAGCCGCTCGCGCCGCCCTCGAACACCTCGGACTTTCCGCTGCACAGGAAGGAGGGAATGATGAGTGTTAAGTGTTGGGCCATCGAGGCAAACCACAAATGATGAAGACCAGATGATAAGACTCCGAACCCGAATCGGTTCTCAGCCGAAGTTTGCAGCGCGGCAACATTAGCTTTCGGCCTTTCGATTCTGATCACCGACGCCATGACCACGGGCGGTGTGATGGGTCTGGTCGGCGGATACTTGACACTTGACTCTGGCTTTTGGTTCGCCTGTGCTTTGGCGGGCCAAGCGTATGGCTTGGTGCCGGGCGAGTTTCTCTATTCGATAGCAGTCACGATTTGGCGGACAGTAGGTCGCCTCGTGGGAAGGGCGCTCGGGCAGAACCCCATGTGAAAGCGGGCTCACCCAGAATCTCTTTTCGGAGGAATCAAAATGGCAAAATCTTCTGCACCGGTCATGGCATGTGTCGCACTTTTGGGTCTCAGCGTCCTCTCAAGTGGGTGTACACGATTCATGCCGGAGAAATCTCAACCCCTGCAAGCTTCGCCGAAAGATGTCGGGCGGTGGCGCGAGATGCGATTTGGACTGTTCATCCATTGGGGACCGGTCAGTCTGAAGGGAACCGAGATCGGCTGGTCGCGGGGCGGCGAGCGCCGGGGCCGGAAAGACAAATCCAAAGGCGCTATTCCCGTCGAAGAGTATGACAATCTTTACAAGCAATTCAATCCGACTAAGTTCAATGCCGACGAGTGGGTCGCCATCGCCAAGGCCGCCGGGATGAACTACCTGGTCTTTACCAGTAAACACCACGATGGCTTCTCGATGTTCGACAGCCAGCTGACGACCTATTCGATCATGCATTCCCCATTTCACAGGGACGTGGTGGCCGAACTGGCCAAGGCGTGCCATAAAGGCGGCATCAAGCTGGGTTTCTACTACTCGCCCGTGGACTGGTATCACCCCGACTATCGCACTGAGAATCATGCCCGCTACGTCAAGTTTCTGCACGGCCAGCTCAGGGAACTCTGCACCAACTATGGCAAAGTGAGCATCCTCTGGTTCGACGGCCTCGGCGGCAAGGCCGACGACTGGCAGACCACAAGTCTCATCCGCATGATCCGCAGACTCCAGCCCGGCGTCATTATCAACAATCGCGCTGGATTGCCCTCCGACCACGATACTCCCGAACAACGCATCGGCAAGTTCCAGACCGATCGCGCCTGGGAAAGCTGCATTACAATCGGCCGGCAGTGGGCCTGGAAACCCAACGATGACATCAAATCGCTCAAGCAATGCATTCAGACGCTTGTCCAGGTTGTGGGCGGCGACGGAAACCTTCTGTTCAATGTCGGCCCCATGCCCACCGGCGAGATCGAACCGCGCCAGGTCGAGCGGCTCAAGGAAATGGGCGCCTGGCTGAAGAAATACGGCGAGAGCATCTACGGCACCCGTGGCGGACCTTTCGCGCCCGGCCCATGGGGCGCCACCACACACAAAGACAGCAAGATTTACGTCCACATATTGAACTGGCCGGGCGAAACCGTGACTTTACCGCCGATCAAGCAAAAGATCGTGAAAAGTCTCATGCTTACTGGCGGCACAGCCACAGTGAAACAGTCCGACGACGGCATCTCAATCTCGGTCCCTGCCGCGGATCGCAACGAGATAGACACAATCGTTGTCCTCCAAATCGAAGGCAAGGCAGCCGACATCAAGCCAGGCAGCTAGCCCACATTCAGAGCCTCCGGGAACGCACCGCAAAGCCGCCTGACGAGACAGACAGGATATACATCGCTGCGTATGTAATGCAACGTTCCTCCCCCCACCGTCATTGCGAGCCGCCCCCACAGGGCGGCGTGGCAATCTTGTCTGGCCGGGAGGGGATTGCCTCGTCGTCCGCCCCCAGGCGGACTCCTCGCAATGACTGTGTCGTAGCGCGGTGTTGCATTGCTTGCGCAGTTTAGTGTAAAAAAGATGCCTCCCTCTCTTCAGCTTAATCCTGTCTATCCCGTTCATCCTGCCAAAACGATTGAAAGTGTGTGTATTTGTTTTTGGCGGTTCCGCGTCTTTGCGCGAAGAAAACGCTTGCCGCAGCCGAAGAAGAATGCCACAAACGAGCCACGCAATGCGAGGATATGTTTCGGGAGGCGGGTTATGCTATCCCTCAACAAACAATGGTCGATTGTGTTGTTTGTCATTTTAATCGAGACGTTAGCACCTGCCGAGCCAGTCACAACAACGCCGCTCCGGGTGTATGGCCCGGGGGCTGTGATACGCCCTTCGCCGGATGGGATCCTGATCGGAGTGACCGGAACAGCTTTGCCGGACAATACGGCGAAGTTGTGGGAGGCCGCGACCGGCTCGGAGCTTCGCACCTTCTCCGGCCATGAGGGCGAGGTTCACTCCGTCGCCTTTTCGCCCGATGGGACAAAACTCCTGACGGGAAGCTGGGACAAGACGGCGGGTCTTTGGCGCGTTTCTACGGGTACTGGTACAGGCGCCCGCCGCTGACCCTTTGTGCCAGTAGGCCGGCTGCTGGTCGGCAGGTTGTCTTTCTCGTCGGAGCGCCGCCGGTTTGCTGCCGTGTGGAACAGCTTACTGTACCATCTCCAGGCGGAGGGGCCGAACAAACGCAGTGTAAGCCCTTGCTTCCCAAAGCGCCGAAGGGGCGGTTCGAAAATAGCCCAGGGCAACGCCCGGCAGCGATTATGTTGCACCGCCAACAACGCTGACCTTCGCCGCTGGCCAAACGACGAGGACCCTTACTGTAACCATCATCAACGACGCGGTAGGCGAGTTCGACGAGACAGTGGTCGTCACGCTGACCGGTGCAACCGGTGCGGCGCTTGGCGCGACCAAAACCCACACCTTGACGATTCGCGACAACGACCCGACGGTCACGACTCGCTGGTCGCTCTATCGCTGAGGCGATCCCGTTCTAACGGATGTCTCTGGCGGTTTCGAGGGGAAGGACAACCGACTCAATCCACTGCGCCTGGGCGCGAAGACCTTCTTCGAGACCCACCTGGGGAACGTAGCCGAAATCTTGCCGTGCCCGCGACGTGTCGGCATAGGTATGGCGCACATCGCCTTTCTGCGGTTCGCCATGGCGAAGGCGGGCGCGCCGGCCGATGATCTTTTCCAGCAACGCGATGACCTCGTTAAGGGTCACGCGCGATCCCCCGCCGATGTTGTAGATGCCGCCCGCCTGGCCCCGTTCGGCCGCCGCCAGATTGGCCGCCACAGCATCGGAGATGAACGTGAAATCGCGCGTCTGGTCGCCGTCGCCATAGACGACGAACTCCTCGCCGCGCAACATGGCCTTGATCAGGCGATGGAAAGCCATGTCGGGCCGTTGGCCGGGACCATAGACTGTGAAGTATCGAAGCGAAACCGTCGGGACTTGGAAATTGATCCAGTAGAGTCGGGCGAGGTGTTCGGCGGCCAATTTGGTCACCCCATAGGGCGAAACGGGAGCCGTAGGGTGGTCCTCGCTCATCGGCAACTGTTGGGTTTCGCCATAGACCGACGACGAAGAAGCATAGACGAACCTCAGCTGGCAACCCTTGCAGGCCTCAAGCAGGCGCTGGGTTGCCTCGACATTATTACGTGTATAGACCTCGAAGTTCCGGCCCCAGCTGGCGCGAACGCCCGCCTGAGCCGCCTGGTGGTAGATTACGCTGACTCCATCGAGCAGTTGGCCAAAATCGGCATCGAGCAAGTTTTCTTCAAGAAAACGGAAGCGCGGCTGACTGCGCAAAGGCTTGAGATTGTGCTCCTTGATGGGGCGGGGATAGTAGTCGGTGAAGCAGTCAATGCCAACGACATCCTTGCCGCGTTCGAGTTCGGCGCGTGCAACAGACGACCCGATAAACCCGGCGACCCCGGTGACAAGAACACGCATTCTTTCCCCTCAGGCCGCCCTCCATCAGCCGCCTTCTTCCAGCTTGATAACGCGCCTGGGCTTGGGCTGTTCGAGTTTTACGAGATTGCCCTCGTCAATCTTGACCGCTTTGGCGGGAGCGGCCAGCGGTGGGCTTGTCTTGGCCGTCGCCGTGTCAATGGTCACAACCGGCCTGGAAATATTGCCCGCGCGCTCGCGCACCCGATCAAGTTCGGACATCCGTTTCGGGTCTATGATGCCGGGGTTCCTCTTGACGTGCATGTACCACTTGCCGGTCTTGTCCTGCGTCATCGTGATCAGTTCGCCCACGACAGCCGCCTCTTTGCCTTGGTTGTCTTTCTGGTAGATGATCGGATTCTCGGACAGAACATGGCGTTTCTCATTTACATAATACTCATAGTGCCCACACGTGGCATAGGTATCGCTTTGACTGCCCGAAAGACCGGCGGGGCCGGCTTTGTTCGCACCACGCATCGTGATCCGGACAAGCCCTTTGTCCTGAGCCGTAGCCGTAATGAGCCCCTGAGATCGGTCAAAATTCATCTCGTGGCAACGCAGGTCGGTGTCTTTCGTCAAAAGAACAACGTCCCTGACAGCTCGAAAGTTTTCGAGCTGACCGTCGGTGTCGCGCACGAACTGGAATTCCCCATCGGGACCGGCCAACAACTGGCTGTCGGGACCGAGAATCGAACTCAAATCCTGGAGGGGAACGTTTGTTGACGGCTCGGCCGGTTTCGCTGCCGGCTCGACTGGTTTCGTTGCCGGCTCGGCCGCAAAGCAGAACGCCGCAATGGCGCACCAAAGCGCCGCCCCAAACAAGAGCCTTGCGCCCCCAGGTCGGCGTGCGGTTGTCTTTTCCATGGCTCCCTACTCCTTTCCCGCGCCGTGTGCGGTTACGGCCTCACGGGATCACGGACTCCGTGGCTGCTGATCCGCGGTGCCTTTCAGATATGGTGCGCCACGAATGGTGATATTCTTCAGCTGGTCATCCCCAATAAAAACCTTACCTTTGATGACGCTATCCTGACTTTTTCCGGCCAGGGCTCCCCTTAGCTCACAATTCCCGACCGTCCAAATCTTGCCGTTTTTCGCGTCGCGATAAGCTCGCAAACAGTTGATTATGTTGCCATCCGACCGCCGGTAAACGATCCTATTGGCCTCGGTGCCTATGAGATCAATGTCATTTCGGTAACGGACCACTTCCTCAGGGAGGCCTCCTGGGAGGCGCGTGCTGGTTGTCGCAAGATCAATGTTGGCCTCTTTGCCCCCGATCTGCTTGTAGAAGGGGAAAGTGGGGCCGATTCGGGTGTCTCCCTTTTGATCCTTGCTAAAATCACGAGTGTATAGATACCCCTCGGGAGCGTCAAGTGTGTCTTTTTGACCACTTCCCTTCTCCAGAAAATCCACATGGATGCGGCGGAGGTGGGCAATACCGAGTTGCTGATAGAGATAGCCGATCTCAGCGGAAACCTCTTCGCGGACAGCCCCACTATCGGCTATGTAGATGGTAAAACTCGTCATCTCGGCCGGTGGCAACGTGCTCGTGGTAGAATCGCCCATAGGCGCCGTTGTCGCCGACGCCTTGCCGGGGCCGACCAGAAGAAAGACGACAATCGTCATCCAGACCCATTCTTGTCGGGCGAACATTTGGGTTCTCTTCTCCACCTGTTATGCATCCACATCCACTGGTCAGGGTGCCGACGGATCATTTCTTCCATTCGGTACGTGTAGTCTTCCACGAGACGGCGGACTTTCGTACCATGATCGTCGCCCTCCGGGACAGCCAAAGGCCCTTCCCAATACAATTGATGCGAACGACCGTCGGGCTGCCGCACCAGGACCGCATAGAACCACGGCGAACCTGACCGGAGGATGAGTTCTGCGGGACCCGTTACTGTATGAGCGGGCCGACCAAAGAAATCAACAAAGATCCCGTCCAGGCGTCGAATATCCTGGTCGGCAAGAATGGCCAGCACGCCGCCATCCATCAGGTGGCGGTAGAAACTTCTCACTCCCTCGCCGCGCAGGAAAACTTTCATTCCGATCCGTTGGCGCAGCCTATTGGTCAGTCGGTCGAGATAAGGGTTGCTCAAACGACGCGCAATTACTCCAAGATTCGCACCAAGAACCTTCGCCGCATAGGCTCCCATCATTTCCCAATTGCCGAAATGGCCCGTCAAGATAACAATGCCGCGTCCGGAGCGTTGCAACTGGACAAAAGGCTCGGGGTCTTTCAACGAAATTCTCCGGCGCAGAAAGTCTTCGCTCCAGCGCGACGAAAGCATGCCTTCCGCCGCGGCCCGGCCCGCGTTGATGAACAGCCGCCGCGCGATCTCGCGAATCTCCGACGCCGACTTTTCCTGGCCGAAGGCCTGGATCAGGTGCTTCAACGTTTTTCGCCGTTCCGACCCCAAAACGACAAAGGCCAAATTTCCCAACCGGCCACCGACAGCGACCGCCACATCAAAAGGCAGGAGTTTCAGCAACGTCTGCGTCAGCCGCGCGCCCAGACAGACTGCCCATCGGCGCAAGCGTTGAAGCGTGCGGTTCTTAGGCAAGGTACTTCTCCACCATGTTGGTCCAAATCCCTTTGGCCTTCAGGACCGCCTCGGCGACCTCGCGTATGGCGCCGTGGCCTCCCTTCGCGCGGGTGACCCATTCGGCCCGCCGGCGCACATCCGCACAGGCATCCGCAACGGCAATGCCCACTCCGGAACGCCGCATCATCGGCAGGTCGGCCAAATCGTCTCCCATGACGGCCACCTCCTCCGGCGCCACGCCGAGGCGCTGAACGAGGTCCTGAAAGACGGGGAGCTTCTGTTTCTGATTTTGATGAACCTCGGTGATTCCCAGCTCGGTGCATCGCCGCTCGACCGAAACCGACTGTCGCCCCGTGATGACCGCAACATGGATGCCGTGGCGAATCAAATACTTGATTCCAACGCCATCGCGACTGTCAAAACGTTTGAACTCGTCCTCGGCGCCGAGAAAGATGCCCGCATCGGTCATCACGCCGTCCACGTCCAGCACCAGAAGTCGGACGCGAGCCAAAGCCGCCTGCAACTGGTTGCGATTTAGCGGCAAAATTCTACTCCATTCCTTTCGCTTCCAAACGATAAACGAGCAAAGATCCTTGAACCGCCCTTCAAACCTGTCAACAGAACAAAACTTCCTCTAAGCCCTGGCACACCGTGATTCTTCAAGGCGGCGGAATCAACTACTTTGGCTGGATGCAGCATTTTATGGGCGAAATGGACGGACGTCGAACCGAGCGATCTCGATCGAGCGCACCGTCACCGTGCCGCGTGCGATCGCCGGTACAAATAGCACGCGATTCAGCCCCGAAACCCACCCTGGGTTGGCCAGCTTTGCCTCGTTGGCCAATCGCGGCAGCTTGCGCAATATCGCAAGGCGAGTCGCATCGAAAGACTCGCCCGGACCGTGCCACATCACGAAAGCTCGGCCTTGACGGGTGGATTGATAGCGAACCGAAATGCTGTAGTAGCCCGTTCCAGTGCCAATGGCGGGACTGACCAGTCCCGCATTGTTATCCTCAACCTCATAGTCGCGTGACCCGTCGCTTCGGACGTAAGCCAGCCGAGCGTTTCCCCAGGGTTGCCATTCGTCGAGACGATTGCCCGACCACTGCCGCGTTTCGATGTTGGCCACGCGTCCAACGCTAAGACGCCCAGCTTTTGTCACCGTGAATGTGACCGTTCCGCTGGAAGCATCGGGAGCCAAGAGCGAGTCAATGCGTTGCGATTCAATGCCGGTTAGTGTCGAAAGCGCCTTTGCGGCGCTGTCGGGCCGATTCGACAGCGCCACGCCAAAACGCAAAGGCCAGTCCAAAACGGCAAAACGGCTGCCCGGAGACTGTTTGGTGGCGATCCCTGCCATCTCGGCCACAAGGCGGCGGTTTTGATCGAAAGATGTGCGCCAATCGGCGCCGTAGCGAAGTTGCGCTGTGACCAACGGCATTGCCAAAACCACGGCAACCACCAATCCTATCGCTCGCTGTGATTTCTCGTTCCGGCCCAAGCCGACTAGTGCGTCAAGACTCTGACCCAAAAACAATGACCAGCCAGCCGTCACGACATAGACCAATCTTCCGCCATCATACAGATGGGGAACCAATGTCACAATCGGCAGGGTCGTCAAAACCATCCACCCCATGGCGAAAAGCAACAAACGCGGAAAACCAAACACCGCCCAAACGATAATCATTCCACCCAGAAGAGTAAAAGCGTTGACCAAGTCGCCCCAGCGTTCGATTTCAGTGAACGGAAAAATGACCATCCGGAAAACGGCGTCATACGTCTGGCGCACGGAGGAAAGGCGAAGGCCTATTCCATATCCCCCCGTCCCGCCAAGAGCGATCTGGCGAAATCCGACATAGACCAGGCCGAAAGCGATGAAAACACCGACGCGCCGCCAGGCCTTCGCATCGAGCCAGTATCGCTTGGCTTCCGGTCGCCAGACCCATTCTGCAAAGAGCAGGACAAGCGGCAGCGTCACCCAGCTTTCCTTGGAAAGCGCGCCAAGGAGGGCGCCGGCCAGTGCTACCACCCAAAAGCCACGCGCCGCCGTGGCACGGGCATCTTGCTGATACTGGGTGGCACGGGCATCCTGCCCGTGATTCTTTGTCTCCCACAGCCCCAGATAGCCCACCATGGCGATCAGGAATCCACTGGTCGCCATCAAGTCCGCCAACATCGAGACCTGGAGCAGCGCCTCGGGATGGGTCGGATAGATGGCAAAAACCAGCGCTGCCATTGCTGCAACCAACGGTCGTCTCGAAAGACGCATTGCGACCAGCCATACCAGGACGCAGTTCAGGACATGGAAAGCTCCCGAGACTAGTAGATAGGGCGGTGTCCACAGACCGAAACACACCCGCTCCAATTGCATGACCAATCGGGGGAATGGGCGATAGAACCCACCGACGTGGCGATAGCCCTGGTGCCAATCGCCCCAGAAAAGATGTGGAATCCGCTCGCGTGGAATCGGTTCGATGTGGAACCAGTCGTCGTTCAGAAAAGTGGCCTGGGAGATTGCCGGACCGTAGAGCAGACCATAGAGGGCAATACAGGCTAGGATGGCGGCCCAGAAGCTCGAACGATAAAGAACGAATGATGAACGAGAAAGTCCGGTTTTGCCTTCGTTCATCATTCCGCATTCATCGTTCGGCATTCATTTCAGCGACTCTTCTCACCAACGGCCGCGCGGGACGAGTCAAACCCGAGTAGCCCCCTCACGCGCTCCGCCAAACGATGCGCGCTGAGTCCGTAATGATCAGAAAGAATCGCCGTGTCGCCATGTTCGACGAACTGATCGGGAAGCCCAACGCAATGGCAACGCACGCCAGTGATCCCGCGCGCGCTCAACAACTCCAGCACGGCGGAGCCAAAACCTCCGGCCACGACGTTGTCTTCGACGGTGACCCAATGGCTATAGCGACGCGCAAGGCGCACCAACAAAGCCTCATCCAGAGGCTTGACAAACCGGGCATTGACCACACCTGCCTCGACTCCTCCTGCGGCCAGCAACTCGGCGGCCCGACTGGCTTCCTGGACCATTCGTCCCACGGCGACGAAAACCACATCGCGCCCTTCGCGCAACACCTCGGCACGACCAATCTCCAAATGGCGCGGAGGAGCCGTGAGATCAGCACCGATGCCGACGGCTCGCGGATACCGTAGCGCGATCGGACCCCCCTCATGAGCGACCGCCGTGAGTATCATGTCGCGCAACTCGGCCTCGTCTTTTGGCGACATGACGATCATGTTCGGGATCATGCGCAGATAGGAAAGATCAAACGCCCCATGGTGGGTTGGTCCGTCCTGACCCACCAGCCCTCCGCGATCAATGGCGAAAATGACCGGCAGTTTTTGCAAGGCCACATCGTGAATAATCTGATCGTACGCTCTCTGAAGGAACGTTGAATAGATGGCGACAACCGGTCGGATTCCCTGGGAGGCCAGTCCCGCCGCGAATGTCACGCCATGCGCCTCGGCGATTCCCACGTCGAAGCATCGTTCGGGGAAACGCCGGGCGAATTCGCCCAGACCCGTTCCCGGAATCATCGCCGCTGTTATGGCGACGATCTCGTTGTGCTCATCCGCAATGTCGCATAGCGTATGTCCAAAGACCTCGGTGTAGGTCGGAGGCCCCGGGTGGTCTTCCGGTTCGCCTGTTTCGACGCAGAAAGGCGAAGCACCGTGCCATCGAACGGGATCGCGCTCGGAAGGGGGGTAGCCTTTGCCTTTCCTGGTAATGACATGAAGAAGAACCGGCCCCTTGAGATTGCGCAGCGTTGTCAACGTCGAAATCAGCGCGCGCAGATCGTGGCCGTCAATCGGGCCAAAATAGCGAAAGCCCAATTCCTCGAAGAGCATGCCAGGAACAATAAGGCCCTTGACGCTTTCCCGCAGGCGCTTGGCCAGGGAAACCATCCGCGCACCATAGGCGGGAATGCGATTGATCAGTTCGGCCAGCTCGCGATGGGCCTCGTTATAGGCTTTTCCTGTGATCAGGCGGTTGAGATAGCGCGACATGGCGCCGACGTTGTGCTCGATGGACATCTCGTTGTCGTTAAGGATCACCAGCAGGTTGCCGCCGGTCTGACCAGCATTGTTCATTGCCTCGTAGGCAAGGCCACCGGTCATGGAACCGTCGCCGATGATGGCGACGACACGGTAATTGTCACCGGCCAGATCGCGAGCCTCGGCAATTCCCAGCGCCGCCGAGATGGACGTACTCGAATGGCCGGCGCCGAAGGGGTCGTGCTCGCTTTCGGCGCGCGAACAAAAACCGCTAAGTCCCTCATACTGCCGCAACGTGTGGAAACGTTCCCGTCGTCCGGTCAGAAGCTTGTGGGCATAGGCCTGGTGGCTTACGTCCCAGATTAGCTTGTCGCGCGGCGAATCGAAGCAGTAGTGCAACGCAATGGTCAGTTCGACGACACCCAGCGAGGCCCCGATGTGTCCACCCACCCGTGACACGGTCTGGATGATTGTTTCGCGGATTTCCCCAGACAGAGCCGTAAGTTCATCCAGGCTGAGCTTTTTCAGGTCGGCTGGCGAATCAATTCGTTCTGCAATGGTCAATGCCTATCACCTCTGTCGAATTCAGCGGTCAGCGCCACGGGGCGCCGGTATTCACTCCTGCTCTTGCTGAGCACCCAAGTCACTGATCTCGATCTCGCCGCCTTCTTTTTCAACGATTATCTGAATCTTCTTTTCCCACTCGGTGAGTTGGCGGCGACACTGCTGTCCGAGTCGTTTTCCTTCCTGGAAGAGACGAATCATTTCGTCCAAAGAAGCCTCGCCCGATTCGAGCCGCGCGACAATCTCCTCGAGCCTGGCCATGGCCTTTTCGAAGGTGATCTGCTTTTGCCCCATTTGGCCGCACCCCGACCGAGCGCCCCGCTCTACTGAAGTCACCACCGGTTAGGACCCAAAATCAATATTCTCCGAAACTTTCAAACCCGAATCATTTCAAAGGCGGTGGCCAACCGTCAAGCTCGACTATAGTCCCAAGAAGACAAAAGCCACGTCTGGACACCGTTGACCTGGATCGTCTGGCAGATGCACGAGGGCGGTTCATGAACTGCCTACACAACAATCCCAAGATGTGCTCGACCCGTTGCTATCCGCGAATTTTCCTTGACCCTCGCATGGCGCCTGCCATGCTGCCCAAGCCGATTGACTTACCGGCACCCGAAGGGATAAGAAACAACAGACCCTGCTACACAACAGCGCATTTCCCCATCGCGGGGAAGCAAGGAGACTGCCATGAGCACGAAGTCGTGGTTCCGGATCATTCTCTTAGGAGCACTGGTCGCAACCAGTAGTGCGATGGTCGCCGGCACGGCCGAGATCCAATGGGAAAAGATCGTCATTGATCGCGGCAATTCCGAGGGGGCCAGCGTCGTGGATGTCAACGGCGACGGCTTGCTCGACATCGTTTGCCTGCCCAGCTGGTATCGCGCACCCTTCTGGGACCAACGGCCACTCCATGCGATCCGGCGCAGCGGCGAGTTCATCATGAACTATGGCCAGATCCCTCTCGACGTCAACGGGGACGGCGCCGTGGACATCATCTCGGCCGGCTGGTACGATAGAGACATTTTCTGGTATCAGAACCCTCTTCCCAAAACCTACAAGAACATGGCCCTGGAATATACAACCTGGACACAGTATCTGCTTCCGCGTCCACCCGAGGCGGGAGGTGGCTGCGAGATAATCATCGGCGCCGATGTGGACGGCGACGGCAAGACGGATGTCGTCCCAAACCGAAGACCTCTCGGCTGGTATGACATTGTGAAGGGTGCCGACGGCAAACCCGAATTCAAGCGTTACCCGATTGATCTCAGTGGGCGACGAAGCAAGGACTGGCTGCACGGTCTTGGGTTCGGCGACCTCAACGGCGACGGCCGCAACGACATCATTACCGGCGAGGGCTGGTGGGAAGCTCCCAAAAATCCTCGTGAGGAGAAGTGGATCGAGCGGACCGAATTCAAACTCCACGACGCGAGCATCCCGATCGTCATTACTGACCTTGATGGCGATGGCGATGCCGACTTTATGTATGGTCATGGACACAGTTACGGTCTTTTCTGGGTAGAGCAGACGCGTGAGGGCGAGGGGCGCAAGTGGATCGAGCACGATATTGATACAACAAGGACTCAGCCTCGCGCAGCCGCACCCACACCGCCCATCTCCCAGGCTCACGTCCTCGTCTGGGTGGACCTCGATGGCGACGCCCAGAATGAACTCATCTCGGGCAAGCGCTGGCGCGGCCATGGCGACGACGACCCGGGTTCGTTCGATCCGCTGGGAATTTACTATTACAAATTCGACCGCGCCAAAAAGGAATGGGACAAGCACATCATCACCCATGACGAACATATCGGCACGGGCATGCAGCTGTGCGTTGTGGACATTGACAACGATGGCGACCTGGACATCGTTGCTCCCGGCAAATCGGGCCTCTACCTGCTCAAGAATAAAACCAAGGATGTCCCGGCCAAGTTCTCGGAAATTCTATACAAGCAAAAGAAGTAGAGCCTGGCTACGGCGATTGGTTTCATGTCCATTGGCAGGATTTGCGTTTTGAAGATTCACGTCGCGCGCGCATCTGACTTCTGTTTCCCCGCGTGGCCTAACGAAACGCGGCTCTGGCTGCTTATCTCCACTCCTTTGGGCTGACTGGTGCAAAATCGGATTGAACTGCCGGTTGGTTGCGATTCTCTTCCGCTAAAGGAAAACAAGGACAATGACCCAGTCGGGCGATCATGAATCCGGGTTCGAATGCAGGAATTGCCCGTCTCGCCATTGCCTGCCCTATTGCATGAATCTTCCAGATCGCCTCTATCAGAAGAACGGGCGTTTCAACTACGTGAAATGCAAGAACTGCGGGCTTGTCCAGCTCGAGCAAATCCCCAGCAATCTGAATGAGTACTATTCCGGTTATAGGCATCATGTAAGCGAGCCTTTGTACTACCGCGTAATTCGCGAAATCGTTTTGGGCCATTGTTACTATCTCCCAAAGATGCAGCCCGGTGCGATATTAGATATCGGATGCGGCAATGGATGGTATCTCAAGAAAATGGCCAAGAAAGGCTGGCGCATCGTGGGATGCGAGTTTGAACAGAGCTATGCCCGCCTCCTTTCCCAGAGGATCGGAGCTCCAGTGGTTTGCAGGGAAGAATTGTATTCCGGTTACGACAACCATTTCGACGTGATAACATTCCACTTTTCGTTTGAGCATGTTTCGGAACCATTGGAGTACCTGCGTCTGGCGTGGAAATGTCTGAAACACGGAGGTACGGTGTATCTATCCGTGCCCAACGTAGAAAGCAGGGAAACCAGATTATTCAAGGATAAATGGTTCGCGCTCGACGCGCCCAGACACATCACATTTTATACCAAAGCCCTGTTGTCCGAGTCATTGCAGAAAGTGGGATTTCGCAACATCAAGATCAAGAATCTCGCCGTGCCGACAGTTTTTGCGGGAAGTGTTTCTTACACGATAGCGGGCATTTTCCATCCCTGGATATGGTACCTGAGCATTCTTCCCGGAATGTTATTCTGCCTGGTTGTACGAGACGGGAATTTTTCTATCAGGGCGACGAAACCTTGAATCAAAACCGATCGCGGGTCGGAATCGGGAGGCCGGCGGTCATCATGTCTTCGTACACTGAAAAAGCAGATTACGATAGGATCGGCCAGCGCGGTAGGATTCGACGGATGGAATATGCAACAGACACCGGAGATAAGCGTGGGGCAGCCACAACAGCCGTCCCAGAAGGGGAAACAAGCGATAGGCATGTTTGGCAATCAGGTAGCCTTTATGCCAGACACGATTTTGTCCGAACAGGCGTTCGATCCTCCACCGACTTCGCGCAATGAGATCCCTCCAGTCGTCATCGTCTCGAAGCCCGATATGAAACGGATTCGGAAGCCCGACGTGGAATTGGCGCGAGGGCACCGAGACGAGAAGGGTCCCGCCGGAACGGGTAATGCGAGCGAGTTCGCGTAGGGCGTCTGGCTGCTGCGAGCATTCGAGATGCTCAAGAGTTTCGAAGCAAATCGTCAGGTCTGCGGTTTCGCTCACGATTGGTGGACAGAGGATGCTAGCCACGAAAAACAGACCCCAGTCGGCAAGACCACGTGCCTCTTGGATTGCCTCGACCGACACGTCAAACCCGAAATAGTGGATTTCTGGTGGAGAGATTTTCATGATTTTTGCACCGAATCCGGCGCCGCAGCCTGCCTCAACGACCGTGCCTTTCACCGGCAAGAATCGTCGCGCAAGAAGAAATCGGTCCGCCAGATCCCTATACAAAGGGTTCCAGGGCTTGAACCAGGAGCTCACCGGGCGTTCTACGGGTGTTGTGCCCATCAGATCTAACCACGCCAATGCCATGCGTCTCCCCTGACCCGCTCCAGCGAAACTCCAGAGCGCTCGTCAGAGTATCTCTCTTTGTGCTACCACCAAATCACCCGGCGTGCGATCTGCCAATAAGCATTGAAGATCGGGTTTGCAATGTATTTTAGAATCGGGTTCTGCAAATCCTCAAACTCAACCTTCCCGGCAAAAAACCTGGCTACATCGCGATCCGCCACGCGCCGGTGATTTTGTACCTGCTTTCTTCCGGCAAGGATTTTTCTCCAATTTTCGAGGCGACAGAAGTAAGCGCACACCTTCAGCTCCTCGCGCCAGAAACCTGCAAAGAACGAATAGAAGAACATCCCGATTTGCATGGCGACAACCGCGACCCCAATCACCAACCATGTTGCCAATTTGTAGTTTTGTAGCAGGATCAGGTAGCGGTTTCGTTCCAGGTAGTAGAACTTGCCCGGATTACGTGAGAATTCGTACTTATGATAAACAACCGATCTTGGAGCCAGCATGATCCGGTAACCGGCCAGCCGCAGCCGCCAACCCAGATCCATGTCCTCCTGATACAGAAAAAACTCTTCGTTAAACAGCCCCACATCCTCGAGCGCCGACACTCTCAGCAAGACACATGCTCCGGAAGCATAGGGGATTTCTGTAACGTCCAGATGGCAGTCGGGCGCTCGATATCCACCGGCAAAGCCAAAACCAAGGTAATGAATCTCATTGCCGATCGTGTTAATCCTGCTTTTGTCGCTGTATAGCAACAGCTTCGATTGAACCGCTGCGATTTTGGAATCGGTCCTGGCAATGCGGATTGCCTCGTCGAGAAAGTCAGGAGTAACCGCTGTATCCTGATTCAGTAGGTACACATAGTCAAAATCTCGCTCGATGGCGTAACGCAGCCCCACGTTGTTGCCGGCAGCAAACCCCAGATTCTTTCTGTTCTCAATAGCACTGACCCCCGGCCAATCTCGCCGGATCAAGGCGATCGAATCATCGGTCGAACCGTTATCCACAACAAGTATTTCAAACGCGCCCTTGGGGTAGGTGGTTGCCTGTAAGCTCGTCAGGCAGTCGCCGATATACTGAGAACCGTTATAAGTAAGAATGAGGATCAAGACCCGTTCGGCTGGAGCATCAGAGGAGGATCGAAAAACCGAAGCCATAGACACAAGTCATTCCCTTGACGGAACCACCGTGAATCGCTGGAAGCGTTGACCAGCCCCACAAGATTGTTTCTGCGACGGTGTTCTATCAGAGGACTTTTGGACCGACGCGGGCTGGTTGTCAATGATATTGAACTTTCGACATTCCCCCGGGGTGCATGTCCGAATTCCATTTGTCGGGAACCTCATAACAGGCGCCAGTGCGAACCGCATCGAGGCCGTTGTGGGCGTCTATATCGCGCATAAAGTATCGTGTGGCGGCACGATGGTCGGATGGCGTCGGTCGTCGCCGGTGTTCGTGGAGAAAGGTCTTTCGCGCCTTGCGCGCCAACCCAAAGCCGCCAAGGCGCAAGCGATTGC
>Ga0315280_10001315_pt1 | contig 42899 bp, 37 predicted proteins | sample YL17G06_40_MG_FD_203697 | JGI IMG/M metagenome (GOLD analysis project Ga0315280, IMG submission 203697) | Sediment microbial communities from Yellowstone Lake, YNP, Wyoming, USA - YL17G06_40 | ecosystem: Environmental > Aquatic > Freshwater > Lake > Sediment | place: USA: Wyoming | collected...
CTCTCCTCAAGAAATGGGCGCAATACCTTAGAGAGAAGGGCCTCGATCCGGAGAACCAGTTGTGTACGGACGACTTTGCCGGGCACCTGGCCCATAACGCCAACCTTTCGCTCAAGGCGATTCTCGCTCTGGGCGCCTACGCGCAACTCGCGGACCTGCGTGGCGAGAAAGAGGATGCCGCGCTCTTCCGCAAAACCGCCGAAGAGTTCGCCAGCCAGTGGGGCAGGATGGCCGCAGACGACGACCATTACCGTTTAGCCTTCGACACGCCCGGGACCTGGAGCCAGAAATACAATCTGGTTTGGGACGGGCTGCTCGGCCTCCATCTGTTCCCTGCCGAAATCGCTCGGAAGGAGATTGCGTTTTACAGGACCAGGCAAAACCGGTACGGCCTACCGCTTGATAACCGCAAGGCCTACACGAAGCTGGACTGGGTTGTCTGGTCCGCAACCCTGGCGGAGTCGTCGCAGGATTTCGAAGCGCTGATCGCTCCACTCTACGACTTCGCGAACGAATCCCCGACTCGTGTCCCGCTGACGGATTGGTATTGGACGACGGACGCAACACAGGTTGGTTTCCAAGCCAGGTCGGTGGTGGGCGGCGTCTTCATCAAGATGCTGGCAGATGAGTCCACGTGGAAGAAGTGGGTCGGCAAGGTGAAATAGACCCTCGCGGGACGGCAAGGAGGCCGCGCTCAAGGCACTGGAACAAAGCCAAGAGCTGGTTCTCGAATGAATAGTTGTAAAAGCGGCTGCAAGCCTCGTGGATGAAGCCGGGCTTCTTGACGGCCTCATCCAATAGCGCCGCCCAAGAGACCATTGCTTTTCTCTCAGCCCCGCACGGGCGGGAGGCGCCGCCTGTGTCGGCCTGTTGGCCGGACGGGACCGCGCTCGTGGTCTCCTTTGCTGTCGGCCGGGCTTTGATTTCCTCGGTCACGGTCTTTTCTCCTTTTCTGCCCCGCTTCTTGAGGGGCACCCGGAAGCGAGTGGGGCCTGCTCGCCAGGCGAAGGGTTGCTTTTTGGGAGGGGCCGAAGAATCTCGCTTTGTCGGTTGATTTTTCGGAGGAGCCAAAACCCGGAGGGTCGCGGCCAGACAAACGCTGGCCCCAAGGGCCTTGCCCACCGCCAGACATGCGATTGGAGGTCACGTTGACTGCGCCTGCTGCCTGGTGTAGTCTCGGGCGCACCAGCAAGGGGAAAATCTCCGCAACGGTGAAAACCATGATACGACACGCGCTGTTAGCAGGAATCCTCAGTGCACTGTTTGCGACGCTGAGCTTCGCCGCGGATATCAACGGACGCTGGGAAGGCACCGTCAGTGGCCCCAATGGCGACTTTCAGATCGCATTCAACTTCAAAGTTGATGGCGCCAAGCTGACGGGTACGGTGGAAGGTCCCAACGGAGACGTTCCCATCGACGATGGCAAAGTGGACGGCGACCATGTTTGGTTCAAGACGCACTTTGACGATAGCGAAATTAATCACGACGGGACGGTCTCCGGCGACACAATCCAGTTGAAGGTCGAGGGACCCTGGGGCGAGTCGGAGATGACGTTGAAGCGCGCCAAGGAGAAGAAGACCTCCCTTAACTCGGTACGCTACGAGCGCTCGGCCGGGGCCGCCTGAATTCGCCACGGAAGCCGCGGTTAATCGTTCTGAGATTGGCCCTGAACTTTTCCCCAACCGAGTCCCCACCCGCATAGCTGCGTCCGACGGCTAGCGCAGGCGGGATGCGGCCTTCAGCTAACGCCACACGCGCAAGAAGTTAGCCACTCTCCTGAAAATCCATAGCATGCGAGGGAAATGCTACAATTCCCGCTGCAGCTAGGCACTTTTTCGTATCTTGCGGTTCTGCAGTATCATGATCAGCGCACGAAGGAGGAGGTTACAACAGAGTATGGCCTCGCATTCCTATACGTCATCCACTTCCATTACTGAAATCGTCGCTGCAGCACTGGACGGCCTCCAGATCGAACTGCCCTCATGGGGATTCGCCGACACCGGCACCCGCTTCGGCAAGTTCCTTCAGCCTGCAGCCAGGACGCTCGAGGAAAAATTCTCCGACGCGGGTCAGGTGCACAAGTTCACTGGCGCCTGCCCTACGGTCGCGTTGCATGTCCTGTGGGATGTCCCAGAAGGAACAAGACCGTCGGACGTCAAGAAGCTCGCCGAGCGCTATGGCGTGCGGCCTGGTTCGATCAGCCCCAACGTGTTCCAAGACCAGATCTACAAGCACGGGTCGCTCTGCAACGAGCAAGAATCCGTACGCCAGCACGCTCTTAATCATATTCTGGACTCGGTGAGAATTGCACGGGAGCTCGGCTCGCGCGATGTGACGCCTTGGTTCGCCGACGGCTCCAATTTCCCCGGTACCGCCAACGTTCGCGCTCGGAAGCGTTGGATGGCGGAAGGACTGAAGCGCACCCATGACGCGCTGGGTCCTGACCAGCGACTGCTTGTGGAATACAAACCGTTCGAGCCTGCCTTCTATCACACGGACATTGCCGACTGGGGCATGGCCCTTGTGCTGGCCCGTTGCGCAGGGCCCAAGGCCCGCGTGCTGGTCGATACAGGACACCACTACCAGGCTCAAAACATCGAGCAAATCGTCGCGTGGCTGCTCGACGAGGGCATGCTAGGAGGTTTCCATTTCAATGATCGCCGCTATGCCGACGACGATCTCACGCTGGGATCCATCGATCCTTATCAAGTTTTCCGCATCTTTGCTGAGATCCGGTTCTACGAGTGGGAGACCGGCCGTGGCGCGGATCTCGCCTATATGGTCGATCAGAGTCACAACTTGAAGGGCAAGATCGAGGAAATGATCCAGACGGTGATGGCCGCCCAGGAGCTTCATGCTAAGGCCGCACTCATCGACTTCGCCGCCCTCTCGAAGGCGCAGAACGAGCAGCGGCTGATTGACGCAGAGAACCTCTACAAGGACGCCTTCAGCACCGATGTGCGTCCCGCCGTGCGGGAGTGGCGCCGGGCTAAGGGGCTTGCGGAAGACCCTCTGGCAGCATTCCGGGAGAGCGGATATATGGAGCGAATCACGCGCGAACGCGCTGGGCGCACCGCCGCGCTCAGCAGTTATGCGTGAAGGTCGCAGGCTGTGCTCGTAGCATGCACCAGCGGATTGCTCAAAGTCTGAAGGGGTCGCGTATCGTCATTTCGGCCCTGTGCGGCGGCGGATTCCTGACATTGAGAGGTCCTGATGCAAGAGGCGAAATCAGCTCTTGGATTGCATTACCTCGAGGACCTGTGGGACGACGGAGTCGCCCGCGGGTTGGATGAACCCGAACTTCTTCGCTACCGTTCCAACCTCCTGGGTCGCGACCTGCGGATCACGAACTTCGGCGGCGGCAACACCAGCTCAAAAATCGTCCAGCTTGATCCCTTGGATGGCAACGAGAAAGCGGTTCTTTGGGTTAAAGGAAGTGGGGGCGATCTCGGAAGTATCAGGCGCAGCGGTTTCGCCACTCTCTATTTGGACAAGGTGAGAGGTCTTGAGAAGCGCTACCGGGGCATCGAACACGAAGATGAAATGGTTGATTTCTATCCGCTCTGCGCGTTTGGAACCGAGGCGATGGCTGCTTCGATTGACACGCCCTTGCACGCCTTTCTTCCCTTTCCACACGTGGACCATTTGCATCCGGACTGGGGCATCGCGCTGGCGGCAGCCGCGAACGGGCGGGACAAGATGGAGGAATTCAATCGGTGCTTTGGCCATCGCGTGGTTTGGATTCCGTGGCAGCGGCCCGGCTTTGAGCTGGCCATGATGTTGCGCCGCACTGTCGAGGCCAATCCCCACGCCGATGGCGTGGTGCTGGGCGGGCACGGCCTGTTCACATGGGGGGAAACGCAACGCCAGTGCTACCTCAATACCATCGCCCTGATCGACCAACTGGGACAGTTCGTCGTGCAACACATCGAGAAGGTCGGAGCGGGTCTGTTTGGCGGTCAACTTCATGAGACCCGCCGCGATAGGCATGATCTCGCGGTTGAGCTGTTTCCATTCCTGCGTGGCCGTGTCTCGGGAACGCGGCGCCTGATTGGTAGCTTCACTGATGTGCCGGAAGTCCTCCGTTTCGTCAACTCGCACGAGGCGGCCAAGCTTGCCCATTTGGGCACAAGCTGCCCGGATCACTTCCTCCGCACTAAAATCCGCCCCCTGTTCGTTCCCTGGAACCCGGAGACGGGCGATACAGGACAGCTCCGGAGGGCAGTCGAGGAATCGCTTCAGACATACCGGCAGGAATACGAAGACTACTACCGCGCGCATGCCAACCCGGACTCACCTCCGATGCGCGACCCCAACCCTACGGTTGTGCTTGTCCCCGGCGTGGGCTTGTTCAGCTTCGGTAAGACCAAAGCGGAAGCGCGCATCACGGGTGAGTTTTACGTCAACGCCATTCACGTGATGGAGGGCGCCACGGCTCTCGGAGAAGGCCCGCCTCCGAGTCGGCTGCCACACGCCGGGGCAGCGGCGGCGTCGGAATCTTTCCAGGTCTATCGCAACTATGTGGCTTTGCCGGCAGCGCAAGCCTTCCGGATCGAATACTGGCAGCTTGAAGAAGCGAAGCTTCACCGCATGCCGCCGGAGAAAGAATTCAGCCGCAAAGTGATAGTGATCGTCGGGGGTGGCGCCGGGATCGGACGCGAGGTGGCGCTGCTGGCGGCGAGCCGGGGCGCTCACGTGGTTGTGGGCGATCAAAATGCCAACTCCGGTGCCGCGGTCGCTTCCGAGGCGAAGGAGAGTGCCGGACCTGAAGCCGCCGTCTTTGCTTCCCTCGATATCCGCGATCGCAATTCGATTCGCGCGGCGCTGCGTCAGGCCGTCGCGAGCTTCGGAGGAATCGATGTTCTCATTAATACTGCGGCTCTGTTCCCGTCTTCTTCCGACGGCCATATTTCCGACGAGCAATGGCGACTGACCATGGACGTGAACGTCACTGGGAATTACCTGTTGGCGGACGAACTCCGGCGCATTTTTGCCGACCAGGGCCTGCCGGCCGCGATCGTGCTGACCAGCTCCGCCAACGCCGTAGTGCCCAAAGCCGGTAGCGAGGCCTACGACATCAGTAAAGCCGCGGTGAGCCACCTCGTACGCGAGTTGGCCATCGCCCTCGCGCCTGGCGTGCGGGTCAACGGCATCAGCCCGGCAACCGTCGTGAGGGGCTCCACGATGTTTCCGCGCGATCGTGTCTTGGCCTCGCTGGCCAAGTACAAGATCGAACACAATCAGGATGAATCCACGGAAGAATTGAGGAGCAAGCTCGCTCGCTACTACGCGCAGCGAACTTTGACGCGCGCAACCATCGATCCGCTGGACTGTGCCGAGGCCATCCTGTTCCTTGCCGGCGACCGGGCTCGCTGCACCACGGGGCACCTTTTCCCGGTGGACGGGGGCCTCACCGAGGCCTTCCTGCGGTAGGCACCGCGAGGCGTTTCCCGACCTTTCGGGAAGACGGAGCTGTTTCCAGGTTATGGCCCGGACCCTCCACGGTCAGCGCCTCGCCAGGACCCGTCGTTTCGTGGAAACCACCGGCGATGGAGGATCTGAATTCGTGGAGCTACCGCTTCAACTCACTCATGGATACCCTCCGTTGCGTCGCAATTGACTTGGGTGCCGGGAGCTGCCGCGTCTCGCTTGCCGAATGGGACGGTACGGCCGCCAAGGTTCACCTCGTGCATCGCTACCCCAATGGGCCGGTTGAGCGTGACGGGCATCTCTATTGGCAACTCGATCGACTGTGTCAAGGGGCAGAAGAGGGTCTCCGCCTTAGCGCCGAACTCTTACCCAAGGGAGACGACGCGATCCACTCGGTCGGCGTGGATGGTTGGGCGGTTGACTATGTCCGGTTGGACGCGTCAGGCAGGCCGCTGGGCGACCCTTTCTGCTATCGCGACCCGCGCACTGAAAACGCAATGCCCGAGGTCTGGGCGCGCATCGGACGGGAGCGGATTTACGAGCTCACCGGTATTCAGTTCCTGCGATTCAACACCCTGTATCAGCTTTACGCCGACCGGCGCGACGGTCTCGACCCCGGCGCGCGCTGGCTCAATATTCCTGAATACTTGCTGTATCGCTTCTGCGGGCTCGACCCGGCTACGGCAGTCGCCGAATACACCAATGCGACGCATACCCAGCTCGTCGGGGCGCGGACGCGGTATTGGTGCGACGAAATCTTTGAGCAGGTCGGCCTCGATCGCTCGGCCGCGCCCCGCATTGTTCCGCCGGGAACACCGCTTGGACCTCTCCGGGGCGACGCCGCCTCTCTCCCCGCGTTCTCGGCTACGAAGGTGATCGCGCCGGCCTGTCATGACACGGGGTCCGCCGTGGCCGGTATCCCGGACGCATGCCGCGATTGGGCCTTCATCAGTTCGGGCACATGGTCGCTGGTGGGCGCGGTGCTGGAGGAGCCTTGCACCTCGGCGGCTGCGCTGCGCGAGAACTTCACGAATGAAGGCGGCGTCGGAGGGACGTTTAGATTCTTAAAGAACGTCAATGGTATGTGGCTTCTGGAGGAGTGCCTGCGCGAGTGGCAGATCGCCGGCGGTCATTCTTGGGCTTTGCCCGAGCTCATCGCCGAATGCAAGCGCAGGCCCGCTCCCAAAGCAGTGTTCAATGTTGACGCCGCGGAACTCATTCTTCCAGGGCACATGCCCTCAAAGATCAACCGCGAACTCGAAAAGGCCGGTCACGAACCACTTCCCGAAGACGCCGAGCGCGCGCCGGGAATGGCGAACGTCATCTTCGCCAGCCTCGCCGCACGCTACGCCGAGGTTCTGCGCGCCCTGCAAGAGGTAACGGGCCGCCGCTTTCGCCGCCTCTACGTGGTGGGTGGTGGCAGCCAGAACGAATACCTCAATCGCCTCATAGCAGAACGCACAGGCCTCGAGGTCAACCTTGGCCCCGTGGAAGGTTCCACCCTCGGCAACCTCGCCATTCAATTCGCAGCGCTTGAGAGCGAGGAAGCGAAGGTAACGCCGCCTGACGTCGCTCGGTGGGCCGCTCGGTTGGTGCGCTCTTCGTCCAAGTAAGGGCCTGGCAGCAGAGCGGGGGGAATAATGGCCGAAAACACTGGCTTGGCACTGGGGCTCGTCCTCTTGGGAGGATTCTTGCAAGGCAGCTTCGCCCTTCCCATGAAGCGCATGCCTTCCTGGCGCTGGGAGAACACCTGGTTGATCTATTCAATTGCCGGGATGATTGTTCTCCCCTGGGCAATGGCGTTAGCGACGGTCCCGCACCTCGGCGAGGCGTTAAGCGGGGCTCGAGGCGCGGTGATCGCGGAAGTCGCCGTCTTCGGGTTGGGTTGGGGCGTGGGCTCCACTCTCTTCGGCTTGGGCATCCGCCGCGTGGGCATGGCGCTCACTTTCGCGATTGTGCTGGGCATCACGGCCTCTCTTGGGTCATTGTTGCCGCTCGTAGTTCTCCAGCCGCATCAACTATTCACTCGTCAAGGATATTCGCTACTTGCCGGACTTGCCATCGTCATTCTGGGCATCGTTCTTTGTGCGGTCGCCGGCCACCGTCGGGAACGGGAACTCTCCACACAGGCCGTTCAACTCGGCGGCGGGGGTTTCTGGCTGGGGCTGGTGATCTGTATCTTTTCGGGAATCTTCTCGGCCATGCTCAACTTCAGCTTCGTCTTCGGCAAAGAGCTGCAGCAGAAAACCCTCGCCGCAGGCGCCACGCCAGCGATGGCGTCGAATCTTATCTGGGCGCTGGCCTTGAGCGCGGGTTTCCTCGCCAATGCCGGATACTGCGTTTACCTGTTGCAGAAGAACCGAACCTGGGGCGTTCTGACTCGAAAGGATATTCCCGCCACTTATTGGCTGGGCGCCACGCTAATGGGAGCCGTCTGGTACTTCGGTATTGCGCTCTATGGAATGGGCGCCACCGACCTCGGCGCTCTCGGCGCAGTGGTCGGCTGGCCACTCTTCATGGCCATGAATATCATCGCCGCCAACGTGTGGGGAGCTGTATCAGGTGAATGGAAAGGCGCCAGCCGTCTGTCCTGCGGGTACTCTTGGGCTGGCATTTCCGTCCTGCTCGTCGCGATCTACGTAGTCTCACGCGCCAGTGCGCCATGACACGCGAGAGTGAGCGATTTCGCAAGATGGAGTTAGATGATATGCCCACCACAACGAGTCGCACATCTAGACGGCTGGATTGTCTGTAAGTTATTGAAAATGCGTTGGTAGCGGGGGGGAGGATCGAACTCCCGACCTAGGGATTATGAGACCCTCGCTCTACCACTGAGCTACCCCGCCACGATGTGCTGACAACTCGAACTGAACATCGATGAGCAAAGGCCCTATCCATACTAGGGCACAGCGGCGTGCGCGTCAAGGAAGGTGCTCCGCGTTTACGACGAGGCAGCTCCGTCCGCGGCCAAGCGATAAAAAGCCAGTTGCGCGTCGCCGTGCCGGATCGTGCGGGTGCGATGCAGGTTGCCGTATTCTTCTTCGAGCGTCACGCGGCGAGAGTGCTCGGCGACGACGAGCGCGACCGGGGCGAGCATCTGCGACCTGCTGAGTTGGCGGAGTGCGCTGTGGTATTCGCGGATGGCGTCGTAGGGAGGGTCGAGGAAGACGAAGTCGAAGCGCGCGCCTTCTTCCGCCAGCCGCTCGAACCCGGTGAGCACGGCGCAGGTCAGCAGGCGGAAGCCGGTTTCGATCTTGAGGGAGGTGAGATTCTTGCGGATCAGTTCCACAGCAGGACGGTGATGCTCGATGAAGACCACCTCGCGCGCGCCGCGGCTCAACGCTTCCAGGCCGACCGCGCCCGAACCCGCATAGGCATCGAGAAACGCTGAGCTCTCGACACTCGGGCCGAGCACGTCAAAGAGCGTTTCGCGCAACTGCTCGGAGGTGGGACGCAGCTTCCCGCCCTTCAACGCCGCCAGATGCAAACCGCGGTATGTGCCGGAAATAATACGCATCACAAAATTGAGCGATTGAGTGATCGGGTGACTGATTGGTTTGGCGACTTAGAGAGTAGACTCCGCTTCTCAGCGAAGCGTTCAATCACACAATCACTCAATCGCTAAATGACTCAATCACTCAATGCGTGGCTACGCGACGGCGGCCAGTCCGTACCGCCGCGGCCAGTGCGCACGCAGGTAGCTGACGAACGCGTCAAACTCCTCGCGCGAGGGGGGGCGCTCGACAAAATCCGCGGCCTCGCGTTTCGCCCACTCCAGGATTTCCTGGTCGCGCAGCAGATTGGCGATGCGGAACGCCGGGATGCCCCACTGCCGCGTACCAAAGAACTCGCCGGGCCCGCGCAGCTTCAAATCGATTTCGGCGATGCGGAAACCGTCGGTGGTTTCGATCATCGTGCGCAGGCGCTCCGCGGCGACGTCGCTCAAGGGCTCCTCGGCGAGCAGCAGGCAGGTAGACTTGGCTTTCCCCCGCCCGATGCGGCCGCGGAGCTGGTGGAGTTGCGCGAGGCCGAAGCGGTCCGCGTGCTCGATGAGCATCACTGTTGCATTGGCCACGTCCACGCCGACTTCCACGACGGTGGTTGAAACGAGGATCTGGACTTCGCCGCGCTTGAAGCGCTGCATCACGCCTTCTTTTTCATTGCTCGGCAGCCGCCCGTGTAGCAGGCCGACACGGAATTCCGGAAACACCGTGCGGGAAAGGTGCTCGTACATGCGCACGGCGGGCTTCAGGTCGAGCTTTCCACCTTCCTCGATGACCGGATAGACAACGTAGGCCTGCCCGCCGCGCCGCACTGTCTCGCGGATGAACTCGAACGCCTGGGCGCGGTCCCGCTCGAAGAGCAGGCGCGTCTCAATGGGCGTGCGGTTGGGCGGCAGCTCGTCGATGACAGAGAAATCCAGGTCGCCGTAAAGCGTCAGCGCCAGCGTGCGCGGGATGGGCGTGGCGGTCATCACCAGAACGTCGGGCGTCGAGCCCTTGCGGATCAGCCGGAAACGCTGCATCACGCCGAAGCGGTGCTGCTCATCCACCACCGCCAGGCCGAGCCGCACAAAGCTTACATCTTCTTCGATGAGCGCGTGCGTGCCGACCACCAGAGGGATATCCCCCTGGGCAATCCGCCGCTTGAGTTCAGCTTTCTCCGCAGCCTTGCGCGCGCTGATGAGCAAGTCCACCGAGTACGGCAGCGGCTTGAGCAGTTCCTTGATGTAAAGGTAGTGCTGCGTGGCCAGGATTTCCGTGGGCGCCATGAGCGCCACCTGATAGCCGTTCTCCATCGCCAGAAGGGCGGCCTGCACGGCCACGATGGTCTTGCCCGATCCCACGTCCCCTTGCAGCAGGCGGTTCATGGGCCGCGGCGAGCACATGTCGTCGGCGATTTCTTTCAGCACCCTTTTCTGCGCCCCGGTGGGATGGAAAGGAAGGATCTGTTTGATGGCCTGGCGGACGCCCTCCGTGACACAGAACTCGATTCCCGGCCCCGCCTTCGCCTTGCGGCGCTTGAGCGCCAGCCCTGCACCCACGGCGAAGAATTCCTCAAAAATCAGGCGAAGTTGCGCGGGCGTTCGAAAGCTTGCTACTTCTTCGAGAGGACGCTCGCCATCCGGAAAGTGCGTTTGGCGGAGCGCCACGCCTCGGTCGACCAGACGGTTTTTGCGCCGCACGGATTCCGGCAGGTGGTCGGGGATCTGCGCCCCGAGCGAGGTGAGGGCGGCGGAAATCAGCCGCCGCAAAACGCGTGTTCCGAGCGTCCCCACGGATTCGTAGATGGGTACGACGCGGCCGACTTCGAGCGACTCCGTTCCTTCCTCCACCGATTCGGGAAGGATCTCAAACTGCGGCTGGACCATCTGCAAGTTGCCGGTGCCGAACGGGTCGCGCTCGACCTTGCCGTAGAAAAAGACGCGTTGGCCCGGGCGGAAGACTTTATTCCTCTCGAGGTAGACAGCGTTGAACCACTTGCAGCGCAGCATGCCGCTCAAGTCCGTCGCGGCGAGGTCGTAGATGTAGAGGCCCTTGCGGGTCCGCATCAGCCCGGAGGTGAGCACCTTGGCGAGAACGGTGGTGGTCTGGCCGGGAACGAGGTCGCGGATGCGAGTGACGCGCGTGCGGTCCTCGTAGCGGAATGGGGTATAGTAGAGGAGGTCTTCTACAGTGTGGATGCCGCGCCCGGCCAGCAGCTCGGCGCGCGCTGGCCCGACGCCTTTCAGGAATTTGACCTCCGAGGAGAGCGTCAACAGAGAGCTGGCCATCGGGGTCCCATTATAGCTGCGAAGGACAAGAGGGTCATGAGCGCCAACGCCCAGCGGTGGCTCAAATCCTTGATTGCCGTGGTCCTCGGCAACGCGCTTTACTTCTCCCTGAGCCCCCACCTCCCTCCCGCCGCCCGGCATCAGCCTTTCGCCTTCGACTGGGGCGTGGTGGTCGACTTCTGGTTCTGTCTTTTTGTCTACGGCCTCCTGGATTTGGCGAAGTTCCTCAGCAAGCGCAAGCCGTAGCGGCTGCCTTCCTGCGACCGAGAATCATTGCATTGCGCATACCTCCGCCGTCTAGCGGGGCCATAACGTGCCCCGGCAGAAACCCCTGCGGCTCTCCTCGTTCCTTATCGTGGTGATAAGAATTTCCTTCTTCACAAAAAGCCCGCTCCAGGTTAATCTGAGTGGCTGAAGGTCGGTTCGAGGCAGGGTTGGCACACCACCGAAGGTTCGTTCTCCAGTTGGTCATCGAAGTCGACCTCGCCGGAAGCTCATAACTCCACTCCGGCATAACGACAGGCGAAGTCCCCAGTGCTCCGTGGGGGAGATGTCTTCTCCTCGTAACAGAGCGGGGGTATTTCCCTTAACAGAGATGTGCGAGGCTTAACCTTCATCAAGCTTGGCGCCGATAAAGAAGGAGGAATAATCCATGGCACTAAAAGCCGAAATCGGTGAAACGGCTGGTGAGATCTATCGACTCTTATCCAGTGACGGGCCATTGACGCCCGCCCAGCTCAAGACGAAGCTGCACGCCAAGGGCGACGTAGTGAGCTACGCCCTCGGTTGGCTGGCGCGTGAAGATAGAATCGATTTCGTTCTCGAGAAGAAGACTTTGCGCGTTCAACTTAAGTGATTGAAAGTACATGGCTTGCAGTGTTCCGTCGCGAGAAGGCGGCGGAACGGCCTCGGGGACGGAAAGGAGCAGAACATGGGAGAGGGAATCAGGGCCCTCCTGCTACACAGCCTGCGCCATCCTCTCGCCGCGCTGAGGCAGGCGCTGGAAGGTCAGGGAATCAAGACCGTTCACGCACGCAACTGTGCGGAAGCCACGCGTCTGCTTCAGAAGCCGGGGCCGCCTCATCTGCTCTTCACAGACACTCAGCTCCCCGATGGGAACTGGGCGGACGCGATCCGCATCGCCCAGAAGGCTGCCGATCCGGTGGACGTGATCGTTGTGTCGCGCCTGGTGGACGTACAGTTCTATATCGAAGTTCTGCAATCCGGGGCCTTCGATTTCATCGCGCCGCCGTTCGAGGATGCGGAACTCGCCCACGTCGTGCGCTGCGCAGCCGGAAACGTGGAAGCCCGGCGCCATGCCAAGTCGAAAGCCGAGCAGGCGGCGACGGCCTCGCTCGCCTCGGCCCAAAGACCGCTATTCCGTTCGTTTAAGAATTGACGGATCGATTCAGCAAGTAAAGCCGCGTGAACAACAAAGGGCGGGGACGATTCCCCGCCCTTGCTTTTTCGGCCAGTGGCATCGCAGCCCGGTTACGCGCTGGCAGCTTTGACTTCGCCCTTCTCGATGGGCGCGTCCACCAGGTTGCCCCACTCGGTCCAACTTCCGTCGTAGTTGCGGACCTTGTCGAAGCCCAGCAGGTACTTCAGCACGAACCAGGTGTGCGAGCTGCGCTCGCCGATGCGGCAGTAGGCAATGGTCTCCTTATCACCGCGAACACCCTGTCCGCCGTAAAGGCTGGCCAGCTCGTCGTAAGACTTGAACGTGCCGTCGTCGTTCGCCGCCCTGGCCCAGGGGACGCTGATGGCACCGAGAATGTGCCCGCCGCGCTGTGCGGTCTCGCTCATGCCCGGAGGCGCAATCACCTTGCCAGTGAACTCGTCCGGCGAGCGGACATCCACCAGGTACCGGTTCTTCTTGTCCAGGGTATCGAAAATCAACTCGCGCCGCGCCCGCACGCTCTCGTCCGGTGCGCTGGCCTTGTAGTTGGTCGGTGTGACCTTGGGAACGTCCGTCGTGAACGGACGCCCTTCCAGCTCCCACTTCTTGCGCCCGCCGTTCATCAGGCGCACGTCCTTGTGGCCGAAATATTTGAACTGCCAGAGGGCGTAGGCCGCGAACCAGTTGTTGTTGTCCCCGTAGAGGACCACGGTCGAGTCATTCGCAATCCCCGATTCGCTGGCGAGCTTCTCGAACTGCTGCTGGCCGAGCAGGTCGCGCCGGACGTTGTCCTGGAGCTGCGTCTGCCAGTTCCAGCCCACGGCGTTCTTGATGTGGCCCTTCTGGTAAGAGCTGGTGTCCACGTCCACTTCTACCAGCCGCACCTTCGGGTCATCCGCATGCTGCGCCACCCATTCCGTGCTGACCAGAACTTGCGCATGCTCGTAGTCACCCATAGCTGAGTTTCCTCCTCGAAAGATTCCCAAAATCAGAGAGTTACGAGGGCAGAGTTCGAGGGAATGATACTGAGCCCTAACGACAGCAGTTCAGGCCCGGCAGAAGAACACCCGATGGATTGGTCGGAGAAGCCCCAAACACGACCTTAGATATACCACATTTCGGACATTTTGACAAGGCGATCCGCCGCTCGCCACCTGCTCTTCCGCGACTCGGGATTCGGGGTTCGGGCCTTGCCTGACACCCGGCACGTGCTCTTCTCTTCTTCCCCCGACACCTAGCACCTGACACCTAACACCTGCTCTTCCGGCTTCTGACTTCTGGCTTCTTGCATTCGCACTTCGTATGTTGTATATGATGGACGTAACGCAGCCGTAAAACGCGCGGGCCGCATGTCAGGAGTGCCCGACTCGCCGCAAGCGTTGCCTGTTCGAAATAGAGTGGCGGCACACGTCGAAAACAGCGCGATGGACCTATCCGGGCGCGTCGGGATGCGCCAAGTGCCAGTGAAGGAGGAGTCCTCATGGAGGAATACAATGTGTTCCTGGGCTGGTCGGGACTAGATAGCAAGGCGATTGCCGAGGCTTGGCACCAGTGGCTTCCTTTGGCCATTCAGGCCGCAAAGCCGTGGATGTCGGACACCGACATCCCCAAGGGCAGCGCATGGTTTGGCGAACTGGCCGCCCGACTGAAGGGCATCAGAATAGGGATCATCTGCATAACACCCGGCAACCTCTTGGCACCCTCAATCCACTTCGAGGCGGGGGCTTTGTCCAAAACGGTCTCCGAGCAAGCGTACGTGTGTCCTTAATCTTTTCGACGTGAAGAATTCCGATCTCGAGTTTCCCCTCGCACACTTTCAGACTACTAAGGCACAGCAGGAGGACACCAGAAAGCTATTCCGTACTCTCAATCAGGCGCTTCAGACCGGTCTCAACGAGCACCAAGTGGATGCGGTCTTCGACAAATGGTGGCCCGACCTTGAAAGGAGCCTGAAAGCGGTACAAGCGCCCACCGGCCCGGCACAGCCACAGCGCGAGGAGAGAGAGATTCTGGAGGAGGTGTTGGAGCTAGTTCGCGATCTCGCCAGGCGGCCCTATACTCTCCCTGAGGAACCTTCGGTGTTCATTCCCTTTGGGGAGGCCGGGGGCCTACAGGGACTCGGGGTCCCCGGCTGGGAAAGGGTCCGCAGCATCCTCGGAGGATCGGCGAGAGCGGACGTTGTTGCACGACCAGGCCCGGCGCCCCCGCCCCCCCCGACTCCAAGGCCAGCCCCCGAGCCCGCACCGGTGCCGACTCCAACAGCAGCCCCGGCACCCCCGCCCATACCGAATCAAACGGCGCACGGGCCGCGGAAAAGGAGCGAGTAGCCACGGCACGGATTTGGTGCCGTGGGCTTTTTCAGGGCCACCGCGTTACGAACCCACGGCATGAAAAACATGCCGTGGCGACCAACTAATGTTGCCAGGAGGTACGAACATGAAGCGACGGCGCGTGGCTTTCTGCATGGGACTACTAATCGGCCTGTTGTTCGGCCTCTATCTGGGAAGCACATCCAACGTCGCGAATGCTACACCGCAGCGCGCCGTCCCTACCGCTGCGATCGTCGGCAGTAATGGGTATCTGCTGGGATGGGACGTCCAGTACGAGGGCGAAACGATCTGCAGCGACCCCTACGTGTGGGTAGCAACGAAAGAAATAGAGTGCGACTAGCGGGTAGCACGCGGGAGCCGCAGACATCGCTTCTTGATGTCTGCGAAGGTCGCTTTCACCCTGAGCGAGTGGCCACGGCACGGATTCTGTGCCGTGGGCTTTTTCAAGGCCACAACGTTACGAACCCACGGCATGGAGAACATGCCGCGGCTAGCAGCACGGAGGCGAACGACAATGAAGGCCCTGATTTGCGCAATCGCCGCGTGCATGACGTTGGCCGCCGTTGCCACGGGGCACAGCGGCGGGTTGGACAATCTCGGCTGCCACAGCGATCGGCGCCGGGACAACTACCATTGCCATCGTGGCCCGCTTGCCGGCCGAACGTTCCGATCAAAGGCCGAGGCACAGAGGGAATTAGAAAGGCAACGCCAACCAGAGCGGGTAGCCACGGTTGGGGCTTGTCCAACCGTGGGCTTTTTCCGTCTTCCAGAACCCACGGTTAATCCCAACCGCGGATTGACCGCGGCTACCAGCTTTTTCAAGGCCACCACGTTACGAACCCACGGCATGAAAAACATGCCGTGGCGACCAACTAATGTTGCCAGGAGGTACGAACATGAAGCGACGGCGCGTGGCTTTCTACATGGGACTACTAATCGGCCTGTTGTTCGGCTTCTATCTGGGAAGCACATCCAACGTCGCGAATGCTGCACCGCAGCGCGCCGTCCCTACCGCTGCGATCGTCGGCAGTAATGCGTATCTGCTGGGATGGGACGTCCAGTACGAGGGCGAAACGATCTGCAGCGACCCGTACGTGTGGGTAGCAACGAAAGAAATAGAGTGCGACTACCGGGTAGCACGCGGGAGCCGCAGACATCGCTTCTTGATGTCTGCGAAGGTTGCTGTCACCCTGAGCGCAGCGAAGGGTCTCGGCAGTTTCTTTGCATAATGCCGGGATTCTTCGCTTCGCTCAGAATGACAGGCGGCCGAGGCGATCTCAGCGAGTAGCGCAGAGTCGGGGGGTGACTCCGCGGCTCGTTTACGTCGGAAAAGCCAAAGGCCGCAGCGGGTAGCCGCGGTTGCTGCTCTTTCCAACCGTGGGCTTTTTCCGTCCTGACAAACCCACCGTTGAATAACAACACAAACCAACCGTGGCTGCCAAACGGACGACGAACCCACAGTTGATTTACCGAACAAATCAACCGCGGCTACCAAAGCATCCTGATCCTATTCTGCGGCGACGGCCGCTGTGGAGTGCGGCGGTCTCTGCCCCCGCCTTCTTCCGGGGAGTCTTTGCTCTCCTGCTACACGGGAGTAGAGTTCCTCAAGGGCAAAGCGGAAGCAGAGCTTCCGCACTCCAAACTGGCGATGCAGAACCGACGGGTGGCGCAGACATCGCGCTTTTTGCGATGTGTGCGATGGTGTCCAAATCCTTCGCCCCGCTCAGGATGACCAGGGGCGAGAATGGGTGGTCTTTGCTGGCCTGGCGTGCTAAGGTCTGTGACACGCGACGGGAAGCGGTCCGGCCCCCATGCCTGGCGGGCGACGAGCCGACGCCTTAAGGCTCCCGCTCGAGCTCGGAGGTGTGCCATGCAGGAGAGTCATCATGTCGTTACGCCCACGGCTTTCATCATGGGCCAAATCAACATCTCGGGGATGACGGGAAGAGGCTTTTCGGCCGAAGCGCGCGTCATCGCCAAGGCCAACGGCCAGGTCACCGAAACCACGGCAAAAAATGGGTCGTCGTATGTGCTGCTTGTTTCGCCCGGCCCGTGGACGGTTACGGCACAGGTGGGCGGCGTCGTCTCCGAGCCGACGAACATCACTCTGGAGCCGGGCCAGACCGTGGAGATCGACTTCTGGTTCGGCCGGCGCCCCTAACTCCCCTCCTCTATGAAGGGGGCTGCTGACATGACTTGATCCCCAACCACCCCTTGGTCCCCGCCTAAGCCCGAGGGGAACATCACCTTCACCACAAAGACACTAAGACACAAAATGATTTGTTTGCCCACTGATGCAATGATTCACTCCTTCGTACCCTTGCGCCTCTGTGGTGTCCTGGTCTGGCCCCCGACCATCCCCTGACCCCCTCCTGAGCCAGGAGGGGAATGCGGCTCTCACCACAAAGACACCAAGACACGAAACAGTTCTTTGATCTGCTGAGCCAATGATGCACTTCTTTGTGTCTCTGTGCCTCAGTGGCTCTGTGGCTCTGCGGTGTTCCGGCGCGATCCCCCGGAATTTGACTTTCCCACCCGTAATTTGCTATAAAATCAGAGGATAGCGGGATATGCTCGCCCGACGCCCGGGCCGAGTCGCTCGCTCTAAGTTGTTGAATTTTAAGATGGTTAGGACCAAGAGGAAAATTCGGACTGGGGCTGCCTCCCGCCGCGGACATCTGCGGCGCGGGCGGGCCAGCCTTATCTCCTCGAACGGTTCGCGGCGCCGGGCAAGCGCCGGCCTGCGCACGGCCAACCGAGTCAATGGCCGGCGACACCGAAATGGCACGAGGCGCAAGGCAATGGCTAGGCAGGGATCTCTGGACAGGCAGCGGATGGACGAAAAGTACCTGGCGGCCGTCAGAAACTTCGAGGCCGGCGTCCGCATGTTCCAGAAGCAGAACTACGAAAGGGCCCGCGAGGTCTTCGAGAAACTTCTGGTGGGTCCGACGGTCGAGGTCCGGAACCGCGCGCAAGTCTATCTGCACCTGTGCGAGCAGAAGCTGGCCCAGACCGGACCCTCGCCCCGGACCCCCGAGGATTATTACCATCTGGGCGTGGCACAGCTCAACGCGCGCCAAGTCGAGGCGGCACTTGAGAATCTGACCAGGGCCAACAAGCTCCGGCCGAACCAGGAGCACATTCGGTACGCACTGGCCGCGGCGCATGCGCGGGCGGGCAATGCGGATGCCGCAATTGAGCATCTGACGGTCGCCATCGAGCTTCGGCCCGGCAATCGCTACCAGGCGAGCAAAGACGAGGATTTCCACTCCCTGGCCTCGGATCCGCGCTTCGCACGGCTGATTCGTCAAGGCGTGGCTTAGGCTTGCCATCTCTAGCACCCGGGAAGCGGCGACGTCGCCGGTCATCTGACGGGCGTTACAGTGGGTCTTGCAGGCCACCAGAGTCGGCAAGCAAATAAAGGCAGAAATCGGCAATGAAGGTCGTAGCCATTGGCGGGGGCACGGGCTTGTCGACTGTTCTGCGCGGTCTGAAGCTCCACGTCGATGAAGTGGCGCGGCCGGCGGCTCGCCAGCCCGTCATCACGCGCCTGACCGCGGTGGTCACGGTGACGGACGAGGGCGGCAGTTCGGGCCGACTCCGCCGTGAGTTCCGCATCCTCCCCCCCGGCGATATCCGCAACTGCCTGGTGGCGCTCGCCGAGGACGAAAAGCTCCTCACTCAAATCTTCAACTACCGGTTCGCCGACGGCGGCGGGCTCAAAGGGCATAGCCTCGGCAACCTGTTGCTGGCCGCGCTCACGCACCTGACGCACGATTTCGGCAAGGCCGTGCGGCTTTCGAGCGAGGTGCTGGCCATCCGCGGGGAGATCTACCCCTCCACGCTCTCGGACGTGCGGCTGCGCGCCCGCCTGCGTAACGGCAAGGTCATCTCCGGGGAATCGCAGATTACCGCGACCCGAGTGCCCATCCGGCGACTCGAAATCGTTCCCCGCCGCTGCCGGCCGTTGCCGGAGACCTTGGCCGCCATCGAGTCGGCCGATTTGATCAGTCTGGGGCCCGGGTCGCTTTACACCTCGCTGATCCCCAACCTGCTGGTGCACGGCATCCCGGAGGCGATTGCGCGCTCGCGCGCCGTCAAGGTCTACATCGGCAACCTGATGACCCAGCCCGGGGAGACGCGAGGCTACTCCGCTTCTGACCACTTGCGCTCGCTGCACAACCACGTGGGCGGCCGGCTGTTCGACTACGTGATCGTCAACACCCGGGAACTCTCCCCGACCCTGCGCCGGCGCTACGCGGCCGAGCGCGCCGAACCCGTGCGCAACGATTTCGGGGAAATCCGCGCCCTGGGCGTCGAGCCCGTTACGGCCCCGCTGCTCATCCAAGACCAGGTCGCGCGGCACGATGCGCAACGGCTGGCCGAGTTGTTGCTCGACCTCGCGGAGGCGCGAAAACAGCGCTTTGTCTTGACTTCGCGCTGATTCCGTTCTAACCTGAAATGCGCTTCTTACCACCAATCGAGGAAACCAATGGACTTCCAGATAGGCGATAAGGTCGTCTACCCGAACCAGGGTGTGGGAATCATCGAACAAGTCTCCACAAGGAATGTCACCGGCGAGCCTGAAATGTTCTACCTGCTCAAGCTCAACTCCAGCAGTCTGCGGGTCATGGTGCCGACGAGCAACGTCACGAATGTCGGCCTGCGGCGCGTGTCCAGGAACAAGGAAATCGGCAGCATCCTGGACTATATGGAGAAGGGCCGCTCGAAGGCGCCGCAGGATTGGAAGGGACGCTTCAAGCAGAATTCCGAGAAGATGCGGACCGGCTCCCTCCAGCAGGTCGCGGAGGTTCTGAAGAGCCTGCTGGTCCTCAACCAGGCCAAACCGCTCTCCTTCCGCGAGAAGCGCATGCTGGACCGCGCCTGGGCGCTGCTGGCGGACGAGATCGCCATGGCCCGCGGGCTCGATCGGCAGGTCGTCGAAGCCCTGCTGGTCAAGGCGCTCACCAAGTGCAACGTCAAGGTTCAGCTACCGAGCTGATATCCTTGAGATTGCGCTGACCCCGAAAGAAGACGCCAAGCTCCTCCGCCTCGCCGAAAAGGTGAGGCCTAACAATCCTACCGCTACACCTCCCTCGGTTCTCCGCGCTCGTTCCACGCAGCATCGCTGTCCCCTCGGGCTAAGGGCTCGCGGAAGCCGGGCTCGAGTGAAGTAGAGGCTGCTTTCAGGCGGGCACAAGGCGCTTCACCAAAAGACTCGGCTGCCGCGTGCACGTGCAGGCGATTTCCAAGATTGCTGGCGGAAGCCTGCGCGAAATGGGCGCCCAGATTACCGGGCAACCGAACTTGGGATGCCCTGCATCCGCATGGCTATGGAGGCTGTTGCCGAGCCAGAGTCAGCCACTCGGATGGTGAATGAGAAAGTTCCTTCTAGGGCCGGGATTCCCGTGATTTCTCCCGTAAAGGGGTCCAGGGTGAGGTCGGGCGGAAGTGATCCCTCTTCGACTGACCAAGTGTATGGAGGCGTCCCGCCCGCGGCAGCGAACTGAGCGCGGTACGGTACGCCCGGGCTGCCACCCGGCAGACTCTCGGTCAGGATCTGAAGCAGCGGGGCACCGACATCGACATTCAAGACGGCCAGGCTTCTCTGCTGTTGTAAGAGGCTCGAATCGGCCACGCGCACGGTAATGGTCGAGGCCTGGAGTTCTGCGGGCGTGCCCGTGATCGCGCCGGATTGTTGATTCAGCGCGAGACCCGCTGGCAGATCCCCTCCCACCACCGCCCAAGAATAAGGCCTCGCCCCGCCCGTGGCGGTTAATTGCGCGCTGTAGGAACTTCCAACGTGAGCTGCGGGTAGATTCACGGTCGTAATGGTCAACGGCTGGCGAGTGCCGCTTTGCCATGGCCCTTCAGTCTGGCCAACGGGCCCGCATGAGACCGTGGTCAAGACAAAAACAAACGCTATAGCCGCTAAAGGGACACGCGAAGCCAACTGGCATCCCCTCTAAATATGCGTACAGAAGACGGAGCAGTCTACCAAGCAGCCAACAGGTAAGCAACTGGAATTCCTAACGCGATGCAAGACTTCTTGACGAGTGCTTGCACCTTTCCGCTTCGACCGCGGCTTCATGCCACCGGAACAGGATCGGCCCGCCCGCTGTCTCCCTCCGACCGGAAACTAGCTTGACCTCGCGTGGGAAGCAGCGCAATGCGGGAAGAAGACCTGGGGCCTTTCGCGCTCATGTTGTGAGCGGTCTCCCCCAGCGTATTGAGCGGCAAGGATTTCCACAGCGATCCACATGATTTCCACAACATCTTGTGGCCTCGCAAAAAAAATCTACCAAAGGTAGTAGTTTCCTCTTGACAAGCCTGAAGAGCGGCGTTAAATAGCAGTCAGACGCTGCGGGACCGGTCGGTAGGTAGTTTGGCTGAGGGGACAGGCCGGTTTAGCCGTTCGAAGCCCCCACGGCGGCAGTTGCACAAACCGCACAACCCAGGGGCCCAGCGCCAGAATTGATTGAGCGGAGGAACGTATGGCGGAGCGGGATGCTGTGTCCACAACAACGGGTGCGCCGACAACCACTGAAACTACCACCCGCCGCACCGAACGCGGCATTACCTTCAAGCGCTTTTTTACCAAGCCCGGCACTCATCCTTTCGACGAGATCGATTGGGAACTACGCACGGCATCGCTGCAGAACGAGAAGGGGCAGACGATCTTCGAGCAGCGCAACGTGGAGGCCCCCAAAGACTGGTCGCAGACGGCCACCAACATCGTGGCCTCAAAGTATTTCCACGGCAAGCTCGCCGCGCCGGAGCGCGAATCGAGCGTGCGGCACCTCATCAGCCGCGTCGCCGACACCATCGCCCAGTGGGGCGTCGAGGGCGGCTACTTCCGCACCGAAGAGGACGCCCGGGCGTTCCATGACGAATTGCTCCACCTGCTGGTCCGCCAGAAGGCTTCCTTCAATTCCCCGGTGTGGTTCAACTGTGGCCTCTGGCACAAGTATCATCGCAGCTCGGAAGGCGGGGGCTGGTACTTCGATCCCGCCACGGGCGGCGTCAAGAAGGAGACCGAGGCCTACCGTCACCCGCAGTGCTCCGCCTGCTTTATCAACTCCGTCCAGGACAACCTCGAAAGCATCCTGAATCTTGCCAAGACGGAAGGGATGCTCTTCAAATGGGGTTCGGGCACGGGCACGAACCTCTCGCCTCTCAGGTCCGCACTGGAGCCGCTGTCGGGTGGCGGCAAGGCCTCCGGTCCCCTGTCGTTCATGAAGGGTTACGACGCCTTCGCGGGCGTCATCAAATCGGGCGGCAAGACGCGCCGCGCCGCCAAGATGGTGATCCTCAACATCGATCACCCCGACATCGAGGAGTTCATCGAGTGCAAGGCCAAGGAGGAGCGCAAGGCCTGGACGCTGGTCGATGCCGGCTACGATTCTTCGCTCGACGGCGAGGCCTACAGTTCGATCTTCTTCCAGAACGCCAATAACAGCGTGCGCGTCACGGACGAATTCATGAAGGCCGTCATCGAGGACCGCGACTGGGCGACCAAGGCCGTCACCGACGGCACGCCCATGAAGACTCACCGGGCGCGCGACCTGATGCGCAAGATCGCCGAAGCCGCCTGGCAGTGCGGCGACCCGGGCATGCAGTTCCACTCCACCATCAACAAGTGGCACACCTCGAAGGCCACCGCGCCCATCCACGCCTCGAACCCCTGCAGCGAGTACATGTTCCTCGACGACTCGGCCTGCAACCTGGCCTCGCTGAACCTGATGAGGTTCCTCACGCCGGACGGCAAATTCGACGTCGCGGCCTACCGGCAGGCCGTGGATGTCGTGATCACGGCGCAGGAAATCATCGTCGATAACGCCAGCTATCCGACCGAGAAGATCGCCGTCAACTCGCACAACTTCCGGCCGCTGGGTCTCGGCTACGCGAACCTCGGAGCGCTGCTGATGGCGAGCGGCCTGCCCTACGATTCCGACGCCGGCCGCGACTACGCCGGCACGCTCACCGCCTTCATGCACGGCGAGGCCTACCTGCAATCGTCGCGCATCGCCGCGGAGCTCGGGCCCTGCGCCGGCTATGGGGTGAACCGCGATTCCTTCCTGGGCGTCATCTCTATGCACCGGCAGTCGCTCGCGAGCATCACCGCGCGGAACGTGCCGGAGCCGATGTGGGAAGCCGCGAAGAAGGTTTGGGACGACTGCCTGGCGAGCGGCATGAAGTACGGCTACCGCAACGCGCAGGTGACCGTGCTCGCGCCAACCGGCACCATCGGCTTCATGATGGATTGCGACACCACGGGCATCGAGCCGGATCTGGCGCTCGTGAAATACAAGAAGCTGGTGGGGGGCGGGCTCATCAAGATCGTCAACAACGTGGTGCCGACGGCGCTGCTCAAGCTCGGCTACAACGAGCAGCAGGCTTCCGACATCGTCAGCTATATCGACCAGCACGGCACCATCGAAGGCGCACCGCACCTGAAGGCCGAGCACCTGCCCGTCTTCGATTGCTCGCTCAAGCCCGCGAACGGCAAGCGCTCGATTCACTACATGGGCCACGTCCGCATGATGGCCGCCGTGCAGCCGTTCCTTTCGGGCGCGATCTCGAAGACCGTCAACCTGCCCGAGGAAGCCACGGTTGAGGACGTCGCGAACGCCTATACCGAAGCCTGGCGGCTGGGCCTGAAGGCCATCGCCATCTACCGCGACGGCTCGAAGCGCACGCAGCCGCTCAATACGGCGGACGCGAAACCCAAGAAAGAGTCCGGAGTCGATCAGTCCGGAGTCCGGAGTCAAGACATGACAAGCCCCGGCAAGGCCGCAAAGCAGGACACCGGACCCCGCACCCCGGACCCCGGACAGCCTTCGGCCAGGCCTTTGCGCCGCAAACTGCCCGACGAGCGGCGGGCCATCACCCACAAGTTCTCCGTGGGCGGGCACGAGGGCTATCTGACCGTCGGCCTCTACGACGACGGCTTACCGGGCGAAATCTTCATCACCATGGCCAAGGAAGGCTCGACCGTCTCGGGTCTGATGGATTCCTTCGCCACGGCCATTTCGCTGGCGCTGCAGTACGGCGTGCCGCTCAAGGTGCTCTGCGACAAGTTCAGCCACTCGCGCTTCGAGCCCAGCGGCTACACGCCGAATCCCGAAATCCGTTACGCGAAGTCGGTGATGGATTACATCTTCCGTTGGCTGGCGCTCAAATTTCTGCCCCGCGACGCCCAGCCGCACGAAGACGCAGGCGTCGCGCCGGTGAACGGCGCGGAAGTCGAAACCGCGGCGAAACTGGCCTCGAAATTTTCGCAGGCCGCCGGCGAGCATGCCACGGTTTATCCCGACGGCGCCGTTCAGCCCAGCCTGGCTGGGGTCGAGCAGGCCGACGACGCGCCCAGTTGCCCCGATTGCGGCGCCATCATGGTCCGCAACGGAAGCTGCTACCGCTGCATGAACTGCGGCTCGACCAGCGGGTGCTCATAGTCTGACAATGCAAGCACTGAGTTCTTACAATCCGGAAGGGCACTCCACCGTTGAAGCTGCTCTGCGAGCATTTGAAGGCGAGCATCGCAGGGAAGGTGTCTCAGCCAAGTGCTACCTTGCGGAGAGGGGTCAATTCGCCAAGTTCGTCTGGCCGGATTGGCCGGACTCATTGGTGCAGGGCATCGCAAGGCGGGTGGAGGCATTCCACGGTGAGCATCCCCAACTCCGGCCGGTCGAGCCGGGCACTCGGGAATGGGATGCGGCCTTCCATGCTTGGCGCAGCGATCCTTCGTCTGCCATCGCGGTTGCATCCGCCTTTGAGAAACGTTTTGGTACGCGCCTATTGTGGGTGGAGTCTGAATGCGATGCCCGAGGCCGCATCCATGCTGATTGCCGCATTAAGGAGATTGCGAAGGTTCATACTTTTGGGCCGGACCATCCTCTGGGTTTCCTGGCGACACCACCACCGGAGCAAGTTGAAGTGATTTCGATGGACCTCTGGTGGAAAGACTCCTTTGCGCCGATTCCTCCCTCCATTAGTGACGCTGACCACGAGGCGTTGCGGGCCAGTTTCTGCGAGGTGTTTCAATGGGCCTCTAGTCGAATTAAGCCAGTCTTAGACCGGCTTCACGACAAACTAAAAGAGCTCTACGGTGAGCGCTTCCGGGGGCTCTACATTTTCGGGTCGTACGCCCGCCCGGACGCGGGAATCCAGTTACCTGAGAATTCTGACCTGGACGTGGCTCTGATTTTGTCGGACTTCAACAACGCCTATGAAGAAATCAAGCGATTTGGGGATATCACCTATGATCTTTCCCTCGAGCACGGTCTAGTGATCTCCGTTGTTCCGATTCGGGAGGCTGACTATCGCGAGGGTCGAACCAACTTCGCGCGAGTGATTTCATCCTATGCGATCCCGGTCAAATGACCAAAGAGGTTCACGATCTCCTGCAAATCGCCCATGAAACGCTTGAAGACGCAAGAGTACTTTTCGACAAGCAGCGATATCCAGGCACCGCAGAGAGGACCTATTTCGCAATCTTGCACGCGGCTTCCGCCATGCTTCTGCACACGGGAGTAAGAGCCGAGACTCACTACGGTGTGAAGATAAAATTCGGCGAGATCATCGCGAAGAGCAGCAGGGTTGAGAGGCGCTTTGGAAAGATTCTTTCCGAGACCTACGATCTGCGACTTGATGCCGAATATGTTCCAGAGGCGAGGAGCGGTATTTCCCGGGAAGTTGCCGAAGAGCAACTGACAAAAGCGGCGGAGTTCCTCGGCATGGCCGAGGATTTTATCAAGAAGGCAGGAGGCGAAGTTGAGTGCAACTAAATCTCCACAGCGCGCGGCGTTTGATGTCCACGAAGCACTGCACGCCATTGCCACGACCGGCGACGGTTACTGCTGGTATTGCGACCGCAGCCTGCCCGAGGGCGAAGTGGCCGTCCAGGACGGTTGGGATGTGCAACGCCTGCCCGGCGAGCGCGTGGCCAGCATTATCCTGGTCTGCCCGACGTGCCAGCGGGAGAAAGAAGAATTCGGAGAGGAAGGTTTCCTCCGCAACCTCTCGCTGCGCGTCTGCAATTCGACGTGCTGAACGGTCCCGGGGACGCGGCGGAACTGCAGATTCTTCGCGGAGTTTACCCTGAGCGGAGCGAACGGGCTCAGAATGACACGGCCGCAACGAGGAGCGGGTTGTCATCCTGAGTGGAGCCCGCCGCAGCGGGCGAAGCGAAGGATCCGTAGTCGAGCGAAGCGGAGGATCTCTTGGCGCAAGGTCCGCGCCAGCTCGGGTAAGGAGTGGCGCCATGGAAGAAAGAAAAATCTGCTCCTACTTCCAGCAGCAATTGCACATCATCCTCGAACGCAGCGCTTCGGAGCCGGACGGCTTCCGCTCCTACTTTTCCACCCACGAACCCAAAGATGAAGAAATCCTCGGCCTGCTCGCCGTCTCCTCGATGATCAACGGCGATTTCCAGGCCGCTGACGGCTTCCCCACCCCGCTCGAAGCCCTCGCCGCACTCTCCCCCCAAAGCCGGCAAATCCTGTGCGAGGAATTTCGGAAGGAACTCAAGGCCTCCCTCAGTCAACTGACTGCCGCTTGAAGAACAGTGACAAGTGATAAGTGACGAGTAACGAGCCGAGGCGGCCGCACGCCTTTCTTCAGTTGCCCTGCCGCGACGCCTGAAAACGCAATATTCGCGTCGATGACCTTCTCCTGGAAACAGGTGCCGCCAAGGCGATGGGCTGGTGTTGTTATCCAGACATTCTTGCCCGGCGGCTTTTTCCCCCAATCTCCAGCGAGCAAACAGCCGAACATAATGGATGGACAAGCGCCCGTGTGGGGGCCGGTGTCCCCGCTTGTTTCGCGAGGAAAAGGATTGCAGACCTTCCTCCCATTTCCGGTCCGGCAGCCATGGAAGCCGGCCTCGCGGAATTTTCCCTGAAAAGCCAAGGGCCCTGCTGTGCCTGGACTGACCAGCCGCTCCCGAGCGCCCACTTGTGCTCGAGATGAACATCGTGCCTGCCGACGCCCGAAGCCAATTGACCCGCCCCCCGGGCATACAAAGGAGGAGCAAATGAAAGGGAGAGGAAATCCGGTTTCTGTTGGTGAGCCGGCCGCCACAGCGACCGATGAGCTGACTCGCGAACTTGTAGCCCATTTCCGAGCGAAAAAAGACAGACTGAGGCGGCAGTGGGTCGAGCAGATGACCGCGAAAGGGTTGCTGACGGGCCTGACCCCGAAGGAAACCGAAACAGAATCCATCACCATCTACGACACCTGCGTCGGTTGTTTGGAAAAAGGAGAATATGATGCTGCCCAAACCTACGCTACGAGGATGGCGGAGCGAGGGGTCCTGCGCGGCATGAGTGCTGAGCAGATTATCGGCGGCATCCTGACCTTACGCGACGTTTATGGACGCAGCCTCTTCGAGCGCTACCCCCGCGACATGGCGCGCCTGTCGGGAGCCCTGGACATCTACGAGCCGGTGGCCAACAAGATTCTCTCCATCGTCGCACTGGCCTTCATCGAAGAGCGGGAAAAGGTTGTCCGCGAAGAGCGGGAAAAGCTCGTCCGCCAGCAGCAGGAGGCGATTCGTGAACTCTCCACGCCCGTCCTCAGCGAGGAGGCCAAACGGATCGCCGACCTGGGCGAGACCCTGTTGGCCCAGGCCCTCGTGCCGTTCGAAATGGTGTACCGCGGGTTTGCCGAAGCCAATTCCAAACTCCGCGAGTCGAATGAGACGCTGGAGAGGCGGGTCAGGGAGCGTACCGCGGAACTGGAAGAAGCCAATCAGGAACTGCAGAGAGAGATTTCCGAGCGAGAGCGGGCTGAGCAGCAACTTCTGCAAGCTCAGAAGATGGAGGCCATTGGGAGATTGGCAGGCGGCGTCGCTCACGACTTCAATAACCTGCTGACCATCATCTCAGGGTACAGCGCCCCGCTGCTCGAGCAAATGGATGGCAAGGCGCCTCTGCGCGGGCACGTCGAGCAGATTGCCACCGCCGCCGACCGGGCCGCGATGCTGACCCGCCAGTTGTTGGCCTTCGGCCGTCGTCAAGTGCTGGCGCCTCAGATTCTGGATTTGAACACGGTCGTCGCCAACATGGAGAAGATGCTGCGCCGCCTGATCGGAGAGGATATCGACCTGGCCACCCTCCAGGACCCCCAGCTCGGGCGCGTCAAGGCGGACCCCGGACAGATCGAGCAGGTGATCTTGAACCTCGCCGTCAACGCGCGCGACGCCATCCCGCGGGGTGGCAAACTCACCTTAGAAACCGCCAACGTCGATTTGGACAATAGCTACGCCCGGGAACACGTTGCCGTCACGCCCGGCCCATACGTGATGCTGGCCGTGAGCGACAACGGGGTCGGCATGGACCCGCCAACCCTGGCGCGCATCTTCGAACCCTTCTTCACAACCAAGGAAGTGGGCAAGGGAACCGGGCTGGGCCTGGCCACGGTCTATGGCATCGTCAAGCAAAGCGGGGGCAACGTCTATGTCTACAGCGAGCCGCGCCGAGGGGCCACTTTCAAGATCTACCTCCCGCGCGTGGAAGAAACATTCGCGGGCGTCGAACCGAACCGGCACGCCGCCGCGCCCACGACTGGCACGGAAACCGTCCTATTGGTGGAGGACGAAGACACGGTGCGCTTCCTGATCCGCAACATCCTCGAGTCGAAGGGTTACAGAGTGCTGGAGGCGCGCCGCGGAACTGAGGCCCTCTCACTTTGCGAACGACACACCGGACCTCTCCACCTGCTTCTGACCGACCTGGTGATGCCCGAGATGGATGGCCGCGAGTTGGCCGAACAACTGGGGCCTCGCTACCCTGCCATGAAAGTCCTCTACATCTCGGGCTACACCAACGGTGCCCTCGTCCACCACGGAATGCTCCCCGGGGACACCGCCTACCTGCAGAAGCCCTTTACCCCCGACACGCTCGCGCAAAAGGTGCGCGAGGTTCTGGGCGGATAGCGTGGGGTACGGCCGTTCGGCACCCGGCCTGTCCCGCCTGCGGCTCAGTTTTCCGAGCCTGCGCCGATCGGCCATGCCAACTCCGCGCGCCGTCGTCCCCCCGCTCCCCTACCCGATGCTACAATGAACTTGCCGACATCAGGAGGAGGAACCATGAAGGTCGTCGATCCCGTCTGCAAAATGCAGATCGATTCCGAGAAGGCCGCGGCCACCAGCGAGTACAAAGGCCAGACCATTTATTTCTGCGCCCAGGGCTGCAAAGCGAAGTTCGATCAGGATCCGGGAAAATACGTCGGCAAGTAAACCCGAGGAACGAATTGCCGAGCGATTTCCCTGATTGCGGATTTTGGGATCTATCCTTCTGGCGCACATCCTCCCGGCCGATTTCCCTGGCGTGGCATGTGGCGGCGCTCTTCTGCCTGCTCGTTGCGGCCCGCGGGGCGCGCGCCCAGGATAACTACGAAGTCCAGGTCTACGGCTACGAGACGGTTCCTGCGCATCACACGATGCTCGAGTTCCACACCAACTTCACGGCAGAGGGGACGAATCAGACAACGGACGGCGTTCAGCCGACTCACCACACCTGGCATGAGACCATCGAGATTACGCACGGATTCAACGAATGGTTCGAGACCGGGTTCTACATCTTCACCAGCGCGCGCTCCGGCAACGGCTGGGATTATGTGGGCAGCCACATCCGCCCACGGGTGCGGGCGCCGGAAAGCTGGCACTGGCCGGTCGGCGTGAGCCTTTCGAACGAAATCGGCTATCAGCGACGCGGATTCTCCAGCGATACCTGGACGTGGGAGATCCGGCCCATCGTGGACCAGAAGATCGGCCGCTGGTATTGGTCGGTGAATCCTACCTTCGAGCGCGCCCTACACGGCGAGGGCACTCGAAAGGGCTTCGAATTCTCCCCCAACTGCAAGTTCAGTTATGGCGTGAGCCGCAAGGTGGCGGCGGGAATCGAATACTACGGCTCCCTCGGCTCCGTCAGGGGATTCGAGCCGCTGCGTGAGCAGCAACACGCCATCTTCCCCACCATAGACCTCGACCTGGGGCCGCAGTGGGAAGTCAACTTCGGCCCCGGCATCGGCCTGACCGGCAGCACCGACCGCCTCATCCTGAAATTCATCATCGGGTATCGGTTTGATTTCTGACACGCGTTCGCGTTTCGGACCCTCGCTCACCTTTGCACATCCCATCTCGCTCTGCCCGTCGCCGTAACCCGACGCTGTCTGGAGATAGTTCAGGCCCATGTCGATGGCGCGCTCGACCTGGCGGTTGGTGGTGGGCGAGATCGGGTCGCCGCCGCAGACGATTTGCGAAATCATGAAGCCCGTGCGCCCCAGCCGCCGGTAGCGCATCTTCGATTGCCTGTTGCGCCACTCGTCTTTGGGCAATAACGCGGACGCAGCCGCCTGATCCAAGCCCGCAACCCTCTCCGTGGCGACACCACGTATGGCTGCTCCACCCACGATCACTGCCGAATGCCTGAGAAACTCCCGGCGCGGGATGCGTCGGCTCATTTGGGGTCTCCTGCCCTGATGAAGGTGAGAGGAATTGTACTACGGGGGGTTTGGCAGGGGTTGCTATTGAAATCCACGGGCGGGGGGCGTTGTGGGCTGGCACCTCAGATTACCTCGACATCGTGGGCCGTAATCCAGATGTCGATCTGCTCGAAGCGGGTCTTCAAGACCTCTTTGTATTTGCGAAGAAATGCCACGGCCTCGTCAGGATTGTCTGAATCAATAGTGAGCCTGACCAAGCGGTCTTGGTAGAAGGCCGAGCCGTACTTCCAAGTTCCCGAAATCTCAACTGAATCTGTAGTTGGACCACCAAATCTCTCGAGCAGTTCACGGTTAGTGACCATGAACTTGATGCGCTCTATTGGTCTGCGATCGTTATAGTTTAACGGTAAGAGGATTTCGAACCGCTTGAGCTTCATCGAATGCAGCTTCAGTTGGAGGTATCACGACATACTTGACCGCGTTCTGGTCCAGCAAAGCCAGGCGGGGCTGCGTCACTTCGTAGATGCCTCCACGAAGACTCCTGACGCTGGCTTGAGTAGCAAGGAGGTAGTACCCGTTGATTTCATCTTCCTCGGAGGAGAATCGGATTCTTACCATCGTAAACTCCAAGTGCAACCGTACCAAACCCGAAGAAAGCAGTCAAGGTTCAGGTCACTGTGAGTTTCAAGACCTGCTGGCCGGTCGCCCCGTCGGGGAAGATGTCGCGCGGGCCTTCGGTTTGGATGCGGCCTTTGCCGTCGATGGCGCGCACGCGGATCTTGTAGGTGCCGGGCTGAGGATCGATCCAGATGTATTTCCAGAAACTCCAGGTAAGCAGTGAGGGATTGCTGAAGAGATTGGTTTCCTGCCAGCTCGTGCCGCCGTCAAAGCTGATCTGGACGCCTTTGATGCCGTCCAGATTCCCCACCGCATAGCCGGTGATCTCAAAATTCTTGCCGGAGATTTCCGCGCCATTCGCGGGATCGGTGCAGCGCGCGTGCGCCAGGCGCTCGCACTCGTCCGACCAACCCTGCGATTCCCAGTAGCCCAGGTAGGCCTGGTTCACGAACTCGATGCGCGTCAGCCATTTCGGCTGCTTCATCCCGTACTTGCCGGGAATGAAGATGCGCACGGGGTAACCGTGGTTGGGCGGCAAGTCTTCGCCGTTCATCTTGTAGGAGAGGAAGTTCTCGTCGTTCCGGACGCGGCCGAGGGGACGGCCGGTCGTGAAGCCATCGGCGGCGTGGAAGACCACGTGCGCCGTGTCGCCCAGGGGCTGCGCACGCTCGATGAGCGGCTTCAGCGCTGTGCCCGTCCACTTGGCATTGCCGATAAACTTGCCGTCGAGTGGGTTGGAGATGCACTCGAGCGTGAGAGGCTTCTCGATCCGTGGCAACGCCAGCAATTCGGCATAGGTCAAAGTGAATGGCTTCGAGACCAAGCCGTCGACCTTCAAACGCCAGTCGGCCGCCTTGAGGAGCGGTGTGGTGCCCTTCGAGGTCACGTAGAAATCCTCGTTGGGCGTGATGGCGACGAGCGCAGCCTGCTCGCCGAACTTCTCGTAAGCCTTGACCGAAAGGCCGCGCGGTTCCCTCAGCTTGTTCATCCAGCCGTTGACGAAAGCATATTCGACGAGCCCGATCCCGCCCGCAACCGCCCCAATGATGAATGTTCTGCGCTCCATGCCCTTGCCTATTGGAGCCAGCGGCCCCCGCCGACGCTCCTCAGGATTCTGACACGCGCTTCGCGCCGTCGCTACGTCTCGGGTATATTGGGAAGGGGGAGATCTCGGCCCTTCGGCGCTGGCAAGTCCGATGGGCTGCATCGACGCCCGGTAGACCATCGATGACCAATCGAAAGCTCGAGCGATACTACGACGCTGTCGCGCCGCTTTACGGCTTCTGGGCCGAGCTGACCGAAAGCCGCGCCGCCCGGCGGGCGCTGGAGGTCGCTCGGGTCCAAGCCGGCGAATCCGTGCTGGAGGTTGGCGTCGGAAACGGTGAGTGCTTTTCCCGATTGGTCACAGCCGCGAAGGGCCGCCGCTGCGTGGGTGTCGACCTTTCAGAGGGAATGCTCTGCCGGACACGCCGGTGGCTTCAAGCCGAAGGTCGCGAAGGATTACTCTGCCGCGGCGATGCGTGCCACTTGCCGTTTCCGGCGGGAGCTTTCGACGCCATCGTGAGTTGTTATATGCTCGATCTCCTTCCCGAGGGCGACATCGAGACAGCGCTGCGCGAATTCCTTCGAGTGGCAAAACCCGACGGGCGCTTGGTGCTGGTCGTCATGGGCCGGCAGAATCGCGTTCTCAACAGCATCTGGATGTGGGCGTTCAATCACGCGCCGGCGCTGGTCGGCGGCTGCAGGCCCGTGGCTCTCGCGCCCGCCCTGGCGGCGACAGGCTGGAGGATCGAGGTGGAGGAAGAGATCTGTCAGAACGGGTTCCGTTCGGAATTGATCCTCGCCCGACCGCTCCGGTTGGAGGAACAAGCGGCATGACCGCGAGCACTCCATCCGAGCGCCGGCGCCAGTTTTGCGCGCGCTGCGGGCAACTGATGTTTGAATACTTCCGCTCGCCCGACGGCCACTTCGGGCTGGTGGACGACATCGCTCGGGCCTCCGGCGAGGACCGCCGCGAAATCCGCTGCCCCACCTGCGGAGCGCGCTACCGGCTGCTCAAGCGGCTGGATCCCGCCGGCCGACCGGTGGTAAGAGGATGAAGAGCAATAAGCAGAAGGCAGTCGGCAGTGAGCAGAAAGCACAAAGGCTATGAGCACTGAGGGTTTTTCACTCTCTTCGCAGAATGTATTGAGCTCCCTCGCGCAGCGGGGGCTCGCGGAGCGCACCGACGAAACCAACGTCCGCGAGCGCGGCTACCGGACCATCATTAGTGCGCGCTCGGGCGAGACTGAGGACGACCCCATCGCCGACCTGGCCGTCGCCACGGGCGCCGGGCAGATCAAAATCGGCGCCGTCACCTGCTCCGAGCGGATGGCGAAGTATAATCGCCTGCTGCGCATCGAAGAGGCGCTGGGCATGCGAGCCCGGTATTGCGGCGCGGAAGTGTTTGGGAATCGGCTTGTTCGGGGCTAGTATTCTTCTGTAACAGAAAAGGCGCTATTCAGCGGTGTCGCTCTGATCCCGCAGAGCGGGTGCTTGATCGGAGAGCCGCCTCTGCGTCCTGCACCGGACGGTGCAGGGTTGGGTTCAGGGACTGAGATCCTCGAGGCGCGCGTCAGCGACGTCAAAACCAAACCGAGGAGGAAATATCATCATGGCAGTTCGTTCAGCGGAAGCGGAATGGAAAGGAAATCTTCGCGAAGGTCAGGGCACGGTGAAACTGGGGAGCGGCGCCTATGAAGGTCGCTACTCCTTCGCTTCGCGGTTTGAAAGCGGCACGGGCACGAATCCCGAAGAGTTGATCGGCGCGGCTCACGCCGGATGTTTCTCTATGGCGCTCTCGGCCGGGCTCGGGCGGGCCGGGTTCACGCCCACGCGCATTCATACCACGGCGAAGGTCCATCTCGAGAAGGTCGGCGAGGGATTCGGCATCACGAAGATTGAGCTCGAGACGGAAGCGCAGATCCCCGGCATCGACGCCAAGACGTTCCAGGAGCACGCCGAAGGGGCCAAGAAGAATTGCCCGGTATCGCAGGCGCTCGCCGGCGCGGAGATCACGCTGCAAGTCAAGCTGGTGTGACGACTCCTCGTGGCAGTCATGAATGAAAGCCCATGCGCGGTTGGCCTCTGCGTTTGGACTCCTAGTCCGCCGGAAGGGCACGGCTTCAGCCGTGCCGTCAGGAGTGCGTTGCTCCAGCGCTTCCCCTCTCCCCTGGCGGGGAGAGGGGCCGGAGGCGAGGGGTAGCAGGGACAGCATCGTCGGGGTCTTCCCTTCCAACAGCGAGGACCTGCCGCGTTGACGGCGTTGAAGGAGGAAAGATGAAACGTCGATCTTTTCTCAAGTCCGTCGGATTGGGCGGAGCCGCGCTCGCGGCGGATGCACCCGTGCGCGCCGCGGCCGCGAACTCGCCTGGCCCAATCAAGATCACGCGTGTGCGCTTCTATCACAATCCCGGCACGCGGCCGATGATCAACCAGAGCTTCCATATCGTCACGGTGGAGACCGACCAGGGCATCACGGGCCTCGGCGAGGGCGGCTCGAAGGACACGATCGCGCAGTGCGCGGCAATGATCATCGGCGAGGACCCGTTCCGCACCGAGCACCTGTGGCAGATGATGTTCCGCGGCTATTTCTATCCGCCCGGTCGCGAAAAGCTGCACTCGCTCGGCGCGATTGACCTGGCGCTCTGGGACATCAAAGGCAAGGCGCTCGGCGTGCCGGTCTACGAAATGCTGGGCGGGCTTTCGCGCGACCACATGGAGTGCTACGCGACGGCGTTTCCCTCAAAGGGTAGCTTGAAAGAAACTGCGCGCGCCTGCGTGGAAACGGGCTTCCGCGCTTTTCGCCACTCAGTGACCAGCCCGCCGGAGGGGGGAGCGTTCAATTCTCATCAGATGGTCCGCAAGAGTTACGAGGAGTGCGTCCAGATCCGCGAGGGCGTGGGCAAGGACGGCGACTGGGCGATCGACTACCACACCCGGCTCGACTTCCCGGACGCCGTCCGCTTGAGCACACTGATCGAGCCGCTCGAACCGTACTTCTGCGAGGACCTGATTCGCTCCGAGAATCCCGGGGTCTATCGTCAGTTGCGCCAGCAGGTGAAGGTGCCGATTGCTGTGGGAGAGCAGTTTGGCGCGCGCTGGGACATCAACGAGCTGGTCGAGAATCATCTCATCGACTACTCGCGCGTCACCCTGCCGAACTCGGGCGGCATCACGGAGTTCATGAAGATTGCGGCGATTTGCGAGACGCATCATGTGGGGCTGATTCCGCATTTCACTGGCCCGCTTTCCGAGGCGGCCCTCGTGCACGCCTGCGGAGTCTTCTCCGGGCCTGTGCTGATGGAGATGCTCGGCGACGGAACGAACAAGGCGCCGCACCTGCCCGAGTGCTACGATTTCCGCAACGGCAAACTGTGGCCGAACCGGCGGCCCGGCCTGGGCGTGACGCTGGACCCGAAGCCGCTCCAGCTCGTGGCCGAAATCACCGAGCGCTCGCGGCCCATTCCCATGTTCCATCGCCCGGATGGGTCGATTACGAACTGGTAAGACAGCGTGTGTCATCGTCAGTTACGCCACAGGGGCCGGGCGAAGAGCTCCGACTTGGCAGCGGAGTTGCGGGGTATAGTCTGTGAGCAGGATTCAAGGTAGCATTGTCGGGAGTCAGGTTCCGTGCGCAGCGGAGGCGAACTCCCGCTGCATCTAACCTTTAGGCAAGAGCGTCGTGAAAGGAAAGCACGGCCATGAGAACGCGGGTCAAGCTCGAGGTATGTAAGAAGTTCCTGGCACTGCTGGCACTGGCCTGCGTGGCGGTGGCCCCGGCAGCGCCCGCCGCTGAACTCAGCTTCAAGCCGGGCTTCAACTTGTTCAGTCACGACCAGGACATCCAGGTGGGGAAAGAGTCGGTCGCAGAAATCGAGAAACAAGTTCCCCTGCTGAAGGACGCAAGAGTTGAACACTACGTCAGTACGCTGGGGCATCGTCTGGTCGGTTTCGCGCCAGGCAACACCGATTATCCGTGGACGTTCAAGGTGGTGAACAGCCAGGACATCAACGCGTTCGCTCTGCCGGGCGGATTCCTCTACGTCAACCGCGGCGTGCTGGAAGCGGCGGATAACGAGGCGCAGGTGGCGGGCGTGATCGCGCACGAAATCGGCCACGTGGTGATGCGCCACGGCACTCACCAGGCCACGCAGGCGATAGTCGCCCAGATGCCGCTCGCCATCCTGGGCGGAGTGCTTGGACAGAGCGGCAGCCTGACGGCGCAGCTCGCCCAGGCCGGGATCGGCCTCGGCGTCGGCTCGCTGATGCTCAAGAATTCGCGTGGCGCGGAGTCGCAGGCCGACCAGGTGGGGACGTATATCCTTTACAACGCCGGCTACGATCCGCACGCCATGGCGGAGTTTTTCGAAATTATCCAGAAGAAGTATCCCCAACGTACCATCGAATTCTTCTCCGACCACCCCAATCCTGAAAACCGCGTCAAGAAGGTGGACGCCTTGATTCCCCAGCTCGGGCCGGCAAAGCCGGGCCGCACGGACAGTCCGGAATTCCAGGTGGCCAAGAAAGAAACCCTGGCGCTGCCCGCCCCGCCCAAGGGCCAGCCCGGCACGCAGCCGGCGGCGAAGCCCGCCGGCCCACCGCCCGCCCCCTCCTCGCGCCTCACCAAGTACCGCGCCGATGCGTTCGCCATCGCCTATCCAGATAACTGGAAAGCGGAGGAGGGTCAGGGCGGCGTCACCCTGGCTCCGCCCGGAGGGGTGATGACCGGGTCGCAGGGCGAATGGGCGCAGGCGTATGGCGCCTCGGTCAGCAAATACGTTCCGCCGAAAAAGGGTTATGGGCTGATCGACGCCACACAGCAAATGATCGAATCCATGCGCCAGTCGAATCCCAGCCTGCGCGTCGTCGAGCAGAAAAGCCTGCGCGTGCGCGGCCGGCCCGCGCTCTCCACGCGAATCGAAAACGACTCGCCGCTCGAGGGGCAGAAAGAAACCGACCACCTGGTGACGGTCCGCGGACGCGATTCGATCATCGCTGTGATTTTTGTGGCGCCGCACTCGGCCTTCGAATCGTACCGACCGACTTTTGACGCCATGCTCAAAAGCCTGGAACTACGCTGAGCCGCTCCCGTGACCCCCGCCAACTCCGCGAACCCCTTTCACGACCCCGCGCCGCCGCCCGCTGAGGCGTGTCGCATCGCCGTTCTCCATCGGCTGATTTGCAGTCCGTCAGCCACGCCCGTGCCATCGCTCAATCTGGATCGGTCCCGCACGCTGCCATTCCTGCCTGCGAAGTACTTTCCTGCGCCGTTTTCCTCACAACACGACTCTCCCCCGCTGGTTCCAATGGTCCCGCTCAAGCCGCGAACACGCGCAAGTCACTGATTCTCAAGCGTGCGACGCTGCGGGAGAGTACAGCAGCTGCACGCGATGTGGCAGCCTCCATGCAGGAAGGCTTCGGCAGAGATATGCCGGAGCCCGCGTCTACAGGTCGTCTGCCCCGCACCCCGAGCGCGCAGATTCGCGAGCGGTGGGCGAGTTTGCTCGATTTGAGCTACGCCACCCGGCGCGTCACGCACAGCGTAATCGAACCGGGCCTGCATGCCGTCGTCGCGCCACCCTGTTTTGCCAAACCTGGGTTGCTGGAGGCCGACTTGCGCGCGGCTTTCCGGCAAGTCCCCGGGATGGCTCGGCCCGCGCGCCTGTCGCTCGAAAAGATCGACCTTTATGAACTCGCGCTGGAGGAAGACTTTCGACAGTGGATGGGCCCTTACGGCGCCGACATCGCGTCGGGAAGAACGCAGGCGGTCGTCTTTGTGGACCTCGCCTATCTCGAGGCCTCGCTCCTCGACCGGCTGTACGGCTCTGATGTCCTCATGGATTTCAAGGTTCCTTTGGCGCTGTTCCGCCGGGGGAACCTGGTGGATCACGCGAACGTCCTGGCCGCTGCGGCCACGATGGTGTTCGAGGGCCGCTCCTTTACGGAGGCCGCCGACCGGCTCGCCCGCGAGACGCTCGAACGTCTCGAAACCTATGCCGGAGCGTTCTGGAAGCTCACGCGGCTCTACGCCGATTGCCGCTGGAAAATCGTGAATAACACATTCCTGATGGAAGCGCCCGGAGGCTCCGTCCTTCTGGCGCTGCACTACTGGGAACTCCGAAACAATCCGCAGCGTGCGCTCGAGGACTGGCGACTGCAGATCGAGAGCCTGCTCGAAGCCGCGCCCGAGGCGCCCCAGCGCTACCCCGAAACATCTGCCGCGTGAAGTGGAGGATGACCTGCCATGCTTTACCAAATCCGGACCAGTAAGAGCCTGAAGGAAGTTGCGCAGGCGCTCGAAACCGCGGCGGAGAAATATAAGTTCGGGGTGATCGCTGTGCACGACCTGAAAGCCAAGATGCAGGAGAAGGGCGTCGAGTTCGACCGCGAGTGCCTGATCTACGAGGTCTGCAACCCGCAGCAGGCGAAGAAAGTCCTGGAGTCCAACGCCGAGATCTCCACCGCCCTTCCCTGCCGGATTTCGATTTACAGCGAAGGCGGCGGGTTCACACTCGCCACCTTGCGTCCCACAGGGCTCATCGACCTGTTCGTGACGCCCGCCCTGCGCGTGGTCGCCCAGGAAGTCGAAGACGTGATCCTGAAAATGATGGAGGAGGCCGCCCGCTAGCCGCGACCACTGCGGCGGCACCTCCATGTCTGACGTCACTGCGTCCCTAAGCCCGTCAGAATGACGGCATGCGGGCTGCCCACAGCGCTGTCCGTAATCACTACCGAGCTCTTGCGTGGACCCGCCGCTTTGGGCGTGAACGTCACCTGAATCGTACAGCTTGCTCCCGATGCCAAAGTGGATGGCGAAATCGGGCAGTCGTCGCTCCGGGTGAAGTCATCGTTGTTGCCGCCCGAGATCCCGATGGAATAGAGCGTGGCCGGTGCTCCCCCAGTGTTCATTAACATTACCGGATACGGTGAGCTCGAAGTGTTCACTGCCTGTGAACCGAACAACACCGACGGCGGTGAGAACGTGAGAGCAGAGACAGAAGTCGTGAAGCTCACGATAGTGCCGCGCGCTGTGCCTCCGGCGTTCGACGCCGCTACTCGATAATAGTATCTGGTGCTCGGGGCAAGCCCGGACAGGGGATGGCTCACCGGCAGGCTGGTGCTTCCGGAACCCACGGACTGCGAGGGCGTCGAATAGTAGCTGCTCAACAGGCTGTCGGTCCCGTACTCGAACCACGCGTCAGTGGCAGCCCCGTTAGGGTTTACGCTCCCATTCAGCGTCGCGGCGGTGGTCGTAACCGACGAGGCGATTAGCGTCGTTACGGAAGGAAGAAAGCCCGAGCTGACTTCCCATAGACCCGTGCCCGTGTTCGAAAACTCCTCGCCATAGGACTGGCTTGAATTGGTCGCTGTCGCGTAATAGGTCCCCGGCGTCGAAGAGGCTTGCACCGTCCACGTGGCTGTGCCAGTCTGCCCGACCGAGATTGAACTCGGGCTGAGGGCTTGGGGGTTTGCGCCAGCCACGATCGAGAAGCCCTCCGGCACGTTCAGAGTAACCGAATTGCTGTGTGCGGGGAGATACCACGAAACATTCGCAATCGAGACTTCTATTGACAATATCAATTGCTGCCCAGGCGCCATGTTGCGGTTGGGAACTGTGACATCGGTGTAGGGTCCGGCTGCTCCAGCGAATCCGTTATCGAGCGCCAGCGCGTAAGGCTCATAAGAGAGGCCACCGAAATCCGAGCAATAGGCGTGGACGCGTAGGATCACGCTAGATACGCCCGGAACCTGGACTTGCTCGACATTGTCGATGGTGCTTATCGAAGAGTCAATCAAGCTGCCGTCGGCTTCGTCGTAAGCGAAGAGGTCGAGATCGTTGAGCACATTAGAGGAGGAAGAGCCACAGCCAAACTGATACCCCGGATGGCGGTTCCATACGAGTGTGGCCTTACCCGGCTTGTTTAGTGTCGAGCCTTTGTATAGAGCGAAGTGGCCATACTCGCCGTTGGGCCATAACTCACCCGAAAAACCCGAGTTATTGCCGTACGCACGGCTCAAGTTAACGTAACCCCACCCCCAAGATTCATCCCAGCCCTCTGGCCCCATATCGTCAGCAGTGTTGATCAGAATTGCCTTTATCTCCTTCGACGTCCCCCCCCAGGATAATCGACTGCCAACCAGGACTGCAGCGCCGGCCACATGGGGTGCTGCCATGCTCGTTCCGGTGTTCTCAACGAAATCAGGATTGAGCCCCAGCAAGCCCTCCCAGTCGTAGTTGGTCGAAACGATCTTGGTTCCCGGAGCAGCCAGGTCAGGTTTCTTGCGGCCACAACGTTCAGCGGTAGGGCAGTCAAGACCCGCTGTGGGGCCCCAGCTGCTGGTCTTCCAGATCTGGTCGTCAGAGCGGGTGAGCGTATTATTATCGAACGCATTCGCTACGGTGATCACGTTGTACGCTATTCCCGGAAACTGCACATAACGCGACTCTGGGACACTTTCGTCATAATTCCCCGCTGCCACAACGATAGGTACGCCGTGAATATCTACTGCGTTATCCATCAACAAAGAGAAAGGATCGTCATCTTGGGAAGTCGGGCCGCCAAAGCTGTAGTTCAGCACATCTGCTAAGTCCGGCGCGGAAGTCAAAGCCCAGTCTATGCCCGCCAAGACGTCACTGTTGTAGGCGTATGCTTTGCCGTCGGTACACAGAAAACCCACCTTGAGCGCCAGCGTCTGGGCCAACCCTTTCGCGACCCCTTGATAGAACTCCCACCCAGCGGATCCTTGGCTCATCACGATGCCACCGACATGGGTCCCGTGCCCCACCTTGTCGTCCACGGTTGTCGCGTCGTCATCGAAACATGCGTCGTCCTGTCCCGTGCTGAGAAAAATCCCGGGGATGAAACTCTTCCCCGCAAATGCGGGGTGGCTGGTATCCATTCCCGTATCCAGAATCCCCACATCCCACCCGCCACCGAGGTACCCAGCATTCCAAAAAGCCAGGGTGCCGATGGAAGGGACGCTAACATCAAGTGAAGCCGCCATTCGGCGGTCTTCGAATACGCTTTCAACCTCTGGATCAGCCATGAGATCGGGGATAATGTGCTTCGGTACGGCAGCGGAGATCCCGTTGAACAGCGTATAGCGGTACCTGACGACTCCCCCCTTCGCTCTTATCTTTTGCGAGACACGATCCTGAATTGGACCTGTTTCCGCCACGATCCGAGGAAGATACCATTGCACAATGTCCCTGCGTCGTTGCTCGGCTTGGCGAGAAGCTTCTTCTGTACGCTCACCAGCTTCTTCAGCCTTGGTCCCTTCCGCCTGCGCAAGTTCCAAGTTCTGAAGGTCACGTCTGAGGTCTTCAAGGCTGGCGGACTTTGGCCGCAATCCCACAATGACATTCACCAATCGCCTGTGCCCCAGTGGGTCAGGGCGAGGCGGATTCCTTGTTTCGAGTCTCTGACTAGCGGCAATATCGAATCCTTGGAATCCCAGTGGATGCTGGGAAGCGTGAAGCCGTTGGCCTGTGGTGCCACTGACCCTGCCTTGGGCCAGACCCAAAGCTGGTAGCCAGTTCCCGACACCTCCAGCAACTACTGCCCACCAGATAAGGGGCCCAGCCAATCCAGCGCCCGCAGCCCACGAAAGGATGGCTTTTGTATGATTTCTGAGAGTCATTGTTTTCCTCCCTTAAGCGACCGACTGTCGGGTCACTCTTGTGTTTTCCCGAGCCCGGCGTTGCGGACTTTGCTCCTCCGCATGTCACCCGGGCGGTGTGCCCAATCCATTCCTTTTTCCTCCGGCGCGCCGAAAACCTCAGGATGCCGGTAGTACCCGCGCTCCTGGCTCGACTTGTCAACCTCCACACGGAGTGGATGCGCCATCGCAAAGGCGTCGTGCCGGTGGCCGGTGATCTGCCAAGACACCTTCAGTCCCGCACTGCCCCCCGCAATTCTGAACCGATTGCCCTTGATTTCCTCAGCAACGTAAACAGGCGCAAAAGCACCGATGCATGTGAGCTGATATCTAAAATCGCCGTTCAGGGCCTCGAACCAAGGCGGAAGCTCTACCGCAGCTTCGCCGCGAGCATCCAATGTGACGGTACCGTCGTAGATGGTCTTCATCTCCGATGATTCGACGGTGGCGTGGTAGAGCAGCTTGTTGGCCGGGTCGAGTGGATGATCGATGACGAAATTCTTGGAAGTTGCCGTGAGGGTGCCGGTGACATTGACGTCACCGCTGAATTGGCCCGCCAAGCCGCTGAGACTGAACCCCCAGATCCCCCATGCGAGACTTCCGCTGTGTGCCTCACCAATGATGCCTGTGCCGTCGGGGCCGCTGGCTTTGCCATCCACAGCGACATTGGCGGCTGTCGGCCCTGTGGCCTGGACTGAAACCGTCGTGCCGGCGGCGCTGGACACGATGCTCTGACTCCCGCTGAAACTGTTGCCCACGTCCAATCTGGCGTACTCGCTCGGCGGATGCCCGCCCAAGTTAAGCGCGTTCGCCGCCGTAGCTGCGGCGCCGCTGATGTCAATGTTTGCCGTCCCCGCGCTGATGTTGGCCGCCGTCAGAGCGGTCAGCCCCGCGCCGCTGCCCGAGAACGACGCCGCGGTCACGCCACCTGTGAAAGTGGCACCCGCGCCGCTGAACATTCCTGCCGCCTTGACGTTGCCGGCGACTTCGAGCCTTTGCGAAGGCGCGGTTATCCCGATGCCGACGTTGCCGTCAGATGTGATCCGTAGCTTTTCCGCCCACGCCCCAGGGGCAAATCGAGAAAAAATCAAGTCGTTAGTCAACGAACCGCCAGGAACAGCATGTCCAATCGCCCAAGCGTTGGTAGGGGTTGAATCTTTCCACATCCCTATCCCGCCCATGCCATTCACGGCCAAAATCG